>Ga0306924_10001678_pt1 | contig 20451 bp, 16 predicted proteins | sample sta12Can44000111_FD_203756 | JGI IMG/M metagenome (GOLD analysis project Ga0306924, IMG submission 203756) | Lab enrichment of tropical soil microbial communities from Luquillo Experimental Forest, Puerto Rico - statanox.12C.anox.44.000.111 (v2)... | ecosystem: Environmental > Terrestrial >...
GCGACCGCCAAGAACAAGGCGCTGTTGGTTCCGCCATCCTTGTAGCGAACCGGACCGAACGGAACCGGGGTGCTCGCGGACGCCTTCTCCTTCTCGTTCATACGGGCGGGTAGGTCGGTGCAATGTCGCACGCATTCCTAATGCGTCCATCGATCAGGAGGCTTTGATACTTTCACGTTGCCGCATCGACGTCTTTTCAGTTTGGGGGCGTACATTCCATTACATTTGACATTTGCTCCTTTCCGATAAGATGAGCCGCACGCAGGTTGATAGGCGTGGCAAGCAAGCGTGCGCCCAGCCCATCTGGGTTCTTTGCGGAAGCGCGGATTGCAGAGTGGAGGCATACCGATGCAGACATCGCGCGGGCCTGAACGGCGGAGGTATGGTCACTGGCTGACGAGAGGCAGAGTGGTGTTCTACTCCTGCATCTTGTTGCTGGTCGATCTCGGCTTGCCGTTCATCCACTTGTATGGCCGTTATGCGCTGCGAAACGCTCATATCTTGATCCCGGGCTGGGACTTCGCAGTGTTCTGGAGCGCGTCACACCTGACGATTAATCACGGGGCGGCGAGCGCGTACGACTGGGCGCAGATCGAGCAGTTCGCGCTGCCGCTGCAAGGCCTGACCTCCACTGACATGCTCACGCCGTGGGTGTATCCGCCGACCTTCCTGCTCGTCGTCTGGCCGTTTGCGTTCGCGCCTTTCCCGTTCGCCTATCTCGCGTTTGTGCTCGGCGGGCTGCTGTTTGCCGCGTTTGCCTGCACGCAGCTGGTTCGACGCCGATTGCCCGCTGCATTCTGGTTCGCTGCTGCGGCGTTCCCGCCAGTCTGGATCGTCGTTATGACTGGACAGAATTCATTCCTGACTGTCGGGCTGATGGCGCTCGGTCTGGCCTGGTTGGATCGCCGGCCCCGGCTGGCGGGGGCGTGCTTCGGGCTGCTGGTGATCAAGCCGCAACTCGGTGTTTTGATTCCGATCGCGCTGGCATTCGGCCGACGGTGGCGTGCGTTTGCCGCGGCGGCGTGCACAGCATCCTTGCTTTGTCTGGTGGCGGGCGCCGTGTTGGGCTTCGACGCATACGCGAGATTCTTCGAAACGGCTGCGGCGTTTGAACATTACGTCGTTGAAAAGATGTCAGACTGGCCCGCAGGCATGCCGACGGTATTCGGCGCGGCGCATCGCGCGGGCCTGAGCGCAGGATATGCGTACGCAATACACGGGGCCGTTGCGGTGATCGCCGTGGCTGCCGTGGCGAGCTTGTGGATTCGGAACGCGCGGGACAAGCTGCGTGCAGCGGGACTGGTGATTGCAAGCTTGTTGTGCCAGCCTTATTTGATGTCCTACGACTTCATATGGATGGCGCTTTCGCTTCTGCTGCTGTGGGACGACGGCATGAGCCACGGATGGCATCCCGGCGAGCTGACGGTGTTGGTTGTTGCATGGCTTTCGCCGGCGGTATTCTTGCTCCCGACTCAATGGTCGGTGGGCAATGGCATGCCCGCCGTCATGCTGGCGCTTCTCACGGTGATCATCTTGCGCGCTCGGACTGTCGAAGCAGCCGATCCTGTTGCGTTGGTGCAGGCCCATCGCGAAGGCGGCACTTAGTATGGGCCAGGAACTCGACCATAGTCCGGTGGAGCATGAATCGCGTCGCATGACGCGCGGCAGGCCGTTCGGGTTCGCTCCGGAGCAGGCGCGGCTGTTGGCGTTGGCAGGCACCATGCTCGTCGCCAATCTCGCCGCGCTGTGGCTGGGACCGATCGTCAGGGGCGACGACACATTTAGTTCGTTCGCGCACCTCGACGCATGGACCGCAGCGTTGAAGGCGGGCAATCCGCTGTCGGTCTGGACGCCCACGGATGCCAACGGCTTCGGTTCGCCGATGCCGTTCTTCTATCACAAGCTCTTCAATTTGGTCGGCGCGATGCTGGGGCTGTTCGCCGGTGACATCGTGACCGGCTTTCGGCTCGCGGTACTGTTCTTTTCCTCCGTGATGTTTTGGGGCGTTTACCAATGTGCGACGCGGCTCGACCTTGACAGGCCTTCGCGGTTTGTCGCCGCAACCGCGTGCGTGCTGTCGCCTTATGCGATCAACAATATCGTCGAGCGCTGTGCCGTGGCGGAATATTCGGCGATGGCGTTGATCCCGTGCATTCTTGCGCTCGTGCTCGATTTCCACACGGGGGCCAATCGGAAATGGCGCGCGCCCACGCTCATTGCCTTGCTCGTGTCATTGGCGCTCGCGCACGTGTTGATTTTCGTCGCTGCGGCGGGCCTGCTGCTGGTGCTGTCGCTATATAGGATCGCCTCGGCGCAAAGCGGTGGCTGGGCGCTCGCTTGCCCGTCGTTGGTGGCGGTGGCCGCATTCGTCGGCCTGATATACGTTCCCTTCACACATTGGTCTGCGCTGTTTTGCGCGGGTCAGGCAAGCGTGTTCGGCAAGCCTGGCAATTACGTCGTGCCCATGCTCTATGTCTTGCTGCCGTTTCCGTGGTCGCGCCTCGGATGGCCGGGATCGGCGCTGTTGATCGCGATCTACTTTCGGCTTCGCCAGGGGAAAGCGCGATCGGACGATCTCGCGCTCGGTCTCGGCGTGGTTGCGATCCTGCTGATTCTGATAATGACGCCGGTCGCAAAACCGCTGTGGCAGCTATCTTCGAAAGCCGACTTTTTCCAGTTTCCGTGGCGTGTACTGGCGATCGCGACGCCCATCGCGATCGTTGCGCTGTTCGGCTTGATCGAAAGACTTGAGCCGACCAGGAGACGACGCATGCAATTCGACTTGCTCGTTGTCGCAATTTTCAATTTGGGACTGACGCTGTGTTGGATCAAGTGGCGCCCGATGACGCCTGTAACGATACCGCTTGCGGAGCTGCGCCATCAGGTGCCGTCTTCGGGGCCGGGGCCGGACGCAACCGGGGAGTATTTCCCGGTTGCCTTTCAGGCTCGGCTAAACCAGATGAATTTCAAGGTTTGGGGGACGAGCGCATCTTCGGCGCTACCTGTGCGTCGACCGCTGGTCGAGGCGAGCGGATGCGAGTATTCCGATGTGGCTCGCCCCACGTACTTCGATACGTTGTGGATTTCCAGCGTGTGCGCTTATCCGGGGCACGTTCGTATCAATCAGTTTTCGACGCCGTTTCTCGATAGCATGGCTACCAACGATTCGGGTGCGGTGGTGAGGCCGGTCGCGAACGCTCAGGTGATCGAATTCGCATTGCCCCCCGGGCATTGGACGATCACGGTCAGGCAGCGCAGCTATATCGAATTGGTCGAGATGGCTTGGCTTGCCCAACTGCACGATTGGGCAGGAGACCGAGAGTCGAAACGTAAAGAAGCCGTGGCTTTCTGAGCATCATCCGTCGACTGCGTCCGGCGCAGCGCATTACCTGGGGATCGGCGACCAGGCATTAGTAAAAAAAGCGGCGGATGGCCACGGCGGCCAATGATGCCGCCCGGGCTATCGGGGGGCTGGCGCATGCTCACAGGCGCCGAACGGAGATCGGACGAGCGATCCTGTCGCCATCACGTGCCCCTTTGAATTTGGCGCGCACACGTGCGCCGACGCGCTCCACGGGGCGGCTCTCCCGCAGGAACGCGGTCGGGCCCGACGGCCCCAGCGAAATCATCGCGCGCAAGGAACCCGGCAACCGGCTCATGTCGCCAGCGCCGGCGCGCCCCTGTCGGGCGGGACGGGCATCGATGCGCAGCCCGTCGCGTCACTCTTCGCCGGACGCCGGATGGTCATAGGCTACTTGGGTTGCACAGCGGGCGCAATGCGGTGAATGCCGCCGGGCTGCCGTTCCACCGGTGCGACAAACCCGCCCGCGACAATCCGACGCATGACGATTTTTGTAACGATGATTTACCGCATTCGTTGATTTTCATCAAATCCGCACGCCGTATGATTCGAGCGCTTTCGTGGATCGAATGCGCATCGGGCGTTTGCAATGGATTCAATGACAATCAGGCAGTGTTATGAATAGAAAGGCTTTGAAAGGCATGTCGAGGTGGCTGCCGCTCGGTGCGGCGTTGAGCCTGTCCGGCTGCAACTTCGACGTGCTGAATCCGAAGGGGAGCATCGGCGTCGCCGAGAAATCGCTGATCGCGACGTCGACATGGACGATGTTGATCGTCGTCGTGCCGGTGATCCTGCTGACGCTGTTCTTCGCGTGGCGCTATCGCGCGTCGAACCGCAGCGCGACCTATGCGCCGGAGTGGTCGCATTCGACCGCGATCGAAGTCGTGATCTGGACGGTGCCGACGCTGATCATCCTGTTTCTCGGGATCCTCACGTGGAAAACCACGCACGAGCTCGACCCGTATCGGCCGATCGAGTCGTCGGTGAAACCGATCGATGTCGAGGTCGTCGCGCTCGACTGGAAATGGCTGTTCATCTATCCGGATCTCGGCATCGCGACGGTCAACCAGCTCGAGATTCCGGTCGGCACGCCGGTCAACTTCCGCATCACGTCGGATTCGGTGATGAATTCGTTCTTCATCCCGCAGCTCGGCAGCCAGGTCTATGCGATGGCCGGCATGCAGACGCGCCTGCACCTGATCGCCGACGAAGCGGGCGATTACGCGGGGGTGTCCGCCAACTACAGCGGCCGCGGCTTCTCCGACATGAAGTTCCGCACGCTCGCCGAGCCGCGCGAGCAGTTCGACGCGTGGGTGCAGAAGGTGAAGGCGTCGTCCGACCGGCTCGACATGACCGCGTACGGCGCGGTCGCGCAGCCGAGCGAAAAGGCGCCGGTGCGCTACTTCTCGTCGGTCGATCCGAAGCTCTTTCACAACATCATCGCGAAATACAACGACGGCCACGTCCTCGATCTGAAGGACGCTGCCTGTACGACGAAGGGGTAACGCATGTTCGGCAAACTGACACTTTCGGCGATCCCGTTCGATCAGCCCATCATCATGGGGGCAGGCTCCGTGATGGGGCTGGCCGTGCTGGGCATTGTCGCGGCATTGACGATCACCGGCCGGTGGAAATGGCTGTGGAACGAATGGCTGACGTCGGTCGATCACAAGAGGATCGGCGTGATGTACCTGATCGTCGCGGTGCTGATGCTGCTGCGCGGCTTCGCGGACGCGGTCATGATGCGGCTGCAGCTCGCGCTCGCATACAACGGCCCCGGCTACCTGCCGCCGCACCACTATGACCAGGTGTTCACCGCCCACGGCGTGATCATGATCTTCTTCATGGCGATGGCGCTGCTGGTCGCGTTCTTCAACCTGATCGTGCCGCTGCAGATCGGCGCGCGCGACGTCGCGTACCCGTTCCTGAACTCGCTGTCCTTCTGGATGACGGCGGTCGCCGCGATCCTGATCAACATCTCGCTCGTGGTCGGCGAATTCGCGCAGACCGGCTGGCTCGCGTATCCGCCGCTCTCCGAGCTGCAGTTCAGCCCGGGCGTCGGGGTCGACTACTACATCTGGGCGCTGCAGATCTCGGGCGTCGGCACGCTGATCACCGCGATCAACTTCTTCGTGACCATCATCAAGATGCGCGCGCCGGGCATGACGCTGATGAAGATGCCGGTGTTCACGTGGACGGCGCTGTGCTCGAACGTGCTGATCATGGCGACGTTCCCGATCCTGACCGTCGCGCTCGCGCTGCTCGGCCTCGATCGCTACCTCGACATGCACTTCTTCACGAACGATGCCGGCGGCAACGCGATGCTGTACCTGAACCTGATCTGGGCATGGGGCCATCCGGAGGTGTACATCCTCGTGCTGCCCGCGTTCGGCATCTACTCGGAAGTGATCGCGACGTTCGCGAAGAAGCCGCTGTTCGGCTACAAGACGATGGTGTACGCGTCGTGCGTGATCATGGTGCTGGCGTTCCTCGTGTGGCTGCATCACTTCTTCACGATGGGCTCGGGAGCGGACGTGAACGCGTTCTTCGGCATCATGACGATGATCATCGCGATCCCGACCGGCGTGAAGATCTTCAACTGGCTGTTCACGATGTACCGCGGCCGGCTCGAGTTCACCGCGCCCGTGATGTGGACGATCGGCTTCATGGTCACGTTCACGATCGGCGGGATGACCGGCGTGATGCTGGCGATTCCCGGCGCGGACTTCGTGCTGCACAACAGCCTGTTCCTGATCGCGCACTTCCACAACACGATCATCGGCGGCGTCGTGTTCGGCTATTTCGCGGGCGTCCATTACTGGTTCCCGAAGGTGTTCGGCTTCCGGCTCGACGAGAAGCTCGGCAAGCGCGCGTTCTGGTGCTGGTTCACCGGCTTCTACGTGGCGTTCATGCCGCTGTATGTGCTCGGCTTCATGGGCATGACGCGCCGCCTGAACCACTATGACAACCCGGCATGGCATCCGTGGCTGGTCGCCGCCGCGTTCGGCGTGGTACTGGTCGCCGTCGGGGTGCTGCACCAGGTCGCCTCGGTGTGGGTCGGCTGGCGCAACCGTCACCAGCCGCAATACCGCGACGCGACCGGCGATCCGTGGAACGGCCGCACGCTCGAATGGGCGACGTCGTCGCCGCCGGCGGTCTACAACTTCGCGGTGATCCCGAACGTGCACGAACTCGACGAGCTCGCCTTCCGCAAGGCGAAGGGACTCGGCCTCGGGCTCGGCAGGAACGTCGTGTACCAGGACATCCACATGCCGTCGAACACGAGCGCGGGCCTCTTCGTCGGCGTGTTCAGCCTGCTGCTCGGCTTCGCGCTCGTGTGGCACATCTGGTGGCTCGCGATCGCCGCGCTCGTCGGCATCGTCGCGACGGTGGTGCTGTACAGCGCACAGGACAACGAAGGCTATTACATTCCGGCGGATACCGTCCGCAAGATCGAGGAACAACGCGCGGGCGCGCGGACCGGTGCGCCGTCGCCGGAAGCCGAACTGGAGGCGAACTGATGTCATCTCAATCTCTCGCGGGCACCGCCCGCCATCCGGCGGCGCACCACCATCCGCCGTCGCATTCGGTATTCGGCTTCTGGCTGTACCTGATGACCGACTGCGTGATCTTCGCGTCGCTGTTCGCGACGTTCGCGGTGCTCGGCAACCAGTTTGCAGGCGGCCCGACCGCGAAGGCGCTGTTCGACATTCCTGGCGTCGCGCTCGAGACCGCCGCGCTGCTGCTCTCCAGCATCACGTACGGCTTCGCGATGCTCGGCGCGCAGCGCCGCCGGCGCGGCACGGTGTTCGTCTGGCTCGCAGTGACGTTCGTGCTCGGCGCGGCGTTTCTCGCGATGGAGCTCCGCGAATTCTCGCACCTGATCGCGGAAGGCGCAGGGCCGCAGCGCAGCGCGTTCCTGTCGGCGTTCTTCGCGCTGGTCGGCACGCACGGCCTGCACGTGGCCGTCGGCCTGTTGTGGATGATCGTGCTCGCCGTGCAGATCGCCCGCGGCCCCGGCATGACGGAGCGCGACTTCCGGCGCCTCACCTGCCTGAGCCTGTTCTGGCACTTCCTCGACATCGTCTGGATCTGCGTGTTCTCCTTCGTCTATCTCGCGAGCGTGATCTAAATGGCCCATTCGGAACTCATTCACCATGATGACGCACACGGCACGGCCGGCGGCTACATCGTCGGTTTCGTCCTGTCGGTGCTGCTGACGGCCGCGTCGTTCGGCCTCGTGATGGGCGGCGTGCTGTCGCCGAAGGCGGCGATCATCGCGATCGCGGTGCTCGCGTTCGCGCAGATCCTCGTGCATCTCGTGTGCTTCCTGCACATGAACACGTCGTCCAGCCAGCGCTGGAACGTGATGGCGTTCAGCTACACGGTGCTCACCGCGCTGATCCTGATCTTCGGGACGCTGTGGGTGATGCACAACGTCAGCATGAACATGATGTCGCGCTAGCCGGTCACCCGGTTCGCGCATTCGCGCCGTGCATGCCGCACGGCTGGCTTCCTTACGGGGGCGCGCGGTACGTGCGCCTTTCTGCATCATGCGCAACAACGATTCCCAGACACCGGTTCGCGCCGACGAGCCGATTCCGCACCGCAAGGTCATCCGCTCGTGGCTCGTGCCGTTCGCCGTGCGCGAGATCGCGCGCCCGATCCTCCTGCTGGTGCTCGACTACCTGCTGCTGTTCGCGATGTTCGCGGGCGCGCTGCTGATCCCGTCGATCGTCGGCAAGATCGCCTGCGGGATGGCGGCCGGCTTCGTCACGGGGCGGCTCTTCATCATCGGGCACGATGCGTGCCACCAGAGCCTGACGCCCGACCGCCGGCTGAACCGCTGGCTCGGCCGCATCGCGTTCCTGCCGTCGCTGACGCCGTACAGCCTGTGGGAAGTCGGACACAACGTGGTGCACCATGGCTATACGAACCTGAAGGGCTTCGATTTCGTGTGGGCGCCGCATACGCCGGCGGAATACGCGGCGCTGTCGCCGACGCGCCGGCTGCTGGATCGCATCTACCGAAGCGGCTGGGGGCCGGGGCTCTACTATCTCGTCGAGGTCTGGTGGCTGCGGATGTATTTCCCGACCCGCGCCTATATCGGCGCGTCGCGGCCGGTGTTTCGGCGCGACTGCCTGCTGGTGACCGGCTTCGCGGCCGTGTGGATCGCCGCAGTCGTCTGGGTGGCGACGGCGACGCAGCAGTCCGTCGCGCTGCTGCTCGCGACCGGCGTGCTCGTGCCGTTCCTGTTCTGGTGCTCGATGATCGGGTTCGTCATCTATGTCCACCATACCGATCCGCGCATCGCGTGGCACGCGAACCGGGCCGAATGGTCGAACGCCGCGCCGTTCGTGTCGACCACGCTGCACCTGACGTTCCGGTTCGGCATCGGCGGCCTGCTGCATCACATCATGGAGCACACGGCCCATCACGTCGACATGAGCGTGCCGCTGTACCGGCTCAAGCCCGCGCAGTCGAAGCTGGAGGACATGCTGCCCGGGCGCATCGTCGTGCAGCGCTTCAGCTGGCGCTGGTACTTCGACACGGCCCGCCGCTGCAAGCTCTACGACACCGACCGCAAGCTGTGGACGGACTATGTCGGCAACCGGACGAGCGAGCCGGCGCACGAGCCGCTCCCGCCGGCCGCCGAGCAGGAGCCGCCGGCCGCGGTGCCCGAGCCGGCGGGTGCCGCGCCCGCCGAGCGCACTCACGCGGTGCCGTAATCGACGTAGCCGGTTTCGCGGCAGAAGCTGACGAGCCGCAGGCCGGCCTGCTGCGCGATCGCGATCGCGAGGGACGACGGCGCGGAGATCGTCGCGACCATCGGGATGCCGACGCGCGCGGCCTTGCGCACCAGCTCGTAGCTTGCGCGGCTCGACAGGAATACGAAGCCGTCCGTCGTGTCCGCGCGCGCGAGCACGAGCGAGCCGATCAGTTTGTCGAGCGCATTGTGGCGGCCGACGTCCTCGAACGCCATCCGGATCACGCCTGTTGCATCGCACCACGCGGCCGCGTGCAGGCCGCCGGTGAGCTGCGTCAGCGCCTGATGAGCCGGCAGTTCGCGGGCGGCGCGCGCGAGCGCGTCGGGCGCGAGGCGCGCGAGAAAGCCGGTATCGGGCACGCGCTCCGGCGCCAGGTCGAGCAGGTCGATGCTCTCGATACCGCATACGCCGCAGCCGGTGCGGCCGGCGAGCGCGCGGCGCTTGTCCTTCAGCGCGGCGAACGCCTGCTGGACGACGTCCAGATGCACTTCGGCATGCGGCAGCGGTGTGTCGTCGTGCAGGACCACCTCGATATCCTTGATGTCGCTGCCGCGCGACACGATGCCTTCCGAAATCGCGAAGCCGACCGCGAACGCCTCCAGGTCGCGCGGCGTGCACATCATCACCGCGTGCGAAATGCCATTGAAGACCAGCGCGACGGGCCATTCCTGGCCGACGTGGTCGCGCGCCGTCTCGAGCGCGCCGCCGCGCAGCCGACGCACGGTCAGTTCGATCGCGCCGTCCGGTTCGGCGGTATCGGTCGGATTCACAAGGAGACTCCCGTAGGTTGAGCGCGGCGTGCGGACGATCGCGTCCGCCGTTCGCGCGTAGAGGATCTAAAATACCTCAGGCAGGCCAATCGCGCCGGCACTTGTCATTTCTCGGGTATGACCATGGGACTCAGCGACGCACCGTTGCTATTCAATTTCGAACGCGATTCGTCGGAAAATTTCACCTATATCCCGATGATCGTGCGCTTCAACCTCGACCGCTTCGGCTTGCGGATTTCGCTCGAACAGTGGCAGTTGCTGCCGATCGAGGATCGCAAGCTGCTCGCCCGCTTCCCTGCCGATGACGACACCGGGATCGAGCCCAACTTCGATCATGCGCTGTTCGAGATGCTGCGCACGCACGCCGATCTCGAGCCGGGCTGGTTTCAGCCGGACGAGCATCCGGCCTGGCGCAGCATCGACGCGGTGCCGGCGGCACTCGTGCAGCAAAGCGTGCTCGCGGGATTGAGCGCGCCGGATCTGGCGCAATGGAACGGGCTGGCGCCATTCCAGCGCTATGTGCTGATGAAGCTGTCCCGCAAGCCGAAACTCAATCACGATTTCGTGCCGGCGATGCAGGAGTTCGGGCTCGCCGCGCACTGACGCGCGGCCGCCCGGGGCGGCTCGATTGGCGCGCTGCCGCCTGACGCGGGCGGCGCGCCGGCCGCGCGTCAGGCGATGTCGGGCAGCGGGCGGGGCCGGCGGTCCGGGCCGGTGGCGACGTAGGTGAGCGTGGCCTCGGTGACTTTCACGATTTCGCCCGTCAGCCCCATGCGGTGCGCGTAGACCTCGACGTCGACGGTGATCGACGTGCGGCCGGTCTTGAGGATGCTCGCGTAGAAGCTCAGCAGATCCCCGACGAACACCGGCTGCTTGAACACGAACGAATTGACCGCGACGGTCGCGACCCGGCCGTTCGCGCGGCGGCTCGCCGGAATCGAGCCGGCGATGTCGACCTGGGACATGATCCAGCCGCCGAACACGTCGCCGTGGACGTTGGCGTCCGCCGGTTGCGGGACGACGCGCAGCGCCGGCTGCTTTTGCGGGAGTTCGTGGGTCGGTTCGGTCATGGCGGGAGCTTTCATCCTGTAATCGGGCGGGGCGGTCGGCGTGCGCGGCCGGCGAGCCCGCGGGCAGCGGCGCAAACCGGCTTCTGCGACAATACAACGTCCGCAAATTGTACGAGAAAGCGTGCGATCGAGCCCTGTGCCGCCGTGTGCCGCGCGCCGCTCGACCGAACGCTTCCCCCCCGCCCCCCATGCGCCGATTTCCCGCTTCAGGCGAGCCCGCGCCGGTTCAGACCGGCCCTCGCAACGACTGGCAGACCATCCGTTCGCTGCTGCCTTACCTGACGACCTACAAAGGGCGGGTCGTGCTCGCGCTGTGCTGCCTGATCGGCGCGAAGGTCGCGAACCTCGGCGTGCCGGTCGTGATGAAGCGCATCGTCGATCATCTCGCCGCCGTCCAGCAGCTGACCGCGCTCGGCCGCGCCGAGCAGTCGGCCGGGATCGTGCTCGCGGGCGGCGTCGGCCTGCTCGTCGTCGCCTATGCGCTCGTGCGGCTGTCGACCTCGCTCTTCACCGAGCTGCGCGAAATCCTGTTCTCGAAAGTCACCGAAAGCGCGGTGCGCCGGCTCGCGCTGCAGGTGTTCCGGCATCTGCACGGGCTGTCGCTGCGCTTTCATCTCGAACGGCAGACGGGCGGCATGTCGCGCGACATCGAGCGCGGCACGCGCGGCATCCAGCAGCTGATCTCGTATTCGCTCTACAGCATCCTGCCGACCCTCGTCGAGGTCGGCCTCGTGCTCGGCTTTTTCGTCGTCAAGTACGAGGCGTACTACGCGTACGTGACGTTCGCCGCGCTGATCGTCTACATCGGGTTCACCGTGAAGGTGACGGAGTGGCGCACGCATTTCCGCCGCACGATGAACGAGCTCGATTCGCGCGCGAACTCGCGTGCAATCGACTCGCTGATCAACTACGAGACGGTCAAGTATTTCGGCAACGAGGACTGGGAGGCGCAACGCTACGACGAGAACCTCAAGCGCTACCGCACGGCCGCGATCCGGTCGCAGAATTCGCTGTCGCTGCTCAATTTCGGCCAGCAGGCGATCATCGGCACGGGCCTCGTGCTGATCCTGTGGCGCGCGACGCAGGGCGTGCTCGCGGGCAAGCTCACGCTCGGCGATCTCGTGCTGATCAATACGTTCATGCTGCAGCTGTACATTCCGCTGAATTTCCTCGGCGTCGTCTATCGCGAGCTGAAGCAGAGCCTCACCGACATGGACCGCATGTTCGGCCTGCTGTCGTCGGCGAAGGAGGTGGCCGACGCGCCCGATGCGCAGCCGCTCGCGGTGGCGGGCGCGCAGGTGCGCTTCGAGCACGTGAATTTCGCGTACGAGCCGTCGCGGCCGATCCTGCATGACGTGACGTTTACGATCGAGGCGGGCACCACGACCGCGGTGGTCGGGCACAGCGGCTCGGGCAAGTCGACGCTGTCGCGCCTGCTGTTCCGCTTCTACGATCTCGATCGCGCGGCGGGCGGCGCGATCCGCATCGACGGGCAGGATATCCGCGACGTCACGCAGGACTCGCTGCGCGCGTCGATCGGCATCGTGCCGCAGGACACGGTGCTGTTCAACGACTCGATCTACTACAACATCGCATACGGACGGCCGAGCGCGTCGCGCGACGAGGTGATCGCTGCCGCGCGCGCCGCGCACATCCACACGTTCGTCGAGAGCTTGCCGAAGGGGTATGACACGCCGGTCGGCGAGCGCGGGCTCAAGCTGTCGGGCGGCGAGAAGCAGCGCGTCGCGATCGCGCGCACGCTGCTGAAGCGCCCGCCGATCCTGCTGTTCGACGAGGCGACCTCCGCGCTCGATTCGCGCTCCGAGCGCGCGATCCAGCACGAACTGGAGCAGATTGCGCGGCATCGCACGACGCTCGTGATCGCGCACCGTCTATCGACGGTCGTGCACGCGCAGCAGATTCTCGTGATGGATCACGGCCGGATCGTCGAGCGCGGCACGCATGACGAACTGATTCGCGCGGACGGGCTGTACGCGCAGATGTGGGCGCTGCAGCAGCAGCGCGCGGCGGCCGCGGGCGAGGCGGCCGAAGAAGTCTGACGGCCAGGCCGGCGCCGCGCGGTGCGCGGCCCGGCCGGGTTCGCGGCGGCCGTCAGCGCGCGCCGCGCAGCCGCAGGTCGAGCTCGCCGAGCTGCGCGGGCGTGCCGACGTTTTCCCACGGCCCGTCGTATCGCTCGCCGGTCGCGCGGCCTGCCTCGATCGCCGCGCGGTAGTACGGCGTCAGCGCGCGCCGCGTGCCGGCCGCGAGGTCGCGGAACATCCGCGTGTCATAGAGCCCGATGTTGCCGAACGTGAGTCGCACATCGCCCGCGAGCGACAGCGCGCCGCTCGCGCCGAGCGCGAAATCGCCGGCCGGATGGAACGGCGGATTCGGCACCATCACGAGGTGCATCGCCGGCTCGGCGGATGCGGCCATCTGCGCGGCGTGCGCGGCGAGCGTGCGGTAGTCGAATTCGCAGAATACGTCGCCGCTCACCGCGACGAACACCGCCGGCCCGCCACCGCGCTCGAGGAGCGGCAGCGCCTGCGCGATGCCGCCAGCGGTCTCCAGCGCCTCGTCCTCGGCCGAGTATGCGAGCCGCACGCCCCAGCGCGAGCCGTCGCCGAGCGTGGCCTCGATCTGCGCGCCGAGCCATGCGTGGTTGATCACGATCGTCTCGATGCCCGCTTGCGCGAGCCGCTCGATCTGCCAGACGATCAGCGGCTTGCCGCCGGCTTCGAGCAGCGGCTTCGGGCAGGTGTCGGTGAGCGGGCGCATCCGCTCGCCGCGCCCGGCGGCGAAGATCATCGCCGTGGTCAGGGTATCGGTCATCTTCAGAACGTGTAGCCGACGTCGGCCGTCTTGCCTTCGAGATCGTCGAGCAGTTTCGCGAGCGGCACGAGCGGCCGGTAGCGCAGCGCGACCTTGCGCGCGTAGTCCAGGAAGCGCGGCAGGTCGGCCAGGTAGTGCGGCTTGCCGTCGCGGTAGTTGATCCGCGCGAACAGGCCGAGGATCTTGATGTGCCGCTGCAGGCCCATCCATTCGAGCTGGCGGTAGAACTCGCCGAAATCCGGATCGACGGGCACGCCGGCCTTCTTCGCCTTTTCCCAGTAGTACGCGAAGCAGTCGAGCTCGAATTCCTCGTCCCAGCTGATGAACGCGTCGCGCAGCAGCGACACGACGTCGTAGGTCAGCGGGCCGTAGACCGCGTCCTGGAAATCGAGCACGCCGGGGTTCGGCTGCGCGACCATCAGGTTGCGCGGCATGAAGTCGCGCAGCATGAAGCCCTGCGGCTGCGCCCGGGCGCTCGCGATCAGCAGCGCGAAGGTGCGCTCGAGCGTGCCGCGCATGTCGTCGGTCAAGGTCCGGCCGAGGTGGCGGCCCACATACCACTCGGGCAGCAGGTCCATCTCGCGGCGCAGGAACGCGTCGTCGAACGGCGGCAGTACGTCCGGCGCGGACGCGAGCTGGAAGCGGATCAGCGTGTCGAGCGCGTCGCGCATCAGCGGCCGCGCGGCGGCCGGGTCGGCCGCATCGAGCACCGAGATGTATTGCGTGCGCCCGAGGTCGGTCACGAGCATGAAGCCCGCGTCGAAGTCGTGCGCGAGCACCTGCGGCGCGTGGATGCCCGCATCGGCGAGCAGTTGCGCGACCTGGACGAATTCGCGGCACTTCTCGGGCGGCGGGGCGTCCACGGCGATCAGCGAGCCGCCGGGGCTCGTTGCCGACGCGACGCGGAAGTAGCGGCGGAAACTGGCATCCGCGGAGGCGGGCGCGAGGGTGGCGAGATCGAGGGCGTGGCGCTCGGCGAGCGGGCGCAGCCAGGCGCAGAGCGCGTCGAAGCGGGAATCGGCAGAAGGGGGCGTCATGAAACTCGGCGGAGGGAGGAACGTCTTGCCATATAATACCCCACGACTTTTTTGACGCGCCCCGTGTCAGCTCTCGCCGGTGCAGGCCCGCCGCCTGCGGCGCCGTTCGCCCGATCGCTTCCCCTGGTATGCGCACAGCCGCAGTCACGGTTCGATTGCGCGGGCCGCGACGCGCGAAAGCCAGGGTTGACGAGGGGCGATTCGCCAAACGATAGATGCCGCCCAAACCGCTATTCCCGATTGTTATCCCCGGTAACGGGGCGCCGCGCAAACGGCGGCTCGCACTCGCGCTCCTGGCCGTGCCCGGCCTCGTGCCGGCGGTTTCGCACGCGCAGCTGACGGGCACGGCCGCGCAGCCGCAGCAGCTCGATTCGCCGTGGGATCTGCGCCTTGCGCCCCAGCTCGAGGATCACCCGCAACAGGGCGGCGGCAAGCCCGCCGCGTTCGTGATTGCCGATCACACGAGCGGCACGGCCGATCAGGATCTGGCTGCAAAGGGCTCCGCGGAGATTCGCCGCGGCCGCGCGATCATCAAGGCCGACGCGATTCATTACGATCAGGACACGGACGTGGCCGATGCGTACGGCCAGGTCAGGGTGGTCAACGGCGACACGTCGTTCGCCGGACCCGAGGCGCATCTGAAGGCCGAGGCGAGCCAGGGCTACATGCCCGCCCCGAAGTATCACTTCAACGTGACGGGCGGCTCGGGCAGCGCCGAGCGCGCCGACATGCTCGACAGCGAGCGCTCGGTGTTCGTCGGCGGCACCTACACCGCGTGCCAGTGTGCGACGAACCCGGCGTGGTACATCAAGGGCAGCCGCTTCGAGTTCGACACCGGCACGGACGAAGGCTCCGTCCGCAACGGCATCGTGTTCTTCCAGGGCGTGCCGATCATGGCGAGCCCGTGGCTGATGTTCCCGCTTTCCGGCGAACGGCGCAGCGGCGTGTTGCCGCCGACCTTCTCGATGAGCTCGAACAACGGCTTCGAACTGTTGCTGCCGTACTACTTCAACATCGCGCCGAACCGGGATCTGACGATCACGCCTCGCATCATCTCGAAGCGCGGGGTGCAGACGCAGGCGACGTTCCGCTACCTGTCGCCGACCTATTCCGGCACGTTCACGGGCGAATTCCTGCCGCATGACGCGCTCGCGAAGCGCGACCGTTATGCGATCTACTGGCAGCACCAGCAGAACTTCGGCAACGGCTTCGGCGGGTACGTGTATTACAGCAAGGTCTCGGATAACACCTATCCGGAAGACCTGACGGCGATGTCGAACCAGTTCGTGAACGGCACGCAGATGCTGTATCAGCAGGAAGCCGGGCTCACGTACGGCAACGGCCCGTGGTCGGTGGTTGCCCGCTACCAGCACTGGCAGACGCTGCCGCCGTCGACTGCGCCTTACAGCCGCGAGCCGCAGCTGAACGTGAAGTACACGAAATACAACGTCGGCGGGTTCGACTTCGGCGCGGAAGCGGACTATTCGCGTTTCCGCATCACGACCGGCGACTCGACCGAAGGCGACCGGATCGTCTTCAACCCGTACATCGCCTACGGCGTGTACGGCCCCGGCTATTTTGTGGTGCCGAAGGTCCAGTATCACGTCGCGTCCTACGACCTGAGCTACATATCGACGGGCACGCCGAACGTCCCGAAGCGCTTCACGGAGTCGGTTCCGACGGTGAGCCTCGACTCGGGGCTGATCTTCGACCGCTCGGTGCGCCTGTTCGGAGAGGACTTCATCCAGACGCTCGAGCCGCGCCTGTACTACGTCTATACGCCATACCGGAACCAGTCGAACGCGCCGCTCTTCGACACGGCCGAGTCCGATTTCGGGATGGCCGAGATGTTCCAGCCGAACACGTACGTCGGCAACGACCGGATCGCGGACGCGAACCGCCTGACGGCGGCGCTTACCACCCGCTTCATCAATCCGACGACGGGTGACGAACGCGCGCGCTTCATGATCGCGCAGCAGTACTACTTCACCGATCAGCGCACGACGCTGACGTCGGGGCAGCCCGTGTCGCAGGCGCAGCATTCGGACCTGATCGTGGGGGCGGCGATCAAGCTGGGCGCCGGCTTCGCGTCGGAGACGGCGTTCCAGTACAACATGGACAACAACCAGCTCGTGAAGTCGAGCGTCGGTTTCGGCTACAGCCCCGAGCTGCGCAAGGTGATCAACGTCGCGTACCGATACACGCGCTCGAACACGACGCTCGACGGCCAGCCGATCAACCAGTTCCTGGTGTCCGCGCAATGGCCGCTGACCCACCGCCTGTATGCGATCGGCCGCTTCAACTACGACCTGCACTACGACCGGATTGTCGACGGCCTGCTCGGCATACAATACGACGCTGACTGCTGGGCGCTCGGGGTCGGTATCCAGCGCTACGCGAACGGCGTGAACTCGTCCGGGCAGCAGAATTCGTCCACCCGGTTCATGGCGCAGCTGACGCTCAAGGGCCTGTCGAGCGTCGACAACGGCCTCGTGTCGGCGTTCCGCACCGGGATTCCGGGCTATACGCCGTTGCCGCCCGCGCCGCCGCCGCTGTCCCGCTTCAGCAACTACGAGTAACGCCCAGGCGCCTGCGGCAAGCGGCAGCAGGCGGCGCCGGCACCGGATCAGCCCGATTTCAATGGAGTATCAGTGGCAATGAAGAAAACCCTTCGCTTCGCGGCAATCGCGTCCACGCTGGCCGTATCCGCCGCGCTGCTCGCCGCCACGCCGGCGGCGGCGCAGTCGCTCGGCACCCCGGGCGCCCAGCTCGCCGACGAAGTCGTCGCGGTCGTCAACAACGACGTCATCACGGGCCGCGAACTGGATGAGCGCCTGGGCCTCATCGTCCGCCGGCTGCAGCAGCAGAATGCGCCGGTGCCGTCGATGAGCCAGCTGCGCGGCCAGGTGCTGAACCAGATGGTGCTCGAGCGAATCCAGGTGCAAAAGGCCAAGGATGACGGCATCCGGATCGACGACGCGACCGTGCAGTCGACGCTGCAGCGGCTCGCCCAGGCGAACGGCATGACGCTCGATCAGTACCGCACGCGGCTCGTGGCCCAGGGCGTGCCCTGGAGCGTGTTCCAGAACGACGCGCGCACCGAGCTGATGCTCTCGAAGCTGCGCGAGCGCGAGGTCGACAGCAAGATCACGGTGTCGGACGCCGAGGTCGCGAGCTACATCGCGAGCCAGCGCGGGCCGAGCGCATCGCAGCAGCAGGACCTGCGGTTCCAGCACATTCTCGTGAAGGCGGCGACCAACGCGCCGCAGACCGACATCGAGATCGCGCAGAAGAAGGCCGACGCGCTGCTGAAAAAGGCGCTGTCGGGCGACAGCTTCGAGCGGCTCGCGAAGGACAACTCCGAAGCGAGCGACGCGAAGAAGGGCGGCGACCTCGGCTTCAAGGCACCCGCGTCGCTGCCGCCGGAGGTCGTCGACGCCGCATCGAAGCTGCGTCCGGGCCAGGTCAATCCGACGCTGATCCGCGTGCCCGACGGTTTCGAGATCGTGCGTCTCGTCGACCGCCGCCAGAGCCAGGGCGCGACGGCCGCGGCGCCGAAGATCATGCAGACGCACGTGCGCCACATCCTGCTGCGCGTCGGCGAAGGCAAGTCCGAAGGCCAGGCGCGTCAGCAGCTGATCGACATCCGCCAGCAGGTGGAGGCCGGCGCCGACTTCGCGAAGTTCGCCCGCACCTACTCGCAGGACGGCTCGGCGTCGCAGGGCGGCGATCTGGGCTGGATCAGCCCGGGCGAGACGGTGCCGGAATTCGAGCGCGCGATGAACGGGCTGCAGGACAACCAGGTCAGCAACCCGGTTCGCACCGAATACGGCTACCACCTGATCCAGGTGCTCAGCCGCCGCGAGGCCGAAGGCTCGGTGCAGCAGCAGATGGAAATCGCACGTCAGGCGATCGGCCAGCGCAAGGCGGAGCAAGCGTATTCCGACTGGCTGCGCGAGCTGCGCGATTCTTCGTACGTCCAGTACAAGTTCGGCGGCCTGAGCCAGGCGAACTGAGCGAGCTGCCGATGACCTCGCTCGCGCCCGCGCTGCACATCGCGATCACCACCGGTGAGCCGGCCGGTGTCGGCCCCGAACTGACCGCGCAGGCGCTGCGCGACGCCGCGCGGCGGTGGCCCGACGCGCGCTTCACCGTCCTCGGCGACGCGGCGCTGCTCGGCGCGCGCGCGGCGGCGGTCGGCGTCGATTGGGCCGCGCTCGTGGCGGCCGGCCAGGTCGCCGTCGCCGATCGCCCGCTCGCCGTGCCCGCCCGGGCGGGCACGCTGGACGCCGCAAACGGCAAATACGTGCTCGCGCTGCTCGACGCGGCGATCGACGGCGCGCTGGCGGGCGAATTCGACGCGATCGTCACCGCGCCGCTGCAAAAGAGCACGATCAACGATGCCGGCGTGCCGTTTACCGGCCATACCGAATATCTCGCCGAGCGCACCGGCACGCCGCGCGTCGTGATGATGCTGGCCGGTACCGGCGAGAGGCCGCTGCGCGTCGCGCTCGCGACGACGCATCTGCCGCTCAGGGACGTGCCGGCGGCGCTGACCGTCGACGGGCTGCTCGAGACGCTCGCGATCATCGATCGCGATCTGCGCCGCGACTTCGGCCTTGCCGCGCCGCGCATCCTCGTCACGGGGCTCAATCCGCATGCCGGCGAGAACGGCTATCTCGGCCGCGAGGAGATCGACGTGATCGCGCCGGCGCTCGGGCGCGCGCAAGCGCAGGGCATCGACGCGCGCGGGCCGTATCCGGCCGACACGCTGTTTCAGCCGCGCCATCTCGCCGATGCCGACTGCGTGCTCGCGATGTTCCACGACCAGGGATTGCCGGTGCTCAAGTACGCGACGTTCGGCGAGGGCATCAACGTTACGCTCGGCTTGCCGATCATCCGCACGTCGGTCGATCACGGCACGGCGCTCGATCTTGCGGGCACCGGCCGCGCCGATCCGGGCAGCATGGTCGCCGCGCTCGATACCGCAGTCACGATGGCGCGCCACCGCCGCGCCGCCTGATTCCACCTTTCGCGTTTTTCGTTTTTCATTGTCGATGTCGAACAGCAGACAGCATCAGGGCCATTTCGCGCGCAAGCGCTTCGGGCAGAACTTCCTCGTCGATCAGGGCGTGATCGATTCGATCGTCAGGACGATCGGGCCGGTGCGCGGGCAGCGCATGGTCGAGATCGGCCCGGGCCTCGGCGCGCTGACCGAGCCGCTGATCGAGTGGCTGGCGACGCCCGAATCCCCCCTCCACGCGGTCGAGCTCGACCGCGACCTGATTGCCCGGTTGCAGAAGCGCTTCGGGCCGTTGCTCGAATTGCACGCGGGCGACGCGCTCGCGTTCGACTTCCGCTCGCTCGCCGCGCCGGGCGACGCGCCGTCGCTGCGCATCGTCGGCAACCTGCCGTACAACATCTCGAGCCCGCTGCTGTTTCACCTGATGACGTTCGCCGACGTGGTCGTCGACCAGCATTTCATGCTGCAGAACGAAGTGGTCGAGCGGATGGTCGCGGAGCCGGGCACGAAGGCGTTTTCCCGGCTGTCGGTGATGCTGCAGTACCGCTACGTGATGGACAAGATGATGGACGTGCCGCCGGAGTCGTTCC
>Ga0306924_10001680_pt1 | contig 20436 bp, 30 predicted proteins | sample sta12Can44000111_FD_203756 | JGI IMG/M metagenome (GOLD analysis project Ga0306924, IMG submission 203756) | Lab enrichment of tropical soil microbial communities from Luquillo Experimental Forest, Puerto Rico - statanox.12C.anox.44.000.111 (v2)... | ecosystem: Environmental > Terrestrial >...
CTCGACGTCTCGCGCATGACGCGCGGCCTCGTGCAGCTCCGGCGCGAGCCGGTCGTGCTCGGCCAGGTCGTCTCGAGCGCGATCGAGTCGCAGCGCGCGCTGGTCGAGAAGCTCCGGCACCGGCTCGAGGTCTCGGTCCCCGCCGCGACGCTCGCCGTCTTCGGCGACCCGACGCGGCTCGAGCAGATCGTGGCGAACCTCGTGAACAACGCCGCGAAGTACACGCCGGAGGGCGGCCGCATCGGCGTGGCGCTCGCGGAGGAGGCCGGGACGGCCGTCCTCACGGTCGTCGACGACGGCGCCGGGATCTCGCCCGAGCTCCTCCCGCGCATCTTCGACCTCTTCGTCCAGGGCGACACCACGCTCGCGCACACCAAGGGCGGCCTCGGCCTCGGGCTCACCCTCGTGAAGCGGCTCGTCGCCATGCACGGCGGGACGATCGACGCGCGCTCGGGCGGGGCCGGCCGCGGGAGCACGTTCGAGGTGCGGCTGCCGCTCGCCGCCGAGCGTCCCGCGCTCGCCGCGGGCGAGGAGCCCGCGCCGATCGCCGCGACCCGGCGGCGAGTGCTCGTGGTCGAGGACAACGCCGACGCGGCGGAGACGCTCCTCGACGTCGTGACCGCGATGGGGCACGAGGTGCACTGGGCGCGCGACGGCTCGGCCGCCCTGGCGATGACCCCCCGCCTCGCGCCCGACGTCGTCCTGCTCGACATCGGGCTCCCCGGGATCGACGGCTACGAGGTCGCGCGCCGCCTCCGCGCGACGTCGACGCCGAGCGCGCTCGTCGCGCTCACCGGCTACGGCCAGGAGGAGGATCGCGCCCGTGCCCTCGTCGCCGGCTTCGACCGTCACCTCACGAAGCCGGTCGAGCCCGCGGTCCTCGCGCGCGTCCTGTCCGACGTTGCCGCGCCGTGAGCCATCGTCTCTCAGCGGCGATCGGGCCCCCCGGCGTGCTCAGCGAGCTCGACGGCGTCCCGATCCTCAGCCGGCAGACGTCACTTCCGGTCTTCGTCCTCCTCGGGGTGGATCTGACCGCGGATCTCGCCCGCCGGATGCGCCCTGGTGTGGACGTTGACGTAGGCCGTGTGCGAGGTCAGGGCGTCCTCGAGGGCGTCGAAGTCCCCGGCGCTCACGTTCTGCGACGGGATCGCGATCACGCTCGCGGCCGTGATCGTGCCGGTCACCGTTCCGCTGTTGTCGGGGCAGGCAGGAACTCCCTCGGGGCCCGCCACGTTCCTGCACAGGAAGACCATGACCCCGCCCGCCACGTGCTCCTTCCCGAAGTGGATGTGAGCCTGCGTCACCGGGCCCGTGCCGGGCGGCGTGGTGCCCACGTTCGAATAGGTCAGCGTGTACGTGATGGTGCTGTTCTGCTTGTCGAGCTCGAGCTTCAGCGTGCCCTTGCCGTCGGACAGGATGGCTCCGGTCTCGGCGTTGATCGCTCCAAGCTCCTCGAACCCGTTCAGCCGCGCCGAGAATTCGTTCGCGTGGGCGTAGCCGCCAGAGAAAGCGATGACCGTGGCGCCCACCAAGAGCCTCTCGATGACATGCCGCATGTGATCTCGTCTCCCTCGTTTCTCCCGTGGTGATTGCACGAGAGCGCTCGCCGCCCCCAGCCACGCCACGAGCGCGACGCCGACCCGCGCCGCGAGCGCCTGGAACCTTCGGCCAGCGACGTGGGGGCGCACCTCCTCGATGGGCTGGGCAATGGCAAACGACCCACGCCGCGACACTCTTGACGGGGAGTCACTCGAGGTCGCCTCGAACAACGGTCGTCGATCAGAGCTCGCGCGAGCCTCGACCCGGGTCCGCCGTCCTCACGATGGCGTCCACCGATCCGGGCGATCCACGCTTGGTGCGGGCTCCTCACCTCGGCGCACACGTTCCCGATGCACGGCTCCGGTGCCGCCCTTCTCCACGAGTCGCTGCTTCGGCCGAGCGCGCTCGGCCCCCCGGGAGACCCCTGCTCGGCCTTCTCTTCTGTGGCCCGCCGAAGGAGCGCCCCGAAGGCTCTCCGTGGTCGGGTCGGTCTCGGATCGTCGTCGCCGCTATTGAAGTGGCCGCTCGGGAACCTACGACCGTCACTCCTGAACCGAGGGTGTATATGGCGAAGAACGACAAGGGGTCGCGTGGCACTGCCCTCGTGACCGGCGCTTCGAGCGGGATCGGCCTCGAGCTCGCGCGGATCCTCGGCGCGAACCACTTCGATCTCGTCGTGACCGCGCGGAGCGAGGATCGCCTCCGCGCGCTCGCCGCCGAGATCACCGCGGCCTCGGGGGCGTCGGTCCGCGTCGTCGCCTCCGACCTCGCACACCCGGAGGGCCCCGAGGCGGTGGCGCGCGCCGTTCCCGACGGCGTCGACGTCCTCGTGAACGACGCCGGCTTCGCGACGCATGGCCCCTTCGCCGAGACGCCGCTCGCGGCCGAGCTCGACGAGATCCAGGTGAACGTGGTGGCGCTGACCCACCTCACGAAGCTGCTGCTCCCCGCCATGCGGGCCCGCGGATCGGGCAAGATCCTCAACGTCGCCTCGACCGCGGCGTTCGTCCCGGGCCCGTTCATGGCCGTGTACTACGCGACGAAGGCGTACGTCCTGTCGTTCTCGGTCGCGCTCGCGGAGGAGCTGGCCGGGACGGGCGTGTCGGTGACCGTGCTCTGCCCCGGCGCGACGCGGACCGGCTTCGAGGGCCGCGCGGGTGTCGAGGGGACGCGCCTCTTCCGGTCGGGCCACGTGATGGGGGCGCGCGAGGTGGCGGAGGCGGGATACGCGGGGCTCATGGCGGGGCGGACGGTGGTCGTCCCGGGCGTCCTCAACCGGCTCGTCGCCTCCTCCTCGGCGCTCGCGCCTCGCCGCGTGCTGGCGAAGATCGCGCGGGCGCTCAACGAGGGGGACGGTCAGCCCATCGCGCGCGGATGACGCGACGTCGTCGTGGCCGGACCGCGATGTGAGCTACCCGTCCGCGGATCGATCGCGTAAACAGACCCTGGGGCCGTGGCGGAACGGCAGACGCAGGGGACTTAAAATCCTCCGCCGCGCGAGCGGCGTCCCGGTTCGAGTCCGGGCGGCCCTACTCGGAAAGCCTTGAGCCGCATAGGTTCGAGCGCGACCGACTGGCGGCCCGCTCCCCTGATCCCAGAGGCTGGCCGCGCGGCCACGACCCAGGCACGACCCACCCCCAGAAGCACGACGAGGGGCCGCCCCTTGTGCCAGGGACAACCCCTCGCGCTCTAACCATCACTACACGAGCGTGGGCACCTTCGCCGGAGTCGCGAACGTCGCGTAGAACCGCTTCGTGGTCCAGGCGCTCTTGTGCCCGAGGAAGGTGCTGACCGAAGCCAGGTCGGCACCGTCTTCGACCGCCCAGGTCGCGACGCTGTGCCTCATCATGCCTGGCGAGAAGGGCGGGACCCCTACCCCGCCGTCCGGGCGCATCACGGCGCAGCAGGCGGCCTTCACGGCGCGGTAGTAGTCGCGCTCGTTGAACACGCCGTGCGACCGGAGCCGCTTGGCAGCTTCGAGGGCCTCTGGGCCGACCCTCGTCCTGATCGGAGCACCGCTCTTGTGAAGGGGCGAGACCACGATCCCCGCTACAGCCGACTGCCGCTCGTGCGCGGGGACGGGCTCGATCGTCCCCTTCGTCGCGAACCGCGTGACCTCGGAGACGTGCCAGCCGGTCGCCGCCTGGAGCAGCAGCGCGTCCCTCCACGGCGAGGTGAGGTGCTCGATGACGAGCAAGACGTGCTCGCGCGGCACGACCTTCGACCTCGTGAACTGCTCGGGATTCGCCTGTGGCACCGAGAGTGTACCGAGCGTCGGATCCTCGGTCGCCTTGATCGCGTGCGTCTCCTGCCGCAAGTACGAGTAGAGCGACTTGATGACCGCGACGCGGTGGGTGCGTGAAGTCGCTCCATTCAGCGGCGGCAGGATGTGATCTGTCAGGCTCGCCCGGCGCAGATCGATGCCCGCGAGCTTCTCCGTCCAGTCTGCGAGGATGTGCTTCTTCTTCCGCAGCCAGCCCGGCGAGTTCCCTCCGCGTCCACGCTTACCGCCAACCTTCTTCGACCAGGTGAGGTACTCACTGACGAGAGCGTCATTGAGGTAGATCGGCTCGGCGCGCGGGTCGCCCGCCGGGTTGTAGCCTCGTGGGTCCGCCTGGAAGCGTTCGAGCTGCTTCATCGCCGCCGCGAGCGAGGTCGCGTGCGTGCTCACGGTGAACCGCTCGCCGTCGATCATCTTGCGGATCACGTACACGCTCCGTCCATCGGCGCGTCGCCAGAGGCGCCCGCCCGGCCACGTCCCGGCGTAGGTGCCCTTACCGTTCGTTGGTGCCATGCGCTGCCTCCTTCACCCCTCGTCCCGCTTGATGCCCCACCGCGCGAGCCCGCCCTTCCGGCCCGCCTCGGCGTGCTTCTCCGTGCCGTACCGTTCCAGCAACGTCCGTTGAGCCTTCCGGCCGCCCTTCGCGCCCATCAGATGGACGCAGACGGGATGCTCGGGGTCCTGGCGCGTGCCGCACTTCGGGCACTGAGCAACGACCCGCATGGCGCCGCCCGTGTACTCGACCGCGAACGACCTCATGGTTTCCTCCTCCGTTTCTTCGCTCGCCGCCACTGCCCGAGCCCGCTCTGCAACAACAGTCGGATCGCGTCCGAGCGCGTGACCGTCACACCGGGCCGCTCACGCACCAGTTCCTCGACGACCGTGTCGAGGTCGCTCACGAGCTGACGCGACATGCGGAAGGGCCCGACGGGGATCGTCTGCGTTTCGTCGTCGCCTCTCTTCGCCATGCCGCAGATCTAATACGGCCCCATACGCTGGCAAGACTCGACCAGGCGAGCGGATGGGAGCCTAGCCGCGACCGCCGCCAACCGTTTGACATCCCACAGGCACTCGTGGCTCAGATAGTTGTGAAGCGTAACGAAGAGCCCCGCCCACCGCCGCACCGCGCGTGCCTGTGGGTCAACCCGACGAAGCGAGACATCGGGAGGCGAACGGGGCGAGGTCTGCGAACGCCCCGCGATCGGGACGGATCTGAGCAGCTCGAAGCCCAGCCTAAATCTGTCCCCAGGCTCGAAAGGAGCCAGGGACCAGTGCGAGGTTTCGCTGTGCCGCGTCCGTTCCTTTCACAGCCAGTTAATGACCCCTTCGATCTCTCCGCACTTCGCGCCGAGCTGGCGCGCAAGGGCTGGACACTGAAGAAGCTCGCGGAGGAGTGCGGGCTGTCCCCGAGCTACATCTCCGTCCTCGCGCGCGGACTCCGCCCCACGGACAAGGCGCGCCAGCGCATCTTTCGCGCCCTCGGGCCAGAGGCGACGAAGGCCATCACATCGGGTTCCCGCTCGTGAAGCCCCCGAAGCTCGCCGTCTCGAAGCGCGAGGCGGCCCGGCTCCTCGGGATCGACCGGGGCGCCACACTCGCCGCGCTCGTCCGCGCCGGCCGGCTCCGGCTCGTGCCGTGGGGGAAGACCACGCGCATCCCGCTCACGGATGTCCACCGGCTTGTGGAGACGGGCTTCACGATCTCCGGCGCGCCGCCCCGCGCCCGGCGTGAACGCGGTCGCGCCCGCGTAGGCGACCCAGCCGCCGTGCGCGCGATCGACATCGACTCACTGTAAAGGCAGAGCCCTGGGCCCGACGCGAGAGAGGACCCAGGGCTCTGTGCGGAGGCACTGGCTTGAACCAGCTTAACGACACGACAACGAAGACGCCACGTGAGCCGACCACCAAGGTGAGGTGGCCATGATGCGGCCGGGCGGGCGGGTGCCCGCGCACCTCTGGGACGGGAAGATCGCGGACGACCTTAAGCGCATCACAGACCGGGGCCGGCGCCGGCTCGCGCGCGAGCTGCTGCTCTGCTTCTGGAGCGCCTCATGGAGCCACAGCACCGGCCTCTTCATGGTCGCACGCTCCACGATGCAGAGGCACGTCGATATGAGGACGAGGAGCTGAACCTCGCGCTCGCGGTCCTCGAAGAGATCGGGCTCGCCTACTACGACGACGAGGCCGAACACGTCTACATACCGTGCATGGCCGAGGTGGAGCATCCGAACGGCGTGAAGGTCACGGACACGAACGGGAACCTGACGAACGGGTTCAAGGCGATCGAGAAGCACGTCGCCGCGTTCAAGCGGTCGAAGTTCTACGGGCCCTTCCGCAAGAAGCACCGGCAGCGCTTCGGGCTCCATGTGGACCTCGACGCGGGGGAGGGGGTCGGGACGCTCGGGGATGGCGCGGCTACCCTGTGGCGCCGGCTGGCCGGCGAGAACGCTGGGTCGTCGGCGCTCTCCACCGCCGAGCAGCGCATCATCGCGCTCGCGGACGGGCGGGATCCGGGCGCGACCCCTGGAGACGCCACCCGTAGCGTGGGGGGTAGCGCGGGGGGTAACCGACCCGTAGAGGACCCTGTAGCGCCGCCCGTAGCTCCTGCGAACCCCTCGGAATCACTTGCTTCCGGTGAAGCCCCTTCGGAACCGCCTTCAACGCCAAAGATCAAAGAGCAAAGAGCAAAGGAGCAGAGGGCAAAGGGAGAGCGCGAGAGGGAGAAGGGAGAGGAGGAGGAGCCCACGCCACTCTCGCCCAAGACGGTCTCGTTCTTGCGGGCGCTCGAAGCTGAACTGGATCGAGAGCTGGTCGTCCCAAGCGACCCGAGCGACAGGCAGTGGATCGACTCCGAGATCACGCGCGTGCTCAAGAGCGTGAGCAAGTACGAGCTGGTGAGAGCGTGCGTTGAGTTCACCGCGCGCGAGGAGCAGGAGCGACCCGATCCCGAGACAGGTGTGTTCTCCGAGCCGAAGAAGATCTCCTCGTTCGCGCACTACGTGAAGGCGATGGATCGGGTCCTGAACGGTCGGTAACCAGGGAACGCGGCGGGGGTCGCTCGCGGTCGCTCGCTGCCCCTGCCCCGCCGCGACCAGGGAGACGCCTTGGGTGGTCGTGCTCACCTCTGAATAGCCGGTCAACGAGCGTTAGATCTGAGCGAAAATCCCGATCCCGGAGCACGTCGTGAACGATGAAAAGATCGTGCCGAACCAAGGGAAGAACGGAGCAGAAGGCACGTCAGAGCGGGTGAAGCGCGGCCCACGCGGTCGCTACCTCGGCAACAAGAAAGCGCTGCGGAAGTTACTCGCCCACGAGATCAGAGCGCTCGAAGCGGACACGACGATCCCCGCAGCCACCCGCCACAAGCTCATCCTGAGCGCGTCGGCGCAGCTCGGCGTCTGCCTCGACCGCGACTTGGAGGCGAAGGTGCGCGAGCAGCAGGCCGCGCTCGACGAGATCGCGCGGCTCCACGAGGAGCACAGGAAGCGCGGCTGCACCGCACTCGGAGCCCGCACTGCGCCGCCCGAGTCCGACGGCGGGTAGCGATTCACAATCCCGAGGTCCCGCGCCGCCAGGCCTGCGGTTCCGGCGCGGCGGCGCTCGGCGCCGCCCAGGCACGACCCACATACCCGGATTGACCACGGGTAGATGGGCATGGGCCTGCCTGCTTCGGCCACCGGAGCGCCCAGAACGCGCTGGCGGGCTCCAGGGCGCGGGCGGACGGCGTGGGGGGTGCCCGAGGCGGGGACGGTGCCGATCGCCCGCGCCAGGGCGTCCAGCGCGGCCAGGACGCGGGCTTGGAGGCCGGCGTCTACCGCAGGGTCAGAAGATCCGGGTCAGCAGGTTCCAGACCCCGAGCACGATCAACGCGAGCCCCATCGCCGTCGCGAGCCGTCTTCCGACCGCCGCATGGTTCTCGGGATCGCCTGGCGGAGGCTTCCGCCAGGGGTCAAACCACGGGTACCACCGCGCACGCCATCGCACGTAGCGCTCCCCGATCGGTCGCCGGAGCAGCAGGACGACGACGCCGAACGCGCACGGGATGACCGCCTGTTGGATCTGGTGGTTCACCGGGTCCCTCGGGTCCCGACCATATCAAGCCGGCGTCTACCGGCCGAACATCACGCCGGCCCAGTCGATGGCCGCCGCGCGTCCTACCAGTGCTTCTCCATGAAGACGACGATTTCCTGTCGGCCGTTTCCAGCGAGCGAACCGAAGAAGCTCCCCACATCCGCCGTGGCGACGCTGATCACGCGCCAGCCCTCCGCAGCGTAGGCGTTGACTGCCTCCTCCAGCTTCTCCGGGCTGAACTTCCCCATGAACCACTCGTCGCGCTGCGTGAGCACCTTGTACGTAGTGCTCCCCGGAGGCGGCGGGGGCGGAGGCGGAGGCGCATCCACGAACTCAATGCGGCACTTGCTGCAACGCTTGTTCGTCTCGTAGACCTGCGGGGCGCCGCACTCCGGGCACCTCTCGCCGTACTTCAGGATCGTCATCTCGGGCACTCTCTACTAGGGCGAGGTCGTCGCCGGGCAGTACTGGGACGGCTCGCTCTTGTCCGCGAAGTAGGCCCACGCGCCGAGCACTCCGTACTTATCGGCCGGCTGAAGGAACTCCAGCGTCACCATGCGGCGAACCTCGCCGTGGTACGTGATGCAGTCCCAACGGCAGATGTGCGCGTTGCCGAGGAACGTGGAGCCGTCCGACGTGCCGAATTCCGTTTCGAGGTCCGGCGCGTTGCAGTGGACGCCCTGCGCGTCGATCGCGTAGGTGGCGACTCCGGGGTCCGTGTTCTGCGCAGTGTCGCAGGCGGCGAGTAGCACGACGGCGACGAGACCAGCGGTCCTCATGTTCTGTTTCCCCCAAGCGCAAGCTGCGAGGGAAACGCTAGCACGGACGGTTGCTTCACCGATTCGCCCAGATCAAGCCACGGCGCTGTCACGGCGAACTGGATCCGGGCTCGCGGCGACGCGCGGGGTGACTTGCTTTCCCCACCGCGATCTGCCGCACGCTCCGCGCATCATGCCGGAGACAGCCGGACAGGAACGGAAGGGCGGCCACGCGGACTACCTGCTCGACCTCGCGCAGCTCCGCGCCGAGTTGGGTCTAGGACGTGACGCTGCGTACCAGCTCCTTCGCGATCGCGGGCGGCGCCTGGGCAGGCGCTACCTGATCCTGCGGAGTGAGGTGGCGCAGCTCCTGATCGAGCGCGACGACGGGAGCGGTCGATGAAGGCGCCCCGCCATCGTCCCCGTCTTCGCTCCGATCGGCTCGGCAAGCTCCAGGCGTCCGACTGCGAGCCCGCGCCGGTCGGCCGTTCGAGCTGGACGGAACCGGTGCCTGAGTCCGCGCCGTACCTCGTCTGCGGCGACCTCGTGCGCGAGCTTCGCCTCGACCGCGAGCAGGCGCACCGGATCATCGAGGCGGCCACACCGGAGCAGCGCGACCGGGCACGCATCATCAGCCGCGAGCGACTCGCCGCGTTCCTCGATGAGCATCCCGAGGCGCTGGAGGGGGGCCGATCGTGAACCAGCTCGAAGTGAACGCGAAGCTCCAGGCCCTGGACGAAGAGGCGGCCACGCTTCGGCACGCGGAGGCTTGCGGCCTTCGCAACGACCCGCTTCCCATGGCCGAGGTCTCTGCCCGGCGTCGCGCACGCCTCGAAGCGATCGAGCTGGAGCGTCAGGCGCTCCAGACGCCCGAGCCGCCTCCGCCCGAGCCGGTGCCGAGCATCACCGCCGAGGTGCTCCTCCAGCGCGCGTCCGCGAGCGTGTTCGCGAGCCTTCCGCTTCAGGTGCGAATCCAGAACCACGGCGAGCTGCCCGCCGTCGTCACTGAGATTGCCTACTTCGCCGCGCCGGGCTCGACGGCCGTCCTCCCGCAGGCGCGCGGCTGGGACGGGCTGTCCGGGCCGCGCCCCGTCGTCGAGCCGCACGGTGAGCTGCACCATGCGTTCAGCGTCTCGTTCAATAGCGCTGGGAGCTACCGGGTCGCGGCGCAGGTGCGACTCGCGACCGGCGAAGTCGTCGATGCCGAACCCGTCGAGATCAACGTCGTGCCCGTAGGAGGTTGAACCAGATGCCGATCACCGACAGCGACATGCAGGACATCTTCCGGGCGCTCCAGCAGCTCTGCATGGACTGCGCAGCGCGGGCCGGCTTCGTGACGCATGGTATGAGCGCACGACCGAGACCCTCGACCTGCTGGGCATGTAGCGCGACCGAGTCCGTCTTCGGAAAGCGCGAGGACTCGAAGAACAGGCGCCAGGGGCCTCCGCAGGGCTCGCTGCCGGGGGAGAAGTGAAAATGAGCGCGAACGTTCCCAAGGCTCCGAGCGACGCACCCACCGAGGGCAGCATCGGGCACCACAACATGGAGCGAGTCGTCGGCGCGCCGGCATCCCCTGTCGGCTCGGCGGTGGGCGGCGACGGGAGGGCTCACTCCCCCGGCTCGTCGCCGTCTTCCGCCACCTCCTCGCCCGAGGCCGAGGCCCTGGAGCGCGCGCAGGAGAAGCTCGGATCGAGCGATGGATCCAGGGCCCGTCGTCTTCTGGATCTGGATCGCCGCGCGAGTCAGCTGGACACGCGCGAGAAGCGCCTCGCGCAGCACGAGGCGCGCTGGCTCACCCCGCAGCAGCGCACCGCCGTCGAGCTGGAGCGGATCGCGCACGCCACCGTCGAAGAGGTCCGCAGCCGGCAGCCCGAGTTCCCTACGCTCGTGGCCCTCGGGATCGAGTCAGAGGTCGTGAAGTACCAGCGTGCCTTGTACGAACGGACGGGTCGCCTCGTCCCTGGAGAAGAGGTCGCACGGTCGGTGGAGGACTACTACGCCGGCCTCGCGGAGAGGGCGCACGCCGCGAGCCGCTCGGCTCGCTCGCGCACGCCGCAGCCGGCGCGCCAGCCGGACTTCAGCGACAACCGTCCGCTCTCGGACGACGAACGGTGGCGCCGTGCGCTCGAAGTGATGGGTCTCACCCGGAGGTGAACATGGCCGACGAGATCAGCATCGACACGGTCGAGGCGCTCCGCGCCCAGGTTGCCGAGCTGAAGCGCAAGAACGTGGAGCTGGAGGCAGCGCTTGCCGCGACGCCGCAGGTTCCGCACGCCGCGACGCCTCGCACGCCGTGGGAGCCCCCCAACGGCATGAGGCCGGCATGTTCACGATGTGGGAACCGGCACGGGCCTCGCCCGGACGACTGCGCTGTCTGCCCCGCGTGCGGCTTCCAGCGGGGCTCCGTCGTCGCAGGGCCGCCGGGCTTCCGGTGTGAGAGCTGCGGAGCCGGAGTCGCGGCCCCGCGTCCACTCAACGTGATGGGGAACGAGATCGGCCGCGCGCACCTGCCCGTCGTGACGCCGCCGAAGTGGTGAATGGCATGGACTTCGACTCGTTCAGCCGACGCGACCTCTTCGGCATCGAGCACCGGACGCTCGACGAGGTCCGTGGGGACATCTCGACGCCGCCGCTCTCGACCGCGCACGCACCCGAGTACGAGAAGGTGATGCGAGAGCTGGCCGGCGCGATCCAGCCCGACGCGGCGATCACCGACCCAGCGGAACGGGCCCGGTTCGTGCTCGACGCGCTCCAGGGACTGCGGGAGGACTTCATTGCGAACAGCGGGAGCCGCGAGGCTCTGGGGCTGGAGGGCCTCTTGCGCGCCGAGCGCGACCCCGCGCCCCCGCCACTCCGTAGCGACTCCGAGATCTACGCGGCGGCGCTTCACCTGTTGTCGAACCGAGAGGAGTGAATATGGCTCGTCCAGTGTATGTGAAAGGCGCGGCAAGCAAGGCCGTCCAGCCCGGCTCGGGCATGAACGTGCAGCGTCATGTGACCCAGAGCCACCGCCAGGCCGAGGCGACCGCGCGCGCGGATCTGCGAAGGAGTTCGCGGCCCGTCGGGCGCGATCCCGACGCGGGCATGAGCGGGCCGTACCAGAACAAGTACAGGAAGGGTCGGTAGGTGCCATGCCAGCACCTCCCGTTAGCCCAGCGATCTTGGCCCTCCTCATGAAGGCGCACGGCGGTGGCACGGACGAAGCGCCCGACGTGGACGACAGCGACCGCCCCGAGCAGCCCGGCGTCGTCGCCGCAGGCGAGTTCCTCGACGCGATCAGCAACCGGGACGCGGCGGCCGTCTGGGCCGCTTTCAGAACCCTGCTCGACGCCGCGCGCGCGAGCGGTTCGAGCGACAAGGAGTGAGCGACGATGGCCGATGCCGATCAGGGCTGGGTCGAAGGAACCGAAGGCTGGATGCGAGCCGAGGCAGCCGTCGCCCAGGCGATCGCGGAACTGACTCGACCGCCCCCGCTCGACCTTCGTCGCGGCGGATTCGTGCCGGGCACCGCGCTTGTTCGCGGGGACCACCCCTCGAACGACACGGTTCACGCCAGTGTTCGCCCCGGCGCCATCGTCGTGCCGCGATCCCTCTCCCACGCCCCCATGCGCGACGTTCTCGCCTTCATCGCGAACGCCGTCCGTCTCGGCGCCGACGAGGCCGTTCACGTTCGGTTGAGCCCTGGCGAGATCGTCTTGCCGCCCGAAGTCACTCGGGATCCTCGCCGCGCCGCCGCGTTCATTGAGCACCTGCGGAGCAGCGGGGCCTGCCCGTGAAGCGGGGCAGCGCAGACGCGGTCGATCAGCTCGTCGAGCAGGCGCAGGCGCTCAACGGCGGCGAGCAGACCGAGGCCGCGCGCGCAGAACCTGAAGCTGCGCCTCCTCGCGACGGCCGGCCTGACATCCTCCGCGACTGCTTTCCCGAGCAGGTAGCATTCATCAAGGATCACTCATCGTTCAAGTGGGCGCTGACCACCCGCAGGGCCGCGAAGACGTACAGCGTCGGTCTCCAGATGATCGACGACTCCTTCGACTATCCGGGCGCGACGTACCTGTTCATCTCGCTCACGAAGGAGGCGGCGCGCCGGCAGTTCTGGAAGGACGTACTTCTCGCCATCGATCGGAAACACAAGCTCGGCGCCGAGTTCCTCGAAGGCAGTCTCACCATGAGGATGCCGAACGGCAGCGAGATCCAGATCCTCGGGGCGGATCAGGACGAAGGCGAGAAGAACAAGTTCCTCGGCGGCAAGTACCGCATCGTCGCGATCGATGAGGCGGCCGCCTTCACGATCGATCTTCGCGAGATGGTCGAGGCCGTGCTCAGTCCGGCCGTCGTTGACCTGAACGGCCAGATCATTCTGACCTCGACGCCGTCGAACCTGTACCAGGGGTACTTCAAGGAATGCACGAACGGTTCGACGGCCAGTTACCTCTCGCCTCCCGAGATGCGCGAGCCGGGATGGAGCGGCCACGTCTGGCGGACCGAGGCGAACCCCTTCGTCGCGACGGCCTGGATCCAGCAGTGCGAGCGCCTAAAGAGCGAGAACCCGCTCATCATCGAGACCAAGTCGTGGCAGCAGATGCGGGAAGGACGCTGGGTCGTCGTCGAGGACGAGTTGGTCTACCGGTTTAGCCGCTCGCGCAACAGCTTCACCGAGCTGCCCCGGTACACCGGAGGCGCATGGCACTTCGCGATCTCGTGCGACCTCGGCTACACGGACGCGAGCGGCCTGTTGCTAGGCGCGTGGCATGACTGGGACAGGCACCTCTACCTGCTCAAGAGCTGGAAGGAGTGGAAGACCGACATCTCCACGGTCGTGTCGCGCGTCCACATGCTGGAGGACGAGGTCCGCTCGGAGTTCGGGGAGGAGATCGAGACATACCTCGTGGACGGCGCGAACCGGATGGCAGTCGAGGAGATGAGGAAGAGGTTCCAGATCGGCTTCCTCCCGGCCGACAAGCGCGGCAAGGAGGACTTCATCGAGTTGATGAACGACGAGTGGATCGCCCGGTACATCCTCGTGAACCTCGAAGGCTGCTCCGGTGGCATCCTCAACTCCGGGCGCAAGTCCGACTCGCTCGACTTCGCGACCGAGGTCGAGACGCTGACGTGGCACCCGAAGCACAAGACGCCTGGGCAGCGGAAGGAGTTCCACCCGCCACTGGAGAACGCACTCTGTGACTGTGCGTTGTATCTCTGGCGCTTCGCGTACACGTACCTGGCGGATCGCCCGCCGGTTCCTCCCGCCCAGCCCGGCACGCCCGAGTACTTCGACGCGGTCGCCCAGGCCATGTGGGAGTGCGAGATCGAGGCGATGCGGGAGGCCGACGAGCAGGAAGAGCCCCAAGGCCTCTCTGAGTGGTTCGAGGGCCGCGATCCCCGGTTCGAGACGGTCCACTGAATCAGCGTTACGGCACCGCCGCGCTACGCGATCACGATGTTCTTCGCGAACGTGTCGAACGTCGGCTTCAGTGGCACCTTCGTCGCATCGACCATGCGTCGAAAGTCTTTGATGGCGTTACTGACATCATCGGCCTTCTTCAGACCATGCTGAAGCGCAGGAGTGAGGTTCGCGGAGAACGCGGCCAGCGCTTCGACCACGGGCGTCCAGATCTCTTGCGCCTTCTTCGGTGAAATCTTCTCACCGAAAGACAAGCTGAACACGTTCGGAACAACCTTCCCGAGAAGTGCCTCACAGCACTTCGCGATCGCCGCGACCAGCAGGAAGTTCGCGCCCCGCTGGCGCAAGAACTCCAACTGCTCGCGATCCGTCTCAGTCAGGTCCGCCCCCTTCTCCTTCTCGGTAAGCCGCAGCTTCAGATCATCAACAGCGGTGAGTAGGCCGTAGCAGAACACGATGTGAACGGCCGAGGTTACCTGCGAGAAATACTGTACGTAAAGCGAGTTCGAGTCCCAAATCTCTGACTTCTGGTGGTATGCGACGCTGGGCTGTTGATGGACGGCAGCGAGCGACTGCGCGGCAGCGTCAGACGCCAGAGTGTTTCCGGGGCGACGGATCAGTTCGTCCTCTCCCCCGCGCCTGCCCCCCGTGTACGTCACATCGGGTATGCGCTTGAACTCTTCGCGCAGGCGGCGTTGAACAGCATCGTTGCTTCGGAAATCGGCCGCTTGGACTCGGTTCTGGCTGTTGTTGTAGCGGATGATGCTCCTGACGGTCCCCGCGTCATCGCACTTCACGAAACGTGCAGGAACCATGAGGCCATCGTCGGGAGCCTTCTTTAGCGTACCCACGGCGCCAGTCGTCTGCGCTCCGTTCACGATGGACAATCCCCTGATCGTGAGCGCCTTCCCGTCCTTGCTTGGCTCGTATGAGTGTACGAGCGCGGTCAAGCCGTTGTTGAAGGGCCAGAAGTGATTCGGGTCCGAGTCGGCCGTTTCCTTGATCCCGTTGTTGATGTTCGCGTCCGACCGCGTGCTTCCGAGATACCCGCGCACATTCGCTGAGAACAGCTTCGACTTGTGCGCAACAAACGCTTCGTGCAGCCACTTGCCAGGAACTGCCGTGACGAACGCCTTCCAGTCGGCGCCGCCTAGCTCGAAACCGCCGACGGAAACCGGGACGGTGAACACGTCCTGAACGAGGATTGGAGTTGAGAGCGCCTGATACCAGTCTTCCAGCGTCTTCTGTCCGATCTCCAAGGCAGCGATGTCCTCGACGCCCGCATCCCCGAAGTGCTGCGCGATCGCCGCTGACGCGGTGTGCTCAACCGTCTTCAGTTCCTGGGCGACGTTCTCGGACTCCCCGCAGTTGTGGACGTACCAGAACTGGAGCGACTTGATCTTCTTGTCTGTGAGTGCCTGACGTAGTTCCTTCGCGGCAGCGCGCAACGAGGTGGGCAGGTCCTCCAGCGGGCGCGAGATGACCCACGACGCGGCCGTGTTCAGGTCGGCGGCCTTGTTCGACTTCGCCTCGGGCTGCGGCTCGTTCGCCTTGTAGCCCTGGGCGATCAGAGCGATCTCGTTCTCGACGCTGACGAACACCAGATCGGCCTTCTTGTCGTCGCTCCCATCCGTCAGCGCGTTCGTCGCGACCGTGTCGATGTCGTCGATCCACGGGAACCGCACTTGGAGTGCGAACAGCAGGATGGCGTTGTGCTTGTACTTCGACAGGTCTGCGCGTGCGTCGAGTGCCGCTTCATACGTCAGAGCCATGCTCAGGTAGCCTCGTGCCAGCCTGCGGGAAGGGGCGAAGTGTACCCCACGACCCACGCACGACCCACCAAGCCCAGCCAGCGCCGGCCACTGGCGGCCACGAACACGCGGAAAATCGCTGAGTTTGCAGCGGTCCCAGTACGCCGGGCTCGACTTAAAATCCTCCGCCGCGCGAGCGGCGTCCCGGTTCGAGTCCGGGCGGCCCTACTCTCGCCACACGGTTGCAGGAGAGCGTCCTCGGTGGGCGGACGCGACGCTTCGCGGTTGCTCGCGGCGCGGCGGCAAGCCGCTGCTCTGCCGGTTGAGCTAGCGCCCCGCCATTCCCACCACGACGACGTTCGAGTGACCCGCGGCGGGGAGCGCCAGTCACAACGATATCGAGTCCCCCCTCAACGATCGCGTCGTGTGCAAGCCGCATGGCGGCTGGGGAGGGTGCGATGGCTGCAGAGGGAGCGTCGGGAGTGTCGGGGCGCGGTCGGCAAGACGAACGCCGTCCGCCCGTCCGTTCCACGGCGGTGGCCGCCGCGAGGAGCGTCGTGTTGGTGGCGCTCCAGTGGGCGGCGCTGGTCGCGATCAACCGGCTCGGCTACGCGGTGGCGGAAGCCGTGCGGTTGCCGCTGCCCGGCAACCTCGTGGGCATGCTGCTGCTTCTCGCGCTGCTCTCGGCTGGCGTCGTCCCCGCGAGCTGGCTCAGGCCAGGGGCGCCGTTCCTGACGCGCCATCTCGCGTTCTTCTTCATCCCGATCACCGTCGGCATCATGCGCTTCGGTGCGCTCTTCGCGAGGAGCGGCGTGGCGATCGTCGTCGTTCTGGTCGTCAGCGCCGCCGTCGGCGTCTGCGCGTCCGGCTTCACGTCGCAGGCGCTCGGACGCCCTCGCCGGCAGGTGGAGGTGCCGACATGAAATCCCTCGCCACCGCCTTCGGGATCGCGGTCACCCTCGGTGCGTACGTCTTGAGCAGGGTCGTAGCGAAGCGGTACCGTTCGCCACTCACCACCCCGGTGTTCTTCAGCACGCCGATCGTCATCTGCGCGCTGCTCCTCTCTGGCTTCACGGTCGAGCACTACCAGCCGGCGAAGGACGTCATGGTATTCCTGCTCGGACCCGCGACGGTCGCGCTCGCGGTCCCGCTCCACGAAAGCCGTCGCGCGCTGTTGAACGACCTCGTCGCCGCCGTCGCAGGGCTGACCGCCGGCTCGCTCTCGACGCTCGTCGTGGCGATCCTCCTCGCCAAGGCGTTCGCGCTCCCCGCCGTCGTGCGCGCCTCCATCGCGCTCAAATCGGTCACCGCCCCGATCGCCGTCGAGCTCGCCCCGGTCGTCCGCGGTGACCCGACGCTGGTCGCCGCGTTCGTGATCACGACCGGCATGATCGGCGCAATGTTCGGGCCTGGTCTCATGGATCGGGCGGGGATCCGTTCCCCGCTCGCGCGAGGGCTCGCGCTCGGAACGATTTCGCATGGCCAGGGGACGGCGCAGGCGGTGGGCGAGGGCGCGCTGCAAGGCGCAGCGGCAGGTATCGCGATGGGGCTCGCGGCCGTGCTCACCTCGCTCGTGGCGCCGGTCATCGTGCCCCTGCTGCTGTGACGGCGGCGCGACGTTCGCTCGCGGTAGTATCGTGGCGAGATGACGTCACGAGGAAGGAACGTCGCGGGAGGGGTCATCGGCGCCCCCGCGCGCGCTCACGTGACGCCGGGGGCAGCCGTGCAGCACGCGGTGGCCATCACCGCGTACACGGACTTCGACGCGCTCTGGAATCTCGTGACTGCGCTCGATCCGCGCTGCTACCGGACGTTCGTCCACGTGGACGCGAAGAGCTCGATCGGGGGCGAGCAGATCGCCAAGCTCACCGCCCACGGCTGCCGCGTGGTCCGCAAGCACGCCGTTCCGTGGGGGGGATACGCCCACCTGCTCGCGGTGCTCGACCTGCTGGAGATGGCGCTCGAGCGGGACGACGTCGAGTACGTCCACGTCGTGTCCGGCCAGGACTATCCCGCGGCGTCGTTCGACGAGATGAAGCGCGCGTGCGACGGTCGGATCTACATGACGGTCACGCCGCTCGAGAACGCATCGGAGCAGGTGAGGACCCGGTACGAGACCTACAACGTCTTCTGGTTCCTCCAGGCGCACGGGTGGCTCTACGGTCGCCTGGACGCGATGTCGTCGTACCTCCAGAGGGTCCTGCGGATCCGCAGGCGGGGGCTCGGCGTTCACCGCGAGCTGTACAAGGGGATGATCTGGGCGTCGCTGCCGGCGGAGGTGTGCCGGTTCGTCCTCGGCTGCCCCGAGAAGGCGCGCTGGCTGCGCGCGCTGAGGACCACGTACGTGCCGGAGGAGCTGTTCTTCCAGACCCTCATCATGAACTCGAGATACCGGGACTCCGTCGTCCGGACCAACCTGCGGTACACCGACTGGTCCTTCCGGAACGGCAGCTGCCCCGCGGTGCTCGACGTGTCGGATCTCGAGCCGATCGTCCGCTCGAGGCCGCTCTTCGTTCGGAAGATGGACTCCAGGATCTCGACGGAGCTCATGCGGACGCTCCGGGCGCGCATCGGCAGCGGCGCGTGACCGCGATGCCTCGCGCGGCTGGCCGGGAAACAACGGAGCCAGTCGCGCGTTCTCCCGAACGGCTCGGCGCGGTTCCCGGCGGTCGCCGGCGGCCGGCCGGGAACCTGGCCGCTTAACCTGGGGCGCGGCCAGGTGTTGATCTCCGCGAAGGACCCGGGCCTCGCCGGTTCGTCCGTGCGTCCACAGCTCCGAGAGAGGTTTCCCATGCGCCGTGCGTGCCTCGCGCTCCTGCTCAGCGCCGCGCCGCTGGTCGTCTTTGCCCAGCAGCCCGTAGACCCGAACCTCGCCCCGCCACCTCCAGGGCCGCCGCCCACTGACGTTCCGCCTCCGCCGCAAGCTCCCGCGCCGGAGGCCGCGCCGGCCCCCGAGAGCTACCCGCCCGCGCCGCCGCCCGCGGCCTCGGCGCCGCCGGCCGCCGCGCCTGCTGGCCAGTGGGTCTACACGAACCAGTACGGCTGGCTCTGGATGCCGTACGGTCAGCAGTACACGTTCGTCCCCGGGGACCCGCAGGTCTTCCCGGACCAGTACGTCTACTATCCCGTCTACGGCTGGCGGTGGATCCCCGCACCCTGGGTCTACGGGTATGGCCCGGCGCCGTACTGGGGAGCTCCCGGGCCCCGGTACTTCGTCTGGTACTCCCATCCCTGGTTCCGCGTCGGCGGCTACTGGGGCTGGGGCGGTTACCGGAGCTGGGGCCAATACCGGGGTTGGGTCGGCCCGCGGACATGGGGCGCGCGAGGATGGGCCGGAGCGCCGGCCTACTACCGCACGGGAGTCGGAGGTCCGCGTCCGGCTCGTGTCGTCCGCACTGAACCGGCCCGGCGCCCCGCGGCGCACGAGCGGGCGAGAGGTGAACGCCGGCAGCACGAGCGCTAGGCATCGCGGCGCCGCCCGCGTTCACACGTCACTCACCGGAGCAGCGCGGCCAGCTCGTCGAGCCGCGCCGGCTCACGGTGCCGTCGATCGCTCCTCGGCCTGCGCCGGCGCCTGGCGCGAGGCGAGCTGACGGAGCGAGAGCGCGAGCAGCGACGAGAGCGCCTCGTTCGCGCCGCCGACCCCGAGCTTCCGGTAGATGCGCTTGCGGCGGGCGCGGATGGTCTCGGGCGAAACGTTCGCGCTCGACGCCGAGTCCTTGCACGCGAAGCCCTGGGCGATGCGGAGCAGCTCCGCGCGCTCCGCCGGCGTCAGGCCTCTCCTGTCGATGAGCGCGTCGGCGATCCTGCACAGCACGTCCGTGTCGAGTTGGGCCATGTATCGGAGCTAATGCGACGCCGCGTGCGAGTCGACCCATGATCGCACCGCCGCCGCATCGAGAGCCCCGCGGGCGCTCGACCGCGGCCGGGGCACCCCGCACAGCGCTGCGGCGATCGGGCGCGGGCGGGGCCGCTCGCCCGCGCAGCTCGGGATCCGTGGCATGGGGTCGCTCGGCCGCCTCACGGACCGTCGGTCGGATCGGCGGCGTCCGCGGCGGCGCGGGTCTCCGAGCAGAGCGTCTCCAGGAGATCGCCGAGCTCCGCCGCGCAGGACGGGACCGGCAGCCTGCGCATGCGGTGAGGGGGACAGACCTGGAGCATCTCCGTGGCGGTCGCCCCCGCGACGCACAGGACCGGCAGCGCGCGCCACGCGGGCTCGCCCCACATCCTCCCGACAAACTCGACCATCCGTTCCGCATCCGCCGTCGCGTCCACCAGGATCGCGTCGGGCGTGAAGCCCGCGCGCATGACCGCGAGCGCCTGGTCCGCGTCGGGGGCGAGCAGCACGGCGATCCCCTGAGCACGCAGCGCGTCGCCCGTCACGTCCACGCAGGCGCGATCCTCGTTGACGAGCAGGACGGTCTCGCAGCTGCGACGGGCGACCATGACGCCAGCCCACTCCGAGGGGCTCGCGATGCCGCGGGGATCCCCGCCGTCACGCGATGGAACGACGGCGCGATGAAGGGCGACGGATCCGATCCCCCTCGGCCACGCTCGCCCAGGGAGGTGATCATCGACCTCGGAACGGTCAACCGCGCTCCGGCCTTGGGGCGCATACGGCGAGGCCCGTTGCCGC
>Ga0306924_10001682_pt1 | contig 20422 bp, 16 predicted proteins | sample sta12Can44000111_FD_203756 | JGI IMG/M metagenome (GOLD analysis project Ga0306924, IMG submission 203756) | Lab enrichment of tropical soil microbial communities from Luquillo Experimental Forest, Puerto Rico - statanox.12C.anox.44.000.111 (v2)... | ecosystem: Environmental > Terrestrial >...
TGCGCCTTCTCGGAACGCCGCAGCCGCTCTCCGATGTAGCCTGCGAGGTACGCGATGATGCTGAACGCGACCAGCGTGGCGACGATGAACAGGAACCCGAACCAGGCCAGCTGCAAGGCGACGCTGCCGAGCTCCGGCCGGACGAACTGCGGCAGGAAGGCCAGGAAGAACAGCACGACCTTGGGGTTCGTGAGGTTCATCACGATGCCCCGGACGTACAGCCGCCACGCCGAACCTGTCGTGCGCTGTTGCTTCATCTCCAGTCCGACCGGCGCCCGATACGCCTGCCACGCCAGATAGGCCATGTAGCCCGCGCCAAGGAACTTCAGGATCGTGAAGGCCGCAGCGGAAGCCGCAAACACCGCGGCGAGCCCGAACGTGACGGCAGCGGTGTGGACGATGAGGCCCGTGCAGAGGCCGAGCACCACGGAGAGCCCGGTCTTCCGGCCCTGCGACGCGGACTGCATGAGCACGAAGAGGTTGTCTGGACCGGGCGCGAACGCGAGCAGGAGCGCAGCGCCGAGGAAGACGAGATTCGTCTCGATGGACGGCATGACCAATCATAAGCAGGGGAAGGGACCCACTGGTCAAGCCGCATGTCGGGCGACTACGCGGATGAGAGCGCTGGCGAGCATCGTGTCACGGGCGGTGTATTCGTCGGCGCCGGCGGTTATACGGCCGGCATGCCACTGACCATCCGCATCCACGAGACCGGAGGCCCGGAGGTGCTCCGCGTCGAGGAGCAGCCCGCCGGCGAGCCCGGCCCCGGGCAGGCGCGCGTGCGCCAGACCGCGATCGGCGTGAACTTCATCGACACCTACCACCGGAGCGGGCTCTACCCGGTGCCGCTGCCGAGCGGCCTCGGCTCCGAGGCGGCGGGCGTCGTCGAGGCGGTCGGCGCCGGCGTGAAGGTCGTTTCCCCCGGCGACCGCGTCGCGTACGCGGGCGGTGCGCCCGGCGCTTACGCCGCGGTGCGCGTGATGGCCGCGGACCGCCTGGTCCGGGTCCCCGACGGCATCTCCGATGCGCAGGCCGCCGCGATGATGCTGAAGGGCATGACGGTCCAGTACCTCGTCCGGCGGACCTACCCCGTGAAGCCAGGCGAAGTGGTGCTCTGGCAGGCCGCGGCCGGAGGGGTCGGGCTCATCGCCTGTCAGTGGTTGAAGGCGCTCGGGGCCACCGTGATCGGGACCGCTGGCTCGGACGAGAAGGCGGCGCTCGCGCGCGCGCACGGCGCCGACCACGTCGTCGTGTACACGCGCGAGAGCTTCCCGGAGCGGGTGCGCGAGCTCACCGCGGGGCGCGGCGTGCCCGTCGCGTACGACTCCGTGGGGAAGTCGACGTTCATGGGGTCGCTGGACTGCCTGTCTCCACGCGGCCTCCTCGTCGCGTTCGGGAACGCGTCCGGCGCGATCCCGCCGCTCGACTTGCTCCTGCTCTCGCAGAAGGGGTCGCTCTACGTGACCCGGCCGACGCTCGGCCACTACACGGCGACGCGCGCCGAGCTGGAGGAGACCGCCGCGGACCTGTTCGAGGTCGTGCTCTCGGGCAAGGTGAAGATCGAGATCGGCAGGACGTACCCGCTCGCCGACGCGGCGCAGGCGCACCGCGATCTCGAGGCGCGAAAGACGACGGGCTCGATCGTGCTCCTGCCCTGAGCCCTCGGCCATGGCGGCGCCTAGAACTGATACGAGATCGCGTAGATGATCGAGATGGACTGCAGCGAGATCTCGGACGCGGTCAAAGCGCTCCCGAGCGCCACGTTCCCCACCGCCTGGGAGCTGCCGAACTGGTAGCCGGCTCCCAGCGAGGCGCCGAACTTCTCGAACTGGAAGTCGACACCGCCGGTGAAGCCGTACAGGTCGGCCTTCCGAAACGGCGCCGTGGCGGCGTCCGCCACGGGGGAGAGCGAGCTGTAGAACCCGCCGTGCAAGGTCAAGATCTGCCCGAGCCGCCAGTTCGCGCCGAGGGCTGCGTTGACCACGCGGCGCGCCGAGTAGGTGAACAGCGGCGGCGGTTGCGTGGTGACGGTGGCGGTGCCGTTCGCCTGCGTCAGCACCTGGTACGGCACGCTGCTCCGGTAGAAGTCGTACTGCGAGACCGCGGCGTGGTAGCGCACGTCGAGCTCGACCTCCACGGTCGTGAAGCGGTACGCGACGCCCACGCTCGCCTCGGTCGGCAGCTTGTACTGGAACGCCCCGCTGTCGTCGCGGAAGTAGGTGGAGGTGGCGCTCGCGGCCTGGACGAAGCTCGACTCCTGCGTCACGAGCGAGCTGTTGGCGACGTGGATGCCAGGCGGCCGGACCACCGCGCCGATCGTGAGTCCGGCCACGACGTCCCACTGCGCACCTACCGCGAACGCGATGGAGTAGTCGGTGCCGTTCGCGCGCAGCGTCGAGAGGAACTGCCCCAGCTGCCCCTCCGGCGACGCGGCGCCGGAGAGCGAGACCCGCGAGCTGAAGCTCGTCTGCGCCAGTCCTCCCGAGGCGCCGAGGCGCAACGTCTTCAGCGGAGCCCACGCCGCAGCGAGCTGGTAGAGCAGCGTCGTGAAGCTCGCCTCGGTGGAGAAGGTGACCCGGTCGAAGTCGGAGGCGGTCGGCGCGATCGTCTGATCGATGCCGCCGGGAGTCCACGACACGCTCCGCGTGACGGAGAAGCCGAGGCGCCAGTCCCTCGTGTCGACGAAGGGCGGCTCGATCGCTGCGCCGAAGTAGCCCGGCACGTTGTCGAACTTGCTCGTCGAGAGCGAGGTGCCCGAGGCCTTCGAGGTGAGGCGACTGTAGACGTAGCCGGTGGACGAGGCGTTCAACGACGTCTTCTCCGCTGCGACCAGTCCGGCCGGATTGTAGAAGTTGGCGGAGGCGTCGTTCGCCCGGGCGATGTACGCGCCTCCCTCGAGTGCCTGGCTCTTTCCGACCTGGACGTTGTCGTAATTGGGAAAGAGGAGCGCCTTGGGTACCGGGATCGCGCCCTGCGCGCCCACGGTGAACGGCGCGAGGAGAATGAAGGCGGCCACGCTGAGACGATTCGGCATCGTTTCTCCCCGCGCGACCCGGGTGCGCTGCCCGGATGAAATGCGACGTTCACGGTCATGCCCGTGCCTCGTGGATGCGACGCCCATTCGCGGTTGGCCCAAGGCCTGTACCCGACGGGGAGATGACGCCAGGGTCGCCGCCGAGCACGGGCGGAGGATGCGCGGGCTCGCCGACCTCGCCTCGCCTCGCTGCGCGGCCGCCTGCCGATGCGCGCGACGGCTGGGCATCGCCGGCGTCCTCGCGGCCGCGATCTCGGGCCGCGTCGCGGCCGCGGATGCGCCTGCCGGGGCGGATCGCTCCGCGCGCCTCGAGAGGCCGCACGCGGTCTACCTCGAGCTGCTCGGGAAGGGTGGTCTGTACGACGTCGGCTACGACCGGGTATTCGCGGATCGCCTCGCGCTCGGAGGGGCCGCGTCGTTCTTCGTGATCGACGACGAGCGCGTGCTCACGCTCGCGCCGTACCTCGCCACCTACCCGTGGGCGGGGCGGCGGTCGGCGTTCCTCGTGCAGCTCGGCGCCCAGATCGTGTACGTCGCGATCCCGTCGCACATCCGCGGCTTCTCGGGCGCCAGCTCCACCGGGCTCGGCGGAGAGTTCTCCATCGGGTACGAGCTGCGCGCGCCGGTCCTCTTCCGGGCAGTGGCGACGGGCGTCGGCGGGAGGGGCGGGTTCCGGCCGTGGGCGGGGATCGCGATGGGAGGGACGTTCCGGTGAGCGGGTCCCGATCGGGCGCGTCGATCGCGACCGTCGCCGCCGCGGCGGTGCTCGGACTCGCCAGCGCGTGCGCGCGCCACGACCACCCAGGCGGCGATCGCTGGGTGCCGTTCGCCGAGATCCAGGGCGACCTCGCGCCCGAGCTGCGGAACGGCGCCCCTCCGGCAGCGCCGCCGCAGGGGACGCTGCGCGTCGTCACCTACAACGTCCACCACGGCCCCGAGCTCCCCGCCGTCGCCGACGCGTTCCGCTCGGTGCCCGCGCTCGCCGCCGCCGACGTCGTGCTGCTCCAGGAGGCGGACGCGCCGCGAGGCGAGAGCCCCTCGCTGGCGGGTCGGCTCGCCGACGCGCTCGGGATGAACGACGCGTACGCTCCGGCCTGGCTCCACTCCGACGGCGCGGGGCATGGGCTCGCGGTGCTGAGCCGGTTCCCGATCACCTCGGCCGCGGTGCTCGACCTGCCGTACTTCGAGCTGGGCTCCGCGAGCGAGCGTCGGATCGCGCTCCGGGTGACCCTCCAGATCGGCGACGTCGAGCTGGCGGTCATCGCGATCCACCTCGACACCCGGATCAACGTGAACGATCGGCTCGACCAGCTCGACTGGGCCGTCGAGCGCGCCGATGCGTCGGGCGTCCTTGGCGGCGACTTCAACACGCTCCCGTTCGTGTGGATCGGGCGCTTCCTCCCCGACCTGCCGCAGGACGCGGTCGCGCCGGTCGACGTACCCGCCGCGGTCGACGAGTACATGGTGAGCCGGGGCTTCGCCGACCCCACCGCGGGGAGCGGCGACACGACGAACGACCCCGTCGCGAACTTCAAGCTCGACTCGATCTATGTGCGCGGCCACGCCACGGGCGGCTCCGGGGTCGAGCGCGGCGTGACCGCGTCCGACCACTTCCCGGTGTGGGCCGACGTCGTGTGGCCCTGACGCGCGGGGGGCCTTTGCACGCTGCTCACTGGGCGGGCGCAGGGACCTTCTCGACGGCGAGCCCGATCGACTCGGTATACGTCGCGTGGACCATGTCACCGACCTGGACGTTCTCCAGGTTCTTCGGATCCTTCACCTCCACCACCCGGTAGTTCCCCTCCGGTCCCTTGAGGGTGACATGGCTCGACGCGCGGTCGATGTCGGTGATCACCGCCGAGACGGTGACGGTGCTCGAGGCCGTCCCGCCGGGCTTCTGACCCGGCTCCGAGCGCGTGACTCCCGCAGACTCGGACACGGTCGGCGTGCCTCCTTCCTCTCGCTTCACCTCGATCGCGAGTGACTCGGTGTAGGTGACCTTCACCGTGTCGCCGACCTGCACCTGGGGCAGGTTTCGCACGTCCTTGCCCGCAATGAAGCTGAAGGGCTTTCCGTCCTCGCCTTTCAGCGTGACTTTGCGCGTCTGGAGATCGATGGCCTGCACCACCGCCATCGCCGTCACGGTCCGAGAATCTCGGTACGACGGGAGCTGGGCGCTCTGCTGCTCCTTCTTCGACGAAGCGCAGCCGAGGGCGAGGGCGAGCGTGAGGACGAGGACGCGCGGGACGTCGCGCGTGGGCGAGAGAGCGATCACGATGGCCTCCAGGTCGGTTCCGGGGAGCTCATTGCTGCTGCCGTGCGGGTTCTCGATCGTCTTCTCGAAGGCGACTCGGTCGATGTTCCCCTGGGCTGCTCCATCCGTGACCATCACGCTGGTGGTGGGACCGGCCGCGCAGGAAGTATCTGGAGCGAGGGCGCGCGGAGCACCGCCCCGGGAAGGCGGCGGCTTCGAGAATCGACCGATCGTGCACTCGGCCTGCCCCACGGATGGCCGCTCGTCAGGCGGCGAGCAGTCGGCAGAATCCCGTGAGATCGACGTTGCCGCCGCTGACGAGCACGCCCACGCGCCTTCCCATCAGCTCGGACGTCATCTGTCGGGCCGCGGCGAGGCCGAGACAGCCGGTGGGCTCGACGATCAGCTTCATGCGCGAGGCCATGAACACCATGCACTCGACGAGCTGGCCGTCGGTCGCGGTCAGCACGTCGTCCACGTCGCGGCGGATGATCCGGAACGTGAGCGTGCCGAGGTGCTGCGTCTGCGCGCCGTCGGCGATCGTGTTCGGCGTGTCGATGTGGACGATGGCGCCCGTGCGAAAGGACTGCTGGCCATCGTTGCCGGCCGCGGGCTCGACGCCGTAGAGCTTGCACGACGGCGAGAGCGTACGCGTCGCAAGCGCCGAACCGGAGAGGAGTCCGCCACCCCCCAGCGGCACGAAGAGTGCGTCGAGCTCGCCGACCTCCTCGAACAGCTCCTTGGCGGCCGTTCCCTGGCCGGCGATCACGTCGGGATGGTCGTACGGCGGGATCAGCGTCAGGCCATGCTGGTCGGCGAGGTCGCGGCCGATCTTCTCGCGGTCTTCCTTGTAGCGGTCGTAGGTCACGACGTTGCCGCCGTAGCCCTTCGTCGCTGCCACCTTCGCGGCCGGGGCGTCGTGAGGCATCACGATCGTCGCGGGGATGCCCAGCAGCTGCGCGGAGAGCGCGATGGCCTGGGCATGGTTCCCCGACGAGAACGCCACGACGCCGGTCTCGCGCTGCCGGGCCGTGAACTTCGAGAGCGCGTTGAATGCGCCGCGGAACTTGAACGCGCCCATGCGCTGCAGGTTCTCGCACTTGAAGAAGACCTCGGCTCCGAGCTCGGCGTCGAGGGTGCGGGAGGTCATGACGGGCGTCTCGTGGGCGTGCCCCGCGATGCGCGCTGCGGCCGCGACTACGTCCTCGTAGGTAGGTAGATCATCCATCGGGCATGCCTACCGCCGGATCGGTGTTGGGGCCGCTCCTCACGCCGCCTCGAACAGATCCGAGGAGGCTGGATCGCCCCGCGCCTCGCGCTCCGGCCGTCCCACAGGCGGGCATCCGGACGAGCGTTCCGGCGCTCACCCGTCGATCCGCTCGCGCGCGCGCCCGTCGTGCCGTGCCTCGCGGCGCGTTAGGAGCGCGGGTGTGGTGAGCAGATGGGCGAGATGAAGGTCGATGCGGACCCGCTCCTGGACCTCCTCTTCGAGGACCCTCGGGTCGGCCGCTGCCTGGTGGCGCAGGACGGAACGGTGCTGCGCGCGAACCGCGAGTGGCTGCGCTCGACCGGGCTCGAGCGCGATCGCGCCCTGCGCGCGAACATCCTCGACCTCTTCCCTGAGACGCGCGAGACGGTGCTTGCGATCCACGCGCGCGCACGCGCCGGCCAGCGCGTCGAGGTGCCTCGTCGCGTTCAGCGCATCGATGGACGGGAGACCTGGTGGGAGGGAACCATCGAGCCCGTTCCGATGGAGGCCGGGACAGGCCTACTGATCACGACCCGCGAGGTCTCTCCCGAGCCGGCAGGACAGGAAGACGAGATCGCGCTGCGTGCCAGCGAGGCTCGCTTCCGGATACTGGCCGACGACTCACCGGTCATTCTCTGGGCGAGGGATGTGTGCGGTGTCCCCGAGTTCGTGAACCGGGCGTTCCGTGAGTTCTATGGCCTCACGCTCGAGGAGGTCGAAGGGACCGGTTGGTGGCCGCCCGTTCATCCGGAAGACGCGCCCCTGTTCGAGAGAGTCGCCCTCTCGGCCATCAGGGAACGCAAGCCGTTCCGGGCCGAGGCGAGGGTTCGGCGGGCGGATGGGGAATGGCGCTGGATGGCAGCGTGCGGCCAGCCTCGCTTGGGGGCGGCGGGGGAGTTCCTCGGGCACGTCGGGATCAGCGTGGACATCACCGACCGCAAACGCGCGGAGGAGTCGCTGCGCCAGAGCGAGCAGAAGCTTCGGGTCGCCGTGGCGCACGCCGCCATCGGGTTCGCGCTCACGACGCCCGCGGGTCGCATCCTGGAGGCGAACCCCGCCTACTGCACCGTCACCGGTTACGGTCTCGACGAGCTTCGGCAGATGACGCCCTGGCAGATCGTCCACCCCGACGACCTCGACGAGAACCAGCGTCAGGTCGAGCGGATGCTGTCGGGAGAGATCTCCGACTTCGTGATCGAGAACCGGTACCTCCGCAAGAACGGCGACGTCGTCTGGGTCCGGAAGAGCACCTCGGTCGTCAGCGACGCCCGCGGTCAGCCGCAGTGGGCGATCGCCCTGGTGGAGGACATCACCGAGCGCAAGCAAGCCGAGGAGGCGCTGCGAGTGAATGAGGAGCGGCTGAGGCTCTTCATCGAGCACGCGCCGGCGGCGGTCGCGATGTTCGACCGCGAGATGCGGTACCTCGCGGCCAGCCGTCGTTTCCTCGGCGACTACAAGGTGTCGCTCCAGGACGTCCTCGGCCGGAGCCACTACGAGGTGTTCCCCGAGGTCCCCGAGCGCTGGAAGCAGATCCACCGCCGGTGTCTCGCGGGGGCCGTGGAGACCTGCGACGAGGAGCCGTTCCCACGCGCGGACGGCACGGTCGACTGGGTGCGCTGGGAGATCCACCCCTGGCACACTGCCGCCGGCGAGATCGGCGGCATCATGCTGTTCAGCGAGCTCATCACCGAGCGCAAGCGCACCATGGAAGCGCTGCGCGAGAGCGAGGCGGCCCTCCGCGAGGCCGACCGCCAGAAGAACCGATTCCTGGCGACGCTCTCTCACGAGCTGCGGAACCCGCTGTCGCCCATCCGCAACGCCCTCTACATCCTGGAGCGCGCTGCGCCGGGTGGCGAGCAGGCAAGGAGAGCGCAGGCGATCATCCATCGCCAGATCGGGCAGATGACCTGGCTGATCGACGATCTGCTCGACGTCACGCGCATCGCGCACGGGAAGATCCAGCTGCAACGCGAGCGTCTCGATCTGAACGAGCTGGCGCACCGCACGGTCGAGGACCACCGGGCGATCTTCACCAAGAGCGATATCCGGCTGGAGGTGCTCCCGGCGACGACCGAGGTCTGGGTCGACGGCGACCGAGTGCGCCTCGCCCAGGTCATCGGCAATCTCCTGCAGAACGCGGCCAAGTTCACGCCGCAGGGGGGAAGGGCGACCGTCTCGGTCCAGGCAGACACCGCGCGAGGGCAGGGCATCCTCACCGTGCGAGACACGGGCACGGGGATCGACCCAGGCCTGTTGCCTCGGCTCTTCCAGGCGTTCACCCAGGCGGACTCCACCCTCGACCGCAGCAAGGGCGGGCTCGGCCTCGGGCTCGCGCTCGTGAAAGGGCTGGTCGAGATGCACGGCGGCTCGGTGACCGCAGCCAGCGGTGGCCCGGGCAAGGGTGCAGCATTCACGATCACTCTTCCGCTCGACGTCACGGCTGCTCGGATCTTCCCGGAGTGGCCTGGCCGCGGCGTCGCTGCCGAACCTCGGCGTGTGCTCGTCATCGAGGACAACGAGGACGCCGCGAACAGCCTCCGCGAGGTGCTCGAGCTCGACGAGCACGTCGTCGAGGTCGCCTACACCGGCCGCGAGGGCATCGAGAAGGCGCACGCCTTCCATCCCGACGTCGTGCTCTGCGACATCGGCCTGCCCGAGATGGACGGCTATGAGGTCGCACGAGCGATGCGTGCCGACGTCGATCTGAGCCGTGTCGCGCTCGTCGCCCTGAGCGGCTACGCACAGCCGGAAGACGTGGAGACGGCCAGGAAGGCGGGATTCGACGCACATCTCGCCAAGCCCCCGAGCATCGACACGCTCGAGCGAGCCCTCGCGGAGGTCGGAATCACGCGCCAGGACCAGCGCGCGGAGGCGCGATGACCTCCTTCACCCCGACGCACCCAACGCCGCCTCGGCCCGCGCGACCGGCGTCTGCTGCGACGCGGCTACCCAGGCGCCCACGCAGAAGACTCCGAGCCCGGCGAGCCCCACCACCTCGCGCCGGATGAGCCAGTGCTCGAGCACCGGGCCGACCACCTCGTACTGCACGAGGGGCGAGACGCACGCGAAGACGACGAGCGCGAGGATCTGCCGCCCGCTGCCAACCTGGAACACCCACGCGAGCAACGGGATCATGAACACGAAGTTCTGGATCCAGCCGTAGCTCGACACGAGCGGCGTCGCGGCGAGCAGGAGCGCCCGCCGCGCGTCGGGGTCGGCCGGGCGCAGGGCGAGCGCCACGAGCGCGATCGACGCCAGTGCGGCCGCCCAGCGCGGCGCGCCGACGAGGAACGCCATCGCCCAGAACGACTGGTTCCCGATGGCGGCGATCATGGCGTGCGACGAGTCGCTCACGGTGAGGAGCCAGCGAAGGTGGAGGCGAATCGTGTCGCCCGCGCCGACCCGCAGCGCCGGCAGCGCGGCGATCGCGAGGCCGCCGAGACAGACGCCGAGGAGCTGCTGCCACCGCCGACGGAGCGCCCAGTCGATCGCCAGGATGGCGGGCGCCACCTTGAGCGTGATGGGCAGCGCCATGAGCGCGCCCGCCCACGTGCGCCGACCACGGTCCTCGAGCGTGAAAGCGAGCAGCACCGCGAGCAGCGCGATGAGGTTCACCTGCCCGAGGTGCAGCTCGTCGATCCACCAACGTACGCCGAGCAGGAAAGCGAGCGGGACGGCCCACGGCCGCGCCGAGGCGCCGCGCCGCAGCGAGAGCCAGGCCACGACCCCGAGCAGAGCCGCCGCGATCACCCAGCGTATCGCCCGCTTCGCGTCCGGCAGGTCGAGCGCCGCGAAGGGCGCCAGCACGAAGGCAGTGCCCGGCGCGTAACGGTAGCGCCGCGTCGGCTCCTCCGCGGGAGCCTGGTAGATGTCGCCGCCATGAACGGCCGCGACCACCGCGCGATGGATCACATTGAAGTCGGCGCCGGCCTTCCGCTGCGCGTTCTTGACCGCGAGGAGGGTGAGGACGACGGTCCCGAGCAGCAGGAGCACGGAGACGAGGCGGCGGCGAGACAGGCCGCGCATGCCGTCACCCTAGCGCAAATCTCTGCTCCTCGCCTCCAATCCGATTGCGTCGAGGACGAGGCCCCACGCGCGGCCACCCATCGCGGCAGCCAGCAGGAGCTTTCGCGTCTCGCCTGGCGATGGCCGCTGCGACGCGAGCACGCGCGCAGGATCGGAGCCGAGTGCCGCCACGAGCGCGAGGACCCGGCCGCGCTCCTCGAGCTAGATCGAAACCGGGCCGGGAGCGCGCAGAGCGGTGCGCCTCGGCGTGAGGTTTCGGCGCGGGCCCGGAAGCGGTAAACACCCTCCGTGCTCGTCTTGACGCTCAAGCTGGCCCTCCCGCCCGCGCTCATCGCGGGGGCGAGCGTCGCAGGTCGCCGCTGGGGCCCTGGCTCAGCGGATGGGTGGTCGCGCTGCCGCTCGTGTCCGGGCCGATCGTGTTCTTCCTCGCGCTGGACCAAGGGACCTCCTTCGCCGCAGCCGCCGCCCATGGATCGTTGATGGGCGCCGCCGGCCAGGCGGCGTTCTGCGTCGCGTACGGATGGTCCGGCCGCCTCGGCCGATGGCCCGCCGCGCTCGCGCTGGGCGCGGTCGGCTTCGCGGTGGGCGCGCTCGCCCTCGGCACGGCGACGCGGCTTCCCCTCGCGCCGCTGGTCCTCATCCTCGCCGGCTGCGTGGCGCTCGCGCTCGCGGCGATGCCGGCCCGGCGGCGGGCGGCACGCCGGCCTCGCTGGGCCGGTGGGACATCCCGTGCCGCATGGCGACGGGCACCATCGCGGTCGTCGCCCTCACGCGCGCCGCTCCGCTGCTCGGCCCTCGGTACAGCGGCGTGCTGGCTGCGTTTCCCGTGGTCACCTCGGTGCTGGCCGTCTTCGCGCAACGGGCCCAGGGTTCGCACCAGGCGAACGCGGTGCTCCGCGGGCTCCTGCTCGGGATGTTCTCGTTCGTCGCGTTCTACGCGGTGCTGGAGATCTCGGTCGAGCGGGCCGGGATCGCGGTCGGGTTCGCGGCTGCGAGCGCCGCCGCGCTGGCGGTGCAGGCGCTCACGGCCGTCCTGCGCCGCGCGCTCGGCGCTCGCGTGAGGTGCTCGTCACGGCACGAGCGAGAGGAATAGGAACGTCGCGAACACCACGAGTTGCACCGCGCCCTGCATGATGCTCGTCCGGCCGGAGGCGAGCGTGATCGCGCCGACCACGAAGGTGAGCGCGAGGAGGACGAGGTTCTTCGGGTCGAGGCCCAGGACGACGGGGAGCCCGAACAGCAGTGAGGCGGTGACGACGGCCGGAATGGTGAGCCCGATGCTCGCCAGCGCCGAGCCGAGCGCGAGGTTCATGCTCGTCTGGAGGCGGTTGGCGGCGGCGGCGCGCAGGGCCGCGAGCGTCTCCGGCAGGAGGACGAGCATCGCGATCGCGATGCCGACGACGGAGTCGGGCGCGCCCGTGGCCTTGACCAGCGCCTCGATCGTGGGCGAGAGCGCCTTCGCCAGCCCCACGACGGCGACGAGCGACACGAGCAGGAGCGCGGCGCTCGTCATCGCCGCGGCCGCGGAGGGCGGCGGGAGGTGCGACTCGGCGTCGGCGTTGGTGCCCGGCGGGAGGAAGTAGTCGCGGTGTCGCACCGTCTGGACGAAGACGAACACGCCCCACAGCGCGAGCGAGTCGACGCCGACGAAGACGAGCTGCGACGGCAAATATGCGCCGCCGGGGGCGCTCGTCGTGAACGACGGAAGCACGAGCGTGAGGGTGGAGAGGGCGACGAGCGCCGCCAGGGCCGGGCCGGCGCCCTCGACGCGGAAGGACTGCTCGTGGTGGTGGATTCCGCCGACCAGGATGCTGAACCCCACCACGCCGTTGCAGATGATCATGACGGCGGCGTAGACCGTGTCGCGCGCGAGCACTGCGCTCGCGGGTCCGCCGCTCAGCATCATCGCGAGGATGAGGGCGACCTCGATGACGGTCACCGCGAGGGCTAGGACGAGCGTGCCGAGGGGCTCTCCGAGCTTGTGCGCGACGACCTCGGCGTGGTGGACCGCGGCGAGGACCGCTGCGACGAGCGCCGCACCCAGCACGAACGACAGGACGGGGTGTGGCGGCAGCAGCACGGCCGCGACGAGGAGCGCCGCGGCGGCCAGCGGCACGGCGACGGGCCAGTGGCGCGCGATTCGCGCAGGTTTCATCGCGACACCGCCTCGAGGGGTCGGACGCCCCGCTTCAGCTCTTCCCTCAGCGCCAGGACCGAGGCGCTCTCCTCCCGCCGCCGCCAGATGAGCGGCGTCACGACGGCGGACAGGGCCCGCGGGATCGCGTGGCGCCGCACCTGCGCGCCGTGGACGGTCTCGAGCACCGACTCGGGGACGAGCGCGACGCCGGCGCCCGATGCGACGCACGCGACGATCGCGTGATACGAGGCGAGGTCGAGCACGCGCGCGGCGGCGCTCGCGGCGCCGAGCCAGCGCTGCAGCCGCCGGCGGTAAGCGCAGCCGTCGGGGAACGCGACGACCGAGTCTCCTTCGACGTCGGCGGGGCTCCGGATCCGGCGATGCGCGAGGGAGGAGATCAGCGTGAGCCGCTCGGCGAAGAGCGGCAGGTGCGCGAGCTCGCTGCTCGCCGGGACCTCGGCCACGAACGCAGCGTCCACGCGCCGGTCGAGCACCGCCGCGGTGAGCGCGTCGTTCGTGCCGGTCGTGAGCTCGACGCGCACCTCGGGGTACGCCTCGTGATACCGGGCGAGCACGGGCGGGAGGCGGCTCGCGGCCGTGCTCTCGAGCGCGCCCAGGCGAAGGACGCCTCGCGGCGTCGACCCCGCGACCGCGCTCCTCGCCTCGTCCGCCAGCCGGAGGAGCTTGTCCGCATACGCCAGCAGCAGCTCCCCCGCGGGGGACAGGAAGAGGCGCTTGCGCTCGCGGATGAACAGCTCGGTACCGAGCGAGGCCTCGAGCTGCTTCACGCGGGTCGTGACGTTCGAGGGAACGCGGTGCAGCTTGCGAGCGGCCTTCAGGATCCCGCCTTCGTCCGCCACGGTCTTGAAGATCTGCAGCTCGGCGAGGTCCATGGCCGAATCGTTCCTTTCCAGAGAACATCTTATTCAGGATTATTCAGTGTCGCCGAGCCCTGTGGGTTCCTAGCATCCAGGGATGCTCGACCGCGAGGTGCCGCCCGCCCGTGCCGCCCTGATCGGGCTCGCTGCCCTCGCCTCGGCGATGGGCATCGGCCGCTTCGCGTTCACCCCGCTGCTGCCGCTCATGCAGCAGGCCGGCGCGCTGTCGCTCGCGCAGGGCGGCTCGCTCGCGCGCGCGAACTACCTCGGCTACCTGATCGGCGCGCTCGTCAGCATGGCGACGTCGCGTTCGCCCGGCCGTGCTGCGCGCATCGGGCTCGCGGCGGTCGCGGCGCTCACCGCCGCCATGGGGCTCACCGGCGACTTCGCCGCGTGGATCGTGCTCCGGTTCCTCGCCGGCGTCGCGAGCGCGTTCGTCCTCGTCGGCGTGTCAGCGTGGGTCCTCCCGCTCCTCGCCGCGCGGGGGCGGGGCTCGTGGTCCGGGTGGGTCTTCTCCGGGGTCGGGATCGGCATCTTCCTGTGCGGTCTCATCGCCGTCGCGACGGGAACCCTGGGGGTCTCGCCCGGCAGGACCTGGCTGATCCTGGGCGCATGCTCTGCGGGGGTGAGCGTGGCGTGCTGGGGAACGCTGGGCGCCGGCTCCGCAGCGGCGGCGTCGCGGGGCGGCGCGCCCGCGGAGACGCTGCCCGCGGGTGCCTGGCCGCTCGTGGCGGCCTACGGCGCGTTCGGCCTCGGCTACATCGTCCCGGCGACGTTCCTGCCCGCGGCGGCACGCCTCGTCGTGCCCGACCCCGCCGTGTTCGCCTGGACGTGGCCCGTGTTCGGGCTCGCGGCGGCGGCCTCCACCACGGCGACGACGCTCTGGTCGCGCGGCGGTTCGCCGAGAACGCTCTGGGTGCTCGCGCAGCTCGTGATGGCGGCTGGCGTCCTCGCTCCCGCGTGGAAGCTGAGCGTCTGGTCCCTGCTGTGCTGCGCGATCCTCGTCGGCGGGACCTTCATGGTGGTGACCATGGCCGGGATCCAGCAGGCGCGCCGGCTCGCGGGTGCGTCGGCCCAAAGGCTCGTCGCGGCCATGACGGCCGCGTTCGCGCTGGGACAGCTCGTGGGCCCGTCGCTGGTCACGTCACTCGGCTCGGCCTCTTCGCCGGGCCTCGCGCTTCCGCACGCCATCGCCGCGGCCGTCCTGCTGCTGGGCGTGGCCGCGCTGTCCTTCCGCGCCGCGCCCGGCGCCGTCACCCGCTCTCTCGGACCAGGAGAAGGAACATGACCGGCTCGAACGAACGCATGCCCCCCATTCCACGCGATGAACTGGACGACGCCCAGCGGGCCGCTGCGGACGAGCTCGTCGCCGGCCCGCGCAAGGGCGTGAAGGGTCCCTTCATCCCGCTGCTGCGGAGCCCGGAGCTCATGGCGCGGCTGCAGAAGGTGGGCGAATACCTGCGCTTCGGGAGCGTGCTCCCGCGGCGGGTGAACGAGCTCGTCACCCTGGTCGTGTCGCGCGCCTGGACGCAGCAGCTCGAGTGGGCCACACACGTCCCGCTCGCGACGAGCGCGGGCACCGCGGCGGAAGCGATCGAGGCGCTGCGGGAGGGCCGGCGGCCGATCGGAATGAGCCGGGAGGAGGAGCTCGCGTACGAGTTCGCGACCGAGCTGCAGCGGAACCACGGCGTGAGCGACGCGACCTACCGCGCCTGCGTCGAGGGGTTCGGGGAGCGGGGCGTCGTCGATCTCGTCGGGCTCATCGGCTACTTCACGACGGTCTCGATGGTGCTCAACGTCGCGCACACGCCGCCGGAGCCGGGCGCCGTGGAGCCGCTGCCGCTCCTGCCGCGATAGGCGGCGCCTCGCCCTCGCTCAACCGACGGCCCGCGCTGCATGGAGGATCGCCGCGAGGCTCCGGTCCACGTCCTCCTCCGTCGTCGCCCAGCTCGACACGCTGATCCGCATCGCGGCCTGCCCCTGCCAGCGCGTGCCCCCGCACCAGCACGTGCCGTCCCGCTGCACGGCCTCGATCACCCGCCGCGTGATCTCGTCGTCGCCGAACGACACGAGCACCTGGTTCAGGACCACCTCGTTCAGCACGCAGTGGCCCGCGGCCTCGAGCCCGCGCGCGAAGTGGGTCGCGTGACGGCACGTCCGCTCGACGAGGTCGGCGATGCCCGCGCGCCCGAGGCTCCTCAGCGCCGCCCACACCTCCACGCCGCGAGCGCGGCGCGACAGCTCGGGCGTGAAGTCGAGCGGATCGCGCCGGGCGCTGGGCGGCAGGTACGACGCGCTCACCGACATCGCGCGGCGCAGGGCGTGAGGATCGCGCACGAGCACGATCCCGCTGTCGTACGGGACGTTCAGCCACTTGTGCCCGTCGACCGCCCACGAGTCGGCCTCCGCGAAGCCCCGGACGAGCTCCCGGCGGCCCGGCGCCGCTGCCGCCCAGAGCCCGAACGCACCGTCGACGTGGATCCAGGCGCCGGCGCTCCGGGCGCGCGCGACGAGATCGGGCGCGGGATCGAACGCGCCGGTGTTCACGTTCCCGGCCTGGAGCAGGACGATCGCCGGCGGCGTGAGGGAAGGGAACGCGTCGGGCCGCATCCGGCCCTGCCCGTCGACGGGGACGGAGACCACCCGGTCGCGCCCGAGCCCGAGCAGCGCGAGCGCCTTGAGGGGCGAGGCGTGGACCTCGGCCCCGACCACCACGGTGATGGGCGGCGCGCCGAACAGGCCCCGTACCTCCACGTCCCAGCCCGCGCGGGCGAGCACCGCGCTGCGCGCCGCGGCGAGCCCGGAGAAGTTCGCCATCGTCGCGCCAGTGACGAACGCGCCCCCGCAGCCGGACGGCAGGCGGAGCACGTCGGTGATCCAGCGGAGCGCGACGTCCTCGAGCTTCGCCATGCCGGGGGTGACGTCGAAGAAGCCCGTCATCTGATCCCAGGCGCCGGCGAGCCAGCTCGCCGCGACCGTGGCGGGCAGCGATCCGCCGACCACGAACCCGAAGAACCGGGGGCCGGCCATGGCCATGGTCGCGGGACCCACCACCTCGTCGAGGACCCGCAGGACCTCTGCCGGATCGCCGGGGAGCTCCGGGAGCGGCTCGTCGAGGGCAGTGAGGCGCGCGACATCCAGCGGGCGCGGCGCGACGTGGCGGCCGGGCAGCGCCTCGAGGTACCGGACGGCGCGGCGGGATGCGTCCTCCAGGAGGGGCTGGATGCTCGGGTCGCTCATTCGCCGAGCCTAGCGGCCGTCCGGGCTCGGCGCCGCGTGCCACCGCTCGCGTGGCGAACGGGTGCGACGAGATCAGCGAGCGATCACGGCGCGCGCGTACCGGCGCGTGTGGGCGCCGAGGTCGCGGAAGAGGTCGACGAGCAGCGCGTCCAGCATCGCCGCCTGCTGCGGCGAGAGCTCCGCGTCCGGGTCGAGCGGGAAGCCCGGCTCGCCGGCGCGGAACGCCGGGTCCTCGATCCAGCGTTGCGGGAGCGCACGTTGGAGCGCGGCGTCGGTCGAGGACGCCCTGCGCGCGGCCGTCGCCGAGACGACGTCGCGCGGGTCGCTCTCGCGCCACGGCCCGAGGAGCTCGTCGGCACGAGCGTCGCGCAGCGCCGTGACGAGCGGACCGTCGCGGCGTCCGGTCGCGAGCTCGCGCCACAGCCGCGTGAACGCCGCCGCCTCGAGCGCGAGGTGGCGGTTCGTGACGAGCTGGAGCAGCCGCTGCCGGGGACCGTGGATCCCGACCAGATCGAGCGCGCTCTTCGCCACGATCGATGCCAGCGGCGCGCCGGGCGCCGGCGTCGCGTGCCAGGGTTGGGTGAGGTCGCCGACGTAGTGGATCCCCCAACCGAGGAATCGATATCCCCAGTACGGGTGGCCCGTCGCGAAGGCGAACCGGGCGAGCGTCGCGAACTGATGGATGCGCAGCTCGGGATACGCGCGGCGAAGGAACGGCGCGCTCCAGTAGAGGAGCGGCCGCTCGTGGAAGAAGCCGATGTGAAACGGGGCCTGGCTGCCGAAGTCGAGGCCCGGCTTCCCGAACGGCTGCGGGCCGAAGCCGTACCGCGCGCCCTGCGGGGTGCCGGAGTCGGAGAAGAGGCCGACGTCGAGCCCGTAGTCCGGCTCGTCGCTCGCGGTGGCGACGACGTCCAGCGGCGCCACGCGGTCCCCGGCGGCGAGAGCGCGGAAGGCGATGCGAGCGAGGTAGGTCGGCTGCGTCAGGGTCGAAGCCGCGGCCCATGCGAGCGGAGGCCCCGCTGCGCCGGCGCGGCCGGGGACCGCCTGCACGTAGCTCGCGAAGAGGGCGCGCGGGCTCACCCGGAGCGCGCCGACGAAGGAACCGCGGAGGTCAGCGGCGGCGGGGTCGAACCGAAGCGCGTCGGGGCGAGGCGGGACCTGGGGGAGGTGGGCGCGCGCCCAGCGCTCCTCCTCCTCGAGGACCGGCGCGAGCCGTTCGCCTTCGGCCCGCAGGAACGCGTCGAGCGTCTCGACCGCTACCGGAGCCTGACCGACCTCGGCGAGCTCGGCGAGGGCCGCGGCGGTCGGGAGGGCGTGATCGTCCCACGCAGCGGCGGGCCAGGCCGCGAGGAGGGCGAGGGCGAGCCCGGCGGCCGGCAGCGAGCGCATGACCGATCCTTCCCCGCGGCGAGCGGGCTGTCCATTCTGCGAGGCGCCGCTCGCCACATCCTGAGGTAATCTCCCGTCACGATGTCCGAGGGCGAGCACACCATCATCTCGAAGATCCCGCGGGAGCGGCTGAACCAGATCGCCGGCCGCAAGCTCGCCGCGCTCGGGATCCCGGTGCGGCTCGGCGCCGACCGCGAGACGCTCGAGGGCGAGCTGGCCTTCACCCGCGTGGTCCACCCGCTCACCGGTCAGCCGCTGCCGCGCGCGCGTTTCGCGGTGGAAGGGCACGATCGCCTCCGCTTCCTCGACGCGCCGCTCGCCGCGCTCGGCCCGCTCGCGTTCTACGACGCGGATCGCGTGGGTGCGATCGAGGCGCGCGTGGGGCAGGCGCTCCAGGAGCGCGCCGCCGTGCTCCAGGACCTCGCGGCCCGCCTGCGCGCGCTGCGGCTCGAGCCCCAGCTCGATCCGGCGCGCCTGCTCGCGCGCGCCGTGGTGAAGACCGTGCAGCACGCGTTCGAGCTGCTCGGCGGGCCCGAGGGCTTCCGCGTCTCGCGCGTGGCGCCGGTGGGCGGCCGGCCGTTCGACGTGATGCCTGGTGCCGCCCCGGTGCGCCTCGAGGAGCACCCGTCGCTCGTCGACCTCGAGCTCGCGCTCTCGGGACAGGTGGCGCATCTGGAGGCCTCCGCGAGGGGCCAGGCGGCACAGCCGGCGGCGACGGGCTGCCGGATCGAGGCCACGGCGCCGCCGCGCACCGCGCTCACGCTGGGTGCCCTCGTCCGCGCGTTCGGCGAGGACGCGGTGGTCGCCCCCACCGCGACGGTGGAGCTGTTCCAGGAGTTCGAGTCGGGCGGCACGCGCTATCGCTTCGTCGCGTCGAGCGACGTGGGCACGCTCTTCCGCGGCCGGCTCATCGGCCCGTCGGGCGACGTCTGGTCCGACCGGTTCGAGCTCGCGAACTTCCCCGGCGCGCTGCGCGTGGCCGCCGCAGCGCTGGGGGCGTCGGCCGGCGAGGCCCCGGAGCCGACGGCGGAGGTGCCGAACCACCTCCTGCCCCACGCCGGCGAGGTGTGGGTGATGAACGTGGTCGTCGAGGCGACCGGGTCCGGCGAGGTGCGGTACGTCGGCACCGACATCGACGGCAAGCCCTACGGTGCGGCGCGGCTCCTCTCGCGCAGCGACTTCGAGGCGGTGTTCACGCGCGCCGGCGCCGGCTGGCGGCTGCTCGTGCTCGTGGACCAGGTGGCGGGAGACGGCGTGATCTACCGGCAGCTCGACGCGCAGCGGCAGCCCATCGGCGCCCCGCGCAAGATGGCGACCTCGGTCCTGGTGGCGAACTTCGTCCCCGAGTCGGCGGCGTTCTGATGGCCACCGCGGCGGAGCGCGTGCTCGCGGGTGAGGTTCGCGCGGCGGCGCGGCTGATGCGCGACCTCGACGACGGCCTCCCGTCCGCGCGGGCGACCCTGCGCGAGCTCTTCCCGCGCACCGGCAAGGCGTGGGTGGTGGGGCTCACCGGAGCGCCGGGCGCGGGCAAGTCGTCGCTCACCGATCGGCTCATCGCGTACCACCGCGCGGCGGGGCGGACCGTGGGCGTCGTCGCGGTGGACCCCACGAGCCCGTTCTCGGGCGGCGCGATCCTGGGCGACCGGATCCGGATGCAGGACCACGCCACCGATCCGGGCGTCTTCATCCGCTCGCTCGCGACCCGCGGGAACCTCGGAGGGCTGTCGCGCTCCACCGCCGACGTCGTCGCGGTGCTCGACGCGATGGGAAAGGACGTCATCCTCGTCGAGACGGTGGGCGTGGGGCAGGACGAGATCGAGGTGGCCGCGCTCGCGCACACCGTCGTGGTCGTCTCCGTGCCTGGCCTCGGCGACGACGTGCAGGCCATCAAGGCCGGCGTGCTCGAGATCGCCGACGTGTTCGCCGTGAACAAGGCCGATCGCGAGGGCGCCGACCGCACCGTGCGCGACCTGCAGCAACTCCTGGAGCTCCGGCGCATCACCGCGACCCGCCCGATGGGGGATCACGACGCGGCGCACCGGTTCGGAACGGTGGCGCAAGCCGGACCGCCGAAGCCGGGCGAGCCGGCGGAGCGCGACACCGGCTGGGAGCCCCCCATCGTGAAGACGGTGGCGACGCGCAGCGAGGGGATCGAGGAGCTCGCCGCGGCGCTGGAGCGCCACCGCGCGCACCTCGAGGGGAGCGGAGGGATCCA
>Ga0306924_10001683_pt1 | contig 20418 bp, 13 predicted proteins | sample sta12Can44000111_FD_203756 | JGI IMG/M metagenome (GOLD analysis project Ga0306924, IMG submission 203756) | Lab enrichment of tropical soil microbial communities from Luquillo Experimental Forest, Puerto Rico - statanox.12C.anox.44.000.111 (v2)... | ecosystem: Environmental > Terrestrial >...
CGGCTTCAAATCGTCGGCTGTTAGCACCGCCTTGACCCCAGGCAATGCCAGCGCCGCATCCTTGCTGATCGATTTGATCCGGGCATGGCCGAACGGCGAGCGGACGAAATCGCCGAACAGCATGCCCGGCAACTTGATGTCGTCGACATAGTTGCCCTTGCCCTGGGTGAAGCGAACGTCTTCGACGCGCTTGCGTTTGGTGCCGAGGCCTTCGAGCTTCTGGGTCCGCGCTGCGGGGGACTCGACTGCGGTTTCGACTTCGGCGGTCATTCTGCGGCCTCCCTGGCGCTGTTCATCGTGTCCGCGGCGGCGCGTATCGCCTTGACGATGTTTTGGTAGCCGGTGCACCGACACAAATTCCCGGAGATGCCGAAACGGATCTCCGCCTCGCTCGGGTTCGGGTTCTCCTGCAACAGTCGATAGGCACGGGTGATCATACCGGGCGTGCAGTACCCGCATTGCAGCCCGTGGTGCTCGCGAAACATCTCCTGGAGCACATGCAGGCTGCCGTCGGGTCCCGCGAGCCCCTCGACCGTGACGATTTCGGCGCCGTTCGCCTGCGCTGCAAACACGGTGCAGGACTTGACCGATTTGCCGTTCATGTCGACCGTGCAAGCGCCGCAGTGACTGGTGTCGCAACCGATATGCGGGCCGGTGATACCGAGCTCTTCGCGCAGCAGATGGATCAGCAGCATGCGTGGCTCGGCCAAGGCCTCAACCTTGCGATTGTTGACCTTCAACGTGATTTGCATCTTGGCCATGCTCCCGTCCCTCTTCAGCTGGCGCGCTGTTTGGCGCGGGCAATGGCGCGGCGCACCATGACGCCGGCGACGTGGATGCGAAAATCGACCGGCCCGCGTCCGTCGGCCGAAGGGTTCGCGATTTGTTGGGCCCGCCGCGCGGCTTCGGCAATCACCGGCTCGTCGGCATTGGTGCCGACCAGCGCTTCGCCCGCGCGTTGCGCCAATAGCGGCGTGTCGGCGACGTTAGTCAAGGCAATCGCGGCCGAGGAGCAGGCACCGCCCGACATGGTAAGCACCACTGCCGCCGCCGCAGTGGCGTAGTCGCCGACCTTGCGTTTTTGTTTCTCATAGGCCCAGCCATGACCTTCGGCAGGCAGTGGGATACGGAGCGAAGTCAGAATCTCGCCGTCCGCCAGTGCCGTAGAATAGATCCCCTTGTAGAAACCGCGCGCCGGAATATCGCGCTCACCGCTCGGGCCCCTGACGCGATAGATCGCACCGAGCGCCAGCATGACCGCCGGCATGTCGTTGCCGGGATCGGCATTGGCGAGGTTGCCGCCAAGGGTTCCGCAGTACCGAACTTGCGGGTCTGCGATCTGCAGCGATGTCTCGCGAAGGATCGGACATTTGGCCGCCACCAGCTCCGAGCCGATCAGTTGGTACTGCGTGGTCATCGCCCCGATGACTAGGGTCCCGGGCTCGCTGCTCATGCCCCGCAGCTCGGTTAGATCCTGCAGGTCGACCAAGTGTTCAGGCTTGGCTAGGCGCAGCTTCATCATCGGGATCAGACTGTGTCCGCCGGCGACAACGCGCACATTCTCGCCATGTTCCGCCAGCAGGCCGATGGCCTCTTGCAACGACTGCGGGCGATGGTAGGCAAATGACGCAGGTATCATCTCGCATTCCTCCCGGGTCGTGCGCACGATCAGGTGCGGCAGCGGGCCCATCCATTTTCCCGTTTACCCCTCCATGATGCGGGCGAGGCTCTTTATCGCGGAGGCGCTCTTCGGGTACGGAGTCCGATGAGACCGGGCGGGTATTTTGGCACGAAAACGTCGCACGGCGAAGATCGTAGTCGGGCGGACCGGCTCAGAACGGCTTGGCGAGCTCGATATTTCCTGATTGGAGTAGTCGCTCTCGTCGCTGCGGTCGGCCTGATCGGCTGGCGTTTTTGGGACGGGCGCGGCGAGGTACTGAAGCCCGATGGCGGACCGGTCGTGACCGTGATGGATTTCGGGCGGAGCTTTCCGCTCGATCCGCTCCCCGCCGGCTGGCGACATCGGAAATTCTGGACGCGTTCGCCGATGACGATAGCGTCAGCGGTCAAGGACGGGGTGCCGAGCATGCGCTTCGAAACCCGTGACAGCGCGTCGATGCTGTTTCGCCAGGTTGATATCGATCTCGCCGCCTATCCGATGCTCGCCTGGCGCTGGTACATCGAATTGCCGATCAAGAGCCCGCGCGACGAGCGCACGCGCGAGGGCGATGATCACCCGGCGCGGCTCTTTCTTCGATTCAGCACCGACCGCGGCGAGAAGCGCGCGATGGAGGTGATCTGGGGCAATCGGCTGAAACCGGGGGACTACAAATACATCGGCGGCTTCCCGCACTTTGTTGCCGACGCCGGCGACGACCGGGTCGGCCGCTGGCTCGACGAGAGGATCGATCTCGCCCGCGTCTATGCCGAGATCTGGAAGGATGCCGCACCCGCGCACCTGGTCGATGTCGTCTTCTGCGGCGCCGACGACGCGCATACCGCCAGCATCAGCTACTTCGCCCATGTTCGACTTGAACGGCGGTGAGGCTCCGACAGCTTGTCGTCCGCGCGCTGCCGCGACTGCGTGTTCGCCTTTCACGACGAGGCGGAAGTTGGTCCGCGCGATGTTCGCGCGCATCGCGCGGCATACCGGCCTTCGGCCCGACGATCTTTAAGGTCGTGAGCCCGGTACCCAAAGGAGCGGAAGCGAGGCTCTGGCGCCCGAGTGTGCCCGGCGCGCGTCTGGCGGCGACGGGCGCCCGGCCGGCCCCGCAGCCGTCCCGAGCTGACCTGGTGGGCCGTTCCGTGCTCGCCCGATTTAATTCCCTGATCGTCGATTTTGTCTCCCTGGTCGTCGGATTTATTTCCCTGTTCGGTCGCGTAGGGAATTTGCACTCGGGCGTCTCGCAATATCAATGACTTGCCAACACAGACTCGGTCGCTGGACGGCCCGGAATCGGGTTTTTCGCAGTATCTTCCCGTTGACCAGGGAACCCGATCCCCACCGACTTCCTCCGCCACCAGGCCCTTCGACCCGGCGATTGATGACATGGTGCCGCTTTCTCCGGGTACAGCTAGCCTCTATCATCCCCCGAAGCGAACCGGAGGACCCGCAAATGCCTGCTGATGCCGCTGACATCGCCACGCCTGGCGAGAGAACTCGATGGCCGAATTATCACGAGAGCGATTTCGTCATCAGGAACTATGTGTTCCGGAGCGGCGAGACCTTACCCGAGCTGAAGCTCCGCTACCGCACCCTAGGAACGGCAAGGCGCAACGCGGCGGGCAAGATCGTCAACGGCGTGCTGCTGTTGCAGGGCAATACGGGTACGGGTGCCAATTGGTTGCGCCCGAGCCTTGCAGACGAGCTGTTCGCCCCCGGCCAGCCGCTCGATGCGACGCAATATTTCATGATCATGCCGGACGCGATCGGGCGTGGCGGATCGAGCAAGCCCTCCGACGGGCTCAAGGGGAAATTTCCGCACTACCGCTACCATGACATGGTCGAATCCGGCTATCGGCTGATCACCGAAGGCCTCGATGTCGCCCATCTGCGGCTGGTCATCGGCAGCTCGATGGGCGGCATGCACGCCTGGATGTGGGCCGAGATGTACCCCGACCTGATGGATGGGGTAGTGCCGATCTCCTGCCAGCCGGTCGAGATCAGCGGCCGCAACTGGCTCGGCCGCCGCGCCCAGGCCGAAGCGATCCGGCACGACCCGGACTGGAACAACGGCTTCTACGAAACCAACCCGCGCCACTACATTTATGCCGCCGCCGGGAATTTCGGCACCGAAAGCCCGACCCGCATTCAGGAGATGGCACCGACTCTCGCCGCCGCCAATGCGCTCTACGAGCGCCGGCTGGCCGAGGCGGCGAAGGGCGATGCCAACAACCAGCTCTGGGCGATCGAGGCGATCCAGGACTACGACCCCGAGCCCGATCTCGACAAGATCTCGGCCAAGGTGCTGCTGATCAACGACGCCGAGGATCACGCGAACCCGCCCGAACTCGGCACCGTCGAACGCGCGATGAAGCGGGTTAAGCACGGCCGTTATGTGCTGATCCCGGCCGGACCAAATACGCACGGACATTTCAGCCATTACTATGCTGAGCTCTGGAAGCCCTATCTGATTGAGTTCATGAAGACCCTGGGTCCGCCGCTCGCGGCCGCAGCCGATTGAACAGGCGTCATCCAGCATGGGCATGCTCGACGGAAAGGTGGCGCTGGTCACCGGCGGCAGCAAAGGCCTGGGTGCCTCGACCGCGCGCCTATTCGCGGAGGCCGGGGCGCGTGTCGTCGTCACTTTCGGCAATGACGCCGAGGCGGCCGACGGGCTGATCGCCAGCCTGCCCGGCGCCGGCCACCGCGCCAGCCGCACGCCAGCGCAGGACACGCGCGCAATCGAAGCTCTCGCCGACGCGATCGGCACGATCGAGGGCCGCCTCGACATCCTGGTCAACAATGCCGGCAGCACCCGAGTGATCCCGCATGCCGATCTGCGCGCCCTCGACGACGCGTTTTTCGACTTCGTGCTGGCGGTCAATCTGCGCGGCCCCTTCGCCACCGTGCGTGCCTGCCGGTCGATGCTCGAGGCGAGCGGACATGGGCTCGTCGTCAATGTCGGCTCGGTGTCCGGTGTGCGCGGCGGGGGCAGCAACATCGCCTATGCCGCGGCCAAGGCCGGGGTTCACGCGATGACGATGTCCTTGGCGCGGGCATTGGCGCCCGAGATCCGGGTTGTTGCCGTCGCTCCAAGCTTGATGGAGACGCCGATGACAGAGATGTGGACCCCGCAGCAGCGCGCCCAAAGGATCGCGAGCAACCCGCTGAAGCGGATCGGGCAGCCCGAGGAGGTGGCGGCGGTGATCCTGGGGCTGGCGACGACGATGACCTTTGTCAACGGCACGACGATCCCGGTGGACGGCGGCAGCCTGTTGTAAAAGTCCGGAAGCACACAGGAGGAAACGATGAGCGAACAACAGCGCGTGGCGATCGTGACCGGTGCCGCCGGCGGCATCGGCCGGGAATTGGTAATGGGATTGCTCGGCAGGGGGCTCAAGGTTGCGGCGGTCGACCGCACCGCCCAGGGTCTCGCCGAACTCGCCCAAGCGGCCCAGGAGCGGCAGCACGGCGCCAATTTGATGACGATCGAGGCCGATCTCGCCCGCGACGAGTCGATCGATGAGATCGTCGCCAAAGCGCGCGGCCGTTTCGGGGTGATCGACATCCTGGTCAACAATGCCGGGGTCGGCCAGGCGACGATCCGCAGCGACAACCGGCAACGCCCGATCAAGTTCTGGGAGGTGACCCCCGAGCTGTGGAGGCTCTTCGTCGCCGTCCACAACAACGCGCCGATGGCATTGTCGCGCGCCCTGGTCCACGACATGATGGGCCAGAAATGGGGCCGCATCGTCAACGTCACGACGAGCCTCGGCACGATGATCCGTGACGGCTCGCCGGCCTACGGCCCGTCGAAGGCGGCACTGGAAGCCTTTTCGGCGATCATGGCAAAGGACCTCGCCGGCACCGGCGTCACCGTCAACGTGCTGGTGCCGGGCGGGGTTACCAATACCCCGATGGTGCCGCTCGAGGCCGGCTACGACCGCGCCGAGATGATCCAGCCGGCGGTCATGGCGCCGCCGCTCAACTGGTTGGTGTCGGATGCCGCCACCGCCGTCACCGGGCGCCGCTTTCTGGCAGTGCATTGGGACCCGAGCCTGCTGCCCGAGGAGGCCGCCGCAAAGGCCGGCGCCCCGGTCGCCTGGACCGAGATCGCGACGATGCCGATAGAGCCGCCGCGGCGAAGCTAGTAACGTCCTGGGGTCGCCGCCAAATCCATACCCGAAAGGAAGCCGAAATGCCCGATACGCCAACCTTTGGCCGTTACGCCGAGATCCCCTATGAGCAGATGACACAAGAGCAACAGGAGGGCTATCGCGTTCTGAAGGAGGTCCGCGGTCAGGTCGGCGGGCCGAGCAAGATCTGGGTACACAATCCCAAATTGGTAAAGGCCGCGGCACCGCTTGGCGCGCATTTCCATCCCGGCCATTACTCGCTCAGCGAAAGGGAGCGCGAGATCGCCGTCTGCATCATCAACAGCAAATGGCATTCGGCCTACCCGACCGCCGCACATGAGCGGCGCGGCAAGGAAGTCGGGCTGCCGGCCGATAAGGTCGAGGCACTGATCGCCGGCCTGCAGACTTCATTTTCGGACGAACGGGAGCAGGTCGTCTACGAGATGGCGATGGCCCTCGCCAACTCGCGCTGGGTCCCGCAGGGGCTCTACGACCGCGCGGTCAAGACGCTCGGCCATGTCGGCATCACCGACGTGATCACCTTGATGGGCTACTACACCAGCGTCTCGATGACGTTGGCCTTTTACGACGTGCCGGCCGGGGCATCGGGCATGGCGCGCTGAGCAACCGGGATCGAAGCCCGCGTCCATGTGTGTGAGCCGGCCCGAGCGCACATGAATTTTGCGGCCTCTTCCGGTCTGTTGCTGCTCGGCATGTTCGTTCTGCCGGTGCTGGTCAGCGGTTGCCTGCCCGATGGGCGCAATGGCATGCCGTTGTACGAGGCACGCCGCGACCCCACTGGCCTGGCACCCGACCCGGCGACCACGCCGGAGGCGGTGATTCAAGTTTATGCGGCCCGCGCGGTCTCCTGGCGGGGAGTGTTTTCAGTGCACACCTGGATCGCGGTCAAGCCGACCGCAGCCGAGCGCTATACGCGCTACGAGGTACTGGGCTTTGGCGTCGCCAACGGCGCACCGGCGGTTCGCGTCGACCGCACGGGCCCCGACAATTACTGGTTCGGCGCCCGACCACAGATCATCCTCGACCGGCGCGGACCGGATGTCGACCCGATGATCGAGAATATCCGTGCCGCAGTCGCCAGCTATCCCTATCCGCACGAGTATCGCGCCTGGCCCGGCCCCAACAGCAACACCTTCACTGCCTACATCGCCCGCCAGGTTCCCGAGCTCGGCCTCGAGCTGCCGTCGAATGCGGTCGGCAAAGATTTCCTGCCAGGGGGTGCGCTGTTTGCCGCCGCACCCAGTGGCTCGGGGTTTCAGGTTTCGCTCTACGGCCTTGCCGGCGTCCTCCTGGCTGTCGACGAGGGGTTTGAGCTCAACGTCCTGGGGCTCAATATCGGTGTGGACGCCGCCGTGCCGGCGCTCAAGCTGCCGGCGATCGGCCGATTAGGGCTGGAGCGCTGATATTCCGCAGGGTGATCCCGCGTTACTGTCCAGCCACGGAGGGAAAGACCATGGTGCATTCGGGCCGCATCGCCTTCGGGGAGATGGAGGTGGTGGTGTTCGGCAGGCCAGCCGCCGAGGTGGTCGCCGAGGAAGCGCGCCAGCGGGATGCCGAGCGGGTGCTTGTGATGGCGAGCAGCACATTGAACCGCACCACCGACGAGGTCACAAAAGTCCGTCGGGCGCTCAGCAACCGGTTTGCCGGCCTGTTCGACCGGATGCCGCCACATACGCCCCGGCGCGCCGTGATCGAGGCTGCGGCGGCGGCGCGAGAAGCTCAGGCCGACCTGATCGCGACGATCGGTGGCGGCTCGGTGACGGACGGCGCCAAGGCGGTTCAGCTTTGCCTTGCGAACGACATCCGCAGTGTCGAAGCGCTCGACCATTACCGTCCGGTCAAAGGGCCCGACGGCGCTCTCGGACCGCCGCCATGCAACGCGCCCGCGGTGCCGCAGGTCACCGTGCCGACCACCCTGTCGGCTGGCGAGTTCAGCGCCATCGCCGGTGTCACTGACGAGCGAAGCCGGGTTAAGGAGCTGTTCCGGCATCCGCGGATCATCCCGCGCGCAGTGGTGCTGGACCCGGCGGTCACGGTGTACACCCCCGAATGGCTTTGGCTGTCGACCGGTATCCGCGCAGTCGACCACTGCGTTGAGGGGATCTGCTCCGGCGAGGCCAATCCCTATGCTGACGCTCAAGCATTGCACGGGTTGGCGCTGCTTTGCCGCGGGCTGCCGCGGGTCAAGGCCGATACGAAAGATCTCGCTGCCCGCCTCGACTGCCAGATCGGCTCGTGGCTGTCGATGGGGCCGCTCGCCAGCGGCGTGCCGATGGGCGCCAGCCACGGCATCGGCTACGTGCTGGGTGCCGTGTTTGACATCCCGCACGGCCACACCTCGTGCATCATGCTGCCGGCGGTGATGCGCTGGAACAAGCCGGCAAACGCCGAGCGCCAGGCGCTCGTCGCCGCCGCAATGGGTCATCCGGGCGCGGACGCCGGCGACGTGGCTCGACACGTTCATTGCTGGGCTCGGCATGCCGCGCAGCCTCGGCACCGTCAAGATCGGGCCGGAGAATTTCACGCGGATTGCCGAGCAGGCGATGGGCACCCCGTGGGTGCCGCGTAATCCGCGGCCGATTGCCGGCCCCGCCGAGGTTCGCGAGATCCTCGAATTAGCGGCGTAATGGCATGCCGTCGGAGGAGCCATCAGTGGATCAAACTATAAACCGCCCGCCACTTCCCCCGTTTAATAACGAGACTGCCGCGCAAAAGGTGCGAATGGCTGAAGACGCGTGGAACACGCGCGATCCCGCCCGCGTTGCGTTGGCCTACACGACGGATAGCCGCTGGCGCAATCGCTCGGAGTTTCTAGAGGGGCGCGCGGCGATCGAGGCGTTCCTGGCGCGCAAGTGGAGCCGCGAGCTCGACTACCGTCTGATCAAGGAAGTCTGGGCCTTCCGGGAAAACCGCATCGCGGTGCGTTTTGCGTACGAATGGCATGATGACAGCGGCAACTGGTTCCGCAGCTACGGCAACGAGAACTGGGAGTTCGACCAGCACGGGCTGATGCGCCTGCGCATCGCCAGCATCAACGACCTCCCGATCAAGCAGAGCGAGCGCAAATATCACTGGCCGCTCGGCCGCCGTCCCGACGATCACCCATCGTTGAGCGATTTCGGGCTGTAGTTTATTGCATCAGCCCTGGATCTCGCCGATTGCGCGCCGCAATTCGACGGCAAGCGGGCCGAGCCGGTCGCGGCAGCCGTCGCGGTCGCCGGCCTTGCCGGCCTGCTCCAAACCATCGGCGGCAGCGCCCAGACGGGCGGCCCCGACCGCTTGCGCCGCACCTTTGAGCCGATGCGCGGCGGCCGCCAGGCCGGCGAGGTCGGCCGCACGCCACGCCGCATTTATCGCCTGCTCGGATTCGACCGCACTGTCGCGGAACTTGCGCAGCAAGTCCTCGATGCCGGCGCGGTCGTCGCCGAGCCAGGCGGCCAGCACATCGCGGTCGATCGCGACACCGATGCCCGCGGACGATGCCGCCTGTGCGCCATCGCCGATCGGCAGCCAGCGCTCGAGGGTCACGCGCAGCCGATCAATCGCCACCGGCTTCGCCAGATAGGCGTCCATGCCGGCGGCGAGGCAGCGCTCCTCTTCACCGCGCATCGCATTGGCGGTAACCGCGACGATCGGCGTGCGCGCACCCCCGTCCTCGGCCTCCGCCGCGCGCAATTGCCGCGTCAGCGCAAACCCGTCCATCCCCGGCATGTGCAGATCGGCGAGCACCGCCGCATAGCGCCCGGGCGCCCACGCCGCCAGCGCCTCGCTGCCGTCCGCAGCGGTGTCGGCGGCGAGGCCGAAGAGCCTCAGCTGACGCATCAGCACCTCGCGATTGACCGGATGGTCGTCGACCACCAGCAGCCGAGCCTCAGCGCCGCCTGCCGTTCCTACTCCTCTCCTCCCGAAATCGGGGGGAGAGGGAAGGGTGAGGGGGGCAGCTTCCGCCGAAGCAGACGCCGCTTCGAGGGTCAGGGTCACGGTGAAGGTCGAACCTTCGCCCGGCGCGCTGTCGACGGCGACGTCACCGCCCATCAATTGCGCCAGCCGGCGGACGATCGAGAGGCCGAGCCCGGTGCCGCCGTAGCGCCGCGTGGTCGAGCTGTCCGCCTGTGAAAACGGCTGGAACAAGCGCGCCTGCTGCGCGGCGTCGAGTCCGATACCCGTGTCCTTGACCGCCAGCATGACCCGCGTACGCCCGCCGCCGAGCGGTGCGGTGCCGGCACGTACGACGACCTCGCCGCGCTCGGCAAACTTGACGGCGTTGCTCAACAGGTTGAACAAGATTTGGCGAATGCGGGTCGGGTCGCCGACGAGAGCATCATGGGAACCGGGTTCAATCTCGGCTGCGGCCGCCAAGCCCTTGGCATTCGCCTGCGGCCGCAAGGTGTCGACCGCACCCGCCACCAGCCCCGACAATGAGAAGACCGTCGTCTCGAGTTCAAGCCTTCCCGCCTCGATCTTCGAGAAATCGAGCACGTCGTCGATGATGCGCAATAGCGCGTGCGCCGAATCGTGCATCGTCGCGACGAGCGGTAGTTGGTCCTCGCCGAGCCCCTGCCGCTCCAATACCTCCATCATGCCGAGCACGCCGTTCATCGGCGTGCGGATCTCGTGGCTCATTGTCGCCAGAAACGTCGATTTCGCCTCATTCGCCGCTTCCGCCTCGGCGCGCGCCGCCTCGGCGGCGTCAGTGCGCTCGCGCAGCTGGGCGATCAGCCGCGCGTTCTCGATCGCCAATACCGATTGGCTCGCCAATGTCTGCATCAAGCGCACGGCCTCCGGCGGGAATTCCCCGGCCGCGCGTCGCTGCAAGGCAAGTGTACCGAGGATGCGTTCTTGCCCGACCAATGGCACGATCAGCACGGCGCGAAAGCCGGCGGCGAGGCTTACGTCACGTAACGGCGCGCTCGGCCGCTCTTCGAGATCGGCGATCTGGATCGGCGCGCGTTGTGCCGCCGCGTCACCCATCGCGGTTTCGTTCTCGATGATGTGCCGCTCGCCGAGTGAGCGCAGCATCTCCTCCCCCCAGCCGACCGCCTCGACCAGGCCGAACGAGCGGTCGGCGACGCGGTAACGGAACACCGCCCCGGCATCGGCTCCTGTCATCCCAACCGAGCGCGTCAGGATCGTCGACAACACCGACCGCACGTCCAACGACGAGCTGACCGCCTGCCCGATCTCGGAGAGCAACTGCAACTCCTCGACCGAGCGCACGAGCTCCGCCGTGCGCGCACGCAGCTCATCGAACAGGCGCGCGTTCTCGATGGCGATGACCGCTTGGTCGGCGAACGTTCGGACCAGTTCTATCTGCCTCTCCGTGAACGGCTCGACGTGGTAACGGCCGAGGTTTATTGTACCAATAACAGTTTTGTCGCGCAGCAGCGGTACCCCGAGCACAGTGCGCAACTTGCCGATTGCCGCCGATTCCGGCATTGCGTATTCGGGGTCGGCGGCGATGTCGAGGACGTGCGCGATCTTGCCCTCGAGCGCCACTCGCCCGGTGACGGTGCCGCGGTTCGGGGTGAATGTGTGTTGCCGCAAAAAGGCGAAATAGTCATTTTCTACTGTCGCAGAAACCGCGACATAACGAAACACGTCATCTTCGCGCAGCGAGAGCCCGGCCCCATCGCCGGCGCATAGCCGCGCCGCGGTTTCGACGACAGTGTCGAGCACCGGCTGCAGATCGAAGGTCGAGCGGCTGACGAGCTTCAATAGATCGCTGGTCGCGGTCTGATATTCGAGCGACTCCTGCAGATCGCCGGTGCGCTGCTGCAGCTCGGTGATCAGCCGCGCGTTCTCCCTCGCGATAACTGCTTGGGCCGCGAAACTCTGCAAGAGAGCAATCTGCTTGTCAGTGAACAGCCGCACTTCCTTGCGAGCAGCGGCGAACATGCCGAGCAAGGCGTCGTCCTTGCGCAGGGGTATAAAGAGACCCGTATGAAAGCCGCCGAGCTTTGCAGCCGCTTGTGGGATAGGATGGTCGATCTCCGCGAGATCAGCAACATGGACGAATGCACCGCCGTCTATCAGCGGACGTGTGACCGGATTGGTCAACCCCGGGAACCCTTGGCGTAACCGCTCCGTCAAGGGCTCGGGGTAGCCGCGCGCGCCTATGTTGCGGAAGTAATAATCGCTATCGAATGTACCAATTGCGCCGTGCGTAGCGCCGCAGAGATCGTGCGCTTTCTCCAGTATCGCGTCGAACACCGGTGCTAAGTCGCCGGGCGAGGCGTTGATGACCTGCAATACCTCGGCGGTCGCGGTCTGCTGTTCCAATGCTTCGCGGGTCTCGGTCAGGAGCCGCGCGTTCTCCATGGCGATGACCGCCTGGGCGGCGAAATTCTGCAGCAGCGCGATCTGTTTGTCCGAGAACGGCTCGACCCTCTGCCGCGCGAGGCCGAGAACTCCGATCGGCTCCCCTTCGCGCAACAGCGGCACGCCAACAGCGGTGCGAGACTTCGCTACGGTAATCGTCTCAGGTACTGCGTATTCCGAATACGCCGGGTCTGTAGCAATGTCGGCGACATGCACGATCGCGCGTCGGAATAGAGCCTGGCCGGTCACGCTTCGGTTGCCAGGCGTAGTCATCTGCGTGTGGAACTCCGGTGGAAGTCCGAGCTGAGCCACCGGCCGGTACGCCTCACCGTCGCGGCTGAAAAACGCGCCCTGATCGGCATCGCAAAGGCGCACGGCCCTTTCGAGTACCGCATCGAATACGGGGGCGAGGTCGCCGGGCGAGGAATTGATGACCTGCAACACCTCGGCGGTCGCGGTCTGTTGCTCCAAGGCTTCGCGCGTCTCGGTCAGGAGCCGCGCATTCTCCATCGCGATGACCGCTTGCGCAGCGAAGTTTCGCAGCAGCCCAATCTGCTTGTCAGTGAACGGCCGCACCTCAGGCCGGTAAAGGGTAAAAACGCCCAAGAGGGAGCCGTCCTTGACGAGCGGGACCATGAGTACCGTACGCACCCCGCCGAGCTCGACTGCGGCTTTAGGTACCGGATCTTCCGGGACAGGCGAAGCAACTTCCGCGAGATCGGGGATGTGAACGAGTGGCTCCCCGCTGATTAAACGCCCAAGCGGGCTGTTTGGCAGGGGTTCGAACCCGCGCCGCACTATTTCTGCAAATGGCTCAGGCGAGCGGACGGAGACTGCCAGCATCCGCTCACCGTCACGGATCATAAAGTTGCCGTAGGGTGCGTCACACAGTCGGCGCGCCTTGTCGATCATGGCATCGAAGACCGGCGCGAGGTCGCCCGGCGACGAATTGATGACCTGCAATACCTCGGCGGTCGCGGTCTGCTGCTCCAAGGCCTCGCGCGTTTCCGTGATCAGCCGCGCATTCTCCATCGCAATGACCGCCTGCGCCGCAAAGTTCTGGAGCAATGCGATCTGCTTGTCGGAAAACGGCTTGACCTCCTGGCGGTAGATGTTGATCGAACCGAGCGGTTTCCGGTCCTTGATTAATGTCACCGAGAGAAATGTGCGGGCCCCGCCGAGATCGACGAGCGCCCGCCGGTGCGGATCGCCGCGCCGGTAAAGCTCGTCATCCTTGACATCAGCAACGTGAATCACCGGCTCGCCGGCGAGGATCCGGGCGGTGATGCTCCCCGGAATAGGTCGGGCGGGATTGCGTTGTCTGAACTCGGCAAAGGCCGCTGGCGTGCCCCGCAGCGCAACGGCGCGCAGCTGCTCGCCCTCGGCGGTGAAAAACTCGCCGAATTCCGCTCCGCAAAGGCTCATGGCCCTCTCGAGCATAGCATCGAAAACAGGTGTGAGATCGCCGGGCGAGGAATTGATGACCTGCAATACCTCGGCCGTCGCGGTCTGCTGCTCCAACGCCTCGCGCGTCTCGGTCAACAGCCGCGCATTCTCCATTGCAATGACCGCCTGGGCCGCGAAATTCTGCAGTAGCGCAATTTGCTTGTCGGTGAACGGACGTAGTTCCTGGCGGTAGATCGTAATTATGCCAAGAAGAGCGTTATCTTTGCGCAGTGCCACCGTGACCGCACTGCGGATGCCGCCAGCCTCGAGCATCTCTCTGAAACCGGGAGAACTCCAATCGCCGGCCAAATCGTCCGGCGCACCGGAGAAGCAGACGACTCGTTCACCTTGTACAATTCGCCGCAACGGGGAACCGTGACGATCCGGCCGGATAGAACCACGCCGCCAGACCCAATCGCTAAACCGCGCGTCACCGTGTACCGCACCAAAATGAAAGTATTCACCATCCCATGTTCGGAGAATGCCAAAAGGCGCCTCGCACAGCCGCGTCGCCTTTTCCAGCATTGCGTTGAACACCGGGCCAAGATCGCCGGGCGAGGAATTGATGACCTGCAACACCTCGGCGGTCGCCGTCTGCTGCTCCAATGCCTCGCGCGTCTCGGTGATCAGCCGAGCATTTTCCATCGCGATGACCGCCTGCGCCGCGAAGTTCTCGAGCAGGGCGATCTGCTTGTCGGAGAACGGCCGCACCTCCTGGCGAAACGCGGTGATGGCACCCAGCAATATGCCGTCTTTCCGTAGCGGCACCAACAGCAGGGTGCGAGCGCCCGCCGCATCGACGAGGCGCTGATAGGCCGGGGTGTTGCGGTAGCCGTCGTCCTCGCGGACATCGGCGAAGTGAACAAACTTCTCACCGCGTAAGAGGGCGTCGATCGGACTATAGCGATCACCCGGCCGAAACGGACCTTGCCGCCGCCAAAATTCTGCGAAGTCAGGCTCGCCGTGTATCGCCACCGTGTGAAACAGTTCGCCGTTACGAACTATCAATCCGCCACATGCGGCGTCGCAAAGGACATGCGCCTTCTCCAGTATCGCGCCGAACACCGGAGTGAGGTCGCCGGGCGAGGAATTGATGACTTGCAGCACTTCCGCGGTCGCGGTCTGCTGCTCCAATGCTTCGCGCGTCTCTGTCAACAGCCGCGCATTTTCCATCGCGATCACCGCTTGTGCGGCGAAATTTTCGAGCAGTGCGATTTCCTTGTCGGAAAACGGCCGCACCTCCTGTCTGTAAATTGTGAAGATGCCTAGTAGCGCATCGTCCCTGCGCAGCGACACCGTAACAGCGCTGCGAGCCGCTCCGAGATCGACGATGGCCCGACGCAGCGGATTCCCGGACTGGTAAAGCTCTTCGGCGGCGAGATCACGGCTAATAACGAGGGGTTCCCCCATCAGGACGTGCCCCAAGGCCATCTCGGGATGAGGCCGGAAAGGCTCGCGTAAATACTCGGCAAATGGCGGTGGAACGCCGCGGAGCGCAGCAGCGTGGAGGCATTCGCCGTCATAAGTCCACATAACCCCTGAAGCGGCTTGGCACAGCCGCGTCGCCTTTTCCAGCATCGCGGCGAATACAGGCGCGAGGTCTCCGGGCGATGAGTTGATGACCTGCAACACCTCGGCGGTCGCGGTCTGCTGCTCCAATGCCTCACGCGTCTCGGTTAGGAGCCGCGCGTTCTCCATCGCAATGACCGCCTGCGCAGCGAAGTTCTGGAGCAGCGCGATTTGCTTGTCGGAAAACGGGCGGACCTCTTGGCGGTAGAGAGCAAACGAGCCGAGGAGGATACCATCCTTGCGCAATGGCACCGCGAGAACCGTGCGAGCGCCACCGAGGTCCACCAGGGCGCGCCGCGACGGAACCGCCGGATATGCAGCTTCGTCTTTTGCGTCGAGGAGGTGCACAAAATCGGCACCCGCCGCTAAGCGTGCATGCGCTCCCCCCGGCTGTGTGGTTCTCCGGTCTTAAGGTGCTCGTAGTAAAGCTGCGGCAGTCCGCGGTGGGCCGCGAGCCGAAAGGCTTCACCATCATGAATGTTCAACACCCCAAACGCCGCGTCGCATAATCGCATCGCTTTCACGAGCATCGCGTCGAAAACCGGGACCAGGTCGCCGGGCGAGGAGTTGATGACCTGCAGCACCTCGGCGGTGGCGGTCTGCTGCTGCAAAGCCTCGCGCGTCTCGGTCAAGAGGCGCGCGTTCTCCATCGCAATGACCGCTTGCGCCGCGAAGTTCTGCAACAGCGCGATCTGCTTGTCGGTGAACGGCTGTACTTCTTGGCGGAAAACCTGAAGCGTCCCCAGTAGGGTATTGTCTTTGCGCAACGCTATGCTCAGCAACGTCTGAATACCCCCGATATCGACCAATGCACGGCGGCCTGGGACACGCGCTCGATAGACCTCATCATTGGCGAGGTCGGTGACTTGGACGGCATCCTCGCCGCTAACAATCCGGGCTATTGTTGATCCCGGCGCTGGTCGGATGGGTCCATGCTGACGCAGCCAAGCGTCAAGCTGGGGGCTTCCGCGGTCCGCTACCGAGCGGAAGCATTCGCCGTCGAAGATTGCCAAGTTGCCATAACTCGCGCCGCATAGACGCAACGCCTTTTCGAGCAACGCATCGAATACCGGGGCGAGCTCGCCGGGCGAGGAGTTGATGATTTGCAATACCTCGGCGGTCGCAGTCTGCTGCTCCAGCGCTTCGCGCGTCTCGGTCAACAGCCGCGCGTTCTCCATAGCGATGACCGCCTGCGCCGCAAAGTTTTTGAACAACGCGATTTGCTTGTCCGAGAACGGGCGAACCTCTTGACGATAAGCAAAAATAACGCCGCGCAGCGCATTGTCTTTGCGCAGCGGCACGGCAAGCGCAGTGCGCGCACCGGTGATCTCGATCACCTCCCGGGAATAAGCGCTCGTACGGTGGACGTCGTCGCTCGCAGCGTCCGCGATTTGCACATAGTCCTCGCCTTGTACTATCCGCGGGAGCACCGTGCCCGATGCCGGTGCAACGGGACCACGCTGACGCAGCCACTCGGCAAAACGCTGGTTGCCGTGCGTCGCGACGGGATGGAAGCGCTCGCCGTCATATCCATAAATTTCCATGGGCCGCGTCGCAGAGGGTGGTGGCCTTCTCGAGCATTGCATCGAAAACCGGTGCCAGATCGCCGGGCGAGGAATTGATGACCTGCAAGACCTCGGCGGTTGCGGTCTGCTGCTCCAATGCCTCGCGCGTCTCGGTAATGAGGCGCGCGTTCTCGATAGCGATCACCGCCTGGTCGGCGAAGACCTGAAAGAGCGCGATCTGCTTTTCGGTGAAAGGCTCAACGCGGACCCGGAACACTCCGAGGACGCCGATCACCTTATCGTCGCGCAGCAGCGGCACGCCGAGCACCGTGCGGAAGTCGCCGAGCCGCTGGTGTTCCAGGGCGGTGAACTGAGGATCGTGCAATACATCCGCGATGTGCACGATCTGCTTTTCACTCGCGACTCGGCCGGTGACGCTGCCGGGTTCGGGAGCAAACGCGGTGTCGGAGATCAGGTCCTTGTATTCCTGCCCGAAGCCGACCGGCGCAGTCGGCCGGTATAGCCCGTCCGGATGTGCCAGGCTGATGGCGCCTCGGTCGGCGTCGCAGATGCGCAGCGACGTCTCGACCAGCGTCCGAAGCATCGGCTCCAGCTCGGCGCCCGAGCGGCTGATGACCTTCAAGACATCGCTGGTCGCAGTCTGGTATTCGAGCGACTCCTGAAGATCGCGCGTGCGCTCGCGCAATTCCCCCAGAAGCCGCGCGTTCTCCATCGCGATCACCGCCTGCGCGGCGAAGTTCTCAAGCAATGAGATCTGCTTATCGGAGAACGGACGGACCTCCTGCCGGTAGATCGCGATCACGCCGAGCACGGTATCGTCCTTGCGCAATGCCACCGCGATCGACGATCGACAACCGCTGATATCGATCATCTCCCGATACAAGGGACTGTCGCGATAGGCCTCCGTCTCCGTGGCGTCGAACATATGGACGAAACGCTCTCCCCGCCGTAGGCGATCAATCGAACTGCCAGGTGGCGGATCGAATGTATCTTGTTGCTGCATCCACTCGGGAACGACCGAAGCGCCGCGTACCGCCACTGTGCGGGCGTGCTCCGCCTCAATAGTATAGAGGGTGGCACTACTTCCTTCGCATAGCGCCATCGCCTTATCGAGCATTGCGCCGAAGACCGGCGCCAGATCGCCTGGTGAGGAATTGATGACCTGCAACACCTCCGCGGTCGCGGTCTGCTGCTCCAATGCGTCGCGCGTCTCGGTCAAAAGTCGCGCATTTTCCATTGCGATCACCGCCTGTGCGGCGAAATTCTCCAGCAGCGCAATTTCTTTTTCCGAGAACGGACGGACCTCGAGCCGGCTGGCGGAGATGTGGCCGAGTAGCTTGCCGTCCTTGCGCAACGGTACCATTAGAGTGGTGCGGAAACCGGCGGCTGTCATCGCCTGTCCCGGCGTGCGGCTCAGCTGCGAAGCCACCGCGATTACGTCGGGAATATGTACGTAGCGCTCACCACGAATCAGTTCTTCGTGGAAAACGCTGCCTCGGAACGGTCGGCGAACGGACTCTGCTACGTGTTCCGGATAGCCACGAACCGCGACGGCGCAGAAGTATTCGCCGTTGTAGAGCACCAACGCGCCGTACGCCGCCCCGCAGAGACGGTGCGCCTTCTCCAATATCGCATCGAACACCGGCGCCAGATCGCCGGGCGAGGAATTGATGACCTGCAGGACCTCAGCGGTCGCGGTTTGCTGCGCCAGCGCCTCGCGCGTCTCGGTGATGAGCCGCGCGTTCTCCATTGCAATCGCCGCCTGCGCCGCGAAATTCTCCAACAGCGCGATCTGCCTGTCGGAGAACGGGCGAACTTCTTGGCGGTAAATGACAACGACGCCCTGAAGGAGGTTATCTTTGCGGAGGGCAGCGCAAAGCATGGTGCGCGCGCCGCCAGACTCTTTTAACAGCAGATGTCTCTGCTGAGTCGCACGGGAATATACTTCCGCCGCGATGTCCCGGTGCTGGACGGTAGCATTGCCGTCGAGAAGCCGACGAAACACCGTACCTTCGTGCGGTTCCAAGGGACCGAAGTTGCGCAAAGCGACCTCGAGCTCGTTAGCGAGCCCGCGTTGCGTCGCGAAAGAGAAAGCGTCGCCATCACGGATCCAGAGGATTCCAAATGCCGCCTCACACAGGATGAGTGCTTTGTCCAGCAACGCGTCGAACACTGGGGCGAGGTTGCCGGCCGACGAATTGATCACCTGCAAGACCTCGGCGGTCGCGGTCTGCTGCTCCAGCGCCTCGCGTGTCTCGGTGATGAGCCGCGCGTTCTCCATCGCGATGACCGCTTGCGCCGCGAAGTTTTGCAAGAGCGCGATCTGCTTGTCAGTAAACGGCCGTACCTCACGGCGGTTTACAAAAATCGCCCCAAGCAGAGCGCTCTCGCTGCGCAACGCGAGTCCCAGCGTCGTGCGGACACCGCTTCTGTCGATCAACTCGCGAATTGCAGTACCGGTCCGGTAGTTCTCGGTGTCAGTCGAATCGGGGATTTGGACGACGTCTTCTCCCCGCATCATCCGGTCCATGGCGCTGCCCGGCGGGGGCCTGAGGGGCCCCCACTGAAGCATCCACTCAACGAACTCGGGGTCGCCGCGGGCCGCGACCGCACGGCCAAGTTCACCTTCGACCGTAAAGACGTGCCCATGCGCTGCCCCGCACAGCCGCAGCGCCCTGTCTAATATCGCGTCGAACACCGGCGCCAAATCGCCGGGCGAGGAATTGATGACCCCCAATACCTCCGCGGTCGCGGTCTGCTGTTCCAATGCCTCCCGCGTCTCGGTCAAGAGCCGCGCATTCTCCATCGCGATGACTGCTTGCGCCGCGAAGTTCTGCAATAGAGCAATCTGTTTGTCTGTAAAGGGCCGCACTTCCTGGCGGTAGGCGGAGATCACCCCGATCACGGAGCCGTCCTTGTGCAACGGCACAGCGATTATCGTCCGCGCTCCCCCAAGTTCGACCAAAGCCCGGCGCACGGGGCCGATACTCGCCTCCGCCGCAACGTCCTCGATTTCCGCGTAGGGAGCGCCGCGGAGCAGGCGCTCGTGCTGGCTCCCGGGCTCCGGGCTATACGCCACCTTGGACAAAAGTTCCGCGAAGGCGGCCGGTACGCGGCGCAACGCGACCGGTCGGAAGCACTCGCCGTCGCGCGTCCACAATGTACCGAACGCAGCGCCGCACAAATCGAGGGCCTTGTCGAGCATCACGTCGAACACCGGCGCGAGGTGCCCGGGCGAGGAATTGATTACCTGCAATACCTCGGCGGTCGCAGTCTGCTGCTCCAGAGCCTCGGTCAGGAGCCGCGCATTCTCCATCGCGATGACCGCCTGCGCCGCGAAATTCTGCAGCAGAGCGATCTGCTTCTCGGCGAATGGGCCGGTTTCCCGACGATAAAACTGAATCGCGCCCAGGAGGGCGCCGTCCTTGCGCAACGGCACGAGCAGCCCCGTCTGGGCACCGGCAATATCGACGAAGGCTTGACGCAAGGGGGCGGCGCCGGTGCGGTAGGTATCGGAGTTCGCCATATCGATGGCGTGCGCCACAGGTTCGCCGCGAACAAGCTGCTCGAAGACGCCACCCGGCGTCGGCACCGCCGGCTCGAGCAGAATCTCGCTTAGCAGGATGCGGAAAAAGTCGCCCTATTGGTCGAGATATTGGGTATAATCCGCGCCGCGTGACGAGATGTGGGGGACGTCCGATGCGCGGTTGGGATACGAGGAGCGACGCGCTGTTCAGCT
>Ga0306924_10001685_pt1 | contig 20403 bp, 21 predicted proteins | sample sta12Can44000111_FD_203756 | JGI IMG/M metagenome (GOLD analysis project Ga0306924, IMG submission 203756) | Lab enrichment of tropical soil microbial communities from Luquillo Experimental Forest, Puerto Rico - statanox.12C.anox.44.000.111 (v2)... | ecosystem: Environmental > Terrestrial >...
CCGACAAGCTCCAGGCGATCGCCGACCTCGACCTCGAGGAACTCCAGGCGATCGACCCGCCGCGCGGTTACGGCCGGGACTGACGGAGAAAGAAACCACTTGACATCAGCAAGCCCCATACAAGTCCTTCGGTGCATAAGAGACAGCCATCAGATCACGATCCGCTCGACCTCATCGAGGCTAACCTCGTCGCGCCGGCGATCATAAAGCCGCGTCGTACGCGTCGACGCATGGTTCGCCATCGCGGCGGCCTTTTCGAGGGTGCCGCCGTTCTTGAGATAGGCGGGGATCCCGGTCGACCGGAAGCTGTGATTGCCGAGCTTGGTTGCGATCCCGGCCGCCGCGGCGCGCCGGCGGATCATCGCGTAGGCGTTCGTCTGCGGCAGCACCGTGCGGGTGAGCTGGCCAGTGCCGCGCCCGATCGTCCGGACAGCGGCCCCTTGGGATCGCCACGCAAGCCCGCGCGGTCGAGATGGGCTGTGAGGTATTCCTCGAGGTTCTGGTGACACGGCATCGCGTGCCGGTTGCCGCCTTTCTCGCGCAGCCGCACCCATAACCGGCGGTCTTGCGTAAAGACATCGTCGGCCGTCATGCCAAGCGCAGCACCGATGCGGGCGAAGGAATAGACCATCAGCGCGATCAACGCTCGATCGCGCAGGCCGGCATGGGTCGAGGTGTCGATGCTGTCGAGCAACGCACGCGCCTCCGAGGGATCGAGCACCCGCGTTTGCCGGCACGTCACGACATGCCGGGGGCCCGCGCACCGAGCCGGCCGGGTTGACCGGCACGACCTGCCCCGTGACGAGCCAATCGAACAGGTGACGGATCGCGGCGAGCCGTTGCTTGACGCTCGGCGCCGCGAGCTCGCGCGTTGCGGTCTCGATCCAGATGGCGACGTGAACCGGCTGCACGGCGCCGATCGACGGCACGCCGGCGCTCGCGACCAGGCCAGGAACTCCTCTGCAGCTCGAGCATAGGCCCGCCGCGTGTGCGGGTTGCCGATGTTGGCCGCGAAGAATTCGAGGAAGCACACCCTCGCGCGCTCGCCGGCGGCGGCGACCAGCGCCGGCACCTGGCCTTGCGGCGTGGTCACCGGCACCAGGCTCGAATTCATGCTGAAAGCTCCGGCCGAGCTATGCGGAATAACGCGCGCCGTTCCCCGTGGTGCGTCGGTGTGAGCAGCTCGATCTCACCAACGGTTTTCAGGCCGCAATGCAGGAGAACCTTTTGCGACGCAGTGTTGCCTGGATCGGTATAGGCGCGGATCGTTTCGAGACCGAGGGTCCGGAACCCGTAATCAATAACGGCTGCGACCGCTTCACGGGCGTATCCGTTTCCCCAATGGGGCTGACCTATCCAATAACCAAGCGCAGGCTCGTCGCCGCCGTCGCCCGTGGTGCCATCGAGACCCACGCCGCCGATCAGGCGATCGGTTTCCTTCAACGCGATTGCGAAACGGCGCGGACGGCCGGTCGCGTGGTTCTCCTGCACGCGGGCGATCCATTCGCGCCCGTCCGCTTCGCTGTAGGGATGCGGGATCGTACCGACCCAGCGCGCGATTTCCCAATTGCCGGCCAACGCCACAAGATCGGCAAAGTCGTCATCGCGGTGTGCTCGCATTCGCAGCCGCTCGGATTCGATGATGACGCCGGCCGCTCCGGCCGATGGTGTCCTCACTCCCCACCCCCCTCGCGCGGTAAAGGACATTATCACATACTGATACTGAGCTGTCGGCCATCCTGGGCAGTCTTCTGACGCCGCCCTCAGCCCACGCCCTCAAGAAATTCGAAGGGTGAGTCGAGCTTAGAAACTAAGGGCGTTTTCGGTGCAGAAGAGAGATTGTGGCGATCGCCAAGGCTCGATACGCTCACAACCGGGCAGTGCGGAATACGGCGGCCGACGTGTTACCGTCAGGCGATTATCCCCGTCAGGAGCGGCTATGCACGAGGCAGAAAACGGAAAAGCGGTGCAGGTTCTTGATCTGTTGCTAGAGTATTTTGGCAATCGCGGCGAGCGATGGACACGTGACCGCTATGATGACGGCCAAGGCCGGCGCTGTCTCGTCGGCGCTCTACATTATCTGCGCCGTCAGCACCGTGTCTCCAGCGAGAGCGCGGAGTGTTTTCTTCACGAGGCAATTAAGCAGGGGCGTCCCTACAAAAGGGGCGGGCTTGTCTACTTTAATGACCGTTGCCGGAGCTATGCCGAGCTGCGTTCGGCCATCATAGAGGCCCGCACGCTGGCGCTACGCGATGCAGAAACAGGACGCGCCGCGGTGGCGGTAGAGCGCTGGCTAATGGCGGAACTCGAACGGGAACAGGCCGCGAGGGCAGCGACGGCTGACGAGCGGGTGAAAATCTTCTCTCCCCGCACTCCGAGCGAGACGGCTATTGCCCCGGCGGGCCTCGCGGCTTAGCCCTTAAAATTGTTCTGAGCCGGTTCCCCGCGTGGCTGGATCGGTACTCCGCGCGAGCAGATAATATCAGGGAGCCACCTGTCGTTAACCTTTCTTGCCGCTCGCGAGTAAGTGCCCCATGACATCCTATGTGGCCGAGAAGAAGAGGGAAGCGGCCTTCACAGCAGGGGCGGCGGTTTCGGCGCGCGGCGTGTTTGCCTGCGCCGGGCCGCCCGCCGGAATTGCTCACCGTACTGCCTCACTATCGCGGACGCCGGCCCCAGCCGAATGCCAACACCGCCGCGCTCGTCGATAAAGGCGCACTCGGCGGCTATTCGCCGGACGACATCCTCCGCAGTCAGTATCCGCGCCATCTTGCGGCCACCTTGACACGTATCCTTGCAAGCCATGCAATCTTTGGTGTTAATTTCCTGTCGATCGCAAGCCCGCAGTTTTTTCCCGCGTGACACCCGAGATCGACATCTGGCGCGCCGCCAACCTGATGCTCAAGCGCTATGGCGACAAGGCCCCTCGAGGAAAAGCGCCGCGCGCGCCGATGAACTTGCGGCGCTGGACGATCACAATGGCGCGGCGACCTAGCGCCGCATTAACGACGCCGTGACGCAGCTCTCGAACAAGATCCCATCTGGACCGCTGCACTGACCGGCAGCGTCGCGCTGCTCGTTTTTCCTAATTCAAAGAGAGTCCGGAAGTCCGGACTCCGGTCCCCAACAAACTACCTCTTTTAGTTAATAGCATGCCGCCACCGCGAGGTGGCAGACACGACAACCGCTGTTAGAGTGACGGAGGATATATCGGACAAAGGAGCCTTTCATGGGACAGCCCTCCGCCGCGGCAGCGAAACTCGACGCCCTCAAATGGCGCTGCATCGGGCCGCCGCGGGGCGGCCGCGTCGTCGCCGTGGCCGGCGACCCCGAAGACCGCGCCGTATTCTATTTCGGCGCCTGCGCCGGCGGGGTGTGGAAGACGATCGACGGCGGGATCTACTGGCGCTGCGTCAGCGACGGCTTTTTCGGCTCCGCCGCGATTGGAGCGATCGAAGTCGCCCGTTCGGACCCCAACGTGATTTATGCCGGGACCGGGGAGACCGAGATCCGGCTCGACGTATCCTGGGGCGACGGCGTTTACAGATCGACCGATGCCGGCCGCACCTGGAGCCATCTGGGCCTCCGCGAGTCGAAATTTATCGGCCGCATCCGCATCCATCCCGACGACCCCGATCTCGTCTATGTCGCAGCACTCGGCGACGTGTTCGGTCCTAACGAGGAACGCGGGGTCTTCCGCTCTCGCGACGGCGGCAAGACCTGGAGCAAGGTGCTCTATCGCGACGCCGATACGGGTGCCGTCGATCTGGCGATGGGTTCGCGCAATCCGCGCATCCTGTTTGCGGCCTTCTGGCAGACCCGTCGCAATTTTTGGAACATCTCGAGCGGAGGCCCGGGAAGCGGCCTCTTCCGTTCCACCGACGGCGGCGAGAGCTGGACGGAGGTTTCGCGTAATGCGGGCCTGCCGACCGGTCCGCTCGGCAAGCTCGGCGTTGCCGTGTCGCCGGCGCGCTCCGGGCGGGTCTGGGCTCTGGTGGAGACGGAGGCGGAAAAGACCGGCCTCTACCGATCGGAGGATTACGGTGAGAGCTGGGCGTTGATTTCGTCGCATCGCGATCTGATGCACCGGCCCTGGTACTACACGCACGTCTTCGCCGATCCTTGTCACGGCGAGACGGTCTATGTTGCCAATTTGGCGCTGTGGAAATCGACCGACGGCGGAGCGAGCTTCACCGAGATCCAGACGCCGCACGGCGACAATCACGATCTCTGGATCGATCCTGCCGATCCGAACCGGATGATCGAAGGCAATGACGGCGGCGCCTGCGTCAGCTGCAACGGTGGGGAAACCTGGTCGTCGATCTACAACCAGCCGACGGCGCAGTTCTATCGCATCGACACCGACAACCAGTATCCCTATCGCGTCTACGCCACGCAGCAGGACAACACCACGATCTCGACGCCCAGCGCCGCGGCCTGGGGTGCCATCACCCTCGGGGACTGCACCTATCCCGGCACCGGAGAGAGCGGCTTTGTCGCCGTGCATCCCGAAGATCCGAACATCGTCTATAGCGGTGCCATCGGCTCTAGTCCCGGCGGCGCCGGGGCGCTGCAGCGCTACGATCATCGCACCGGGCAAATCCAGCTGGTGAATGTCTGGCCCGAGGCAGCGCTCGGTATCGCACCCAACGACATGCGCTACCGCTTTGCCTGGACATTCCCGATCGTCTTTTCGCCGCACGACAGCGGGATACTGTATGCGGCTGGCAACCATGTGTTCCGCAGCCGCGACGAGGGCATGAGCTGGGAGGAAATTTCGCCGGATCTCAGTCTCAACGATATTTCGCGTCAGGGGTCTTCCGGCGGCGACATCACGGGTGAAAACGCCGGGGCGGAGGTGCACGCGACATGCGCATCGCTCGCCCCCTCGCCGCACCGGCCGGGCGAGATCTGGGCCTCGACCGATGACGGGCTGGTTCACGTCACGCGCGACGACGGCAAGAGCTGGCAGAATGTGACGCCGGCGGGGATGCCGGAGCTCGCCTATGTCGGGTGCGTCGAGATCTCACCGCACGACGCCGACACGATTTATGTGGCGGCAACCCGCTACAAGCTTGCCGACTACAAGCCGTACCTGTTCCGCACCACGGATGGTGGGCGAACTTTCGCGTCGATCAACGGCGATTTTCCCGACGGCGAGATCACCCGCGTGGTGCGGGCGGATCCGGTGCGCAAGGGGCTATTGTTCGCCGGCACCGAGACGGGCGTCTATTGCAGCCTGAACGACGGACAAAACTGGATGCGCATGGGAGGGGGTCTGCCGGTCGTGCCGGTTTACGATCTGAAGATCAAGGGAGCAGACCTGGTGGCGGGAACTCACGGCCGCTCGTTCTGGATCCTCGGCGACATCACGCCGCTCAGAGGCCTTGCTGACGGCAGCGGCGGATGCCGTCTGTTTGAACCCCGCACAACGGTTCGCACGAAGCTGCATTTCGGGGCCCTGCGGAGCCTCAGGCCGAGCGGCGTTGCGCTCGGGGTTGCTCCCGGAGTGGGTGGCGGGATCCGAACCTTCCGCAAGCCGGACGGGACCAGCGGTCGCGAATATCTGGACGTCGGCGAGAACCCGCCAAACGGCGCGATCGTCTATTACTGGCTGGACGACGGCATTTCCGGCCCGGTCTCCCTCGCGTTTTATGACGAGGGGGGCGCGGCGATCGCGAGCTTCCGCAGCGACGACGACAGCTTGCCGGCGGCGAAGCGCCCGTCGGTTCGCCCCGGACTCAACCGCTTCGTGTGGGATCTGAAGTATCCCGGACCGGAGGCGGTCGATACCAGCCTCGCCCCAGCGCGCAACAAGCCGTTGGCCGAACCCGGCGATCCACCTGCCGGGCCTGCCGTGGTGCCGGGCGAATACCGTGTGGAGCTGTCGCTGGGTTCGGAGACGATGGCCGCGGAGTTTTCGGTCGTCAAGGATCCGCGCCTCTCGACGACACCAGAGGGCTACCGCCGGCAGTTGGAACTCGTGCGGGAACTGACCGCCTCGCTGGGCAAGCTCAACGCGACGGTCAATCGCATCCGCCGGCTGAAGCACCGGCTGTCGGCGCTGGCCGGGGGCGCGGAACACGACAAAAACGGTCTCGCCGCGAACGCAAAGGCAGCGGCGGAACAGCTGACGGCGGTCGAAGCCGTGCTGGTGGACATCCATCGGGAGGCGCCTCGCGACGTGCTACGCAATCCCGCGGGATTGAACGACACGCTCCTGGCCCTGATCAGCCAGGTTTCCATGTCTGATACCGCGCCAACGGAGCCGGCAGCAGCGGTAGCGAAGGAGATCATGGCGCGGGTGGATGCCGAGATCGGCAAGCTCGAACGGCTGGCCGCAACCGAAGTCGCTGCGGTCAGCCGCTTGGCCCTCGGGCGGGAGGTCGAGGTAGCGAGCAGCGGCTGAAGACGCCGCAGGTGGACGGCTCGTGGCGCGGCGGGCTGTCGGGACCGGCGGAAGCCGGTTTAGGTAGCACCATCCCATTTCCTTGCCGCCGGTTCATTCTTGATAACAGATTTTATCGCGTTGACGCCTGCCGTTACCTCCCGCTCTCACGCATGATAACGTCCCATATGACGCGAGAGCCGAGGTCGCGTCCGGACCCTGGTCCCGAATTGAGGGGTCAGACGAGTGATCGCCGCCGATTCTTACCGCTTAGCTTACCTCAGCACCGGCGGCGACCGGCGTGGTGCCGTTTCGACGGCTCGCCTCCCCCGTTTGCTACGCCGCCATTCTTTCCCTCACCGCGCCTTTGATGATTGCGGCACCCTTCTCGGCGATCATGATCGTCGGCGCGTTGGTGTTGGTCGAGGTCACCGCCGGCATCACCGAGGCGTCGATGACCCGGAGCCCGTCGAGGCCGTGCACCCTAAGCTCGTCGTCGACGACCGCCATTGCGTGGCTCCCCATCAGGCAGGTGCAGCTCGCGTGGTAGCAGGTGCTGCCGTTGCGCCGCGCTTAATCAAGCAATTCGTCGTCGGTCTCAACTTGAGGCCCGGGCAGGCTCTCTTCACGGACGAACTGCTTTAGCGCAGGTGCCGCGAACATCTTCCGAGCAAAGCGCAAGCCGCCAATGACGGCGCGCCGGTCGGCCTCCTCCGACAGGTGGCGCGGGTTGATCGCCGGCATGTCGCCGGGGCGATTCGACTTGGCCTCGACATAGCCACGCGACAATGGCCGCATCTGCCAGGCGCCGGCGCTGAGCCCCGGCGTCTCCTCGAGTTCGCCGATCTGGCCGCCCTTGAAGCTGCCCGGCGCAAAGGTGACCTGCATGTCTGGTGTCGCCGACTCCTCCAATACTTTGACCGAGGCGACCACGATCGACGGGCTGTAGGTCAGATACCTTTGCCGGTCAGGAGCCAGCGCATGACCTCGCCGGCCAATGGTAGGCCGCGCGAGCGCTCGTTGGCGGTCTGGGCGCCGACCACCGGATAGGAGACGCGCGCGGCATAGTGGTCCTGCATGTTCTTGCCGACCCCACGCAATTCATGCGCAACGGCGACGCCGATCTTCGCGAGATGCTCGGGATCGCCGACCCCTGACAATTGCAATATGTGCGGCGAGCCGACTGCACCCGCCGACAGGATCACCTCACGCCCGGCCTCGGCCCGCTCGACTTCACCGCCGGGGCCGCCGCGCGAGAACTCGACGCCGGTTGCGCGCTTGCCGTCGAACAGAACGCGATGGACCAGTGCGTTGGTGACGAGCTCTAGGTTCGGCCGCTTTAGCGCCGGGTGAAGATAGGTGCGCGCGGCGCTGGCGCGGCGCCGGCCGCCGCGGTCTGCTGGCACCAGCCGATGCTGTCGCCCGCACCCGGCGGCAGGTCGTTGACGTCCTCACGGTATTCGAGCCCGGTCTGCTTGCCGGCCTCGAGCACGTTGGCGCAGATCGCCGGCCGGTCCATCTTGGAGGTGAAGAGCGGCCCGTCCTTGCCGCGCACCGCGCTGGCTTCGCCTTCCCAGCGCTCGGCCTTGCGGAAATAGGGCAGGCAATCATCCCACGACCAGCCTCGGTTGCCGAGCTGCGCCCAGTGGTCGTAATCTTCGGGTTGGCCGTGGATGTAAATCAGTCCGTTGATCGACGATGACCCGCCGATCACCCGGCCGCGCGTATAGGCGATCGCGCGGCCATTGGTGCCAGGGTCCGGCTCGGACCGAAACTTCCACGTCAGGGTATCGTGGTCGAGCATCTTGAAGAACCCGGCCGGGATGTGGATCAGCGGGTTCCAATCGCGCCCGCCCGCCTCGATGAGCAGAACTCTCGTACCGGGATCCTCGGTCAGCCGATTGGCCAGCACGCAGCCGGCCGAGCCGGCACCGATGATGATGTAATCCGCCTGCATCTTCTGCGCTCCCTCCGGCCTCATGGTTCGGGCGACTAGTCTAGTGCGCATCCATAAAGGGCGGCTTTTCAACGGCATAGGCATGGCCGGACCGGACAGATTGCGATGCGAGTGGCCGACCTTTCGTGGTTTAGTAGCAGAAGCAGGCTGAGGAATCGCGTTACGAGCAGGTTGAGGACGCACTGATTTGCCTATTTTGCATCGCTTTGCCATCGGGCGCGGCTAAACCGGTTTGAGCCGGGCGAACAGCACCAGATTGTGCGCCACCACGGCGGACCAGATGTAGGCCTTGAAGTGGTCCAGTCCGCGCCAAGTGCAACGGGCGGCGCCGTAGGCGCGCTTGAAGCAGGAGATCGCCGCCTCGATGCCGGCGCGGAAGTTGCGCAGACGACAATAGACCCACGGGCTCTTGACCATCTCGGTGATGGCGATGCCGCACTTCTTGTGGAAGGCGACGTCGGCAACGCCGCGGGCCTTGGCGGCGGCGAGATTGGCGCGGCTGGCGTAGCCACCATCGGCGGCGGTCTGCCGCGGCGGTGCGCCGGTGCGGGCGATATGGCGATCGAGCATTGACACAAAGCGCTCGGCATCGGCCGGATTGCCGGTTTCGATGACGACATCGAGGATCAGTCCGCTTTTGCCGGTCGTCAGGTTGAGCTTGTGTCCGTACTGAACCTGACGACCGCCTTTGACGATGATGTCGGCGTGCGGCTCGAACAGGCTGACCAGCTTGTCACTGGCCGGCACGATCTCGCCGTCAAGCACGCGGCGTCGGGTCTGGACAATAACGCGCGCGATCAGCGGCAGGTAATGCGCAACCTCGGCACGCCAGCGCTCGGTTGCGATCTCGGCTGCCTCGGCCAGTCCTGCGGCCATCGCTTGCAGTTCGTCTCGGCTGGCCTCGGCAGCGGCGATCAGCTCGCGATAGAGCTGGCGCTTTTGGTCCTGCCCGCGGCTGTACTCGATGGCGCGGGCCCGCTTCTTGGCCAGGCGCCGCCGATCGCGCCATCGCACCGCCGGCGTCCCCGGCTGCGCCGCGCCGCGCCGCAACAGCCGGGTCATGATCCCTACCGCATCTGATAACAGCGTGCTGTCGCTGGGCTCGTGCATCAGAGCCGCGGTCACCGTGCTGTCGAGCCGCACGGTAGCGCCGCTTTCCAGCCGGTCTTGTTTGGCGCTGGCCAACAAGGTTTGGTTGATCACCTCCCAGGTCGCGGCGCGAATCGCCGCGATCGTCTGGTGCAGCACCGACTTCTTTGGCGACCACCGCAACGGCAGACGAGCAAAGGCGCGAAACGAGGCGGAATCTTCAAGGTGAAAGGCTAACTCCTCGTAGCTGAGCTGGCGCTGCTGCTTGAGCAGAGCGCAGCGCAGCACGCTTTCCGCCGGCAATCCGCGCCGGCCGGTCTCACGCACCCCCTGTCGCCGCAGGTCACCCACAACCAGACTGGTCAGCTGGCGCTGGCCGTCCAGCCATTGCGACATCGCCTTTAGTTCGCAACCGATCTCGTGCTGCGCAAACACTTCGAATATAGTGGCCTGGATGGTGCGTTCCTGACGCATGATCGGCTCTGGCGGTGAGGGTCGTTTCGGATTGCTGTCGTGTGCACCCGCAACTTACCCGAAACCGCCGGGCCTTTCTTCCCCAAATCACTATTAAGCTAGCGATTCCAAAAGCTTGGTGTTTCTGGATGGACACTAGTCTAGTCTAGCGCATCGCCGCCATACCGAAACATACCTCTTAGGGCGGCGCCCGCCGATCGAGACTTTTGCGTCCCGCCGAGAGGCGGCCTAGATTTGGCCGAGCGGCGTTGAGGGGGATCCCCAGGCGCCAGTGGCTCTTTCGGGAGGGAAACATGGTGGTGAATGAAAGACGCGGCACCGCCGGCATCGGACGACGCCGGTTGCTCGCGAGCGGGATCGCCGCCGCGGCAGCCCTCGTCGGTACCGCGCCAGGACGGCGGGCCCATTCGCAGTCGCCGGTCACCCTGACCTTGGCGGTGTGGGGCGCACAAGCAGAAGAAGACGCGTTCAAGGCCATCGTCGACAAGTATCAGGCGTTCCACCCCAAAGTCACGATCCGCTTGGAGGTCAACGGCAATGCAATGCAGCTCTATCAGCTAGTCGACACTCGCCTGGCGGGGCGACAAGCCCCCGCATCTTCAGGATCCAGTACCAGCAGGTCGGGCGCTACGCCGGCGCAGGCGCATTGGTCGATTTGTCAGCCCATCTGGAGCCCGGCTACGCCGACCAATTCGGTCCCGCATTCTGGCAGGCGGTGACGCTTGGCGACAAGCCATTCGCGCTGCCGCACCACACCGACACGTTCGCGCTTTATTACAACGTCGACTTCCTGCGCAATATCGGGGTCGAGATGCCGCTCAGCCTCGATCAGAGCCTGACATGGGATGCGTTCATCCGCACGGCGCATCAGCTGATGCAGAGAGGCGATGCGCGCTACGGCTTCGGCATGGGCTGGCAAAATTCCGCCGCGTACCGGTGGCTGCCGTTTCTCTACCAGCACAGCGGACAGTTGCTCGATGCGGAGCTGCGCCAACCCCAGCTCGGCTCGCCGCAGGGTGTCGAAACGCTAGCATGGACCCAATCCTGGTTCAAGGAGGGCCTGGTACCGCCGAGCACGTCGGTGAAGAGCAGCGAGCAGACGCAAGCTCTCTTTGCCAATGGCACCATCGGCATGCTGTTGGGCGGCGACTGGCAGATTCCATTCCTGCAAAAAAACATGACCAAATACAAATGGGACGTGACCTATATGCCGCGCGACGTCGCGATGGCCTCCGACCTCGGCGGCAATTGCCTGGCGGTCAGCCGCGACAGCAAGAACCGAGACACTGCGGTCGACTTCCTCAAATTTGCCGTGGACGAGGACAATATGCGAGCGTTTGTCACCGCCGGCCAATACCTTCCGGTCCGTCGAGCCCTGATGAACGCGGATCTCGAGTACGCGCTGCGGCCGGCGGCGATGAAGGTCTATATCGAGCAGGCGCGCACGATACCCGATCATCTCGTTCGCACGGTCACGATGCCGATCTTCAGCAAGATCAACGCGGCGATGGCGGACGAGCTCGACCTCACCTTCACCTCCGGCCAGGACCCGACCACGACCGCACGGAATCTGGATACGAAGATCAAAACGATCCTGAACGCCTAGTCCGATGGCGGGAGGTCGCGCTGTCAGCTCGCTCCCGTATCTAGAGCACCGCCTCGGCCGCGGCGACCGGCGGCGGAGGCAGCAATTCGGGCTCATCCCGTACATGTTCATCGCGCCGAACATCGCGCTGTTCACCGCGTTTAGCTTTCTACCGCTGATCTACGCCGTCTATATCAGTCTGCATGACTGGGCGCTGATAGGCGAGCCTAGGTTCATCGGCGTCCGCAATTATCTGCGCCTTTGCCAGGACCCGCTGTTCTGGCGCTCGCTGGTCAACACTTTGCTTTACGCCGCCGGCACCGTGCCCACCGCCATGGCGATCGGGTTGTTGCTGGCGCTGGCGCTCAATCGCCGTCTGCCGGGACGAGCACTTCTGCGCAGCCTGTACTTCCTGCCTCTGGTGATCTCGGCGGTGGCCACGGGGACCATCGCGGCATGGATCTTCAACGACAATTACGGCGTGTTGAACGCCATCCTCGCGGGCATCGGCGGGCCGCGCATAGCATGGCTTTCCTCGCCCTATTGGGCGCTCCCTTCGCTGATCCTGACGACGCTCTGGGTGCGGGTCGGGTTCTGCATGGTGGTCTATCTCGCGGCTCTGCAGTCCACCTACAGATGTACTACGAAGCCGCGCGTATCGATGGCGCGTCGGCGCTGACCCAGTTTTGGCATGTCACGCTGCCGCTGCTGAAGCCGGCGACGTTTCTTCTCTTAGTCCTGAGCGTGATTTATTCGTTCCACGTATTCGACCTGATCTATGTCATGACCGGCGGCGGCCCCGGCTTTTCGACGACGATGCTGGTGCAATACATCTTTCGTTCGGCCTTCGTGACCTCGGAGATGGGCTATGCGAGCGCCGTCGGTGTGGCACTCTATGGAATGATCCTTGGCTTCACCATCCTCCAGTGGCGCGCGAGCTGCCAAGCCGGGAACGTGATGTGAAGCGGGTCAGGATGCTGACGCGTGCATACCGACGGCGCCTGACGAGCTTGGTCTGCTGGCTTGGTGTCGCAGCGGGGGCCGTGATCATGGCCTTCCCGATCTATTGGATGTTCGCGACGGCGGTGCGTCCGCATGCCGAGATCTTCGAATCGGCGGCGCGGCTCATTCCCTCCAATTTCAGCGCAAACAACTTCCGCGCGGTGCTGACCCATTATCCGGTACTTGTGTGGGTTGACAATTCGGTCATCATCGCCGTGATCGCGGTCGTGCTGACCGTATTCATCAACCTGCTGTGCGGCTATACCTTCGCCAAGTTCCGCTTTGCCGGCCGCGATATCCTGTTCTTTGCCACCCTCGGGGCGTTGATGGTGCCGATCCAGGTGATCCTGGTCCCGGAATTCCTGATCGTCTCCTGGCTCGGCTTGCTCAACACCCATTTCGGCGTGATCCTGCCGCGTGCTGCAGAGGCATTCGGCATCTTTATGGTCCGCCAGTTTATGGTCGCCATCCCCGACGAGCTGATCGAAGCGGCGCGCCTGGACGGCGCCGGTGAGCTCGCGATCTTCTTCCGCATCGTCCTGCCATTGTCGAAGCCGATTATCGCCGTGGCGGTGATCTTCACCTTTATGTGGCGCTGGAACGATTTCGCCTGGCCTCTGGTAGTGCTGACCGACCGCGATATGTTCACCGTACCGCTCGGTCTCAACCTGCTGCGTGGCGAGATAAACCCGGACTGGGGCAACGTCATGGCTCTGGCATTGCTGTCGCTGCTGCCGATGCTGGCGATCTTCCTGGTTTTCCAGCGCTACCTGATCCAGGGCATCGCCAGTACGGGACTGAAGTAGAATCCGACGTCCGGCATTCCATTGGGGATCCGTTGATGAGCATCAGTTACGCGATCGTCGGCCTTGGGCATCGCGCCCACATGTTTTTGCATGCACTCCTCGGTGAGCACGCCGCTGATGGCCGCCTTGTTGGATTGTGCGACAGCAATCCGGGCAGGCTTGCGCACGCCGCCGCGATCGCCAGCGATGCCGGCGCCTGCATACCGACCTATGCTTCGGCCGATTTCGACCAGATGCTTCGCGAGACGTCGCCCGAACGCGTGATCGTTGCTGTCCCCGACCACGCGCACTGCGAATTTATCGTTCGGGCGCTTGAGCTCGGGGCCAACGTGATTACCGAAAAGCCGCTGACCATCAACGCCGCCTCATGCCGGCGGATCGTCGCCGCGCGACAGGCGAGCGGACGATCCGTCACCGTTGCCTTTAATTACCGCTATTCGCCCGCGCGCGCCCTGCTCAAGCAGGCCTTGATGTCGGGGATCATCGGCCGAGTCACGGCCGTGAACTTCGAGTGGCGGCTCGATACCTATCACGGCGCCGATTACTTTCGCCGCTGGGACCGCCGCAAGGCCAATTCCGGCGGCCTTTTCGTGCACAAGGCCACCCACCACTTCGATCTGCTCAACTGGTGGCTCGGCAGCGTGCCGCGACGTGTCGCTGCGCGCGGCCGGCGCGTGTTCTACCGGCCGGAGACCGCAGAGGCATTCGGGCTCGCAGGGCGCGGCGAGCGGTGTTCCGACTGTGCCGCATTCGAGCGCTGCCGGGTCAAGTTGAACGTCGCCGCAAGCGCTCATCTGAGCGCACTCTATGCGGGCAATGAGGGCCATGACGGTTATTTCCGCGATCGCTGCGTGTTCAGTTCGGACATCGATATCGAAGACACGATGCATGCGACGATCGAATATGAGAACGGCCCAATCGCCAACTACCTGCTGACGGCCTACAACCCCGGCGAGGGGTATCGCGCGATGTTTCATGGCACCCGCCGCAGCGTCGTTCTCGAGCAGGTCGAGCGGCCCTTTCTGCGCGGCGACGGCAGTCTTGTCGATCCGCCGTTACCCGAAAGCTGTCGCCTCGTCGTCCAGCCGCTGTTCGGTCGACCTTACGAGCTCGCCTTGCCGCGCGCCGAGGGACTCCACAGCGGCGGCGACAAGGTGATGCTGGAGCAGCTGCTCCGAGGCGGCTCGGATGACGGGTACGGACAGGCGGCTGACGAACGCGCCGGCGCCTGGTCGGCGCTGGTCGGGGTCGCGGCAAATGCGTCTCTGGCGTCCGGCACCCAGATCGAACTCGCCGACCTCGCCGTCGGGATTCCGCGACCGGATATGCCGAGCGAACCCTTCGGTCCGCCGACCGCCTGGCAAATCTTCGAGAAGAACCGCTATCCGTTCCTGACCGGTGCGAAGACGATTACGTTGTAGGCTCGATGATTTCGGCGAAAGCCGAGGTACTACGCCAGCTACTCGACTCAGTGGGTCAGTTGGCTCATTGTGCACCGGTGTGCGGGGCGGTCCCACAGGTTGAGAAGGCCAAATGGCGATGAATAGAGCCGAGTTTGAAGCTGACCTTCGGCGCGAGGGCTATGAGCTTCGCAAGGGCGAAATCGAACCAAACGTGCATCGTGGATCTCACGCGCACGAGTTTGACGCGCGGCTGTTTGTGCTGGAGGGATCTATCACGCTTGTCGTTGGTGCTGATCGCTGCACCTACCATCCGGGCGACGCCTGTAATGTCCAGGCGGGAACGGTGCACGAAGAGCATACGGAGGCTGAGGGCGTGCGATATCTGGCTGGGCGCCGACCGGCAGCAAAGATAACCTCCGCAGAATAACCCCCGCCGCGACAACATCGCCGGGCTCGGTGCCGCGAACGACGATCGGCTCGATTATCGGCGCCAAGGGACGCCCCTCGGAGCCGCTTAGTACCTCGTTGCGCAAATTGGCGAATGTGCGGAGAGCAATTATAGCGACACGCGATACTCCCTCGCCCCGCTCGCGGGGAGAGGGTTGGGGTGAGGGGTCTCTTGGCGACTGAAACGAACCCACGGGTTGGGCGAAAAGTTCTCCCCTCACCCAGCCGCCGCGCTACGCGCGGCTTCCGACCTCTCCCCGCAAGCGGGGCGAGGTAATTGGCTGCGTGATCAATTCTTTCACTGGGTCGCAGGCAGTGGCGATCCCCCGTATGTCGATCGCCCTCGCGGCGATGTTTCTGCAACAAATGTTCGCGTCGGTCGGCAAGGTGCTTCCTGCGGTGCTGGCACCGCTGGTCATCGCCGAGCTGCGCGCCGATCCTGCCTGGATTGGGGTCTATTACGGCGTCTCCGCCGCCGCCTCGCTGGTCGTGCAGATGGGTTGCGGCAGTTTTATCGTCCGGTACGGCGCGCTGCGGATGAGCCAGATAGCACTGGTGCTTCTGGGCGGCGGTATGGCGGTGGCGGCTGAGGGATCGCTACCCGGATTCGGCGCCTCGGCGATCATTGGCGGCGGCGGTGCGGCGGTCTCGACTCCGACCAGCTCGCAATTGCTTTACCGGGTTTCGCCACCCCGCCTGGCGCCGCTCGTGTTTTCGATCAAGCAGACCGCCGTCCCCGCAGGCTTGCTAATCTGTGGCTTTCTGGGCCCGGCGATGGCAGGCGCTCTGGGATGGCGTGGCGCGGTGCTGGCGACGGCGACGGCCTGCGTGGCGTTTGCGGCGATGCTGCAGCCGTTACGAGTGCGGTTCGATGACGACCGAGTACCCTCACGACGCTTCCGGCTGTCTGATTTTCGCACCACCATTGCTTCGGTTCTGAAGACCCCCGACCTTCGCGGTCTGTCTTTCGCCTGCTTCGCGTTCAATGGCGTCCAATCGGTATTCACAGCCTATTTCGTCACTTACCTCGTAGCCCTCGGCTACGAGCTGGCCGCGGCGGGGTTTCTGTTCTCCGTCGTTGTGGCCGTTGCTGTACCGTGCCGCATCCTGTGGGGCTGGGTCGGCAGTTTCCGCCTGGCACCCCGTCTTGTGATGGCTGGGCTGGCTCTGGGCATGGCGGGCAGCGTTGCACTGACCGGACTGTTCACCGCAGCTTGGCCTGTCGTCGCCAGGGGGCTGGCGGGTGCGGTGCTGAGCGCCACGGCGATGTCGTGGCACGGCATTCTGCTGTCTGAGACCGCCCGCCTGGCACCTGCCGGCAGCGCTGGTGCGGTGACCGGCGGCGTCCTATCGTTTGGTCAAATTGGCGCGCTTTTGGGTCCATTTTCCTTCTCTCTGCTGCTCGGCTTGACCGGCGGCTACGGCGCTGGCTGGGCCGTCTGCACCATTCCGGCTTTATGGGTAGGGATTAGTCTGTTGCGCCAGCGCGCGCCGATGGAGACTGTTATCGGGTCGGGCACGATAAGACCGACACGAGGGTAATGGGCGTTTTGCACTCAAGGAGACGACAATGAGCAAAACAACAATGAGTAAAACCCGGGGGACCGGATTGCTGATGGTGTGGAGCGATATCGATGCCGAGTTCGAGGCCGAGTTCAATCGCTGGTACGACGAGGAGCATATATCCCGACTGCTCGAGGTCCCGGGCTTTCTCAGTGCGGGTCGCTATACCGCCATCAGGGGAGGCCCGAAATACCTCGCGATGTACGAGCTCGAAGACCACAACGTGTTGCGCAGCGCCGCATACCTCGACACGGTCAAATATCAGCCGTCGCCGCAACGGACGAAAATCGGAACGAGCCGAGTTGGACGGAACTTCCTGCGTAACGCATATCGGCAGATCTTTCCGATCCACACAAACCCGATCGAGCAGACCGTGGCGATGGCTCCGTTTCTGCAAATGGGGCGGATCGATGTTTCCGCCGCGATCGAGGAGGAGTTCAATGCCTGGTACAATACGGTCTATATCCCAGACTATCTAGCCGTGCCCGGATGCCTCGGCGCTCGTCGGTTTGTCGTTGTCGAGGGCCAGCCCAAATACCTTACCGTGTACGAGTTCGAGCATGCCCGGGTCTCGGAGAGCGATGCCTGGAGCCGAGCCCGCGCGAGCAATCCGTGGACGCGACGGGTGCAGCCGAATTTGCGGCATGACGAAGGCTCGCCCGGGATTTACCAGCGCATCTACCCGAAATAGCGAAGCGGGATCTGCGGCGCGTTTTTGGGTTTCAACCTGCAAAAAAAAGGTAGGCGCGTAGGGCGGAAAACCCCGGACGGCCGCCCGCAAGAGCGGGCGTTCCGGGGGCCATTCCGCCCTACGGGCTGCATCACCACACCCGGAGAATGACAGGAGAAGACGGATGAAGATTGACGGCCACTGCCATTGCGGCGAGATCACCTTCGAGGCGGAGGTTGATCCCAACGCACTCACCGTCTGCCACTGCACCGACTGCCAAGCGCTCACCGGCTCGGCGTTTCGCGTGAACATCCCCGCTCGAGCCGAGCATTTTGTGCTCCGCAGCGGCACGCCGAAGAGCTACGTAAAGACGGCCGAAAGCGGCAACAAACGCCGCCACGCCTTCTGCGGGAATTGCGGCACGCCGATCTATGCCTGCGCGGTGGACAATCCGCAGACCTATGCCTTGCGCGTCGGTACGATCACCCAACGCGTCGTCTTTAAACCGCAGCGGCAAAGCTGGCGAAGGTCTGCGCTGGATTGGGTGGATGCGCTCGCCGCCGTGCCGGCGACCGAGAAAGGGTGGACAGGTTGAGCGGAAATGCTCAACGCAGTCGTAGACGCGGGGTATATGTCGCGGGTGGCCGAAACCGCACCTGGAATTAGCGCGCGCTTAGCCCTAGTCTCCGGGGAGTGCCGCCGCGAACCCTTGCCGGGAGAGGACAGACGATGATCAACAAATTCATGACGGTGTATGCTGGTCACATCGACATCCCCGACCATGGTCAGGATGCCACCCCGGCGAACGACCGGCGTTATTCGAACGACCAGCTCGCCTCGGTCTTCGCCAAGACCGAAGCGATCGCCAAGGTGATGGACGAGTGCGGCTACGACACGTTGTGGCTCGCCGAGCACCATTTCCAGCACGAAGGTTACGAGTGCCTGCCGAACATCTTGATGTGCGCCGTGCATTTGGCGCATGTCACAAAGACCTTGAGGATCGGTTGCGGGTTCAACATCACGCCGATGTGGCACCCCTTGCGCCTCGCCGAGGATTACGCCACCGCCGACATCCTAACCAAAGGCCGCACGGTGTTTGGCGTCGGCCGCGGCTATCACAGCCGGGAGGTCGAGACCTTTGGCGCGCCGATCATCGACCAGGACGCCAACCGCGAATTGTTCGAAGAGCAGGTCGAGATTTTGTTTAAGGCGTTCAACAACGAATCCTTCTCCCACAAGGGCAAGCATTACACGATACCGGCCGATGTCCCCTATCGCGGCTATCAGCTAAAGGAGCTGACCTTGGTGCCGCGCCCGGTCAACCTGCCGGTCGAATGCTGGCAGCCGATTGTCAGCGCCAGCACGCGCGGCATCGAATTCATGGTGCGGCACGGTATCAGGGGCCTGGTCGGCGGCGGTGCGGCGACGATGGCGGAGGGACCGATCCAAGCCTATCAGCGGGTGGCCAAGTCGATGGGGCACAACCTCAAGCTCGGCGAGAATTTGACGATCGGCGTGTCGTTTTACTTGGCGAAAACCCGGGAGCAAGCGATCCGCGAAATGCGGCCGCTCTACGAAGAGCATGTGAAGATGTTTGCGCCGCTCGGCTTTGTGCCCGGGATCACGCCGGCGCAGATCGAGGCCGTTGCGCGGCGCGGCGGTTGGGATGCGGCGGGCGTACCGACCCTCGAGCACTACCTCGAGCTGGGCTCCTGGTTCGCCGGCACCCCGGACGATCTCGTTACCCACTTGAAGAGCTTCGAAGAGCGCTATCCCGGGATGCAGCACATCAACCTGTCGCCGCCGCTGACCACCCCGAAGGGCAAGATCGTCGAGCAGTACCGGATGGTCGGCGAGCTGGTGATGCCGCATTTCCACCCCCGCCCGGCCGTGCAAGCAGCGGCGCAGTAGGCAGCGTCCTAAGGCGCGGCGTCTGTCTGCGGGGTGGCGCGGTTCGCCGCGCCGCCCTCGATCAGACCGGCGTCTCGCCCTTCAGCATCAGGCGGTAGAGGTACCGCCGTTCGTTCATGTCGTAATCCGGGTTTGCCTTGTGGATGACGCTGCGGTTGTCCCAGATCACGAAGTCGCCGTAGTGCCATTGGTGGCGGTATTCGTATTTTTTCTGGATCGCATGCGCCATCAGCTCGGCGACGAGGTCGAGGGCTTCCTCGTCCTCCAAGCCGATGATCCCCTCGATCCGCACCGGGTTCAGATAAAGCGCCTTGCGGCCGTTTTCGGGATGGGTGCGGACCAGCGGATGCACCCCCGGCGGCGGCACCTGCCGGGCGCTGTCCTCGCTCAGCGGCCGCAATTCGCGCGGGCTGTATTTGCTCAGATAAACATGCACCGCCTTGAGCCCGTCGATCCGCTGCTTGGTCGCGGCCGATAGGTCGTCATAGGCCGCGTGCATGTTGACGTATTGGGTGTCGCCGCCGTGGCTCGGCAACGAGACGGGAAACAGCATCGTCGCCTTGGGTGGTGCGGGGTGGTTGGAATGGTCGGTGTGAAACGTCTCGCCCGAGATATAGCGCTTGCCCGGCACGGTCTGCTCGTTCGAGACATAGTAAATCTGGGGATATCCCGGCACGTGCATCTCACGCTTGTCGTGCTGGAACAGCTCGCCAAAGACCTGGGCCGCGATGATGAATTGCGGCGGGGTGAATTGCTGGCCGCGGACCACCAGCACATGATGCTCGGCAAAGGTGCGGTTTAGCGCGGCGCGCGTCTCGGCATCGACTCCCTCGCTCAGGTCAATGCTGCGCACTTCGGCGCCGGTATGCGGGGTCAGCGGGGTGGTCGTGTATTCCATTGGTTGCCTCCTTCGCTTCCGCACGCATTCAATGGAAGGTACGTCCGCCATCAACCGCCAGCGCCGCACCGGTGACAAAGGACGACTCGGTAGCGGTGAGGAACAGGATGGATTGGGCGATCTCCAGCGGCTCCGCGATGCGCCCCAGGGCATACCGATCTAGATCGCGTTCAAGGCCCGCAGTCATCGGCGTGTCCACCATGCCGGGAC
>Ga0306924_10001686_pt1 | contig 20398 bp, 15 predicted proteins | sample sta12Can44000111_FD_203756 | JGI IMG/M metagenome (GOLD analysis project Ga0306924, IMG submission 203756) | Lab enrichment of tropical soil microbial communities from Luquillo Experimental Forest, Puerto Rico - statanox.12C.anox.44.000.111 (v2)... | ecosystem: Environmental > Terrestrial >...
CGGCGACCCAGATGCGCCCCTTCATCGGGACGTTATAGGTCATTCCATTCCTCTTCCATTGCCGGACGTGCGCTTCAGTACCCTTGGCTTCCTCGAAACGGATCTGCCAGGCTGCTTGTCCCCTCATGTTAGACAATCCCTCGCACTGGTATACGAAGATATTCTTGTGAGCGAATTGCACCACGGAGACCCCCAGGCTATTCAGCCCTGTGGTAGCCAGCGAAGTGGGAAACGAGGCGACATCAATCGTCCCGTTCCGACTCTCTTCCAGATAGAACGATTCCTGCTCGTAGGGCTTTACGAATACGATGTAGGAAAAGTTCTTGGTCTTGACTGGTCCGGGAACGCCGTTGCGATCGATCTCCTGGTGCTCAATGCGTTCCGTGGCGGTGAACTTCTCGAAATTCTCCAGTTGTAACTTTAAACGGAGGAGTGCGTGATCCAGAATCTGATCTTTTTCGCAGGGCGCATCTTGCGCGAGCAGGTATTCCTTGCTGTCAATATCGGGCGGCGCCCAAGGACTGTCCTCCCCCGCCGAGAAGAGGTCTGGGCCGATTACAGGTAGCGGCAGACTGATCTCGGCTTGCTTAGGGTTTTCCTTGTATGTTTCAGAGGCCCAAGAGAGTCGAGTCTTTGCCTCGTTTGCCGCGGTAGTCCCCGGAAATTCCGTGATCAGCCTCTTCCAAGTTTCTGTCGCGGCTGTTTCCTTGCCCTCGGCGAACTGGATTTGACCCAAGAGCAGTGCTGCTTTCGACGCTTTGTCGCCGCCAAGAGTCACAGCGCGATTGGCGTGAGATTCCGCCTCGACCATAAGACCCGTTTTGGCGTAAGCCGAGGCCAGAAGGTAATGCGTCCTCCAAGCGGCGCCGTTTATCTCGTAGGCCTTCTCAATCGCCTTGATGGCGACTTCCGTCTCTCCGGCTTCCAATTGGAGTTCACCCAAGGCCAGAAGCGCCCTTTCGTGGGCGGGATTGAACGCCAATGCCTGCTCAAAATCCTGGCGAGCCAGAAACTTGTGCTGAAGCCCCAGTTCCGAGGTGCCGAGAAGATAAAGGACATCTGAATTGCTTGGGGCCAGTTGTTGGGCCTTTGCAAATTGGACCCTCGCGGGTTCGTAATGTTGCTTGCGCATCAGCTCGAGTCCCTTGTCAATAACGTTCTGCAATTTGGGCGACATGACCACACCTGAGGGCGGCCGATTGGCGGGGGAATTCTCTGATTCAGGGTGCAGATAGACGTAAACGGAGACGCTCGCTCCAGCACTGCTGACACTGACTTGTTCTGTCGCGGTTTTATAACCGGTGCAACGAACTTCGACAACGTATTCCCCGGCCGCGACGTCAGAAAAGCTGGCGGTCGATACTTCACGCGTGGGCGACGTGACGTTGTAATTTCTTACATTTGAATAGAGACGGACGAGGGCGGATGATTCGACCGGGAGGCCTCTCTGGTCGCGCACACTGACGCTGACGGACACCGGCTCCGTCTGAACTCTTATCCCGCGGACTCCACCTTGGCGGGCCCCTGGCGGGTTTTGGCCGCAGATGAAGGAAGGATGAGCGAGCAGACTGAGAGCAAGAAAGAACGCAGGAGCGCGAGACCGAACGGCGCGGACAAGGGCCAACATCCTGAGGATCCCCATTTCCCCACAAAGCAGATGGTCAGCCTACGCAACGGAGACGGCCAGGTCAAGAAGAACTCCTCTGGAACCTAGGTATGACCTCGCCGCGGGGCTGGCGCAAATATTCAGCCGGCTCGGGGCAGGGCCTTGTTACTGTTTGCAGTGCTTGGAGTTAGCTCTGACTGCCCTATATCTCTTTAGATACCTTGCTTTTACCTTGCCGTCGGAATATACTGGTTCTTCGCTCTGATACGGGTCGCACCATGAAGTGGGCGCAAGCCCACTTTTTTGTTGCTGCCGGCGGAAACGAGCTTTTGACCGGCTCAGGCCGGGGAGTCTTCGCGTGAATTTGGAAAAAATCCGCGAAGCCGCCGAACGAGTAGCCCGTTCGGAAGGCTTGGAAGTCGTGGATGTCGAATGGAAAATCGGTAAGCAGCGCTTCCTGCGGGTGTACATCGACCGGGTTCCTTCGGCCAAATCCGTGGAAGCGGATGAAGGCGAAACGGCGTACGACCCTTTCCCGAAGATCAGCCATGCCGATTGCGAGCGGGTGAGTCAGCAGTTGAGTGTAATCCTCGACGTCGAGGACCTCATCACAGGGCCAGGTTACATTCTGGAGATCAGTTCTCCCGGATTGGACCGGGCGCTAAAAAAGGCCGCGGATTATGAGCGCTTCGCGGGCCGCTTGGCGAAGGTCTCGACGAGTGAACTCGTCGGGGAGGCCAAGTTCTTTGAAGGGCGTCTGCAGGGATTTGCGGACGGCAAAGTCCGCATGGAATTAAAAGGCAAGGAAGCGCGGGTCGTGGAGATCCCGCTGGAAGCGATTCGGAAGGCGAATTTGGTAGTTGAATTTTAGGGAAGAGAAATGGCGAATCTGCTCTATCAGCAAATCGAAATGTTGAGCCGGGAGAAGCACATCGAGCCCGAGGTGGTGATTTCTGCCATCGAAGATGCCATGGTTGTCGCCGCGAGGAAGTTTTACAAGACGGAAGAGGACCTGCGCGGCAAGTTTAACGCGGAAACCGGGCAAGTGGATGTGTTTTCGGTACTCACCGTAGTTGAGGAAGTGGCCGACCCCAAGCGTGAAATCAGCTTGGCCGATGCAAAGAAGAAGAATCCGAATGCCGAGGTCGGCACGGAAATCACGACGACGAAGCCCACCGACGTGCTCGGGCGTATTGCGGCGCAAACCGCGAAGCAGGTGATCCTGCAGAAGGTGCGCGAGGCGGAGCGCGACACGATTTTCAACGAGTATCACAACCGCGCCGGTGAGCTCGTGACCGTGATCGTGAAGCGTGCCGAGGGGCCGGACTTGATCGTGGACATGGGTCGTACGGAAGCGCGGCTTCCGAAGCGCGAGCAGTCCAAGCTGGAGACATACAATATTGGCGAGCGTCTCCGAGTGGTAATCCGTACGGTGGATCGCGCTGCCAAAGGGCCGCAAGTGATCGTATCGCGCGCCGATGCCGCGCTCGTACAGCGGCTTTTTGAGATGGAAGTGCCGGAGATTTATGACGGCACGGTGCAAATCCGTGCGGCGGCGCGGGAAGCCGGAGAGCGTACAAAGGTGGCCGTGGCCAGCCGCGACAAGGACGTTGACCCCGTGGGTGCCTGCGTGGGCATGAAGGGCATGCGCGTGCAGTCCATCATCCGCGAATTGCGCGGAGAGAAAATCGATATTATTCCCTATAGCGAAGAAACCGTGGCCTTTGCCCAGAAGGCCTTGAGCCCGGCTAAGGTGACGCGCGTGCAGATTACCGATCCGGAAAGCAAGAAGCTCGAAGTGATCGTCGAGGATTCTCAGCTTTCTCTGGCCATCGGAAAGAAGGGCCAGAATGTTCGCCTGGCCAGCAAGCTCATTGGCTGGGACATCGATATCAAGAGCGAGGAAGAGAAGCGACGCGAGATTGAAGAGCAGATGACGGCACTTACCGCTGCGACGACACCTCTCACAGTTCTCGCAGGCGTTGGGCCCAAGACCATCGAGAAAATTGAGGCTGCGGGCATCACCTCGTTGGAAAAGTTGGCGGGGATGACACCCGAGCAACTGATGGAGATTCCCGGCATCGGCGAAAAGATGGTGGACAAGATTTATCAAGCCGTGAATCGATTTTATGAGGGCGGCGACGCGGCCGCGACTGCCGAAGCCGGCGCTGAATCAGCCGAAGCCGCAACGGACGAAGCCGCGGAATCTGGCGCCGAAACCGTTGCGGAATCTGCCACCGAAGTGACCGCCGCCGAAGCGGTTGCTGAAGCTCCAAGCGAGGCTACAACGGAATCCGTTCCCGAAGAATCGTCCGAGGAGACTAACTCCGCGGCAGCTGAATCACTGGAAGATCAACCTCCGGCTGAGCAGCAGGAAGAGAAAAGCTCATAAGAAGCATGAGCGACGCATCTCAAGTCCGCATCAATGAACTCGCCCGTGAGCTCGAGGTCAAGGCGAAAGCCATTATTGACCTGCTGCCAGGGTTTGGCGTAACGGAAAAGAAAACCCATTCCAGCTCGATCACCGTCGAAGTAGCCGAAAAGGTTCGCGATCACTTGAAGGGCGTGGCCGACGCGGAGGCTGCCGCCGATGCCGAGCGCGAAGCCAAGGAAGTTGCTGCAAAAGCGGCCCAGCGCCGGCCGCAGCCAGCGGCTCCGACGCCTACGAAGCCCGTTGCACCATCTGCGTCCGTAACGCCAATTGCCGCAGCGCCGGCCGTTGCGGCTGCGCCCGCTGCCGCGCCTAAGCCAGTGCCAGCGGCTGCGCCAGCAATTCCACCGGCACCCGCGATGACTGCCGCGAAGCCCGCGACACCCGCTCCACAAGCTGCTCCAGCGATTCCTGCGAAGCCCGCCGCGCCAGTCGCAACGCCAGCGGCACCTGTTGCGCCTAAGCACCTGCCGGCTCAACAGCCGCGGCCTGCCGCTCCCCAAGCTCAGCCGCAAGGTACTCGCTCTGCCGGCGCGCCACACGCTGCGGGCCGTCCTTCGCACCCTGGCTCACAACCCGCGGCTGCGCGTCCTGCTGCCGCCGCGCCCGGTGCACCACGACCGCAAACACCTTTACGTCCAATGCCCACAGGCAATCGAGGTCCGGTTCCCGGTACGGTTCCCGGCAGTGGCCACCGCCCCAGTGGCCCGCGGCCCGGCCAGCCCATGCGCCCGCAGCAATCGGGGCAGGGTAGTGGCCGCACCGTTACGCCGCGTCCAAGTGGCCCCGGCGGTCCTGGTGGAACAGGAGCGCCCAGTCGTCCGTTTGGCCAGCGGCCAGGCGCGGTGCCCATGGGCACGCGTCCCGGTCCGCGCACTCCCGGACGGCCGACGATGTTGCCGCCGCTCCCAGACAAAATGCCGTCGAAGGCCGAGCCCGGTAAACCTCTTTACGCGCGCAGACCTCCTCAGCGCCAGCGCCCGATGGTCGACAAGCGGGAGATGGAGGGCGAACGCAAGCTGCATCCTACGCGCCAACGGCCAGGCGGCGGAGGCCGCGGCGCTGCCGCAGCGGTCATTGCTCCTCCCGAACCGCGAGCGCCACGCGAGGTGACACTTACGGAAGGCATCACGATTCGTGAACTCGCCGAAAAGCTCGATATTCGCGCCAAGGATTTGCTGAAGAACCTGCTCGACCGCGGCGTCTTTGCCAGCATCAACCAGGCACTGGACGTGCAAACCGCCACGGATCTCGCGCAATCTTTCAACGGTGTCGTCAGCGTTGTCTCCTTCGAAGAAGAGATGGTTCTGGAGGTCGCGAAGGAAGAGAAAAAGGAAAATCTGAAGCCGCGGCCACCCGTCGTGACCGTGATGGGCCACGTGGACCATGGCAAAACGAGTTTGCTTGACGCAATCCGCGAAGCGGAAGTCGCCGCCGGGGAAGCGGGTGGCATCACGCAGCACATCGGTGCGTACAAGGTTCAAGTCAACGACCGCAGCGTCGTGTTTGTGGACACGCCAGGTCACGAAGCGTTTACGCGCATGCGAGCGCGCGGCGCCAAGGTGACGGACATCGTGGTTCTCGTGGTGGCCGCTGACGACGGCGTCATGCCGCAGACGCGAGAGGCGGTGGACCATGCCAAGGCCGCCAACGTGCCCATCATCGTGGCGGTTAACAAAATTGATAAGCCGGAAGCGCAGCCGGAGCGGGTGAAGCGCCAGCTCACGGAGATCGGCCTGATGCCGGCCGAGTGGGGTGGCGATACCGAATTTGTTGAAGTTTCAGCGAAGCAGAGAAAGAATCTCGACAAACTACTGGAAATCATTCTACTTGTCGCGGATCTGCGTGAACTGAAGGCCAACCCCGATGCGCCCGCCAGCGGCACCGTGCTGGAATCCCGCGTAGACAAGGGCCGCGGCCCGGTCGCCACGATTCTCGTGCAAAATGGGACGCTCAACAACACCGACTTCTTTATCGCCGGATCCGTTTTCGGAAAAGTCCGAGCGATGTTTGACGATCGCGGCCGTCCCGTAAAGATTGCGCCGCCCTCCACTCCGATCGAAGTGCTCGGCTTACAGGGTGTGCCCGAAGCCGGAGACCACTTCCAGGTTACGGACGAAGCGAAGGCGCGCCACGTGGTCGAATATCGTCAGTCGAAGCAGCGCGATGCTGCTCTGCGGGCCAGCGCCGGGGGACGCATTACCCTCGACCAGTTGCACGAACAACTCAAAGCCGGTGAGGTCAAGGAACTCCCGATCGTCATCAAGGCAGACGTGCAGGGCTCCGCAGAGGTTTTGGGAGAAATGTTGCCAAAGCTTTCCGACGACCGCGTGAAACTCAAGATCATCAGCGAAGGCGTCGGAGCCGTGACTGAGAACGACGTGCTGCTGGCTTCCGCTTCCGGCGCCATCATCATCGCGTTTGGCGTTCGTCCCGACCGCAAGGCCTCCGACTTGGCACAGCAGGAAAAGGTCGACATTCGCACGCACAACATCATTTACGAAGTTTCCGACGAACTTAAGAAAGCGATGGAAGGCCTCCTGGAGCCGGTCGTTCAGGAGACCTACCTGGGCCGCGCGGAAGTGCGCAACACCTTCCGGATCAAGGGCTCGGGCACAGTCGCAGGGTGCTACGTACTCGATGGCATCATGAAGCGTGACGCGCAGGTTCGCGTGGTTCGCGACGGCGCCATCATCTATACCTCGAAGCTCAGCTCACTGAAGCGCTTCAAGGATGACGCCGGCGAAGTGCGCACAGGTTTTGAATGCGGTCTGGGCATCGCCAATTTCAACGACGTGAAAGTCGGTGACATCGTGGAATGCTTCCAGGTCACCAAGCTTTCCGCCGCAGAAGCTGCCGCCCAGGGTTCCGTCCCCGCAGGTCGCAAATAGTCTGCCGGTCCGCCCGGATATTTCCCGGAGCCGCCAATGCCCGTCGGTCTGCTCACGTTAGAGCTGCACATCGCTGAAGCGCAATCGTTGAAAGACAAGCGCCAGGTTCTTCGCAGCCTGAAGGAGCACTTGCGCGCGCATCACAATGTGGCGGTGGCGGAGCTCGATTTTGAGGACACCTGGCAGCGTTCGGTGATTGGAGTAGTCACGCTGTCCAATGAAGAGCGACACGTAGAGGAAATGCTGCAGAAGATTCTGGCGGAAGCGGACCGGATTCTGGGGCCGGCACTGATTTCGCACGCCGTGGACCTGTTGTGAGTCCTGATTGAGGAATCTGACCGTGCTAACGGTCATCCGCTATCAGCGATCAGTGATCAGGAAATCGATTTTGAGGTTATTAGGTATAGAAAGATACTCTCATGAGCCCTGACCATCATCGTCACGAGCGTGTGGGCGAAGAGATTGCCCACGAGATTAATGCCATGCTTGCTGGAGAGCTGAAAGATCCCCGCCTTGAAGGGAATGTCTGTGTCAGCGGAGTCCGGGTGCAACCGGACATGAAACACGCAAGGGTCTTCGTGAGCGTGCGCTCGGAAAAAAGCAAGGAACAGACCGACGCGATCAAGGCCCTCGAACACGCCGCGGGATACATTCGCCACGAGCTGATTGAGCGTCTCCAGGTGCGGCGCCTCCCCGAATTGCACTTCACGCTCGATCTTTCCCAGGAGCATGTCGAGCGCATCGAGCAGCTTCTCAAGCAGATGAAGGCCGACAAGCCGTCGAAGCCTGAATCGAATCCGTGAGGAAGCACGGGTAACCCCTGCGACAACCGAAACTGAGCACTGAAAACTCATTCATGCCGCGCCAACCCAAACCCGCGCCCTTCGACGGCGCTCTGGTCATCAACAAACCCCAGGGCAAGACTTCTCACGATGTCGTTGACGCCGTGCGCCGTCTTGCCGGTTTCCGGCAGATCGGTCATCTCGGTACGCTCGATCCCCTTGCCACGGGCGTGCTGGTGCTTCTTCTCGGCAAGGCCACCCGGCTTGTGCGCTTCTATACGGGTCGCCGGAAGCGCTATACCACGGGCTTTCGGTTTGGGTATTCCACCAACACGTACGATTCCGAGGGCACAGCGCAAGGTCCGGACGCGGCTCCGATTCTCGATCGTTCTGTGATCGAACGCCTCGCCGCAGAATCGCTGGGCTCTTTCGAGCAGATGCCTCCTATATTCTCTGCGAAGAAAGTCCAAGGGCGGCCGGCCTACGAGCTCGCGCGCGAGAATCAGGCGGTCGAGCTGAAGCCCGTTGCCGTTGAGTTATTTGAATACCGCCTCACGGAAATTGAGGGGTCCATCGCACGTTTTTCCATTGAATGCTCCTCCGGGACGTATGTGCGTTCCCTGGCGCACGATATGGGGCAGAAACTGGGCTGGGGCGCCCATCTCGCGGAAATCACGCGCACCGCGGTGGGCGAATTCTCTCTCGAACAAGCCATCCGCATCGAGGAGCTTGCGGAAGACGCGCGTGCGGGAAAGTTCCAGAGGCGGCTCATCCCGCTTGAAAACCTGCTGCCGAACTATCCGAGTGCGCACGTTCTTCCGGTTCTCGAAAAGCGTGTGCGTCACGGCGCGAAGTTCAATGTAATGCCTTCGCAACTTCATCCGGGGCGCGTGGAGCTTCCTCCCGGGGCTACCACGGAGCTGGACACCACAACGACTGCCCCGCGGCTGCGCGTGCTCAGCCAGCAGCACAAGCTAATCGCCATCGCCGAGGCGGTCGTGCCGCGCACATACCAACCCGTTGTCGTGTTTGATCCTCTTCCCTAAACTTTTGGCTCTGGAACATCCTTCGCATAAAGGGCAGGCGCAAGGGCATTGACAGCTGGAGGAGCAAGCTGTTTCGTCTATCCTGGTGGCGGAGACGGCGGCTGGGGTTGCGGCTGGTTTTGCTCATTCGGGGGCGGCTGAGCGGGAGGCGCCGGGGGGACTTGCGCCGGCGGCGGGACAGGCGTGAGCGCAGGCTGCTGCTCGGGCTGCGTTTGCACAGGTTCTGGCTGTAGTTGTGGGGTCGGCGGCGCATTCGAGCCTACAGAGCCGCGCCCTCCGGTATCGCCCCGCCCAGCATAAATATTCCGAGATTGGTGAAGAGGCGTCCTCACGCGTCTGGGAGTAATCAGGAAAATCAGCTCGGTATCCTTTATCTGATTAGAGCGCGCGCCGAAGGCGTAACCCACACCGGGAAGCGTAGCCAGACCAGGAATCCCGGTGATAGCTCGCGTCGCTTCGTCGTCCAATAATCCGGTGAGCAAGGAAGTCTCATCCTCCTTCAAGCGCACGGTTTGCGTGAGCGAGCGATTCGAGAGCACCGGAATCCCGTTCAGGCTTGTGCCGGCGAGGTTCTTGATGTCGAAATCCAATTGCAGAGTTACTTCGCCGTTCCCATGAAGGGACGGCGTTGCTTTCACTTTCAGGCCGATGTCTTCATATTGAGAGCCTGGGTAGGGCTGCTGGTTCAGCGCTGGATTGGAGATCAGGCTCGTGGGACTGACGATCAGAGTCACCAGTCCATTGGTAACTTGACCTGAAACCAAAGGGAGATTGTTCGCCACAGCTACATCGAGAAACGTGGAGCCGGTAAAATTGCCGACAACCAGCGCTCCGGGATCGGTTCCCGCTGCTGGCTCCAACGCCTTGGTGAACAAGCCATTTCCCAAATCCACGAATACCGTTACGGTTCCTGCACTAGTATTGGTGACCGCGAACCCGCTGGTGGATTGCTGAAGAAAGCTGCCGATCATAATCCCGCCGGGAGGTGAGGTAGTCACCAAAGGGGAACTCGGAGTAGCACCGGCAGCAAACAAAAAGGTTCCGTCCCCATTTCCCAGGAGCACGGTCACTTGCCCGGCGGCGTTGCCGTTCGAATCCTTTTGATTGGCAATCGCTAGGCCGGCCCCTGTGCTGCCGTTTAAAGATCCTTGCGCAATTGCCACTGGATAATTGCCGACGGTGATGGGCGAGCCGGGGAATTCTTCGAACGTTCCATCGCCGTGCCCCTTGAGGACCGAGACCGTATTGCTGGAACGGTTCACGATGGCCAGATCCTGAAAGCCGTCGCTGTTGAAATCTGCGGTCACGATGGCGTAAGGGCCGATCTCCGCATTCGGAATCGTGTTCTGCAGCGCGAAGGGCGAGCCTTTCACTTGCGTGAACGTTCCATCACCATTCCCATTAAAGACGGAGTACGAGTTATCGGCGAAATTCGTCACCACGAATCCCAGGTTGGAATTGTTTTTTGCGTTGAAGGCGCCAACGGCGATCGCACTGGGCTGTTTTCCGACGGTAATGGGAGTTTTCGGAACCGTGAAGGTTCCATTTCCAGCCGAATTCTGCAGAATTACGGTCACCGTATTCGCTACAGAGTCCGTCGCCAATAGATCCGGGAAAGTGTCGCCATTGGGGCTTGGATTATTCGCGGATGCGACGGTGTTGAAACTTCCCACGGCCAGCGCGGCAGGAATGCCTGGGACGGAGGTCTGCGGCTTACCGATCGAGATTGGGGATCCCGTCGCTTGCGCGAATTGCGAAGTAGCGTTCGCACCCTGATTGAGCAGGATGCTAATGGTGTTGTCGACTTCGTTCAGAACAGCCAGGTCCTGCGTACCGGCGTTGCGAAAGTCGGCCGATACCAGGGCGACGGGCGCTTGCCCCACGGTGAACTGCTGCATCGGGATAATCACGCCAGTTCCGCTCGGATTGGGAATCAAGTTCGTCCCGCCGAGGCTTCCGGAAAGGAAAGAGAGCGTAATGGGGTAGCGGTCCCCCACAAAAAACGTTGCGGGTTTTCCATCTTGCGCACGCAACAGAATCTGCCGGCCGTTCTGCACCAGGGAGAGCGCTTGTGAGAAATCAGCAGAAATACCAGGCAGTGTCAGCAAGAAAGTTGTCTTTCCTCCGCCAATGGCTGCGATCGCAGGAATCGCCGAGGCCAGACTGGCGACGCCACCGGAGGCCGCTGCGCCAATCGGTCCGCCGAAAATGCTGGCCAGTAAGGTCAAAAGCGCAGTGAGGCTAGGAGCGGCACGCAGTTGTTGCGCTAACCCCGCGGAGACTGGGATGAGTCGCACATTTGAAGGAGGGGTAATGCCTATTTTTGTGGCGTTGGAGCGGTCAACTTCGAGGAGATCGATTTCCAAGATCACCTCGCCACGGGCCTGCTCGAGGTCGCCCAGAATCTCTCCCGCCAGACGGACGCGCGGGACGGTGTCCCGGATCGTAATGGTGCGCGAAGACACCGATTGTTGAATGTGCTGCACTCCCGACAGTTCGCGCACCACGCGCACCAATTCCGTCACGTCCGCAGAGTCAAGGGTCGCGGGGAGAACAAAAGTCTGTTCGATTTCTAGATCAAAGGTCCTTCGCTTTTCCGTCGTGTCCTGCGCGACAAAGATCAATTTGGCATTCAGCGGACGCCAGAACGTTCCTGTTTCCGCCGTCATCACTTTCATTGCCGTCTCGAAGTCCACATTCTCCAGCTTCAGCCGTACGGATCGTGCAGGCAGATCCGGATCAAACGAGGCTTTGACGCCGTAGGCGGCGGCCACTTGTTCGTACGCGCTGCGCATATCCGCGCGCAAGTTGAAGGTCCTGGTGACTCTATCGGGCACAAGTTGCGGAAGATTGATGGGCGGTTCCTCGCGCTCGACTTCTTGCTTCACTTCGCTCTGCGCCTGCAGTTGCCGCAGCCGCTCTTCCACGATCGTGTTGCCCGCATCAATACGCAGCGCCGCGGCCAGTTGCAACGTAGCTTCCTCGTATCTTGCATCCAGCGCCAGCCGCTCGGCGCTATCGACGTAGGCGCGCACCAGCTTCGAGCGTAGAGCGACGCCCTTGCTGACTATGGTCACGTCGAAAGGCGCATACCGCGCGGCCTCTTCGTAATCGGCGAGGGCCTCCTCATTATTTCCAGCGGCTTCCGCTTTGGCTCCTTGCTCCGCGAATTTCTTGGCGAGCTTTGGATCCGGCTTGACGAAGGAGCGGGGATCCGGCTGTACCTTGGTTGTCTGCGGAGCGTTTTGCGCCTGAGGAGCGGGTGCGCCACTCTGTTGAGGCCGTGCCCCTGCGGAGAAGAGCAGCCAGCTCAGCAAAAAGGAAATGGCCCGGCGGAAGAGGTGAGAGCGCATTCTTGATCGTAGACGCAAGTTACCATTCTAACGTGAGAGTGGGGTTGTGGGGTTGCGTGTCCTTGACGCCGGGAGGGAGGGGGAGTAGACTCAATTTGTTGTTGCAAATGATTTTCAACTGGAGATTTCCTTGCTCTCCGCTTTCCTGATCGCCCTGCGCGAGGGAGTCGAGGCTGCCCTCATCGTGGGCATTATCCTCGTCTACCTCTCCCGCGCCGGGCGCTCCCACCTGGCGCGGTTCGTGTGGAGCGGTGTGGGCGCGGCTGTCGCGCTAAGTCTTGCCGCTGCAATTGTTTTGGAGCGCTTCCAGATCAGTGAAGATGGCTTCGAAGGCTTGTTGCTCCTGGTAGCCTCTTTCTTCGTCGTCACCATGATTATCTGGATGAATCGTGTTGCGCGCCACCTGAAAAAGGAGATCGAGCAGAAAGTGGAGGGTTACGCCGGGCGCGCGGGTTCCGCGGCCGGCTGGGGGATTGCGCTGTTTGTTTTTCTCATGGTTCTGCGCGAAGGGGCGGAGTTGGCGCTGATCCTCCGCGCGGTGGAAGTATCCACGGAGGGACTGCAAACCTGGATTGGGACGATTGCGGGGATCGGCGCCGCCGTGGCTGTCGGGGTTTTGTTTTTCAAGGGCACGCTGAAGGTGCCGTTGCACCGGTTTTTTGCCGTGACCAGCGCCATTCTCATTCTTGTGGCCATTCAACTCGCCGTCACTGGTTTGCATGAATTGAGCGAGGCACGTTGGCTTCCTTCGAGCAAAACGGAAATGGCGCTGCTCGGGCCGATCGTGCGCAACGAGCTCTTTTTCTTCATTTTTGTTTTTGGCGCAGCCGCGTTGATGATTTTCCGCGAGTGGCAATCGGCGTCTCATGCCAAGGCCGTAACGGCTGAGACGAACGATGCAGAGAGGCGACTACTCAAAGCACAGAATCGCCGCCAGGGCCGCTGGATGATCGCGGCGGCGGTCATGAGCCTCGGGGTCATTCTGGTTCTCACCGCCGACTTCATCTATTCCCATGTCAATGCCGCCCCAGTGCAAGCCAAGCCCGTTGAAGTGGTGAATAATTTTGTGCGCATCCCTATTGCGGAGGTGCAGGACGGCAATCTGCACCTTTTCACGCTGAATGCGAACGGTCAGCCGATTCGCTTTATGGTGATCAAGAAGCCCGGCGGTTACGGCACGGCGCTGGATGCCTGCCTGATTTGCGGCGCGGAGGGTTATCGCCAGGATGGCCAGAACGTCATCTGCAGGCACTGCGCCTCGGCGATTTACATTCCGTCGATCGGGCAAAAGGGCGGTTGCAACCCGATCGGGGTTTCGTCGCGCGTAGATGGTGACACGATTGTCATTGATGTTTCCGCTTTGACCAAATCCGCGGAGGAAATTCCGAAGTAGGGGCAGAAGAGGGCACGATAGTTCTGTTCCTACTATGCGACCAGCGAATCCATGTTCCTTCGACTCGTAGCCGACTCGTTCACACGGCGTCCACGCCGCAAATTGCTCACCCTGGCCGCTCTCGCCCTGGGAATGGCAGTGGCGACGGCTGCGCTGAGCGTTTCGCTGGACGTGGGCGACCGGCTTGCCCGGGAATTTCGCAGCCTGGGCGCCAATCTTCTGGTCACGCCGCAAGCGGATTCTCTTCCGCTCGAAATTGGGGGCGTGGACTACCGCCCCGCGAACGCGGGAGCTTATCTTCCCGAAGGTGACCTGGGAAAGCTGAAAACGATTTTCTGGCGATTCAACATCATGGCGTTCGCGCCGGTCCTCGAAGTACCCGTCGAAACGTGGTCGCCCGCTTCCAAGAACTGGTCAAGCTCTGGCGTTGTAGACCGCGCGACGTTGATCGGAACGTGGTCTGGGCATACCGTGCCGATTCCAGACGGTACGACGTATGTCACGGGAGTCGAGAAAACGAACCCGTGGTGGCATGTAGACGGGAAGTGGTTTGCAGAAGGGGCCGATGAATGCGTGGTTGGAAGCGCTTTCTCAATAAAGTTTGGCGCAAAAGCCGGTGATATTCTCAACGTTCATGCGAACAATAGTACAGGCTGGCAGAAGCTGAAAGTCGTTGGGATTCTCTCGACGGGCGGACCGGAAGACAACGGCATCGTGGCTCCAATTGCTGTGGCTCAGCAACTGGCGGAAAAACCTGGCCAATATCGCCGTGTGTACGTCAGCGCACTGACGAAGCCGGAAGATGCGTTTGCACGGAAAGACCCGAAAACGATGTCCCCGGATGAACTGGAGCGCTGGTCGTGCAGTCCATATGTTTCCTCGATTGCATATTCGATCAGGCAAGTATTGCCTGGAACGGATGTGCATGTGATTCGGCGTGTGGTCGAAGGAGAAGGCCGCGTCCTCACACGCGTGCGCACCTTGCTCTGGCTGGTTACAATTGTGGCGCTGCTGGCCGCGGCTCTTGCTGTGGGAGCTTCCGCAGCGGCTTCCGTGCTGGAGCGCCGAGCGGAGATCGGACTGATGAAGGCTCTCGGCGCAAACTCTGGCCTGGTTGGCGTATTGCTCGCCGCCGAACAGTTGCTGCTCGCTTTTGTGGGCGGCGGAATCGGCTATGCCAGCGGCATTGTTCTCGCCCGGGTTCTTGGCGAAAGAATCTTTGGCTTTGCGCCCGCCCCGAAGCTCTTTGTCCTCTTCCTCATTCTCGCGCTCGCCGCGCTTATCACGCTGCTCGGAAGCGCGTTTCCGCTACGCCGGGCTTCGCGTTACGAGCCCGCACCCATTCTGCGAGGCGAATGATGCCCACGAACCCCATGTTCTGGCGCATCGTTCGCAGGTTGCTCACGGGGAACTATGGGCGCCTCTTCGTGATTCTTCTCGCGTTGGGTGCCGGAGCCGCTGTCACTTCCGCCCTGTTGAACCTGCAAATGGATGCGAAGCGCCGGCTCACCACGGAATTTCGCGCGCTCGGCGCCAACGTAATTATCGCCCCGCGGGACACCAACACGACTTCGAGCGGAGCGACTCTCGACGAAGCGGTGCTGGCGCAGCTTCCTTCTGAATATGAAGGCAAGACCGTTCCGGCCGTCGGTTTTCTTTATTTGATTGCCGAGGTTACAAAGGACGGAACAACGCGTTACGAGCCAGCGGTGATCGCCGGTACAGTGGGGCGCGGATTGACGGAAATCCGGCCCGGGCGGCGAATCGAATATTCCGAAGCGCTCGAGTCCGATCCGTCCGCCTGTGAGATTGGCGCCAAGGCGGCCGCGCAATTCAACGTGCAGGTGGGCGACACTCTCCTGATCCAGAATCAGGGAAGGGCAGCGGTCTGCAAGGTTTTTGCCGTGGTTGCAACGGGCGGCACCGAAGACACGCAGATCTTTGTACGTCTGAAGGAAGCGCAAGAGCTCGCCGATCTTCCCGGTCGCATCAGTCTCATTCAGCTCAGCGTTACCGGAACGCCGGATTCTCTGAATCGCTTCCTCTCCGCGCTTGCGCAAAAATTTCCGGACGCTGATGTTCATGGCATCAAGCAATTCGCAGAAGCGGAAGGGCGTATCTATAACCGCATCAGCGGGCTGCTTTCGGCCACGGTCGTGCTGATTCTCGTACTCACATCGCTGTGTGTGATGGCGGGGATGAGCAACGTTGCCGTTGAACGGAAAAACGACGTGGGCCTTATGAAGGCCATCGGTGGTTCCGTTCGTCGGGTGCTGCGATTGTTTCTCGCCGAAGCCATCCTGCTGGGCATTGCCGGCGGCGTGGCCGGCTCTGCCATCGGCTTGCTCATATCAATCTGGTTGGGGAAAGCGGTTTTTGGCGTGGCTGCGCACCCGCGGTGGATTGTGTATCCTGTTTCCGTGGCCATTACTGTCCTCGTTTCCATCGTCAGCGCGTTCCCTTTGCGCCGTCTTGCAAGCATTCGCCCCGCCTCCGCCTTTCGAGGTGAAGCGTGAAGCAGCAGGTGGCCATCGATTCGCTGGTCAAGGAGTACGGCACGCTCCGCGCGCTCGATGGCATTTCCTTCTCCATCCAAGCGGGCGAGTGGATTGCGCTCATGGGTCCTTCCGGCTCTGGGAAGACCACGCTCATCAATATTCTGGGTGGACTGGATACGCTGACTTCGGGGCATGTGCTTGTTGACGACGCGGATCTCGCGAAACTCGGTGAGGGTGACCTCGTTCGCTATCGGGCGGAGAAAATCGGTTTTGTTTTTCAGCAGTTCCACCTGGTGCCGTATCTCAGCGCGCTCGAAAACGTGATGCTGGCGCAGTATTTTCACAGCGTAACGGATGAAGCGCAGGCCGCCGAAGCGCTGAAACGCGTCGGTCTCGGAGATCGGTTAACCCATCTGCCTTCGCAACTCTCTGGCGGCGAGCAGCAGCGCGTCGCGATCGCGCGAGCGTTGATCAATCAACCGAAGCTGATTCTCGCCGATGAGCCCACGGGCAATCTCGACGAAGCCAACGAGGAGATTGTCATCGGGCTGTTCCGTGAATTGCACAGCGCCGGGCACACGATTTTGATGGTCACACATGATCCGGACATCGCGCAGCGGGCCGACCGCCGCATCGAGCTGGTGCACGGCCATCTCGCCGTTGATCAACGCGTAACGATGGACGATGGCATTCACTTCGACCATCTTCTCGAGCAGATCTGGGTCTGTGGCGAAGAGGGCAGCAAGGCCGACGTCGAACGGATTCGCACGCCGGGTGGCGTTGATCCGGTCCGCACGCTGGCGCGCATGGAAGACTTAAGACTGGTTCACGTCCAGGATCACGAAGTGCAATTGACGGATCGCGGCAAGAGCCGCGCCCGCGACGTCGTCCGCCGTCATCGTCTGGCGGAGCGGCTCTTCAAAGACACCTTCCGGATTGACGACCAGGAAGCCCACACACAGGCCTGCAAATTCGAGCACATCATCAGCCCGGAGCTCGACCAGCGCATCTGCAGCTTTCTCGGCCACCCCACGACCTGCCCGCACGGGAATCCCATCCCCCCGGGCGACTGCTGCTCCAACGATCTAGATAAGAAGAGGTGAGTTACGCGGATTTCCTGATAGGCTGTAAACTGATAGCTGACAACGTTATTCATGCCTCTTCCGATCGATCAACGCAAGAAACCGACGGCCGTGAAAATCCACGTAAAGACCGGTGCTGGTGTGGACGTCACCTGGGCTGACGGTCACTCAAGCCACTTTGATTTCACTTATCTTCGGGAACAGTGCCCCTGCGCTACGTGCAATGACGAACGCGGAAAGAAAGAATCCGCGGCGGCTTTCCACCTTCCCGCTTCGCCGTTGCTGCCCATGTACAAGCCCAAGCCGCGCGCGCAGTCCGCGACGCAAGTAGGGAATTACGCGATCCAGATCAACTTCAACGATGGCCACTCCACTGGCATTTTCAGTTACGGCTATCTCCGCGAGATTTGTCCCTGCGAGGCGTGCGCCAAGACTTTCCGCGAAACGCCGGTCTGAAGTTCTTTACAAAATCGTTTCTGTTGCCGTGGTTAACTGGACTTGTCCCGGGAAACATGGGAGCATCTAGTACTGCAGATCAAGCTACCCGTACATGAGCAGCTCTCCCAATAACCAGGCTGCCCGAGCCAGCCGTGGGAACGGCGTTCCGCGCGTTCTAGTCGCGACCACCGCTCTTCTCAGTTTCATCTCCTTCTGGCGCGCGGCCGCCATCGTCCTAAACGACCTGGCTTCTTCCGCCTATTACGCCGGTGGTGAAGCGGAAGGCTACATCGGCAAGGCCGCGCCATGGTTCATCCTCGGCATCATGCTGTTCTCGTACTGCGTTCGCGCGATCTATGTCGAGAGCTGCAGCATGTTCGTCCGCGGCGGCGTATATCGTGTGGTTAAAGAGGCCATGGGCAGTACCCTGGCCAAGTTCAGCGTTTCGGCGCTGATGTTCGATTACATTCTGACGGGTCCGATCAGCGGTGTTTCCGCTGGCCAGTACATCGTCGGGCTAATCAATGAAACATCGGATTACATTCACCTGGGATGGCACATCAGTCCCGGATTGGGTGCCGCTTGTTTCGCCGTGCTCTGCACGGTCTATTTCTGGTGGTACAACGTCAAAGGTGTTCACGAATCCAGCCAGAAGGCTATGCGCATCATGCAGATCACGACCGTCATGGTGGTGATCCTCATTAGCTGGTGTATCTATACAGTTGCCATCCGCCATCCCGCGCTTCCGCCGTTTCCCACTCCACACAATTTGAAACTCGAAAAAAATGCCATGGGCTGGCTTTACGGGGTTCACTTTGCCCATTTTGCCGCTTTGATCGCGATCTTCGTCGGTCTCGGTCATTCCGTGTTGGCCATGAGCGGCGAAGAATCGCTGGCGCAGGTCTATCGAGAAATTGAACATCCGAAGCTGCCAAATCTGAAGAAGACAGGGCTGGTTATCTTCATCTACAGCCTGGTGTTCACGTCGCTGGTGTCGTTTTTCGCAGTAATGTTGATTCCGGATGATCAGCGGCCGAAATTCCTGGAGAACCTCATCGGCGGCCTGGCCATGAACCTCCAAGGCCCCTATGGGTTACGGCTCATCTTTCACGCTTTTGTCGTCGTGGTCGGTACTTTGATTCTCGCCGGGGCCGTGAATACGGCGATTGTCGGCTCCAACGGTGTGCTGAATCGCGTGTCGGAAGATGGTGTGCTCGCCGACTGGTTTCGTCAGCCCCATAAGCGCTTCGGCACTTCCTATCGCATCATTAACATCATTGCCGCGCTGCAGATTCTGACCATCATCATCAGCCGCGGTAACGTAACCTTTCTCGCGAACCTATATGCCTTCGGCGTGATCTGGAGCTTTGCGATGAAAGGGCTGGCCGTTCTTGTGCTGCGCTATACGCACCCGGGCGACCGCGAATATCGCGTTCCGTTGAACTTCCATCTCTTCGGCGTTGAGATTCCTTTGGGCCTCAGCCTGATTACTCTGGTATTGCTCGGCATCGCGATCGTCAATCTCTTTACGAAGGTGGAAGCCACGATTGCCGGCGTTACGTTCTCCATCTTTCTCTTTATTGTTTTTACGATCTCCGAGAGACTTACGCACCACGCCCGAGGCACAGCCCACATTGAAATGGACCAGTTTCATCTGGCGATGGAGGGCGAGCTAACACCGGAGGCGGTTGGCGCGCGCCCGGGAAACATTCTTGTTCCGGTCAGCAACATCCACTCGCTCTACCATTTAGGTAACGTTCTCGATCGGGTGAAACCAGGGCGGCGCGACGTCGTGGTGTTGCACGTCCGGCTCCTGCGCCGATCGGCTTCCGGAGAATACGACCTTGAAGCGGAGCAACTGTTCGGCAGCATTGAGCAACAATTGTTCTCTCAGGCCCTGTCCATTGCCGAGAAGCGCGGCAAATCCATTCGACTCGCGGTTGTCGCCGCCAGCGATCTCTGGGACGGTATTCTTCGCGCTGCTACGTCGCTGCAGTCCAGCACCATTGTCCTTGGGCATTCCCCGAAGGAGTCCACCGAAGAGCAGGCACGCCACATCGGTGATGCCTGGGAAAAGCTTGGGGATCCCAAACCTCAGTTCAACCTAGAAATTCACATGGCGAATGGGGACAAGGTCTACAAGGTTCTTGGCCCGCACGCGCCCAACCTGACCGCGAACGAAGTGAATTTGCTTCATCGTTTGTGGCTGCGTTTCAGCGATTCCATCGCGCCGCTGGAGTTTCACCATCATGATGTCGTGCACTTCGCGCTCGAGGAAGTGCAGAAGGAACTGGAGGAAGGGCAGGAAGACGCGGTCGTGAACCGTCTCCGCGCACATCTGGAAGCCAATCAGAAGAAAAAGCCGTCACAGACTTAAGACGGCCCCGCACCCGCAATCCCAGCTAGACCTGGCTCGTGCAATGACCACACTTTTTCGCCGCGAGGGGAATGGGCATCGCGCACTGCGGACAATCCCTGGTGCTCACGGGCGCCGCGGGCTTCGGCATCCATTCATTTACCGAGCGCACGACCAGGAAGACGCAAAACGCTACGATCAGAAAATTGATCATTGTGTTGATGAAATTTCCGTAGTTCAGTGTCGGCGCGCCGGCGGCTTTTGCCGCGGCCAGCGTGTCGAAGGACTTGTCACCGAGGTTGACGAACAAGTTGGAGAAATCGACGCGGCCCAGCAGCCTGCCAATCGGCGGCATGAAGATGTCATCTACGAGCGACGAAACGATTTTCCCGAACGCCGCACCGATGATCACGCCAATCGCCAGATCCAGCACATTCCCGCGCATTGCAAATTCCTTGAATTCTTTCAGCACGAGTCTCCTCCTTATTTGATCGGTTGGGCATAGCATTACACAGACTGCGA
>Ga0306924_10001687_pt1 | contig 20396 bp, 14 predicted proteins | sample sta12Can44000111_FD_203756 | JGI IMG/M metagenome (GOLD analysis project Ga0306924, IMG submission 203756) | Lab enrichment of tropical soil microbial communities from Luquillo Experimental Forest, Puerto Rico - statanox.12C.anox.44.000.111 (v2)... | ecosystem: Environmental > Terrestrial >...
CGCTGGATCGCGGCGGCCGACGGCGACGGGACGATCGCGGTCTGGGATCCGGCGTCTGCCCGGCCGGCCCGGTCGTGGCCCGCGCGTACGCCGGTCCGCGTGCTGGCCGCCAGCCGCGATGACTGGCTGGGGACTGGCGGGGACCACGGGAACGTTCGGGTATGGGATGTGGAGACGGGGACGGCTTGCGCGTCGATCGACCTCGCCGGCGACGTGAGCGTGCTGGCCCTTGACTGGCCTGGCGGCCTGCTCGCCACCGGCGGCGACGACTGGGTGCTGCGCGTCTGGGACGTGGCTGACGCCCGCGAGCCGGTCCTGCTGACCGAACTGCCGTGCGAGGCCAAGCCGACGGCGATCGCCTTCGACGACGAGGGCGGCCGGGTCGCGGCCGGGTGCGCGGATGGCCGGCTGCGCGTCTGGGATCTCACGCAGGCCGAGCTGGCCGGGCCGACGGACACGCAGCAGGTCCAGGCCGGCCCTGTGCTGGCGGTCGCCTGGGACGCGACGGGCAGGCGGTGGCTCAGCGCGAGCGCCGACGGGATCGGCCCACTTCGCGCGGCCACGGTGTCCGCCGCCGGGCACGGCGCGCTGATCGACGACAGTCCGGGGGGTGTCTACGTCTTCCCGCTCGACGACCCGGCCTGCCTGCGACGCATGGAGGGAACAAGCACCACCCTAGCGGGCGTCGCCTTCGCCGGGCCTGGCCTGCTCATCACGGGCGGAGCCGGCGGCGCGCTGCACGTGTGGGACGCCCGCCGCCAGGCCCTGCGCTCCGTCGCCTCCCGGGGACGGGCGATCACCGCCTTGGCCACCTCGCCGAACTCGACCCGCGTGGCTGCCTGCGATGCCTCCCCCCGGGTCACGGTCTTCGAGGTGGCCGGCGGGGAGCTTGTCGAACGCTGGTCGCGTGACTGCTCGAAGCCCGCGGCCGGCGCGGCGTTCAGCCCCGATGGCTCGCGGCTGGTGACCGCCGGCGAGGGGGTGCGGGCTTGGAAGGTGTCCGACGGAGCCGAGGTCGGCCCGCTGCCGGACAGCTCGGCCCGCGCCCGGGCGGTCGCCTTTGACCAGGCCGGGGAGCACCTAGCGGCGGCCGGCGCGGACGGGGTCGTCCGCGTCTGGCGGGGCACGCGGCTGCGTCACGCGCTGACCGGGCACAAGGGCCGGGTGTACGCGGTCGCGTTCGGCCTGGACGGTCACCTGGTGTCGGCAGGGTCGGATGAGACGATCAGGACCTGGGACCTCGCTACCGGCGAGCAGCTGGGGTACGTCAGCGACCTGGGGTATCACGCGCGAGTCCTCGCCGTGCGCCCCGTCGACGGGAGCGTCGCGGTCGGCTGCGCCGACGGCACCGTGCGCCTGTGCACGCCGTCCGACTGGGCCGACGCGCTGGTCCTGGACAGCCATGTCCACTGCGTGACGTCCCTGTGCTTCGACCTGGCCGGCCGGCGCCTCGCGACGGCGAGCCTAGACGGGACCGCGCGCGTCTGGGACCTGTCGGCGCGGTCGGCTCAGCTGGTGCTCGCGCCGGGGCCGGACGGCTGGGCTGCCGCCGTGGGGCTCGCAGACGGGAGCTATCGCAGGCACGGGCCCGCCGAGGAGCTGATGTGGCAGGCGCTCGGCCTGGCCCGCAGCCCGCTGCTGCCACCATCGGGGGAGGACGTACATGGATGACGCCGGTATCCATTCAGAGCTATCGCACCTCAGCTCGAGCATCTCTGCGCTCGACCGCAAGCTCGGCGACCTCGACCGCCGGGTCGGCGGTGTCGGCGAGAAGGTAGCCAAGCTCCAGTCGAGCCTCAGCGAGCTCGCCGACGAGCTCAAGCGCAACCGGGTGATAGACGTCGCCCGCGATAAGCGTGACAACCTGGACCGCGAGCTGACGGACAGGTTCGGCCGGCACGAGGAGGTCCGGAAGCTCGCGGCCAACATCATCCATGTCGTCAGGACCGGAGTCATCGACGACAGGGTCATCCTGGACACCGCGCAGCGGCGCATGGTGGACCTTCCGGACTACTGGCTCGCCCCGGCGGTCGTCGCGGTCGCCGCGTGGCTGGCCCGCGAGGAGGACAAGTGCGCCGAGGCACTTGACCTGGCGATGCGCCTCGACCGGAGCAAGACCGCTTTGTTCATGGCCTTGCTCCTGCGCCAGCACGATCGCGGCCATGCCCTGCAGCGGTGGATAGACGTGTACCTCGACGGGCTGCAGCCGAGGAATCTGCCCGCCGACTTCCAGGTCGTCATCGACGCCGTCGCCGGCGGCGCGCTCGGCGATGACTCGGCGCCGAAGCTGACGGAGTGGATGTCCGCCCGGTACGTCGCCGAGACCCGCAGCCGCGACGCCCAGGCCGAGGCGACCGAGGAGTGGGAGCAGCGGCTGCGGAGCATGGCCACGGTGGGCGAATTCGCGCCGACTCTGGCCACGTCCTGCCCGGACTGGGCGGCCGTGCGCGAGCGGCACCATGTCAACGTCGTGATCGAGGCGGCAGAGCGGCACTTCCGGGGCCGCTTCGAGACCGGTGCCGACGTTCCCGCCGACCTTACCGAGCGGATGCGCGAGCTGGTCACGAAGCTAGCGCGCACCCCCGATCCGGAGGAAGACAAGCTGCTCAGGGACAGGCGGCTCGAGGACGCCGTCGCCCAGACCGGGGACCGTGAGGAGGCACAGCGGCGGTTCACCGCCGAAGAGGCCGGCCGGACGGGCTCGCTCAACATCCTGTCCCTGGTCGCCGCGTCGGCCTTCCCGGCCTCATCAGACGGGCCATCAGACGGCACGAAGCCCGCTCCCACCGTGACCGAGCTCCTGATGATCGTGCTGAGCAGGGAACTCATTATCAGCGCGGTCGGCAGCCTGCATGAAGGCACCCTGCGTCCGGCAGACATCAAACTACGCGTCGGGCAGTACCCGGAACGAGTCTGCGTGTTCTCCTGCGGGACCGACGCCGAGGTCACCCGCGAGGCGCTAGACGGGCAGGCCGCTGCCCTGGAGGCCGGCATCATGGCCCAGATCCGCCGGGAGACCGACGAACAGGAATACCGGCTGCGGAAGTTCATGAGGCGCCCCCTCCCGGCGGCGCTGTCGTCCTCGGCCGTCATCGCGGCCGTGCCCTTCGCCGTCCCGACCGGCTTGCCGGCGATCGATTTCCTTGCCCCGGCCGCCGCGGTCGCGGCGGTGGCAGGTTCGCGGCTGTCCGTGCTCTTCCGGAGGAAGCAGCGAGTGCAGATCACTGGCGCGCGAGACAAGGACACCATCTCGGGGGCGCTCAAGGCCGCCGCCGCGGAGCTCGCGAATTTCTTCGCTCAAGAGCAGGACAGCGCGCACCTGCGCACCGAGCTTCAGCGGTTCCTGCGCAAGCTGACGCCCGACGACGCCTACCGCGCGATGCGACCCATCGAGTCGCCGCCGTTCCCCCGGTCGCGCGACTTCCCCGAGTGGACTCCGCCGCCGCCAGCGGACCAGCCCAGGCTCGGCTCCCCGGACGGCCCCCGGCCCCTCCCGTAACCGGCGCGGGTCAGCCCCGCCGTCTCAGCCCGCCGTCTCAGCTCGCCGTCTCAGCTCGCCGTCTCGGCCGTCGTCCAGGGGCGGAGTTTCTCGGGGTTGCGGACCGCCCAGATGTGCCTGATCCGGTCGCCTGCGACATCGAACGCGAACACCGTCACGGTGACGCCGTCTTGCTGGCCCACCAGGCCGGGCTGGCCGTTGACCGTGCACTCCACGACCGTCAGGCTGAATGCCCGGTCGGCGAGGCTGATCAGATAGCGCGCGATCTGCTCGTGGCCTTCGATCGGGTGGAGAGCGGCGGGGACGAGGCCGCCGCCGTCGGCGATCACCGTGGCGTCGGGGTCGAGCAGGCCGATCAGGGCGCCGATGTCCTTGGCTTCCCATGCCCGCTTGAAGTCCCTGACGAGGTCGGCCTGCCGGGCCGCCGGGGCCGCGGGAGCCTGCGCCGCACGGACGCGGCGGCGGGCGTGGGAGGCCAACTGGCGGCAGGCCGCCGGGGTCCGGCCGGTGATCTGGGCCACCTCGGCGAACGGGTAGCGGAAGACATCGTGCAAGACGAACGCGACGCGCTCGGCCGGAGTCATGGAGTCGAGCACGACCAGGAAGGCCATGCTGACCGACTCATCCAGCGTGACCCGGTCGGCCGGGTCGGCCATCATGGCGCCCGGCCGCCCGCCGGTCCACTCCGCGGGTTCGGGCAGCGGCTCGGGGAGCCATGCGCCGGTGTAGCGCTCCCGCCGGGCCCGCGCCGAGCCGAGCTGGTCCAGGCAGATGCGGCTGGCGACCGTCGTCAGCCAGGCGCCGGGGGATTCGATGGCTTCCTGCTGCTGCCGGGTCATGGCGTACCAGCGGGCGTAGGTCTCTTGCACGGCGTCTTCGGCATCGGCAAGGGAGCCGAGCAGCCGGTAGGCGAGGTTGATCAGCTGACGCCGCTCGCTCATGATCGCGCTCAGGCTCGGGTCGGGTCGGCCGTGCTCTGGCCTGGATGGAGTGGTCATGATGCCGCCGGCTCTCTTGGTCGGATCTGCCCTCACCAGTGTGACGAGATAACGCATCGGAATGTGAGGTTGGCATACCCGGATGGCGCTGCCCGGCGACCCGTTAAGGGCCTGCCGGGCAGCGGGGAGCCAGCACCGGGCTACCGGTTGGAGCGGCGCGGGCGGAACCTCATCCAGACCAGGATGGCGACGGCCGCCACCAGCAGCCATGGCGAGAACAGAAGGTGGACGGCGAAGCCGAGGACGGCTACGGCCACGATGGCGATAAGGACGAGGGCGATGAGCGCGGGCATGGTGATCGGTCTCCGTTCAAAGTCGGGTTGGGTGCGGGTCGGGTTAGCGGAAGCTGTCCTGGCGGCCGGCGATCCACGCCGCGGCGACAGACTGGTCTTCGCCGTCCGCGGGGATAAGCAGCCAGGCGGCGAGGTAGAGGGGCGCGCCTGCGCCGGTGAACACCACCAGCGCCGCGATGAAGAGGCGGACGAGCGTGACGTTCACGTTCAGGTAGCGGGCGATGCCGCCGGCCACGCCGGCCAGCATCCTGTCGTCCCCAGACCGGCGCAGCTGGCTGACTTCGGGCTGGTCATTAACGGTGGCGGATCCGGCGCCTGCGGTGGCTGTGTTCATGCTTCAAGCCTGCCGCCGGCGGGGGCCGCTGTCGATCGGGATCAGCCCCGGTTTGCACCCTGGCGGGCATCCCTTAAGGCATCAGGGGCATCCCTGACCGCGGTCGGGGATCCCGAACGGCGGCCGATGGGTGATAGCGGCCCGAGGTGGCTGAGCTTATCGGGGTTGATGACGGACCGGACGGCCTGGACGGCGCCATCGGCGATGTCGAGGGTGATGACGTTGATCAGCCTGCCCTGCGGGTCGAGGATCTTGGCTCCGGGATGGCCGTTGATCGTGACGAGTTCGGTCCGCACGCCCAGCCGCTCCCCTTGCCGGAACCAGTTGTCGAGCATCTTGGCGATGTCGGCAGGGCCATAGATCAGGCGGTTGATGCCGGTGCCCCTGGCCCCGCCGTCGCCGTAAAGGACGGCGTCGGCGGCGAGCAACCCGATGAGCCCGCCCATGTCGCGCCCCTGGCAGGCGGCGAAGAACTGTTCGGCGAGCCGGTCGCGTTCTTCGCGCGAGGCCTCGAAGCGGGGCTTGTCGTCGCGGACGCGCCGGCGGGCGCGGCTGGCCAGCTGACGGCAGCTGGCCTCGGTCTTGTCCAGCATGGCGGCGATCTCGCCATAGTCATAGCCGAAGACGTCATGGAGCAGGAACGCGGCCCGCTCCGGGGGTGTCAGGGTTTCGAGGATGACCAGGAAGGCCATGGTGAGCGAGTCCGTGGTCTCCGCCGTGGCGGCGACGTCTTGCGTGCCGTCTTCGAGTAGCGGCTCGGGCAGCCATGGACCGGTGTAGTTCTCGCGTCGCGCCCGCGCCGAGCGCAGCTGGTCGATAGCCAGCCGGGTGGTCACGGTCGCGACGAGGGCCTTGTGCGAGCTGATCTGGTCGTCACCGGCCTGGGCCAGGCGCAGGAATACGTCCTGGACGACGTCTTCGGCCTCGCTGACGCTGCCGAGCATCCGGTAGGCGATCGCGAACGCGTAGGGGCGCAAGTCGCGGTAGATCTGATCTAGGTCGCCTCTCACTAGCCAGGCACCGGCACGTCACCGAGCCCTTTCCTGAAGCCCTCGCGATAGGTCTGGTAGCGGGGGGTCCAGCCCAGTTCGGCCTTTGCCTTGGCGCTCGAGGTGCCGCGGATCCGCGTCATCATCGACACTCCGACCTCTCCGGCCGCCAGCCGTCCGAGCCAGACGGGGACGTGGCGGGGCGGCTTGGCGCCGAGCACCGCCGCGAGGTCTGGCAGCCATGCCGCCACTGGCGCTGGCTCGTCGTCGGCGACGTTGTACACCCCCGGCTGGCCATGGCCGATCGCGGCGACCGCCGCGGCCGCGGCGTCGTCTATGTGCACGAACGACCAGATTCCCGCCCCGTCGCCGACGATGGGAAGCCTGCGCTTGCGCACCTGGGCGACGATGTCGCCGCCGAGATCCAGGCCGGTGCCCGGCCCGTAGAAGTTGCCGTACCGCAGCGCGATCCCCTCGATCCCGCCGGCGTTCAAGACCGCGTTCTCGATATAGCGGATCGCTTGCAGCGATTTGACCTGGTTCGCCGGGGGATCCGGGTCGAACGGGTCCTGCTCGGTCTTGACCGCCGAACCAGTGCGCTCGTAGTTCCAGTTGCCGTAACTCTGCGCGACGACGCGTCGTACCCCGGCCGCCTGGGCGGCCTCGAGCAGATGGTCGGTGCCCTCGGTCCGCAACCGGTTGGTGAGCGCGAACTCCTTATCGAAGTTCTTGAAACTCTGCGCTCCGGCCAGCGCGGTCAGCTGATGGATCACGATCTCCGGCTTGCTTGCCCTGACCGCCCCGGCTACCGCCGCGCCGTCAAGAGCATCCGCGACGACCGGCTGCGCGCCCACGCCGCGCAGCCAGGGCGCCCTGCCCTCATCACGGATCATCGCCACGACCTCGTAACCGTCCGCGACCAGCCGGGGCACCAGACGCCGCCCCATCGCACCGCTGCCGCCTGCCACGAACACCTTCATCGTCACATTCCTTCCTGAGCCGATGTCAGTGCCGTAGACGAGAACCCCCGGGGTTTTGTGACAGCTATCTCACGGTTTGCGCGCGACGCCGCCGAGGAAGGTCGCCGTGCGCGGTTTCAGGCTCGGCGTCAGGCCGTCGCCGGACCAGCCCCGGACCGGGACCACACCCGGGGGCACGAGCTCAAGGCCGTCGAAGAAGCCCACGATCTCCGGCAGTTGGTGGATGTATACCCGCGCGGCGGTGTAGGCCGAGGTGAAGGCGTCTCCTTCCGATGGGGCGCCGGAGCCGACAGAGATGATCAGGTAGCTGCCTGGAGCGATCGCCCTGGTGAAGGCGGCGGTCACGCCGCGGGCGGTGGCGGCGTCGGCGAAGTGCAGGACGCCGGACATGATCACGCAGACGGGCTCGGTCAGGTCGATCAGTTCCGTCAGCCCGGCATCGGCGAGGATGCCCCCGGGGTCGCGCATATCACCGGACACGGCGATCACGCCGGGACTCTTGGTGAGCAGGTTGCGCGCGTGCGAGATCACCACCGGGTCGTTGTCCACATAGGCCACCCGCGCCCGGGGGTCGATGCGCTGGGCGATGTCGTGGGTGTTCACCACGGTCGGCAGGCCGGCGCCGACGTCGATGAACTGCCATACCCCGCGGCCCGCCACATAACTGACCGCGCGCCCGAGGAATCGCCTGTTCTCCCGGGCCATCCGCACCGACGGCGGGTGAACTGCCACCATCTTCTGCGCGAGCTCACGATCGGCCGCGAAGTTGTCCTTCCCGCCCAGCCAGTAATCCCAGACCCTGGCGATGTTCGGCCTAGCCGTGTCGAATTGCTCCGCCATGATCCCTCACTCGCCGATCCCTCCCACGCGCTTCAGCCCATCATGCCCCCGTGGGGGGCTAGCGATCAGGCGTTCCGGGGTACCGAGCGGCAATGGGGCGCGACGAGGCGGAAATTTCGCTGGCGTAAACAATTCACCGTGTGAGCACAACAAAATCTTCGTGATCATGGTCGGCGGCTTGATATCGCGACAGCTGGGGCACGTGGTGCGACCCGCCTGCCGCCGGCGAAATCCGCTGGCGGAACGCCCAGCAAACGCGCGGCACAGCGGTCACTATTGTCCCAGCAGGCGCGTTTCCGCGGAAACGCGAGAAGGAATTAACCGCCCCTATGTAGCCGATCGGCGGCAGGCTACGACTCGTCCGGCGTGATGTCTTCGGAGCGGTGGACGATCGGGCCCTGGGCGGCCTTGGACAGCGCCCAGGCGGTCATGCGGTCATGCGGTCAGGCTACGGCGCGATAAACCTGGGGTAAACGCGCGATATACCCCCCCTCAGATGAGCGAACCGGTAGCGTTGCCCAGCGGGGCGGCAGGAACAGCCGGAAGAGACCAACTTTGCCCGGCTGCACTACCTCTCAGGAGGACAGCGGTGTTCTCGTCGCGCGCCGGGAAGTCGCAGGTCGGGAAGCTGATCGCGATCAAGGTTGGGTACGCAGCGACCTGCCTGCTCGCGGTCGTGGCGCTCGTCGCATCGGGCTACGCCCACAAGGTGGTCGGCCTGGTCAGCGCGACCGGGCAGGGAATCCCCATTAACAACAGCCCATCGGTCGGCGCGATGAACATCCTGGTGATGGGCCTGGAGAGCCGCACCGACTACAAGGGGAACACGCTGCCGAACAACCTGCTGACCGCCATGCACGCGGGCAACGCGGCGGCCGTCTCGGCTGGGCAGGTCGGCGGCCAGGACACGAACACGCTCATCCTCGTGCACATCTTCCCTGGCGGGCAGAAGGCGGCCGGGTTCTCGATCTCGCGCGATGACCTGGTCACCTACCCGCATGCCACCTACCTCGGGATCACCCGCGGGAAGATCGACCAGGCCTACGACTTCGCCTACAACCAGTCCCTGGGCCAGACCTTCGGGTCGTCCATGAGCCAGAAACAGCGTTACCTCAAGGCCAACCAGGCGGGCCAGGCGTTCGAGATCGCCACGGTGCAAGCGGTCACGGGGGTGCACGTCGACCACTTCGTCGAGGTGAACCTGGCTGGTTTCTTCTACCTGGCGCAGGCATTCGGCGGCATCGAGGTATGCGTCAAGCCGTGGAGCGGGAACCACGGCGGGAACTTGTCCGACAAGGCCTCCGGGTGGAACGCGGTGTATGACGGTTACAACCGGCGCCAGGGGGGCGCCCAGTACCTGCACCTGGCGGCCGCCCAGTCGCTGGCTTTCGTCCGGGACCGCGACACGCTCCCCGGCGTCGACCTAGGCCGCACCACCCGGCAGCAGGCCGTCCTCGACTACGTGATCTGGGATTTGAAGCACAAGGGCGTGTTCGGCGATCTCGGTACGCTCAATGCCCTGCTGGACACCGCAAGCAATTACCTCATCACGGACTCGACCTTCGACTTGCTCAAGTTCGCCACTAACATGCGGGCGCTCACCGGCCGCCACGTGCTGTTCCGGACCTTGCCGATCGCCGGCCAGGAGAACAACGTGCCGCTCAACGGCTCGCCGCAGGACGTCAACATCATCAACGGGCCCTACCTCCCGCAGTACGTGCGGAACGCCTTCTACCCGCCGCCCGCCACGACGACGATCGCGCCGAAGGGCAGCGGCGCCAAGAGCGGAACCAAGAAGACCACCGCGGCCCCGGCGCCTTCGACGGTCACTGTGGACGTCTACAACGGCAGCGGGACGTCCGGACTGGCCGGCAACGTCTCGCAGAAGCTCGTCGCCCTGGGCTACAAGACCGGAGCCGTCGAGAACGCGGCGCAGCAGTCGCAGACTCTCAAGCCGGCCACTCAGGTGTTCTACGGCACCGGAGCCTCGGCGAACGCGGCGAAGATCGCGACCAAGATCGGCACGACCGCGACGGCGCTGACATCCCTGCCCGCCGGTCACGTGGAGGTGCTGCTCGGCTCGGCCGTGACCGAGGCGCCCGCGGGCCTCACGTCACCCGGCACCACGGGCTCCGCGGCCACGGCTTCGCCCGGGCCTTCGCCCTTGTCAACGGCGGGCGCGGACAACGGCACGGCGGGCGGCGCGCTGACGGTGGGGTCGAACGCGAAGTTCGGCATTCCCTGCGTGTACTGAACACGGCGCGCGTCCGGTCACCAACTGCGCTACGCGGCCTTGACGCCGTAGCCGCCTAGGGACGGCTCGAGCAGGTCGAAGGCCCGGCTGGCGGTCGCCGCGAGCACCTGGCGGATCTCCTCGCGCGGCTGGCCGGCCAGGATGCGCCTGGCCGCTTCCGCGAACAGCACCCGGTGGACCGACGCGAGCTGGGCTGCCACGATTCGCTGTTGCGGGTCATCCGCGCCGGTCTCGGCGGCGATAGCGTCGCCGAGCGCCTGCTCGCGCAGGTCGGCGATCTCCAGGTACCGGCTGGTGAGCACGTGACTGTCGTGGACCATCCGGGCGAACGCCGCGGTGGGCGGGCCGAGGGTAACGTCGCCCGCGGCGATCCGCTCGGCGTAGTCACGGCGGATTGCCGTGAGCAGGCTCTCGCCGGGGGCGCGCGCGGCGGCGGCATCGGCCAGGCTGCGGATGATCACCTCGGCCCGGTCGAAGACCAGGTCCTCCTTGCGCGGGAAGTAGTTCGTCACGGTCATCTTCGATACCCCGGCCGCGTCGGCGACCTGGGAGATGGTCACCTCGTCGAAGCCCTTGGCCGCGAACATCGCCATCGCGGTGCCGGAGATGGCCTGCCGGGCCTCCTGCTTGCGGCGCTCTCGCAGTCCCGTGGTCATGCTGTCACACTAGCACCAGATTATGACCGACCCAAAATTAGGTTTGACATAAACTTATGTCCGACCTATCGTGTGGTCATGACCACGATCAACGAGTCCGCCGAACGCCGAGCCATCCTTGAACTCGGCCACGCCCTGCAAGACGCCTGGAACCGCGGTGACGCCGCAGGCTATGCGTCGCTATTTACCGACGATGCCGACTTCGTCGCCTGGAACGGGTCGCGCGGGCGCGGCCGACAGGCCATCGAAGACGGTCATCGACGGCTCTTCGATGGACCTTTGGCCGGCTCCCGGATGGTTCTGGTCGATGACGACGCGGAATCCGTACCGCCCGAGTCGCTGCGGTTCGTCCGCCCGGATGTGGCGATCATGGTCATCTCGAGTGCAGTGACGCCCGCCGGCCAGAGCGCAGCAAGCCCAGACCACCGATCTGTCCAGACATTCGTGCTGGTCAAGAACGGCGACCGCTGGCGGATCGCGGCCTTCCAGAACACCCGCGGGGCGGATGGGAGACAGCCGGGTACGTTCGGAACAAAAGGAGGGCCGGGCTAACTGCCGGTGCCCGGGTCGTCGGGAATGGCGAACTGGCGGACCGTGGCGCGCAGCTCTCCCCGGATGCTGGTCAGCACCAGGACGACCTCGCCGCATGAGGGGCAGCGCCCGACTGTGCCCGGTCCGGAGGCGTAGACGCGCAACTCGGCGATGCGCGATACCGAGCCGCAGTGGCCGCATGTCCCGCTTACCGCGGTCATCTCCCGCCCGAACACCTCGAATAGCTGGCCGCCTATCGCGTTCCCGTCGAGCGCTTCCATAAGAACCTCCCTCGGCCGGGCCGAAGCTGTTCTTCGCGGTATATCACGTAAATGCCCCGCCGCGGCAAGTACCTGGCCCGGGGTCATGAAGCCCGGCGTCCTGCGCTCCCTGGCCGCCAGGTTGGCCAGGCGCTGCAACCCCGCGTTGACCGGGGTCGGCACCCCGTGTTCGCGGCCGAGCAGGACGACTTCGCCGTTCAGGAAGTCGGCCTCGATCGTCCCGGTCCCCCGGGTCAGGCTCTGCCAGGACGAGCCGCCCGTCCTGGCGGCACCGTCGATCCGCTCGATGCGCACGGAAGCGCCGCGGACGGCGGCGAGTTCGTCGGGAGCGGCGAAGGCGATGCCCGCCGCGGCGAGGGCCGCGACGCCCTCGCCGCGAGTGCGCCGGTACAGCTCGGCCGCATCGGCAGCCGCGGGTTCTCCGGCGAAGCCGGTGGCGGCGCGACCGCACAGCGCCTCGATCGCGTTGTTCAGGTTGTCCAGCAGCTTGCCGTATTTCCACCGCATCACGTCCGCGGCGACCGGGGCGAGCAGCCGGCTCGCGGCCAGGTCCGCGCTGATCAGCTCGATCGCCGCGTCGGTGCCCGACGGGTAGCGGCCGACGCCGAGCACGCCCGCCAGCGGCGTGCCCTGCGCCTGCACCGTGCCGGGTTCGAGATGGGTGGCCGGGAGCCACACGTACATCGCGTACACCCGCCGGAAGCAGCGGAGCGCGAAGCGCTCCGAGGCCACTCCGTTCTGCGCGCAGACAACGGGAAGCGCGTCCGCCGCGACAGTCTCGCCGGCCACCGGCTGCCACGCCCAGTCGGCGGGCACGCCCGCGACGTCCTGGGTCTTTGTCGCGATGATCAGCACGTCATCTGAGCGCAGCGAAACCTCGCCAGGCCCGCCAACGGCGGGGATCTCCAGCTCCGACGTCCCGAACGGAGTCGCCAGCCGCAGTCCCCGCGCCCGCAGCGCGTCCAGGTGCGGCCCGCGCGCTACCAGGACCACCTCATGCCCGCCCTGGAAAAGGCACCCGCCAATCGTCCCGCCGACCCCGCCCGCCCCGATGATGATGTACCGCACTGAATTGATTCTGGCACAGTGGCCGCTGCCCTTATTTATCCCGAACGGACCCGGCTGGCTCCTCGTTCGTTCCGCCGCTCGCCAGCAGGTGACAGGCGATCGCCGCGGCGGCGACCACGTTGAGCGAGTCCACGCCCGCGCGCATGGGGATGCGGACCGTCTCGTCGGCTTCGCGCAGCCAGCGCCGGGTCAGGCCGTCGCCCTCAGTGCCGAACAGCAGGGCCACCCGGCCGCCCCCCGTTTTGGCGAGGGCCGCGGCGATCGGAGTCGCCTGGTCGTCCGGTGTGAGCGCGAGGACCCGGAAACCGCCGCTCTTGAGCTCGGCGAGCCCGTCGAACCATTCGGTCATCCGGGCGTACGGGATGGCGAACACGGCGCCCATGGAGACCTTGACCGACCGCCGGTAGAGCGGGTCGGCGCACCGCGGCGAGAGCAGCACCGCGTCCACGCCGAGCGCCGCGGCGGAGCGGAAGATCGCGCCGACATTGGCGTGGTCGACGAGGTCTTCCAGGACCACGATCCGTTTCGCGTGGCTGGTCACTTCCGTTACCGCTGGCAATGGCTTGCGGTTGAAGGCCGCGAGCGCGCCGCGGTGCACGCGGTATCCGGTGAGCCGTTCGGCGACCTCATCAGGGACGATGTACACTGGGACCTCGGCCGGGACCTCGGCCGGGACCTCGGCCGGGACCTCGGCCGGGACCTTGAGTGCGGGCAAATCCTCCAGCCGGCTCTCCGCCAGCAGCACCGAACGCAGCGTATATCCCGCCCCGGCCGCCCGCGTGATGACCTTCGTGCCCTCCGCCATGAACAGGCCGTGCTCAGCCTCCAGGTGCGTTCGCAAGGCCACGTCGGTCAGCCGCGTGTAGTCCGCCAGCCTCGGGTCGGCGGCGCTGCTGATCCTCATGGTGCGGGGCACGCTCCCAGTCTGGCCTACGCCGGGACCACCCGCCGGACCGTCACGCCGTCGGCGAAGCTCTTGACGACCACCGAGTGGCTGACCGCCGAGGCCACCACCGGCAGCTGGGCGAGCGCGCCGCTGACCTCGGTCGTCAGCACGACGTACTGGACGCTGCGCCAGCCGTGCGGCAGCTCCCGGTGGCTGGTCTGCGCGTCGGTGCCGGTCTTCTGCGCCCAGAGCGGGTTCATGCCCGCGACCTTCAGGTCCAGCCAGATGTAGTCGTCGACGACGATCACGGCGTCCCGCGGGACGTTCCGCTCGACCCAGCCGGTGGCGGCGAGCGAGCCGGCGTAGCCGTCCACCTTGGACTTGTTCACCAGCGTGGTCCCCCACTGGGGCACGACCAGCGCGGCGAGCACGACGGTGGCCGCGGCCACCGGGACGCGGCCGCAGTACCTGAGGTACTTTCGCGCTGCCGCCATCCGGGGCAGCCAGCCCGGTACCCGCCACCGCCAGGTGACCGGGCCCCACAGGGTGTCGGCGATGCCGCCGGCCAGCAACGCGGCGAACGGGAGCATCGCGGTTACGTAGAAGTACGGCACATACCCACCGGTGAGCAGCATCGCCACCTGGATCAGCATGCCGAGCGCCGCCGGCCGCAGCCGCCTGACCAGCAGTCCCGCCGGCACCAGGACCATGCCCGTGGCTATCAGCCACGGGTCGGCGCCCGTCCACAAGACCGCCAGGTAGTGGATCTGGCTGTGGCCGTCGAACAGGCTCCCGCTGCCCGTCCGCCCGAAGACCTGCCACCACATCGCCCAGCCCAGGGACACGTGTCCGGCGCCGGGGACCAGCTCGCCGCGGAGCGCGGCGAACAGCGGGTAGAAGGCGACGAGCTCGACGAACGTCGTGGCGAAGATCCCCAGGTGCCACTTCCTGGTCCGGCCCTGGCTGTGCTGCCAGAGCACCCAGACGACCACGGGCAGGAGTATCGCCAGGGTCTCCTTGCTGAGCACGGCCACCGCCATGCACACCGCCGACCAGAAGGCCGCGGCCAGGCTGTGCCGCCGGGACGCGGCGATCACCAGGGCGGCGAGCAGCCACACCATCCCGATGTTGTCCAGCGAGACCATGCGGTGGTAGTAGATGGCGAGCGGGCTGAGGCCGAACAGCAGCACGGTCACCGCGGCGGTGGTCCGGCGGAACCCCAGCCGCCGGCACAGCACGAAGAGCAGCGCGCAGCTGGCCAGCGTGACCCACCACATGAACTCGCGGCCGACCATGATCGCGCTCGGATACCAGTGGAACCCGCCCGTCGCCCAGATGTAGGCGGCCAGCTGCGCCCAGCCCAGCGGCGGGTGGTCGTACCAGTAGGTGTAGTGGCTGAGGTGGTGCTGGTAGACCATCGCCCATGCCTCGGCGACGTAGGTGCCCTCGTCGTCGTCGACCCGGCCCGGCCAGCCCTGCATGTTCCAGGCGGAGAACAGCCCCACGACGGCGAGCACGCGGCCGAGGACGAGCAGGCTCGCCTTGTGCGCGTAGTACCAGCCGCGGGCGCGGTCCCGCGCCCGCGCGTGCGTGCCCTGCGCGTCGGCGTTCTCGGTGGCCTCGCCGGGCTCGCCGGCCTCGCCGGCCTCGCCGAGCTGCTCAGCGGTCCCGGCGGTGTCCGCCGGGGCGGTCACGCGGCGCTCTCGTACTCAGGGGCGGGCATCGCGCGGTGCTCGGCGAGCCGTCCCGTTTTGTACCACGTGTTGTCGCCGACCGCGTACTTGTAGACGGCGACCGCCGCCGCGCCGGACAAGACCAGCTGGTACAGCGGCATCAGGAAGATCAGCGAGGCGTAATGCCAGCGGCTCGCCCGCTTGCCGTACTGCGCGCAAAAGTCATGCAGCCCGATGAGCTGGGAGCACACGATGATGCCGAGGGGGATGTACGGGGCGAACATCAGCAGGGCGACCGCGATCGGTGTCGGCACGGTGAGGCCCACGATGATCGCGGTCGGCACCAGGATGAACGAGAGGGCCTGCAGGATGGGCGTGGCGAGGATGTACCCGGCCAGCGCCTTCTGCCGGAGCGTCGGCATCTTCAGCCAGCGGCCGGCGATGAACTCCTGCAGGAAGCCCCGCACCCAGCGGTCCCGCTGCCAGAACAGCGAGCCGACCTTCTTGTTGAAGATCGACGGCGGCACCTCTTCACGCGTCGTCAGCGCGGCGCTGTACGCCGTCGCCACCTTGGCACCGAACTCCGCGGACAACTGGACGCCGAGCGCGCAGTCCTCGGTGATGCTCAGCGGCCAGCCGCCTGCCTCCTCGAGCAGCCCGCGGCGGACGAAGACCGTGTTGCCGCCGAGCGGGACGAAGCCGGAGTCGGCGTGGAACGCCATCCGGCTGGTGAACCAGAAGAAGTACTCGAGCACGTTGTGCACCTGGAACCACTTGTCCAGGCCGCGGCCCAGGTTCATCAGCTGGACGCCACCTTGGACCACGTCCGCCCCGGTCCGCTCGAAGAGGGCCTCGGTGTGCACCAGAAGGTCTTCCGCCACGTCGTCCTCGGCGTCGATGACGCCGATCACGTCGCCCATGCACACCTCGAGTGCCCGGTTGAGCTGCTGGGCTTTCGTCGGGTTGGCGTAGTGGTCCACGATGACCGTGATCCGGTTGTCGCGGATGGTGCGCTGGACGTTGTCGTGCAGGTTCTCCCGGACGACGGCGCGCACGGCCTCGATGGTCGATTCGTCGTTGTCGCAGAGCGACACCACGATGCGGTACCGCGGATGCGACTGCCGCATCAGGCCGTGCAGCGTGTCGACGATGACGTTGGCCTCGTCGCGCAGCGGCACGATCAGGTCGAACGCGAGCTGTTCCCGGCCTGGCGGGACGGGGTCGGGCCAGGCGATCTGCTCGCCCGCGTTGGGGGTGCGCCATCCGTAGAGGCGCCACATCGCCTCGGTCGTGCCGACGAGCAGGTTGAACGCGGTGACCCCGAGAAGGACGGTGGGCATGACCGGCAGCGCGAGCGCGTACCAGATGCCCGCGGCCGCCGCCATGACGGCGGCTACCGCCGCCCCGAATACCCGACCCCCTACGGCCACGCTGACGCTAGCTCCCCCCAAGCGGTCCGATACGACGGCATCCAGCAGTGGTACCCGGATAAGTCATATTGTCCGGCCATCCGCCAGTCATCGGAACTACATTCCAAAAAGTTAACCCTCATGTGACCTGGGACGGAGCACGGGTTAACACGATCTGTCGAATCCCCGTACATTCGGCGTCAACCGTTGCCGTGTGCGAACTATGCGTGCGAATCTGTGCGTCGGCCTTTTCTGGGTAGTCGCGGCGGACGGGAGTCAGCGTGAAACTTCGGGCACCGCGGAAGGCCCGCACGGCCCTGATGGCGGGGGCCACGGCCCTCGCGGTGCTCGCCGCGCCGGCACCGGCCGTCGCCGGGACGGCCGCCGCGGGTTGTGCGGCACCGGCATGCCTTCTCTTCCACGGCGGGGCGGTGCAGCACTCTCCGCGCGTGATCCTGCTGCTGTGGGGGCCCCAGTGGTCCGCCAGCGCGACCGCGAGGAAGGCTTACGACTACCTGTACTGGTTCTACAAGAGCCTGGGCACGACGGCGGACAGCTGGTCGACGATCATGTCCCAGTACGGGGACGGCGGGGGCGCCCCGGTGTTCGGCCGCCCCGTGCTGGCGGGGGTCTACCAGGACAAGGCCGCCCCGCCCGATCCGGTCACGCCCGCGGTCCTGGCCGCCGAGGCCGCCAAGGTGCCCGGCGGCGGCACGGCCGGCGCGGCGGACACCCAGGTTGTGGTCGCATCCCAGCCCGGCACCTGCTTCAGCGACGGGTTCGACGGAGACCCCGCGGGCTGCGCCACGACCACGCCGGACAGCTACTGCGGCTGGCACGCGGTCGCGAACGGACGGCCCTACGTCAACCTGCCATTCCAGCTCGACGCGGGGAAGGCGTGCGGACAGACCGCGGTCAACCCGGGCAGCCGCGGCGAGCTCGACGGGTTCAGCGTGACGGCGGGCGCCGAGTACGCGGACACGATCACCGACCCCGTGCCGCCCACCGGCTGGGTCGCGACCGCCGCGGCCGCGGCTGGCGGCGGGGAAGTCGCCGCCGCGTGCGCGCCCCCGCCCGGCGTTGCCGGGCCAAAGGGTGACCTGCGGTTCGGCGTTCCGGTCGGCAAGAAGACCGTCTTGTTCTCGTTCGCGGTGCGGAGCCTGTGGAGCAATGCCCTCGGCCGCTGCGTGCTGACCACCAGCCCGAGGCTGACCGTGCCGGTACCGGGCACGCGGACCAGCGTGATCGGCAGGCCGGTCAGCTTCCAGGTGCCGGCCTCGACGAACACCGGCACCGCTCTTGCCTACGCTGCCACGGGCCTGCCGCCCGGCCTGTCGATCGGCGCGACCACCGGCATCGTCACCGGCAAGCCGGTGTCGGCGACCGCACGGACATGGCGCGTCGCCGTGACGGTCTCGGACCCGCTGAAGTACGCGGCCGCGCGCACGATCACCGTCCGCTGGCTAGTCAACTCGCCAACCGGCGGCATGCGGGGCCCCTGGTCCAAGTGCGTCGACAATCTGGGCGGCGACACCAAGCCCGGCGCCAAGGTAGACATCTACGCCTGCAACGGCACCGGCCCGCAGCGCATCACGTTCACCGGCGACGGCTTGCTGCACGTTGACTTCCGCTGTGTCACGGGCGGCACGCTTGCCCATGTGGAGCCGTGCAAGGGAACGGCTGACCAGGTATGGACCCGGCTGGCCAACGGCGAGTACGTGCTGAAATCGAACGGAAAGTGCCTGTCCGACCCGGGCGACTCCCGGCGTGACGGCACCCAGCTCCGCCTGCTCGCCTGCAAGGACACCGTCAACCAGCGCTGGTCCCTGCCGTAGGCTCGGCCCCCGCCGCCGTAGGCAATTCGATTCCAAATAATCCAAACTTAGGGCGAGGTAGTCGCACATATGGAAGTCTGCGCTGCGGGACGGCGGTAAGCCGGTTACAGACGACCAACGGGGAGACACATTCGTGAAGATCCGAGCAGTGCTGACTACCGGTGCCGCCATGGCGACCGTGGCCGCCGTGGCGTTCGCGGGACCGGCCCTGACCCGAGGTCCGGCGGCGCATAGCCTGTCGGCGGCCGCCGCGACGCGAGCGGCGATGACCTCCTCCTCCATTGCCGTGCCAGGCATGCAGATCCACGTCGTGAACCTGCACCAGCAGTTCTCGCGCGCCCTGGCGTCAAAGCGCGTGGTCACCGGGCCGGAAGCCGGGATCGTCCCGATGATGACCGGGCGCGGGACGGCCGCTCCGGCTGCGACCACAGCAGGGCCCGCGGCTGCCGCGGCCGCCGCCACCTGCAAGGAACCCGACTGCAACATGTCCAGGCATGGCGGTAAGGTGCAGCACGCGCCGCACGTCTACCTGCTGCTCTGGGGACCTGACTGGGCCACCGCGGGCACTGACGCCAACTCGGTCGCGAATTACCTGGCGGCGCTCTTCGCCGGCCTGGGGCCGGCGAAGTACGACTCCTGGTCGACGGTCACCTCGCAGTACGGCGATGGCACCGGGCACCCGGTGTTCGGCAAGCCGCTGCTCAACCTCAGCACCGACATCATCAACGACGCGAGCGCACCGCCGACCACCGTCACGCCCGACGAGATCGCCACCGAAGCGCTGAGCAGCATGACCCCGCTCAAGATTACGGACACGGCGGACGCCCAAGTCGTGGTCGCGTTCGAATCGGGCCAGTGCTTCAGCGACGGATTCGCCGGGAACTGCGGCGTACTGCAAAATAGCGGTTACTGCGGCTGGCACACCGCCGCCCCGACCGGCACCGGCACCGCTTACCTGCCCTTTATCAACCTGCCGTGGCAGCTTGATGCCAACGTCGGCTGCGGCCAGAACTTCGTCAACGGCGGCAGCCCTGGCCTCTTCGACGGCTGGAGCCTCGTCGGCGGCCACGAGTACTCGGAAGCGGTCACCGACCCGAACCCGAATACCGGCTACATCGACCTACAGGACCAGCCTGGCAAAACCGGCAACCCCAGCGGCGGCGAGATCGCGGACAAGTGCGTGTGGGGCGGGGAGCCGTGGCGTCTCAACGACCCGTTCGGCGACGTCACCCTGCCCGTCGGCACCCACACCTACCCGTTCGCGATGCAGAGCCTGTGGAGCAACGCGGCCAAGCGCTGCATCATGACATCGAACCCCAAGCTGTTCGTGCGCGCGCCGGGCCCGCAGAAGGCCGTCCTCGGCAAGGCAGTTAGCCTGCCGCTGACCACCGTCACGAACACCGGGGTCCAGAAGTACAAGGCGACCGGGCTGCCGCACGGCCTGACGATCACCGCGCACACCGGGAGGATCAGCGGCAAGCCCACGGTGACCGCGGGGACGTTCAAGTCGAAGATCACGATCTCCGACTACGCCAAGACGGTGACCATCGGGATCACGTGGTTCGTGAGCTCGACGCCCGGCGCGATCAGGGGCTTCGACGCGAAGTGCGTCGACTCCGCGGGCGGCAAGAGCAACAACGGCAACAGGCTCGACATCTCGTCCTGCACCGGCAAGGCGGCGCAGAAGCTCACCTTCGCGGCCAACCGCGAGCTGCAACTGCTCGGCAAGTGCGTCCAGGGCGGCACCGCCGCGTTCCTCGAGCCGTGCAAGGGCGCGTCGAACCAGGCATGGACGCGGCAGGCGAACGGCGAGTACGTCCTGGCCGCTAACGGGAAGTGCCTCACCGACCCGGGCAGCTCCAAGACCAAC
>Ga0306924_10001690_pt1 | contig 20391 bp, 25 predicted proteins | sample sta12Can44000111_FD_203756 | JGI IMG/M metagenome (GOLD analysis project Ga0306924, IMG submission 203756) | Lab enrichment of tropical soil microbial communities from Luquillo Experimental Forest, Puerto Rico - statanox.12C.anox.44.000.111 (v2)... | ecosystem: Environmental > Terrestrial >...
CGTCCTTGCTGATCAATCACTTACACTGCGCAATTCGCAGAACCCAGGGTCGAATCGGTCAAGTCGGGTTAGTCGCGCGACTGGGTTGCAACGGCTCGCGGCCGAGGGCTGGAGCGAGGTCGTGCGCAAGCGCGGCGATCATTCCGGATGCTCGTGCCGGGGGGCAGTACGAATACCAACCTCTCTCTGCCGTAACTCTTCTACCATCAGCCGAGTGGCTTCTCCGCTATCTGCTTGAGCTCGACCAGAATCTCGCGGCCCGTGTCGTCGCGACGTCTGTTGTGGCGGTGAGGGTTTTCTCTCTGGGATCGAGGGTGCTTTGGTGCGTTGGTCGTACCAATTGCGGAGGTCGCTCAAAAACGCCGCCACCTGTGGAGCGGGACCCGTGGTCGGTTGACTTAAGATCGGCGTGGCCACAGCTGGAGTAATTTCTTTTGGCACCGGCGCAACAGGCGTGGACCGGGCGACATCTCCCGCCGCTTGAACTCTCGTAGAGGCTGGCCCTCTTTCGGAAGGCTGCGGCTTTGCATCTGTTTCCGAAGCGGGATCAACGGGCTGGCGCATTGGAATCACAGAAGAAGCCAGCGCGACCAAAGCGAAGGTTGCAACAATGACGGCAATGGCCCGAAACACGAATTTCCGTCTCGCCGGCGAGGCGGTTGACCCCTCCTTGCCAGGATTGCAGTCGACAGTAACGGAGAGAGGCTCGTTAGGAAGAAAAAAAACTTCAGTCTCGGCTGATCCACTTGTTGATATCTGCAACAGCCATTGGGGTATTCCAAGATACCTCAGAGACTTTGGTGAGTGGGGCCTGGCTGCATCTGTAGGCCCGGTTGCAAACCTAATGCGGGCCTCGTTTCCAGTATGTCACAGCACCCGCTCAATCCGCTCCGGGTCTGAGTTACATTGACCTTCATGGCCTTGTCGCGCAGGCCGAAGACTGGCCACCCCGTGTTGGACGCGCAACCATTAACTCGCGCGGTCACGGCCGCGCTGCAGGCGGGCTGTGCCCGACAACGACAACCATCTCCGGAGCGAGTTGAATTCAAATCCCGGAATCCTGCACGCAAGCGCGCGTAACAGACGAGCAATCATGGGATAGTCGGACAGACCATAGAAGGCGATGTCGGCTGCGAGCTCGATTTCGTGCTCAAGGGCGACGTCGAGCAGAGCCGCGAAGTCTTCTATCGTCGTTGCTGGCGCATCCCGAATCTCGGCGACGATCGCACTAATTTCGAGCAGGAGCCTCGCTTGCCGCTCGCGCATCGGCGCCAGGTCGGCTCCCGCGATCTGAGCCCCGTCGATCGTGATGGCCAGTTCGTGGTGCTCGTCCTCAAGCTTCACCCACTGCTTGTGCAGCGCAGAGGTCGAAGAATGCGGGCTGTCGCTCACAGCTTTTGACCCTTTGCTCGCTTTCACGGCCATCGCCCACGCCAAACGCAGCCTGTGAAAGTTAGACTTGGTGAGCGGACCCGTCCCGTCCAAAAGACGTCAAAACCGGGTCCCCGCGTCGGCCCATCTGTACATCAGCGCCGGTGCCGAGAGCTCGAAAACCCGGCCCAATCCAATCCGGCGGAGGCTGCGTCCACGTTGCCTCGGCATGCTCGATATCGACCGAGGAGATATCCGGAGGGATCCGAGCGATAGCGTTGACACCCACCGATGGGATCGCGGTTGACGGCGTACCACGCTCTCGTCAGCAACGCCGCCTGGCGGGTCGGCATGATTCAAGGATGCGGTAACTTTGCAGGCGGGTCGTGCGCAAACCGGGAAGACCATAGGCTTCGAAGGCGCGCTGCCAGGCGAAAAACTCCTCCTCCGAGAGTTGATAGCGACGGCAGGCTTCCTCGACGGTGATCTCGCCGACGCGCACTGCAGCCACCACAGCCGCTTTGCGGCGGATCACCCATCTCTTGGTGTTTGGCGGCGGCAGCTCAGCCACGGAAAGTGTTCTGATAATCCCACCAGAGGAGGGAGGCTATATAGGTCAGATTGTGGCAAGTCCATCAAATTTGTTACAGGATTAGCCAGCAATGTTAAGAACCGTTACCCACGGGGTCGGGCGCAGCAGCTCAAGAGGGTTGCCCGCTGCCGCACGTAGGCCCGACGGGAACAGCTCCTTGATCTCGATCAAAGAAGACGCCGTGGCCGTCCAGGTATCGATCATTATAATTTCGCGATCAGAGTGAATTTCGAGGACGGTCGGCCAGTGGGTCGTATCGAGAAGCCGTAAGTCAAGCGGCATCGTACGCAATCGACCGCCAGCGGTTAGTTCGATGGCAAGATCGTGGTCGAGATGCATGCGAGCGGCATTCTCGAACACCACCTCCTCATAGCTATTGCGCTTTAGTTCGCTCAGGTTGATCTCGTCGCCCTGAAGCACATCACCCCTCTCGTCATATCCTCGCTGCAGCCCGCCGCTTCAGGTCAAGCTTTGCTCCGGCTTCGAAAAGTGAACCCGAGCAAAGGTTCCGTTGATCTGAGTCAATGACGCTATCGCGGAGCTCGGTTCAATGAGTTCGATATGGTGCAAGTTTATCTGGTGCGGAGATATGGCCTTCAAGATTAGCGGTAACCTGGGAGATAAGAAGCCTTTCTTCCGAATGGCCGTCGCTGCATCAGGCACGGCGCATATAGAAGTCATCATCGATGACAAGAGCATAGACCGCGAGCATGCCAGCCGCCTTCTGCGGATGATGGCCGAGCGTCTTCTCGAATGCAATTGGCCGCCCGACCAAGCCTGCGGATCTCCTAGCCTTCTACAATCAGGGTGCTGAGGATGATCACGGGCAGCCGAAGCTTCCCAGTCATCGGGCACTGGGTGCAGGACAACGTTACCACCGAGAGCTGAGGAGAGGACAATGTACAGGAACATCCTCATACCGACCGATGGTTCAGAGCTGGCCGGGAAGGCTGTCGAGCACGGCATCGTGCTGGCCAAAAGGATCGGCGCCAAAATCACGTTCCTGACGGTCACGCCCCCGTTTCATATTTTCACGACCGATACGCAAATGATCGAGGACACGCCGGCTCAGTACAAGACGCGCATAACGGCCGACGCCGCTAAAACGCTCCGCGCAGTCATCGACGCGGCAGGAGCGGCCGGTGTCGCGTTCGACTCGGTCCAGATCGAGGACGAGCATCCCTACCGGGCGATCATCGATACCGCCGGATCAAAAGGCTGCGATCTCATCGTCATGGCCTCGCATGGGCGCCACGGCATCTCGGCGCTCGTGCTCGGCAGTGAGACGGTCAAGGTGCTCACGCATTCCAAAATACCTGTTCTCGTCCATCGCTGAGCAAGGAGTAAACCACCGGTAGACGCTGAGGAGATTCCGAGACTAGCGCTCTCGACCCGCTGGCTAGGGTCGGGGCTGCGCCGATCAGCGCTTCGTAGTTGCCGCAATCAGCGATATCGGCGGGTCGGTGAGCCGCTGGCCCGTACATGGAATTGGCCTGGAGTGATGGAATAATGACCGAGAAGCCGATTATCGCCGAACAACCTGGGCCGTTTGCGGGCAAAAAGGGCAGCGCTCCCGGAAAACATCCCCCTTTCCGGCATCTGCTGCGACTTGTGATTGCTGCTGCGGTCTTACTCATCATCGTCCTGGGAATCATCACCGGCTATGCAGAGAAATGGCGGTGGATGCGGCAGCTCGACTACGCCGGCATCTTTTGGACGCTGCTGTCGGTTCAGTGGGCGATGTTTTGCGCGGCTTTCGTCTTCGCCTTTCTGTACCTGTGGCTCAATCTCCGTCAGGCTGTCCGAAACAGCGTCCCTTTCCGCGAGAACGGCCGGGCAGGGAGGCCTGCCAATTTGTCCGAAGGCGATGCGGTCGCGCAGGCCGGCATCGATTTTTCTCCCAGACTTTTGAAGCTGGCCGTTGGCGTGATCAGTGCCGGCGTCGCTCTGTTCTTCGCGGTCGGTTTCTACGCCAACTGGGATACCTACATACGCTTTCGTTACGGCGGGTCCTTCGGCGTATCCGATCCCCTCTTCGGGGTCGATGTCGGGTTCTATGTCTTTCATCTGCCCTTCTATGGGCTGTTGCAAACCAGTCTAATGTTGCTGACGGTATTGGCGCTCGCCGCCGTCCTTCTGACCTACATGTTCTTTGGTTTACTGCGCGTGAGCGGCAACGGAAAGATCGCGGCAGACGGCGCTGCCACGTCACATCTGTGCGTGCTTCTTTTTATTCTTGTTGCCAACTGGGCATTTGGGCTCTACCTCGATCACTACAACCTCGTCTACTTCACTCTTGGCGTCGTCTATGGAGCCGGCTACACGGCGGATCATGTGACGAGGATCGCCCTATGGATCATGGTCGCTGTCTCGGCGGCGGCGTGTCCGCTGCTCGTTCTCAACTTCTTTCGCCAGCGATTTCGCGCGCTCCTCGTGGGATCCGGCATCTACGTGGCCGTCTATGTCGTCGGAATCCTGCTGTTCCCCGCCGTTTTTCAAAAGTTCTTTGTGCAACCGAGCGAGCTGGCGCTCGAGACCCCCTATCTGAAGAACTACATCGAGTTCACCCGCAAGGCCTACCAGCTCGGAGCCATCCAGGAAACCTCCTATCCGGCGTTGGCGGACCTGACGTCCGCGGTGATCGCAAGGAACCAAGACACGATCCAGAACATTCGTCTATGGGACTCGCGGCCGCTGCTGCAGACCTACCAACAGACCCAGGCGATACGCCTCTACTACCAGTTCTATAATGTCGGTGTCGACCGTTACCACCTGGTGGATGGCCATCATCAGGTGATGCTTGCCACCCGCGAGCTCTTGCCGGAGCTCCCTGCGAAAGCGCAAACCTGGGTCAACCATATCTGCAGTTCACCCATGGCTATGGCGTGGTCATGAACTTCGTCTCGAAGAAAGTCGGCGGCGGCTTTCCGAAAGACCTTCTCGAGAACGTCCCTGCCGAATCGGCATACGGCCTGAACATAACCCAGCCTGCGATCTACTACGGGCAATCAATGCCCGGTTATCGGATCGTTGCGACCGGCATCAAAGAGTTCGATTACCCCAAAGGAAACGACAATGTTTATACCAGCTACGACGGAAAAGGCGGTATCCCGCTGGACAGCTTCTGGAAAAAGCTCCTGTTCGCCTGGACCCAGAAAGACGTCAACATCCTTTTGACCTCCTACCTCACGCCGGATAGTCGGATCCAGATCTGGCGGACGGTTCAGGAGCGCGTGGCACAGATCGCTCCGTTCTTGCGCCTCGACACCGATCCCTACCCCGTGCTGAGCGCGGGCAAGCTGTACTGGATCCAGGATGCCTATACGGACTCCGACCAATTTCCGTATTCGTATCCCCACGGGGCGGGCTTCGGGGATAACCTGAACTACATTCGAAACTCGGTGAAGGTCGTTGTCGACATGTACGACGGGACCGTGTCCTTTTACGTCATGGACCCCCAGGATCCTGTCCTCGCCGTCTATCGGCGGGCATTCCCTGGGTTTTCAATGACCTGGATCAGCTGCCCGCAGACCTCAAAAAGCACCTACGTTACCCGGAGGATCTCTTCGCCATTCAAGCCGACCAGTACAAAACCTTTCATATGACGGATCCTCAGGTCTTCTACAATCGGGAGGATTTGTGGGTAGCACCCAAAGAGACGTATGCCGGCCATTTGCAGCCAATGGAGGCCTATTACATCCTGATGAAACTCCCGGGAAGCGACCAGCTTCAGTACCTCCTGATGATGCCGTTCACGCCACAAAACCGGGATAACACGATTTCCTGGATGGCGGCCAAATGCGATTTTCCCGAATACGGCAAAATGCTCTTTTACCAGCTCCCCAAGGAAAAGCTGATTTACGGGCCAAACCAGATCGAGGCGATGAGACGGTCGGCTGCGAACACAGGTCGCGGCTGGTATCGGGTAAGCGGCCGCAAGCCAATTTGAATGCCGGATCGCCGCGCAGCCGGTCAAGGTCGTCGGCGTCTTCATAGCCGCAGGCGATGGCGAAGATGCGGGCGCGCAGGATATCGGGAAGCGGGTGTACTACCCGGCTTGCGTCGCGGTCGTCCGGGATCACTGCCGCGAGACGCTTGGCGATGCCAAGGCGCCACTCCGCTTGGGCCAGCAGCATCACCCCTCCGTCGGATGTGATCCGTCCGCCATCGAAGGCGGCGCTCACCTTCTTGCGCGCTACCGCTGGCAGGTCGAAGGGTAGGGGGATATCCTCAGCCATAAGAGTTTACCGCTCCTCGATCACTCTGCGCTTGCCGCTTCGGCCACGGGAATCATGCTGCATATTCACGTTTCGTACTACGTCCGGCTAGTCACCCGCGCCGACGAGGTGATCAAACCGACCGTTGTTTTTTCGGAGTCGATCCCGCGGGGTCTGCCCGCTCATTCAAGGAAACTTTCGTCGGCCGATGAACCCAGGCGAGTTGCGTCATGGATGATGTCGTTATCGCTCGGGCGTTGCATGTTCTCGCGGTAGTGATCTGGATCGGCGGGGTCGCGATGGTGACCATGGTGGTGCTGCCAGCTATTCGACACGACGATGTCGGCCCAAACCGGCTTCCGGTGTTCGAGGCCATTGAGCGGCGGTTCGTATGGCCTGCGCGGATCGCCACGATGGTTGTCGGGCTGACCGGCTTCTACATGACACAGCGCCTCGAACTGTGGGAACGGTTCCGGTCGAGCGAGTTCTGGTGGATGCACGCCATGGTGTGCGTGTGGCTACTGTTCACGGTCGTGCTGTTTGTGGCCGAGCCGCTAATTCTGCACCGATGGCTCCATGCGCGGGCGAGTGCGACCCCCGATACCACCTTTGCCTTTCTGCATTGGGCTCACTGGCTGATGCTCGTGCTCAGCCTCATCACGATCCTCGGGGCCGTCGCCGGTAGCCAAGGATCGTCCCTGTTTTGACCGGTCGTGTCTCGACGGAGCAGGCATCGCGGCGTAAGCGGGTTGAACAGATCAGAAGCCGGCGACTGAGTCGGCTCGACAGTGGGAGCGCAAGAACGTGACGCTGGAAGCAGACCGGGTCGATAGGCCCACAGAGGATCCTGTGAGCAACGTGCTCAAATGGGTCTTGCTGGTAGTTGCCGTCGGGAGTTTCGGGATCCTCGGCTGGACGACAGACCTCACCTACAAGGCCGCTCCGCCCTTTCCCGACCGGTTTGTTACCTCCGACGGCACGGTTCTGATGTCGGCGGCCGACATCGAGGTCGGGAAGGCCGGCTTCCAGAAAGCCGACCTGATGGATTACGGCAGCCTCTACGGCATGGGGTCGTATTTCGGGGAGGATTACACGGCCGCCAATCTTGTGCGCCTCGCCACCCTGACCCAGGACAACCTTGCCAAGGCGAGTGGCGGCAAGGCGTTGTCGGAACTGACGATGGAGCAACGCGCTTCGGTCAAAGCGGCGATGCAGGCCGAGCTGCAAGGCGTCGATCTGACCAAGCAAGTCGCTGTCATCCCCGATCCTCTGGCCGCCGCGATCACCGCGCTTCGGAGCGAGATCGTGCAGTCTCTGCTCCATCACGACTTCGCCAAGGGCTGGACGCAAGCTTACAGCCTCGATCAGCAGAGCGCCGAACAGACCGCGGACTTCCTGATCTATTCGTCGTTGACGACAGTCGCCCGCCGTCCTGGCACCGACGCGTCGTGGACGCAGAATTGGCCGTTTGAGCCGCTGATTGGCAATACGCCGACAACCAGCACCTTCCGTTGGACCTGGATAAGCTTCTGCTTCACCTTCTTCGCGTTCGGCGCCGTGTTGTTCATCTATCAGCGGTTTCTGAACGATCCTGACCAGGCGCTTATGGACCCGGTGCTTGCCCGCTTTCGCCCCTTGACCGCGAGCCAGCGGCGGGTCGGCAAGTACTTTCTCGTCGTGGCGGGGGTGCTGCTGTTGCAGATTCTCGTCGGCTCGATCATGGCCCACTACTATTTCGACCGAACGAGCTTCTACGGCATTGAGGTCGATCGCTTCCTGCCCTTCAACTTCCTCCGGGATGTCCATATTCAGTCGCCGATTGTCTGGATCGGCCTGTCTTGGATCGGCGCGGCCCTGTTTCTCGCCCCGGCGATCAGCGGCGGCGAGCCGAAAGGCCAGGGCTTCCTCGTGGATGTGCTCTTCTGGGTTACGCTGCTCATCGTCGCCGGCGCGCTCGTCGGCAACTATCTCGGCATCATGGGTTATATCCGAGAAAGCTGGTTTTGGTTCGGCAATCAGGGGCTTTCTTACATCCAGCTCGGCAGGGCATGGCAGATCGGGTTCTTCGCCGGGCTCGCGATCTGGAGCATCCTCGTCTTCCGTGCGCTTTGGCCGACCCGTACCACCTTATTTCAAGCGACCCGACAATTCTGGTCGGGACGGATCCGCCTCGAGCATCTGATCTGGGCGTCCACCGTCAATATCGCGCTACTCTACGTCTTTGGCATGATCCCGCTCACGGGGATCGAGAAGTCCTTTACGATCACGGACTTCTGGCGCTGGTGGGTGGTCCATCTCTGGGTCGAGCAGTCCTTCGAGTTCTTCGCGGCGGCGATCAGCGCCTACTTGCTGATGGCAGTTGGGCTTGTCTCGCGGCAGCTCGCCGAGCGGTCGGTCTATTTGGCGCTGATCCTGATCTTCTTGGGCGGCGTGCTTGGCACCGGTCATCATCTCTATTGGGCGGGCGAGCCAGGCCTGTGGGTGCCGATGGGCACGATGTTCTCGTTTATCGAGGTGTTACCCTTGGTGCTGTTGATCTTGGAGGCGATCCAGCAGCGACAGCTGATCAAGGACGATCGGGAGTTCAAATACGGCCTCGCTTATACCTACATAATCGGCGCGGCATTCTGGAATTTTGTCGGCGCCGGCGTCTTTGGCGGCGGCACGCTGAATGCGCCGCTGATCAATTACTACGAGCACGGGACGTTTCTCACCCTCAACCATGCTCACACGGCGTTATTCGGCGCCTTCGGCCTCTTGGGGATCGGGCTGATCTACTTCTGCCTGCGCTATGCCGCCGCCGATCGGCAACCGTTCGGCGAGAAGCTCGGGCAGTGGGCCTTTTGGCTCTACAACGGCGGCTTGGTCCTGTGGATCGCCTTCAACTTCTTTCCGATCGGCTGGCCACAGCTCGATGCCGTCTATGAGCACGGGCTAGCCTACGCACGGAGCAACGCGTTCTACGATACGACGCTCTTCTGGCAATGGATGCGCTTTCCGGGTGACGTGGTGTTCGCGCTCGGCGCACTGCTGATGGCTTGGGACTTCATCATCAAGCTGCGCCCGCTCCTTCCCCGCTTCGTCGAACGTCTGATCCCGGGCTCTCGGGTCTTGCGAGGGGCTGCCGGCGGCACGGCATGAACATCGTCGTCGGAGACGTGTCGAGTCCTCCCGCGCCGACATTTCTCACCCAGGGCTTCCGGCCATTCTTTCTGGCGGCTGGACTCTGGTCGGCTGCGTCTCTGGCTCTATGGATCGTCATGTTCGCCACAGGATCCGCCGTACCTAGCCGATTTGATCCGCTCGCTTGGCATATACATGAGATGCTGTTCGGCTTCGTGGTGGCGGCTGTCGCCGGCTTTCTGCTCACCGCGATCCCAACCTGGACCAAGCGGCTTCCGATCAGCGGATTTCCGTTGGCCGTGCTTGCCGGTCTGTGGCTGCTCGGCCGTGTCGCCTGCCTGATCTCAGCCCTCGTCCCCGCCTGGCTCGCCATCGCAGCGGATCTGTCTTTTCCGATGGCTTTGGTCGGGCTTGTCACCCGCGAGATCGTTGCCGGGCGGAGCTGGCGCAACTTGCCGATGGTCGCGCCGGTGATTGTGCTCGGCATCGCCAATCTGCTGATGCATTTGCAGGGCGATGGCGTCGCCGTGCCACTTGGACTGGGGTGGCGTCTCGGACTGGCCGCAGTGATCGTACTGATCTCCGTGGTGGCCGGCCGGATCGTGCCGAGCTTCACCCGGAACTGGCTGGCGAAGCGAGGCGACCCCGGCCTCCCTGCCGTTCATGGGTGGATCGACCGGGCCGCGCTCGGCATCCTGCATGGTGGCTTGTTCGGCTGGGCGTTCTTTCCGAACATTCGTGCGGTCGGCGTGCTCCTTCTGCTTGGCGCGGTACTCAACCTCTGGCGCCTCCTGCGTTGGCACGGTGCCGCGACCGTCACGGAGCCGCTGCTCCTGGTTCTCCATATCGGCTATGCTTGGTTGGTGCTGGGTGCGGGCTTGCTCGGCGTTGCATTGCTCGATGGTAATCTGCCGCAAAGCGCCGCCATCCACGCCCTGACAGCGGGGGCCGCCGGAACGATGATCTTGGCGGTGGTGATGACGCGTGCCACGCGCGGCCACACTGGACGCGATTTGTCGGCGGATCCCGTCACCAATCTGATCTATGTGCTGGTCACCCTCGCGGCGATCACCCGCGTCGCGGCCGCCTTCGGTGCGAATTGGACCATGCCGCTTCTCTTCGCCTCTGCATGTTTCTGGATTGCCGCCTTTGTGGTCTTCGCCTTGTTCTATGGACCGATGCTGCTTCTTCCGCAGAGCCCGAGCCAGCTCCGTTAAAATCATGCAGATCGAATCACAAAAGGCTCTCCAGCACAGATTTCCATGCGTGGCGCTCTGGCAAGTCTTGCCCGAACTGTCAGGCCGGGGTGTAACCCGGATGACGATTTTAAATCAGTGCCTTGGTCGATATTCTGAGCCGCAAATAAGGGCCGTCGTGAATAAGACGAGTTAGCGTGTGCTCTTGGCCAACAAGTGTGGACCACTTTCACACAGAGGAAAAGATTGCGCCCGGTCATGAGGGCCTGATGCGCGCTCTCGTGACGGCCGCCATCTACTTCGGCTCATTCTTGGTGATCGGGCTGACTGCAAAACTGTTGGTCAACAGATGGATCGCGCGGAGAGACCTCGACCTACCAGAGATTCAAGCGCAGGTCGGGCCGCGTCGCGGCAAGCGTCGAGTTTTCCTATTGGGATTCTGGCGCGATGAAGGTCCGGATTGAGCCGGTCCTATTTGGGCGGAGGGGGGCGGCGTGCAGGATTGACGCCAGACCCGATACCCATCACCGAACCAGCATTTCGATCCCGATGAGAACGAGCGCAGCCATTGTTAACGTCGCAAGCACTGTGGGCGCGCCAGTTCCTTCCGCGTCTGCCGCAGCGCGAGCTGGGCTTGGATGATGTCATCAGCAAGCTGGGGGCGGTGCTGCCCTGTCTCGGAGCCAGCCGGAGCGTTCTAGCGCATCGTAGATTTCGGTTACCAGCAGCTCCGCGTTGTTGTCACCGGCGCGCAGGAAGGTCCGGTGCGACATGCCCGCTATGGCGTTACGGATCTCGAACTTGATCGCGGCGACCCGATCTGAATCGTCCATGGCGTCCTCGGTTAGTGGTCAGCGGCAGCGCCGTGCGACCATGCCGCTTACATTCAAAAGTCGCAGAACCGCGAATACGGCAAGGGAGCGTAGAGCTGTCGGCCGGGGGCGAGGTCAACATCTTTGTCACGGTTGAAGTCTTGACCGAAGCTCTCGGGCGCGATGTGATAATGCCTGGGCGGAACATCGCGATAGACGGCGCTGCCGTTTGCGACAGCCCCGAAAAGGTTGCCGTTCACGTTGATATTCGCGAGGTTGAGGCTCTCGAAAGGTTCGTATGGGCGGTGGAACCAGATCCGGGTCTGACCCGCCGGAGCTGGCGGTGCCGCGACTGGGACCGCCGCCGGCGGCTGGACACAGGCCGCCGCGATCAGAGCAACAGGCCGCTTGCCCACTGCAGCCATCTTCGGGGAATGCGGTTTTTGGCCATGACAAGCATTCGACTCCGGCGATCGAAATTTATTCCGCTGAGCGTGAGCCTGCTTGCGTCCGCGACAGGGACAGGGCTCCGCCTGAGCCACCTGTCTCGTTCGGGTCGGGCTCAGCCGCTTATCGCCGCGACGGCTCATACTATCGCCGAAACTTCCAATCTCAATCGCGCTCGTGGGCGAGAGCTCTTTCGATGCAGCCTACCAGTTCACCCGCTCGGAAAGGCTTCTCCAATAGCAGCGCGCCCACCCGATCCACAGCCGATCGTATTCTTGCGTCAAGCGCTCCTGTCATGAACATCGCAGGGGTCGTTATTCCGTCCCGTCGAAGCTGGTCGAGGAGCTCAAGACCGCTCATGCCAGGCATATGCACGTCGACCACCAAGCAACTATTTCCGTCTGGACGCGCATCACGCAAAAAGGCCGCGCCTGAAGCATAGGTGCAAACCGCAAAGCCCTCGCACTCGAGCAACATACGGATCGAGTCTCTGACAGCGTCATCGTCGTCCACGACGTAAGCGGTTGGCCTCTGCGCCAAGGAATTATCCTCCGTTTCGCGCGCCCTTATACGCCGGGAGGATCGTTGGACGCTTTGATCTATCGCAATCACTCGCGCCGGCCAGGTCTCATCTTGTGGCGGTGACTACGTTGCTGCCCCACCCGGTAGACCACGCCATTAATCCCTTCTAATCGGGCGGCCAAGCGACTCCCGCGTTTCGCTTTCCGAAGCGACACTCTCCAATTGGGAGTGGTTGATAATTTTGACGTGCCGCCGATCTCTGAACGTGATCGCGCCCCGGCTGACGAGGCTCCTGAATGATCGGCTCACAGCCTCGAGCGACATACCGACATAGTCGCTGATATCGGACCGGTTCATTGGGAGATAAACCTCCTCCACGCTTTCTCCTCTGGCGGCCTGGTAGTTCTCGAGCAGCTGCAGGAACAGCGCGACCTTGGCTAAAGCACGGTGCTCGCTGAGGAGAAAGGCATGACGCTGTGCCTCGCGTAACTCATGGCATATTTTGCAGATGACGTGAGATTCCAAAATGGGATCTTTTCGAAGCCTGGTCTCAAGAGCCGTTACCGGTATCCTGTATCCTATTACGGCAGTCGCCGCGTCAGCCGAATTGACATATCTTCCTTCCTCGGCCAGCCCGATCAGGTCATCCGGAAACAGAAAGGCGACAATATGCTGCCTCCCGTCTGGCAAACTCTTATATGACTTCACCACGCCTCCGATGATATTGAAAATGGCATCGGCCGGATCCCCTTGACGGTAAATCCTTGTCCCCTTCTTGAAGCGAACAACCGAAGAGATAACCGCGAGTTGTGCGCGTTCTTCATCCGTGAGCAGATGCGCCCGCTTGCCGCCGGAGGAACCCCATAAGGCCATGGCGGCGAGGGACGGACCGCCACCAGGTGGTCCACGGGGATGAGCCCTTCTGCTGCTATTCAAACTGTCCTCGCAATCGCTACGGTTGGGCCTCGTCGGTAGAGCGAGAGGGCGCTTTACCTAACTTCACCATCCGCCGCCAAATCGGCCGCAACCTTGATCTCGATCAAATTTCCGAGCGCGATGACTATAGCCGCCCCAATGGTTCGTTTTTAAGATTTGAGCCGGTGGCCCCCTCAGCGCGCCGCTGCTGAGGTCGGCACGACCTATCGTTCCGAATGGAGTAGTCGTGGCCACGGATAGTGACAAGAGCAGTGGAGGACCGCCAAAAAACCTGACCGAAGAGGGCGTCGCGCTCGTCGCCGAACTGATCGAAGCGCTGACCGCAATCGGCAATTACGTCACTGCGGCAAACCACATATTTGGGGCCGAGCCACGGCCGACACAGGAAACTCTGGGCGAGGCCCTCGCAAAGAGCTTAGCGCAGTTTGAGCGCGCCAACGAAGCTGCTCGCCGACTGCGAGACCTCTTTCGCCGAGAAAGCACAACCCACGATGAGGGCCGGTAGGGGTAGGGAATGCCGAGTACGAGATATCCGTGGCGCGTGTCCTGGTGGTAGAAGACGATGCCCGTCCAAAGCGGATCTCCGAATTTCCTCCAAGAAATCGGGCACGAAGTCGCGTGAGGAGTTTGCCATCGTCGCTTTCGGCGATGGCGTTCAGCGAAGTGATGAAGGTCAGCCCGTCCTCGGGCGAAGGCCTTCACACTCGGAATCGGGATCATCGCCGCGCCGGCGCCGCAACGTCGACCGGCAGTTATTCGCTGATGTTCAGTCCCTCGTGCTAACGCGGCCGCCGCGCAAGCAATTAGTTCGACCATCCGTCCCAAGGGGTTGGCCGCAAAAACTGTTCTATTCCGTCTGCTGCAAGTGAACGCCGGGCAATACCAAGATGGCCAACGTGGTTGCCATTTGGCCGAACCAAAGGACGACCGGGAACGAGGGAAAAACCAGTCGTGGAGGCGAGTGGCTGCCCGCCTCGGCTGGTGTTTGGGCTAGATTAGCCGTGTCCGACGCTCACGACGCTTTGAGCTCGATCCTTCTCGCCTTTGCGGTTTCCGCCTTGGGCAGGACGAGATGCAACACGCCGTCCTTCAGCGTCGCCTCGATCCGGTCGCGGTCGATGTTTTCGGAAAGCGTGAAGACGCGCTCGTAATCCCCGTTGGCGAATTCGTTGTAAACGCGCTGATACCCGGCTTGCTCGCTGGCAGCGCTTCGTCCGCGGATCGTCAACATCCGTCTTTCGAGGGTGATGTCCACGTCATCGGGCGCGACACCGGGCATCTCGGCGAGCACGACAATGCTGTCTTTCGTCTCGTAAATGTCGCTCGGCGGGACGAATACTGGGCGACTGGTTATGCGGTCGCGGTGCCCCGTTGATGGCGGTGTCCGCGGGTCGATATTTCCGACTTCCTGGGCCATGATTGAATTCCTCCGCTAGGGTTATGCAGCGCGGATTTCGATCTTCTTCGGCCGGTCAGCTTCCAGCCGTTGTAGCTCGATTTCCAGAATGCCGTTATTGAAGCGCGCCCGAACTTTATCTGCATCGACCCGGAACGGCAGCTGGACCGCGCGCGAGAAAGTGCCATAGGCGCGCTCGCGACGTTGCCAGTTGACGTTGTCTTCTTGTACCTTTGGCTCCCGCTTGCCCTCCAGCGCCAGCACGTCCTCTTGTAGGCTGATGGTTACATCATCGCGGGTTACGCCCGGCAACTCGGCTGTCACCACCACGCTATTTTCGCCGAGCCAAATGTTTATCGGCGGAAAGTCGCGTGCGGTGGTTGCACCAAACCCTGAGAACAGCCGGCTCATTTCGGTCTGCATTCGCCGCAACTCGACGAAGGGATCGAAACCCAATCGGGGGAATTCTGAAAGCGCCATGATTGGACCTCCTCTCACTGTTGACCCGGGTGTTGCTGCGAAGCGCATCTGATGCGGCATGGAAGCAATCGGCTGGAGCGCATAATTGCACCGATCGAGATTGCCGGTGTGCAGGTGAGGATGGCTGAGCAACGATTGGGATCATATCCTCACAAAGAAGCGAGATGACCACGTCCGGCGAGAACCGCTTTATAAGTAGTATGATAGGGTTTCCGTTGCACCGAATTGATATGGATCAACTCTCCTAAAAAACGACGTTTCCGAGCTCCTCTGCCGGGGATAAAGCCGACTTCTCGCCTACAGCCCCGCAATGCATTGCTAAGACGGGCGAACCCTTTTCTGAGCTCGTCCGCCCGTTCCCCGAGGGAAACATGTCCAGACGGTAGCCGGGATGAAGGCGGCCGACGATGCCGCAATTGCCGCCTGAGAAAGCTCCGCGCCCAAAAATCTGATGCTGATCGCCCAGTTGCGGGGCTCCACCCTCACTAGCATCAGGGGAGCTGGGTCGGATGCGACAGACAGCGACGGCAGAGGCGCGCGCCTTGATGAAGGCAAGACAACAAGTTCCGGCGCCGCGATGCAGGCAACCCATCGCTTCGGCTACCCACGGCGTCCCTTCGCGGGCGGGCTTGTTGCCAAGGACGTCCAAAAACCGGACAATGGCGTTCGCCGATGCTGGAATCCGGTGAATGTCGGATAATACGTTAATCCCAGTAGTTGCTTCGATCATCAACGGAAGCGTGACGGGCCGATCTCGATTTCGCCGATCTTCTCGGTACAAAGAAACACACGCCGGAGGAGAACTATATTGTTCCAGAACATCTTGGTCGCGACCGACGGGTCGGACCTCGCCGCCAAGGCCGTTGAGCAAGGGATCCTTTTCGCCAAGGAGATCGGTGCCAAGATTACCGCTGTGACGGTCACTGAGCGATTCAATGTGCTCTTGCTAGCGCCAAGCCAACTCGAATACACCCCGCTCGAATACAAGAAGCATGCGGCGGCTCACGCTGAGAAAGTGCTCGGCACGGTCTCGGCTGCGGCCAAGTTAGCAGGTGTCGCCTGCGAAACGCTTCACAGCGAGCACGAACACATCTATCAGGCAATAATCGATGCCGCCGCATCGAGAAGGTGCGATCTGATCGTGATGGCCTCGCACGGGCGTCGCGGTGTCTCAGCGGTTGTCCTCGGGAGCGAGACGGTTAAAGTGCTCACGCACTCGAAGATCCCCGTCCTCGTCTATCGCTGAAGTCCACCGACTGTTGGGCGGAGGTGCCGAAATCCGATGCCGCCTCACGCTGGCGCATCTGCCGCAGCGGCGAGGACGCACGAGATCCACAAGCCGTCTCAGCGCCGTTTTACACCCACTGGGTTGCGTTGGCGGGTTATGTCGGCCAAGAGAGGGACGACATTGCTAGCACCTCCTTGCTTGAGCGCGGTGATCTTCTCAGACGCGCGGCTCGCGACAGCGCGAACGGGACTGTCAGTCAAATGCGCATACCGCTCGGTGGTTCGGGATTGACGGTGACCAAGTACCTTGTCGACGAGGTAGAGGCTGTCCCCGCCCGACACGGCAATCGAGGCGAAGTCGTAGCGCGGGCAGTCCGAGCCGTACATCAGCACGCCGTCGCTTAGCGCGTTTGTGACCATGCCGTCCACTGAACAACTGTATCGGCGAGGGCGAGATCGCGCCTTCCGGTCAACGCGCACGTTGCTGGAGGGCTGTTCTTGATATCCGAGATGGCCGATTGTCCGGCGGCAAGCTCGTCGAGTGTCCAAGCTCGCGCGGCGGCATGGAATGCTCGCCGGCACGATGGGCGACAGAACCTCTGTGACCGACCGCCACTCTGCCGCGGAAGGAATGGCCGACTGCACCAGGGACAATTTAGCGCATCGCTCGTATCAGGCTCGGCAACGCTGCCACCCGCTTCCTGGACGGATTGGACGGATCTTTGCATATCAGGCGTCTCGCGCACGTGTCAGCGTGCGCGCGTGTAACGGTCCATATGCGAGGATCTGTCCAATCTGTCCATGGGTCGCTCAGTCCGAGGCCGCACGGGTCTGCTCGGCGGGTTTTAGAGTGATTCCTGTATAGCCGCGGACCCCTTGGCTCTTGTCCTTTGGGTACGCCATTGCCCCGTGCTCGGCGCCCTCGCCTTCGTCGACCGGGATCGCGGTGACATCGTGGGCGCGCAGGATAACGCCGCTCGCTTCGAGGTGAGGCGCCGTAGTGAGTATCAGCCGGGCGCCGCTAGAATTCGGCGCGGCTTCGAACTGCTCCGCGTCTGCCAGGTCATCGATCGGCACCAGCATCCCGTCCGCCGCCAGGGTGCCCAGAGCTGCGGCGATCCAGACCGGCGAGTTGGGTGCCCAGAGCGCAACTGGGCTGCCACTGTCGACTCCATCTTCACGCAGGTTGCAAGCCAAGCTCAGCGCCTTCTCGGCGAGAGCCTCGCTGCCCCATGTCGCGACACCGTCTTCGCCGAACGAGATGACGACTGGGTGCTCTCCCCGCGCCGTGAGTTCGTTCAGTAAACCCCCGATGGTCCAGGGGACGATCACAAGGCTGCCTCCTGTTGTATAATCCTCACTGATAGGTCGTGCGCAGAATATTGCGTTGATCCAGGTCAATGTCGTTGCCGCTGGCGCGGATAGCGTTGCCCGGTCGCAGCACAGGAGGGACGGATGAGGGCGAGAGATGTGATGGTCAGGGCCGTGGTGACCACATCGCCGGATACCACCGTCGAAAAACTTGCGCGGCTGATGATCAATCTTCGCATTAGCGGCGTTCCCGTCTTGGACGGGGATGGACGGCTCGTCGGGATTGTCACCGAAGGCGACCTATTGCGCCGGGCTGAGACCGGAACCGAACGCCACCGCTCGCGCTGGAGCGAGTTGTTTTCCTCGAATTCGCGGCTGGCCGCCGAATACATCAAGTCGCACGCCAAGCGGGTGGCGGACCTCATGACCCGCGAAGTTGTCAGCATCGACGAAATGGCGACGCTTGCCGAGATTGCCGATCTGCTGGAGACAAAGCAGATCAAGCGTGTGCCGGTCGTACATGACGGCAGGATTGTGGGCATCGTCAGCCGCGCCGACCTACTCCAAGTATTAGCCAGCGGCGGAGTCAAAACGGCTGATGAAGATCGTGACCGCACGATACGCGACCAATTGCTCACCAAGCTGCGCAGCCAGAAATGGACCGATGCCTCTGAGGGTCGCGTTGTCGTCTCCGACGGGGTCGTGCATTTCCGGGGTATCGTCGGATCGGAGGCCGAGCGCAAAGCACTGCGTGTCGCCGCCGAGAACACCCCAGGTGTTCTAGGCATTGAGGATCACACGATATTGTGACCGCTCTACCCGGCGATGTGAGGCGACCACGCGCGCATCGATCCTCCTCGGCTATGCTGGACGATCAGCGAGACGTCATCGCTTTTCTCAGCGAGCCATCCTCCTTTGGACTGGCAGTGGATCGGGTCGATATCATTGAAACGCATGTGTCGCTGGTATTTCTCGCCGGCGACTGCGCCTACAAACTCAAGCGCGCCGTAAAATATCCGTACCTCGACTTCTCTACTCCGGATCACCGCCGGCGCGCTTGCGAGGCCGAGCTCGCTCTCAACCGCCGCACGGCGCCGACGCTCTATATCGAGGTCCGAGCACTCGTCCGCATGTGGGATAAAAGAATTGACTTCGCAACCGACGGTCCGGCGATCGATTGGGTCGTGGTCATGCGGCGGTTCGATCAGTCATCATTGTTCGATGCCCTCGCCCAAACCGGGGGCTTGAGTGCGCATTTGATGAATGAGCTCGCGAACCATATTGCCGAATTCCATTCACTGGCTGAACAACGATTTGATTATGGCGGCGCAGCGGCGTTAACCGATATCGCAGAGGCGAACCACAGATGTCTGATCGCGGCGCGGGAGGCGGGCTTTGCCCTTGAATGCATTAATGAAATCCGCGAGCGTTCGTTGCAGCGGCTCGCCGCCGTTGGCGGATTGCTTGACCGAAGGCGCGCAGAAGGGAAAGTACGGCGCTGCCACGGAGATCTGCACCTCCGCAACATCTGCCTCCTGGATGGCAAGCCGACCCTATTCGATTGCCTCGAATTCTCGGAGGCACTGGGCTGCATCGACGTCCTCTATGATCTCGCCTTCTTATTAATGGATCTCGAGCATCGCGGGCTTACGGATTTTGCCAATCTGGTCTTGAACCGCTACCTCGATGTGACAGACGAGGATGACGGGCTTCCAGTGATGCCGGCCTTTTTGTCGCTTCGCGCCGCGATCTGGGCGCATGTCACGGCGACGGCGATGGACCGAGCGGCACATCCAGAGAGCAAGCCGAAAATGGCCGCCGAAGCGCGCCGTTACCTCGATCTTGCAGCTCGATTACTGCGCCCGCGGCCCTGTCGGCTCGTTGCGATCGGCGGTCTCAGCGGGTCGGGCAAGTCGACCCTCGCCGCTGCCTTGGCTCCAGAGATCGGCGCACGGGTGCTTCGCAGCGACGTGATCCGCAAGCGTTTGTTCGGGGTTGCCCCAGAAACCCGGCTCCCGGCGAGCGCTTACACAACGGAACTGTCGCGCCGAGTCTACGAGGCGCTTCGCCAAAAAGCAGCGGCGGCGCTCGCGGCGGGGTATTCCGTGATCATCGATGCCGTATCCCTAAGGCCCGAGGAGCGCCGATCTTTCGCCGCAATAGCCGAGGCAGCCGCTGTCCCCTTTTCGGGTCTGTGGCTCGCCGCTCCAGCATCGACGATGGAGGCTCGCCTTCGCGCGCGCCGTCACGACGCGTCCGATGCGTCTCCCGAGGTCCTCGCGCAACAGCTCCCGCAATGCGCCGACCCGGTCGACTGGCTTGTTATTGATGCCGGCACTGGGCCGGAAGACTGTCTCGCCTCCGCTCGACGTGCTCTCGCCCTAGGTTGAACAGTTCCGCCGCCATCAGATCGACGGCGGTTTTCCACGGGACTCCTTTGCCTCAATCTGCTGCGCGAGTTCCACACGCCGTTCCGGACTGAGCTCCTCTGTCCGTGCTCTCTTGCGCCTCTTGTTAGTCGAGCTGAGCGTCCGCGTTGTTTCGTGATCCTTCCCTCGACCCTGCTTCAATCGACTATTACTGGACATCTGGATCTCCTTTTTAGCAAATTAATTTGGCCTCCGCTTCGCACGACTGGATCCCGATCAATGGGGTTTATCGAAATTGCTGGACGGGCTGAATTTCGCGACAGATGTGAGCCCAAGTCGTCCCGAATGAAATGTCAGCCTCGCGCCTCATCTCTCGGCTAGCGCAGAAAAGC
>Ga0306924_10001698_pt1 | contig 20338 bp, 16 predicted proteins | sample sta12Can44000111_FD_203756 | JGI IMG/M metagenome (GOLD analysis project Ga0306924, IMG submission 203756) | Lab enrichment of tropical soil microbial communities from Luquillo Experimental Forest, Puerto Rico - statanox.12C.anox.44.000.111 (v2)... | ecosystem: Environmental > Terrestrial >...
TGGGGTTGTTTTAACGAATTTTTTCGATGGATCGGCAGTCGCTATAAAACCCTCCGTCGTCCACCTCATCCCCTCCATGGAGCAGGGTGGCGCCGAGCGGATATTGGCGAGCCTTGTTGCGGCCGGCGGCTCGCAGGCGGACCACACTGTCGTGACGCTGCTCGCGGGCGATCCATTCTTTCCTATCGCCCACGAGAAGTTTTTCACGCTCGGCCTCTCGCAGCGATCGCTGCTGTGGCCGCTCTGGCGGCTGCGGCATCTCATCGCGGACCTCAAGCCGAGCGTCATTCATGCTTGGCTCTATCACGGCAATTTTGCCTCCGTCGCAGCCGCGCGCCTAGGCATCCCCATCATCTGGTCGATCCACAACACCACGCTCTCCGCCACGCACTCGAAGCGGATGACGCGCGCCATCAACCGCATGTGCGCCGCGCTCTCGCACGGCGTTCCCATGCGCATCGTCTATGCCGCGCAGCGCGCGCGCTCGCTGCACGAGCAGCTCGGCTACGCGAAACAACACGGCGTCGTCATCGCCAACGGGATAGACATGGCGCCGTTCCGGTTCGATGCCGAGAGCCGGCACCGCTTGCGCGCGGAGCTTGGTATCAAGGACGGCGAGCTTGCGGTCGGCTGCGTCGCGCGCTTCGACCCGCAGAAGAATCAGGAACTGATCATCAATGCATTCGCGCGCTTGCCTGCGCAGGTTGCCGGCAAGCTCGTCCTTGTGGGTAGAGGCTGCACGGCCGCGAATGCGAAGCTTCGCGGCTGGCTCGTGCGCGCGGGCGTTGCAGGGCGCGCCATCCTCATGGGCGAGCGCACCGACGTGGCGGCAGTCATGTCGGCGCTCGACGTGCTCGTGATCGGCTCATCCTATGGCGAGGCGGCGCCGGTGGTGGCGCTCGAGGCGGCGGCATCCGGGCTGCCGCTGGTGTCGACCGACGTTGGCCTCGGCATGACGGACGGCCGCGAGGCGGTCGCGCTCGTCCTCTCGCCGTCGCACATTGTTCCCGTCGAGGACCCTGAGCGGATGGCGCAGGCGCTGCTTGATGTGCGGGCGCGCTTTAGCGCCGTCGGCCGCAGCGAGCTCGCCGCAAGCCGCAACCTTCTTCTCGCCGACTTTTCGCTCGAGCGCATGCGCGCCCAATATGACGAGCTCTACCGGTCGGTAACGGGAGGGCTGGAGCACGGTGAGTGCCGCACGTAGGGGCGGTTTCAAACCCGCCCCTGCAAGCCCCGAGAGCGTCGCATGACCGGGTCCCCGCCGTTCAACCGCGCCTGGGGATGCTGTCGCGGCGGAGCACATACTCGTCGCAATGGGAGCCGAAGAGGCCGCAGGCAGTCACAGGTTTGGCAAATGCGCGCTGCACGACGAGCCCGGCTCGACCAAAAAACGCCGCAAGCTCCTCCGGGCTGGCGGATTCGTACGGATAGCCGCCGAGCCAATCGTGGACGTCGTTGCGCCACCTCATTCCGCGATGGGAGTGGAAGTTGCGCACATACGCGAAAGGGTTGTGCCCGGTCGCTGCCTTGGCGCCGAGAAAGGCAGCCTGATAGGTCAACCTGACAACGCGCTGTGTGCGCGGGGATGCCTGGCTGTAGAGGCGTTTCTCCCTTTCCCATAACCGGCACATGGGCGTGCGCCGATAGAGCGCAACCATCAGCATGCATGAGGGGCGCACGAGCGCAGCGACATGCTCGAGCGATCGCCACATCGCGCCGGTCAACGGCAGGACGCCCCAGCTATGGACGATGTCAAAGTTGTCGTCGAAAAACTCGAACAGGCTTCGCTGCTCGACCTGCCAGCTCCGAGCCGGGGCATGCTTGGTCAGTAGGCCCTGCGCGGCCGCTACGGCCTGCGCATCGGCGTCGATGCCGTAGACGCGCGCAGCCCCCAGGTGCATGGCTGCGAGCATGGAAAGACCCGAGCCGCAGCCGATGTCGAGAAAGCTTGCGCCGGCAAGCTCGTTATTGGGAAACAGGCGATGCAGATCGCGTTCCGACGCGGCGATCTGCTCGCCGGTCAGGCTCTCAACGAATGATTGCCAATTTTCGCCGAAGCGAAATCTCACTGCGGTCGCGGCCGTCATTGCGGGATTCCAGGTTATCTTTGGTCCAGCTATAGCCTGATATAGTGTTCGAACTTTGGAAAATGCTGACCTGATGGCCGCTCCGTGAAAGTGTTGTTTTTCATCCGCTCCATGGTGGTCGGAGGCAGCCAGCGGCAGCTTGCCATGCTGGCGCGCGCACTCGCTGAGCGCGGGCACGAGGCCGCCATCGTGGTGTTTTATACCGGCGGCGAGATCGATGTCGCGCGCGAGCCGACGAGCCCGCGCGTGATTTCACTTTCCAAATCAGCCCGCTGGGATGTCATCACACCGCTCGCGCGCCTGCGCCGCCTCCTGCGGACGGAACGCCCCGACGTCGTCTATGCCTTCCACCCTCCGCAGGCCGTGCTCGCGGCCTTGCTCCTTCCGAAGAAAACGCGCCTGGTGTTTGGTGTGCGCGCCGCGGCCATGGAGGTCGAGCGCTATGACAGCCTCTCTGCGCTCGCCTACGGCCTCGAAGTGCGGCTGTCGAAGCGCGCCGACCTCATTATCGCCAACGGACATACCGTTCGCGCCGACGCGGCCAAACGCGGAATGCCGGCGAGCCGGATCGCGGTCATCCCCAACGGCATCGATACGCAAACCATGCATCCTGATCCGATCGCGGGCGCCCTGCAGCGCCGTGCCTGGGGTATTCCCGACGATGCGTTCGTCATCGGCTGTGTTGCCCGCTTTGATCCGATGAAGGACCATCCAACTTTCCTGGCTGCGGCGGCGCGCTTTGCGCGCGAGCAGCCCGGCACGCGTTTCGTCTGCGTCGGCGATGGATTAGCGCCCTACCGCGATGAGCTCAAAGCCCAGGCGCGCTCGCTCGGGCTCGACGACGCACTGATCTGGGCGGGCGAGATGGATAGTCTGCGCAACGTGTACAACGCGTTCGACGTGGCGACACTGTCGTCGGCCTTCGGCGAGGGTTTTCCCAATGTGGTCGGAGAGGCCATGGCGTGCGGTGTTCCGGTCGTCGGAACCGATGTCGGGGATGTGCGCCTGATCGTCGGCGATCTCGGCGAGGTTGTGCCCCCCCGCAATCCGCAGGCCCTTGCCGCGGGGTGGGCGCGCATGCGCCAGCGCCTCGTGCAAAAATCCCTTGCCCGCGAGTCCATCCGCCAATCCATTGTGACGAGTTACAGCCTCGAGATGATGGTCAGCCGCAGCATCGACGGCCTCACGCAGCTCGTCGCCGGCCGCTCCGGCGAAGAGATTGCGCGCGAGCTCGGCCGCGGCGGCGGGTAAGGCTGAATGTCACGCGACCGCCGCGCGCTCGGCGGTGGAATCGGCAACCGAGTTGCGGTCGAGCCGCAGCGTCAGGCAGAAGGCGGAGCCGCCGCTGCGCAGGAAGGAGGGAAGCGGCGTGATGATTACGCGGTAGCCGCGCTCCTCGAGCTTGTGGCGCAGTTGCTCGCTGGCGCCGGACATGACGACCGCCTTGCCGATGCACACCGCATTGGCGGCGAGCCGGTCACCGTCCTCGCCGCCGATCTCGATCCGCTGCTCGGGGGCGATGCGCGAGCGGATCTCGTCAAGGCCTGCCGGGGTGAAGGCGCCGGGCAGGTACAGCAGTTCTCCGCCCGAGAGCGGGCAGAGCGCCGTGTCCATGTGATAGAAGCGCGCGTCTGCAAGCTCGAGTGCTGTGACCTCGTGGCCGAAGACGTCGGCGACCACATCGCGCGCGGCAAGGTCGGAGCGCGGGCCATAGCCCATCCAGAACAGGCCGCGCGTACCGTCGAACACGCAGTCGCCGGCGCCTTCCAGCGCCACGTGGGCGGGAAGCCTCCTGATGCCGTCAATGAGCCCACGCGCCTGCAGGCCGCGAAATGCCGCCTCGAAATGCGGCTCCTCGCGACGGCGCTCCGCATGCCGGAAGCGCACCAGCAGGACCTGGCGATTGAGCACCACGCCGGCATTGGCCGTGAACACGAGATCGGGCACCCCGGGAGCGGGCGGCACGAGCTCGACCGTGGCGCCCAGCCGCAGGAGCGTGGCATGGAGCGCGCGCCATTCCCGCACCGCGGCGAAATGCGCGCACTCATCGCGCGCCCAGCTCGCCGGGTCCATCCAGGGATTGATGGCGTAGCTGACCGCGAAATGCTCGGGCCGGCACATCAGGAAGCGGGCCTCGGGGCGGTTCGTGGTGGCCATGGTGGTCACTCCTTCCAGTCTCGTGCCGCTCAGGCCGCCTTGCGGCGGCGGCGGCTGCCGTCGATTTCGTCCAGCACCTCGGTGAAGCGATCGAGCGCCCAGTCGAGGTCGTCGCGCGCAATCACCAGCGGCGGCGCAAGCCGAATGACCGTGTGATGCGTCTCCTTCGAAAGCACCCCGTGTGCCAGCAGCCGCTCGCAGACCACGCGCGCGCTGGCGAAGTCGGGGTCGATCTCGGCGCCAGCCCACAGGCCGCGCCCGCGCACCTCTTTGAGCGCGGGCTGCTGCAACGCGCGCAGCCGCTCGATCATGTGGGCGCCGAGGACCGCGCTTCTCTCGGCCAGGCCTTCATCGCGGATGACATGCAGCGCCTCGAGCCCGACTGCGGCCGCCAGCGCATTGCCGCCGAAGGTCGAGCCGTGCGAGCCGGGCGTGAACACGTCCATGAGCTCGCGCCGGGCAACGAATGCCGACACCGGCAGCACGCCCCCGCCCAGCGCCTTGCCGAGAACGAGCCCATCGGGAAGAATGCCCTCGTGCTGGTGCGCGAACCAGGCGCCGGTACGGCCGAGCCCGGACTGCACCTCGTCGAGGATGAGCAGCACGCCATGCGCGTCGCACAGGCGGCGCAGCCCCGCGAGGAAGCCTGCCGGCGGCACGATGATCCCGGCCTCGCCCTGGATGGGCTCGACCAGCACCGCTGCCGTGTGGGGGCCGATGGCGCCGGCGAAGGCGGCGAGATCGCCAAAGCGGGCCGTGCGGAAGCCGGGTGTGAACGGGCCGAAGCCGTCGCGGTAATCGGCCTCGGTCGAGAATGAGATCACGGTCGTGGTGCGGCCGTGGAAATTGCCGTCCGCAACGACGATCTCGGCACGGTCGCGCGGGATGCCCTTTACATGATAGCCCCAGCGGCGCGCGGCCTTGACCGCGGTCTCGACCGCTTCGGCTCCGGTGTTCATGGGCAGCGCGGCGTCGAGCCCCGTGACCCGGCAAAGCTCCGCGAGGAACGGACCTAGACGGTCGTTGAAATAGGCGCGCGAGGGCACGGCGAGGCGCTGCGCCTGCGCGGTAAGCACTGCCAGAATGCGCGGATGGGCATGGCCATGGCTCGCCGCCGAATAGGCGCTCATCATGTCGATGTAGTGCCGGCCGGCAGTGTCCCAGAGGTGCGCACCCTGGCCGCGCGCGAGCGTGACGGCAAGCGGCGCATAGTTGCGGGCGCTGTATCTCGTCTCCAGCTCCATTGCGTCCATGGCACCTCTCCTCAATCTTCAATCTGATCCGGCAATAGGTAGGTAGGTCGCGAGCGCAACATCGGCGGCGGAAGTGGAGGGAGAGCACGGCGGAATCGGCGCGCGGGCAGCCTCAGCGCAGCCGAAACGGCAGTTCTTTCATTGCACGGAAGGCGAATCCCTCCCGGAGGGGGAGGGTGGTCGAGCGAAGCGAGACCGGGTGGGGCTCGCGCGCGGTCGATCGATTAGTTCAGACCAGGCCCGTGTCGCGGTAGACATCCTTGACCGCACAGCGCACGCCGAACTCCGGCACCGTGAGCTCGTCGTCGGCATGCAGGACGCGGGAGCGCCAGCCGTCGGGAGCCCGGTGGTCCGCAACGATCTCCGGACGATCCTGATGCACCAGCAGAATGCAGGTGCAGGACGGATGCGCCCGGTAGATCTCTCGCTTGCTCTCAATGATGCCCTTGTCGCTCTCGGAGAGGACCTCGGCGACGAGGTAGAAGCGATCGGCATAGCGCGGGTCGGGGTTCTCGTCCTCGCGAATCACCGCGACGTCCGGCTCCGGATCATACGGCACGGTGGATACGATGTTCACGCCGATGTCATGATAGGCGGAGAGCTCCGCGTGGCGGCGCTTGAGCGCGTCGTTGAGCAGCATTTCGAGGTTGCTGGCGATGCGCTGATGACGGCGATTGGGCGGAGCCATCATCATGGGAACGCCTCCGATTAGCTCCCAGTGCTCCTCATCGGGCCGCGACGTCAGCCAGGTGCGAAACGAGGCGACCGACAGGATTGGAGGACCCTGGCGCAGCGCGCCGTCCATTACATTTCTCTCCGACAGAGGAGCTTGCACGCTATCATAGGCATCCCCCGGATCATAGTGTCGGGTTCGGTTCAACCGCGCACTGGCTGCAGTGAAGCCGCTGCCATCGTCAGAATCCGAGACAGTTGCCGGGCGCAGCAAAGATCGACATTGTAGGCGAGCGGAATGGGTTGCACGCAGGGGAAGCTGATGGTCGCAAAGATATCACCGGTGGAGGAGGTTCTCCCCGCAGAGAAGCTGATCCTTTTCGGCTTGCAACACGTACTCGTCATGGCGGCGTCGCCTATCACTTCGGTATTTTTGATCAGCAAGGCGCTCAGTCTCGCGCCCGATCTTACGATCAATCTGATCAGCGCGACGTTTCTTGTTTGCGGACTCGGCACTTTGCTGCAATCCTTCGGGCCATGGGGCTTTGGTGCGCGTCTGCCCTTCATTATGGTTCCTGGCGGTGCGCCCATCGTCATCTTTCTGACCATTGCCCAGCAGACCAATCTGCAGACTGCCACTGGGGCCGTCATCATCACCGGCGTGCTCTACTTCGTCATCCTGCCTGTATTCGCCCGGCTTCTGAAATTTTTCCCGCATCTTGTAATCGGAACAATGCTGCTCCTGGTCGCGGTCAATCTTGTCAGGATCTACGGGAGCATAATCACCGGAAGGCCGGACGCGCCGGGCTTTGCTGACCCCACCAACGTCTATCTGGCGCTCGCAACCATCGCCTTCACCGTTCTGTTCGCCCGCGTCCTCACCGGGATGCTCGGTCAACTCTCCATCCTGCTCGGACTTCTGGCCGGCGCCGCCGTTGCAGCGATCATCGGCGCAATGAGCTTCGCAGGGGTGCTGCCCGGCCCGCTGGTCAGCGTGCCACATCCGCTTCCGTTCGGCGTGCCCACGTTCGACTTCATTGCGGCCATTCCTTTGGTCATTTTCAGCATTATCTCGATGGCTGAGGCAACCGGCCAAACGGTGGCCATCTCGGAAGTCGTCGGCAAGGAAGGAGATCCATATCAGATCGTGCCCAACACCATCCGTGGCGATGCTCTGATGTCGCTCCTGGGCGGGTTTCTGGGCACCTCGCTGATCATTACCAGTGGGGAGAACATCGGTGTTGTGCGAGCGACGGGGGTTCGGTCCCGCTATGTCACGGCGACGGGCGGGGTTATCCTCATTCTGCTGGCGCTATTTGCGCCGCTCGGTCGCCTAGCAAACGCAATTCCCGCCTCGGTTGTCGGCGGCACGGCGGTGATTGTCTTTTGCATCATCGGTGCGATCGGCATCGATATGCTGCGAAAAGTCGATCTTCGTGAGCATGGGAACGTGTTCACGCTGGCAGCAGCGCTCGCCATGGGCCTGCTGCCGATCCTGGTCCCGGGCCTTTACAGCAAGTTCCCCACCAACGCCCAGATCATTCTCGGCAATGGTCTTGCAATGGGCACCCTTACCGCGGTTCTGCTCAACATCCTGTTCCATCACGTCGGGAGGCGGACCATGGAAGCTTCCGCGACGAGCAAGGAAGCGACGAAGGATCCCAACATACGCCCTGCAGAAGGTATTTGAGAGCTCGCTGCCTGGTTCGTCCCACGACAGTGGCTCTGGAGTTGGTGGCCATGGATCTGGATCCTGAACAATTCGCAGGCCGCGAATTCTTGCTCGTCCCCGATCACGTCATGCTGCGGGATGGACCGGTCGGCGACCATGCTCTCTTGATTGCGGACGGCAAGTTTCGCGATCTGGGACCCTCTGCCCATGTAATGAAGCGCAATCCCGGGCTGCAGGCTATCCGCCTGGAAGGCAAGCTCGTGATGCCGGGGTTTATCGATGCCCACCATCACCTCACACAGTCGTTCGGCAAAGCGCTGGCGTTTGGCGAGCCCTCCGAGATCTACCGGCGGATCTGGGTGCCGCTTGAAGGCAGCCTCGACGACAATCTCATTGCTCTGACGGCCAAGTTGGCTGCGCTCGAGGCACTGCGCGGCGGGTTCACCACGGTCGTCGACGCCGGAACACGTGCCAAGGGCGACACGACAGCCGTCGCGGAAGCCGCAAAGCAGGTCGGCCTGCGCTGTGTGCTCGGATTTATTTGCAACGATCTCGGTGCAGCGGAACCTCGCGCGCAGCGCGGTGAGATCCTCAAACGCGCGCAAGCGCATCTGGCTCGCTGGCAGAGCGATGGCTTGATTCATCCCTCGCTCGCGATCTCCATTCCCGAGGCGGCCTCGGACGAGATGCTGCGGGAGGTTTCCAGCTTATGCGCTGAGGCGGGCGTGATCTTTCAGAGTCACGTCAATGAGCATCTGGCCGCGGTGGAGAGATCCCTCGTTCAGCGCAAGCAGCGGCCGCTCGAGCAGCTATACCATTTGGGCGCGTTGGGACCGCACGTGCTTATCGCACATGGTACGCTGGTGACGCCTTTTGAATTGAACATGTTGCGGGAGACCAACACGGCAGTCGCCTACAATCCTGTAGCGACACAATGGAAGGGCAACGCAGTGGCCCCGGCAACAATGATGGCGGCACTCGGAATCCGGTTCGGTCTCGGAACCGACGGGACGCGCAGTGACGGCTTCCGCCTCCTCGACGCCGCGGAGGCAACGCAGAGAATCGCCTTCGGACTGGAAGTCGGAGATTTCTCTTGCGGCGCAGGCTGGATGTGGCTCGAACATGCGACAACCGCGGCCGCCCAGGCGATCGGCCTTGCTGCCATCACCGGTGAAATCGCGATGGGCAAGCAAGCTGACTTTTTGATTGTCGACCTCGACGTGCCCGAGATGCAACCCTCATGGGATCTGACGTGGGAGCTGGTGCGGCTTGGCAATCGTGATCAGATCATCGGCGTTTTTGTTGCCGGCCGGCTTCGTTTGTGGCGCGGCTGGCCCCTCGACTGGGATGCAAAGGCCCTCATGCGGACGGTCGCAAAGACCGCCAGCGCTGCTGTTGCCGCTGCGCCGATCCAGCGTATTCACGACCGCTCGACTGAGCATCGTTCAAAGTTTCAAGATAAAAGTTGGGCGCGTTCGAGGACAATCTGAAACAAGTCAAGGCGAGACGCCTGCACAGCTTACGCCCCGAAAGCAGCAGCGGGGCGCCGGGCAGCAGAGGGCGTTTCACAGGCAGTTCGATGTTGGGAATTATCGCGCTTGCGCTCGTCTCCGGCCTGTTGATTGGCTGCATCGGTATCGGCGGGGTCTTGCTTGTCCCAACTCTCAGTCTCCTGGACATCGATGTGCACCAGGCCATTGGCGCAAGCATGTTCAGCTTTATTTTCAGCGGTGCCATTGGCGTGTGGCTCTACACGCGTGAAGGCTCAATTGATTGGGCTTCTGCTGTCTGGCTCTGCGGTGGCGCCACGCCCGGAGCCTTGGCTGGCTCCGTGATTTCGTCGCACATCAACGCAAGCATCTTGCTGGTGTTGGTTGGCGCAACGGTGATCTTCGCGGGCTGGCAAGTGTTGCTTCGACAAGCCAGCATACGCGAGCGTCCTCGCCGAGGACTGCCACAGTCAATGCTTCTTGCGATCGGCATCATTGTGGGCCTGGGTTCGGCTCTCACCGGGACTGGTGGTCCGGTTCTACTGGTTCCGCTCCTCATTTGGCTGGGCCTGCCGGCAATCATGTCCGTCGGGCTTAGCCAGGCCATTCAAGTTCCAATCGCGGCAATGGCTTCCGTCGGTAATCTTTGGACCGGCAATGTGGATCTGGGGCTGGGTGCATTACTGAGCATCGGTATCGTGATTGGGTCGACAATTGGTGCTCGAATGGCGCATGCCCTGCCTACGTTTGTCCTCGCCCGAGCGGTAGCGATCGCACTGGTGCTCACGGGCCTGCTTCTGATCGTCCGTTCCGGACGGACATTGGCCGGAGCATGGTGACGCTCGCAGGCTGTGGCACGTCGTGGCTCACCCACCCTTGCGCGCCAGCAGCCATTGTGGATAGCCGGAAAAGCGCCGCACCGGCCGCAGCGCCACGTGGCTCACGATACGGGCGACACCGAGCTCCGGATCGTCGATGAGCTCGCTGGTGAGCTCCTCGTACTCCGCAAGATCGGGAGAGACGATGCGCGCGATGTAGTCGACGTCGCCGCTCACCTCCCAGCATTCGACCACGGCATCGATGGCGCCGAGCCGCTTCTCGAACCGGCGGCGATTGGCCTGCTTTTCGAGCACGATCTCGGCAAAGACGTTCACCGGGCGCGACAGCCGGCCAAGCTCGATGACGGCCTGGTAGCCGGCGATGATGCCGGCCCGTTCGAGCCGACGCACGCGCTCAAGGCAGGCGCGCGGCGACAGCCCGACCTGATGGGCAAGATTCTGGATAGTCGAGCGCCCATCGCGCTGGAGCGCGCCGAGTATCTTGACATCGATGGCATCGAGTGCCGGCGCGCGCTTCGCGGCCATTGCCCCCTCTCTTTTGGTTCGATGCATGATCCTGTCGGCCATGCATCAGTGCCGGCCGAACAGCCGGTCGAGAAACCATCCGTCAAGCCCGCGATCGGGACGCTGGCCCGCCGACGTCTCGCCGACGGCCAGGGGCGGCGGGCCGGGTGGCGCGGCTGCTGACGCAAGCGGCGCCGCGCCGATACCCGGCAGGCCGGCGATCGGTACTCCCTGATGGCCGGCCTTCATCACCCGGCTCCATATTTCCACCGGCAGCCCGCCGCCGGTTGCCTTCCGCATGGGCGAGGAATCGTCATTGCCGAGCCAGACGCCGGTCACGAGATGACTGGTGTAGCCGATGAACCAGGCGTCGCGGTAATCCTGGCTGGTTCCGGTCTTGCCTGCGGCCGGCCAGAGCGGAAGCTGCGCGTTGCGCGCCGTACCGCTGATGAGCGTCTCGCGCATCATCGCATTCATCATCCCGACATAGCGCGGCTCGATAATGCGGCCGAGGCTCGCCGGGACGTGCGCGAACAGCACCTTGCCCTCCCGGGCGCGTACCCGCTCCACGATATGGACGGCAAGCGCATCGCCTCCGTTCGCAAATGGCGCATATGCGGACACCAGCTCGATCAACGACACTTCCGAAGTGCCGAGCGCGAGCGAGGGGTTGGCCTCGAGCTTGGAGGCAATGCCGAGCCGGTAGGCAGTTCTTGCCACCGCAACCGCGCCGAACTCGAGCGTAAGCCGCACCGAAACCGTGTTGAGCGAGTGCGCGAGCGCCTGCGTCAGCGTGACCGGCCCATAGTACTGGTGCCGGTAGTTCTCGGGCTTCCAGCCCTTGACCGCAATCGGCTTGTCCTCACGGATCGTATCCGGGGTCAGCCCGCGCTCCAGCGCAGTGAGATAGACGAACGGCTTGAACGCCGAGCCCGGCTGGCGCCTGGCTGCCACGGCGCGGTTGAACTGACTTTCGGCGTAGCTTTTCCCTCCGACCAGGGCGCGCACGGCGCCTTCCGGTGTGATGGCGACGATGGCGCCTTGCGAGACGTCGAGCTTTGCTCCTTTCAGTGCAAGCTCGTCGGCCAGCGCCTTCTCCGCCGTTCCCTGCAGGGCCGGATCGATGGAGGTCTCCACGACGAGGTCCTGATCGAGGCGGCCGACGAGATCGTCGAGCACATCCATGATCCAGTCGGCGATGTAGTTGACCGAGCTCGCCGCGATAGGCTTCACCGCGCGGGCGGGGTGTGCCAGCGCCGACTTGGCCGCCGTCTCGCTGATCAAGCCGAGCTCGACCATGGCGGCCAACACCGCCTGCGCGCGGTGCTCGGCGCCGAGCGGGTTGCGGCTCGGCACAAGCCGCGAAGGCGATTTGACGAGGCCTGCAAGCAGAGCAGCTTCCGCGAGATTGAGCTGCTCTGCGGGCTTGCCGAAATAGCGCTGCGCGGCGGCCTCAACCCCGTAGGCGCCGGAGCCGAAATAGACCCGGTTGAGATAGAGTTCCAGAATCTGGCTTTTGCCGAGCTTGCGCTCGAGCCACAACGCAAGCACCAGCTCCTGCAGCTTGCGCCAGAGCGTACGTTCCTGGGTCAGGAACAGGTTCTTGGCGAGCTGTTGCGTGATGGTCGAGCCGCCCTGGGAGACATGGCGGCGCAGCAGGTTGGCGATGCTCGCGCGCAGAAGCCCGAGCGGATCAACACCGAAATGCTCATAGAACCGGCGATCCTCGATGGCGATGAACGCGTTGGGCAAATGGGGCGGCAGCCGCCTGATGGGAACGTCGACGCCGCTCATCTCGCCGCGGCTGGCGAGCGGCCGCCCGTCGATGCCGACGATCTCGACCGTCGGCGGACGCTTGGGCACGGCGAGCGATTGGATCGGAGGAAGCGTCGCGGCGACGAACACGAGCGTGCCCACCCCGGCAATGACGGCCCACAGCCCCAGGACAAGCCCCCAGTAACCAAAACGCGCGAGGAGCGAACGCCCTGTGGCTCGTCCGCCGCCCCGCTTGCCTCGACCCGGACTGCGCGCTCGGGCACTGCTCGCAGGACGTTCGGTGAGGGCAGCCGGGGCCGTCTCGGCATCGCTCTCGCGGCGCGCTTTTCGCTCCCTGCCCGACATATGTGCTTGCCCCAACCGCGGGGAGCGTAGAGAGCCCGATTTAAGGGGGGGTTACCGCCGGTTTACTCGGCTGCAGCCTTCTCGGACATGCTTCCTTCGGATTTTGCCGCGCTCTCACGGGCCGGCGAGAACAGGCTGACCAGGGCGCGCTTGATGGCAGCCTGCCTGGTGGCCGGTATGATCTTGGCTCCGTAGAGATCGGTGACGTAGAACACGTCGACCACGCGCTCGCCGAAGGTTGCGATATGTGCGGAAACGATGTTGAGGTCGAGCTTCGATAGCGTCGTCGTCAGCTCGAACAGCAGACCCGGGCGGTCGAGGCCGGCCACCTCGATCATGGTGTAGCGGCTCGACCAGCTGTTGTTGATCGACACCTCGGGCGCGAGCGCAAATGCGCGCAGCCGGCCCCTGCTTGCGGCGCGCTTGGCGACCACTTCCGGCAGCCGCAGGTCCCCGCGCAGCGCCTTCTCAATGGCATCGGTGATGCGCGCGGCGCGCCGCGCCTCGTCCTCGTCGTGCTCGAACTCGCGCGAGACCGCGATGGTATCGAGCGCGCGCCCATCGGTGGTGGTGAAGATCTGCGCATCGACGATGTTGGCGCCGGCAACCGCGCAGGCGCCAGCGATGATGGACAGAAGCCACGGATGGTCGGGTGCCAGCACGGTCAGCTCGGTGACCCCGCGCGTCGCCGGGAACGATACCGAGGTCGCCAGCGTCTTTCCCGCCTGCGCAGCAGAGCGCAGGAAGCGGGCATGGGCGACCTGGTGCGCCGGGTCGACCTTGAGCCAGTAGGCCGGGTAGTGCAGCGCGATATAGGCGGCGCTCTCCGCCTCGGTCCAGTCGGCAAGCTCGACGCGCAGTTGCGCCTGCGCGCCGGCGACGCGCTGACCGCGGTTGACCTCGGAGAAGCCGCCGGTGAGCACCGGCTCGGTCTCGTAATAGAGCGAGCGGATGAGCTGGGCCTTCCAGCCGTTCCATACCCCGGGCCCGACCGCCTTGATGTCGGCTGCCGTGAGGATGGCAAGCAGCTTCATGCGCTCGACCGACTGCACGATGGCGGCAAAATTCGCGATCGTCACCCGGTCGGAAAGGTCGCGCGACTGCGCAAGCATCGACATGACGAGATGCACCTCGACCAGCCACGCCATGGTTTCCGTCTCCGCCGGCGAGAAGCCGAGCCGCGGGCACAACGCCCGCGCCACCCGCGCGCCGGCGATGGAATGGTCCTCGATCCGCCCCTTGGCGATATCGTGCAGGAACAGCGCGACGTAGAGCAGATCGCGATGGCGGGGCTGGATGGTGCGCATCAGCTCGGTGGCGAACCTGGCATCGTCGCTGCGGCCGGCCTCGATGTCTGAGAGCACGCCAATGCAGCGCACGAGATGCTCGTCGACCGTATAGTGGTGATACATGTTGAACTGCATCATCGCCACGATGCGACCGAAGGCAGGAATGAAGCGGCCGAGAACGCCCGCCTCGTTCATGCGCCGCAGCACGGTCTCGGCATCGTTCTTCGAGGTCAGGATCTCGAGGAACAGTCGGTTGGCCTCGGGATGGTCGCGCAGCCCCTGGTCGATCAGCTTGAGCGAGCGTGTGGCCAGATGCATTGCATCGGGATGAAAGGCGAGATTGTAGCGCTGCGCGAGATGGAAGATGCGGATCAGGTTGACGGGGTCGTGGCTGAAGACGTTCTGGTCGGCGACGTTGATGCGGTTATTCTCGATCACGAAATCGTCGCTTTCGCTCAGCGTCGGGCGCGTGCGCGGCCGCAGGCGCGCCATCATTCGGCTGAGCACCGGCATGGGCTTGGCCTGGCTCTCCTCGAGCTTGGCGCACAGGATTGCCGTGAGATCGCCGACATCCTTGGCGATCAAAAAGTAGTGCTTCATGAAGCGCTCGACGTCGCGCAGGCCGGGATGCTCGGTATAGCCCAGCCGCAGCGCGATCTCGCGCTGGATATCGAACGACAGCCGCTCCTCGGCGCGCCCGGCGATGAAGTGCATGTGACAGCGCACCGCCCACAGGAAATCGGCGCAGCGGCGGAAGCGGCGGTATTCGCGGGGGTCATAGACACCGCGGTCGATCAGCTGCTCGCGCTCGCGCACGCGGTAGACGTATTTGGCGATCCAGTAGAGGGTGTGCAGGTCGCGCAGACCGCCTTTGCCGTCCTTCACGTTGGGCTCGACAAGGTAGCGTGACTGTCCCGCACGCCGGTGGCGCTCCTCGCGCTCGGCAAGCTTGGCGGCCACGAAATCCGCCGCCGAGCCCTGCACGATGTCCTTGTCGAAGCGACCCATGAGCTCGTCGTAGAGCTTGCGATCGCCGAGCAGATAACGCGCCTCGAGCACGGCGGTGCGGATGGTCATGTCCGCTCTTGCCTGACGGATGCAGTCGGCGACGGAGCGCGTGGCATGGCCGACCTTGAGCCCCATGTCCCACAGGCAATAGAGGATCGCCTCCGCAACGGATTCGCCCCAGGCGGTCTGCTTGTAGGGGAGCAGGAACAGCAGATCGATGTCGGACCCGGCCGCAAGCAGGCCGCGGCCGTACCCGCCGGTGGCAATAATGGCCATGCGCTCGGCTTCCGAGGGGTTCTGCGCCGGGTAGAGATGTCGTCCCACCGTCTCGTAGAGAAGCTCGAGGATCTGATCCTGCATGAACGAGAGCCGCTCGGCGCAGCGTCGTCCTCTGCGATCCCCGATCAGCAGCCGTTCGGCCGCTGCGCGGCCTTCGACCAGCGCCGTCTTGAGACGGCGCGAGAGCGCGAGCCTGAACTCGTGCGCATTGCCGGAATGCTGCTCGGCAATGGCGTCGATATCGCCGGCCAGCACAGCGGCGTCAAAGACCTCGGTCTCAGTTGCGGCGGTCAAGCCTGGAGTCAGCATGGCGACCCGATAATGCAACGAAGCGGCCGTATCATCGCTTATATTGGAGGAATCGTCTGCGCGCGACAGGCTGCCTGGAGAATCATTCTCTATTTCAGGACTTGTGCGCGCATATTTTTCCCGTTGACGGCCGCAAACGCCCTTTCTAAAGGAAGGATATAGCGCCGATTTGAGCGAGCAGCTTGCGGGCGCTCAACAAATGCAGCTAAAGCGCGGGGCCCGCCCCTCGCCAGGCTGATGGTGGGCCGAGCAATTCCCGCCTTCATCAATCCGGCCGCTGCGCGACAAAGGGAACGCGAGCAGCGCCTTGCCATGGAGGTCGTTATGACCCTGCTTTCCCGGCGTGCTCTGTTTGCCTTCGGCCTCCTCATCGGGGCATTGCCGCCTGCGGGCGGCTTTGCCGCCGAGAAGCCGAAGGAAATCCGAATCGATTGGGCGACCTACAACCCGGTTTCCATGCTGCTCAAAGACAAGGGCTACCTGGAGAAGGAATTCGCCAGGGACGGCATCGCCATCCGCTGGGTGCAGACCAACAGCTCGTCCAATGCGCTGCAGTTCCTCAACGCCGGCTCGATCGATTTCGGATCGACCGCGGGCTCCGCCGCGCTGGTCGCCCGCATCAACGGCAACCCCATCAAGTCGATCTATGTCTATTCGCGGCCGGAATGGACGGCGCTCGTCACCACCAAGGACAGCCCCATCAACAAGGTCGAGGACCTCAGGGGCAAAAAGGTCGCCATGGTGCGCGGCACCGATCCGCACATCTTCCTGGTGCGGGCGCTGTTCTCGGCTGGGCTCACCGACAAGGACATTGTGCCGGTGCTGGTGCAGCAGCATGCCGACGGCGGCAACCTGCTCATCCGCGGTGACGTCGATGCCTGGGCCGGGCTCGACCCAATGATGGCGCAACACGAGATCAAGGATGGCGCGCGGCTGTTCTTTCGCAAGCCCGAGGCCAACACCTGGGGCATCCTCAACGTGCGCGAGGAGTTTGCCAACGATCACGCCGACATCATCCCGCGCGTGATCTCGGCCTACGAGGAGGCACGCAAGTACTCGCTCGCCAACTACGGCGAGCTCAAGAAGATTTTCATGGGCGTTACAAAGCTCGATGATGCGGTCGTTGACAAGCAGCTCAAGGAGCGCACCGAGCTCACCTATAACAAGGTGGGTCCCGCGCAGCGCGAATCCATTCTCGAGGCCGGCATCGCATTGCAGAAGGCAGGCGTGATCGGCCCAAGCGTGGACGTGAAGAAGTCGGTCGACGATCTGATCGACGACCGTTATGTGACGGCCGCGAATTAGGATCTGACTGGGCCGGCGTGTTGCATTTGCAGGGTGTGCCGTGTCTCTTTTCTCCATGACGGCCGCCCCGCAGGACGCAGTCGAGCGCTCGCCGCCCGGGCCATCGCTCGCGCGTTGGGTGCGTCCCGCGCTGGGGCTGCTGCTGCCCGTCGTGCTTGCCACTGCGTGGGAGCTTGCCGTGCGCAGTGGGCTCTCCAACGGGCGCCTCGTGCCGCCCCCATCGGTAATCTGGCAGACCTTCAGCGAGCTCGCCGCGACGGGCGAGCTCCAGCGCCATGCACTCGCAACGCTATGGCGCGTCGCCTGCGGCTTCCTGCTTGGGGTTGCGGCGGGCACGCTGGTGGGCGCCATCACCGGCTATTCCGGCTTGACGCATCGCCTCCTTGATCCGAGCCTGCAGGCGCTCCGTGCAATACCATCCATTGCCTGGGTGCCGCTTTTCATTCTCTGGTTCGGGATTTTTGAGGCCTCGAAGATCATCCTGATCGCGGTTGGGGTGTTCTTCCCCGTCTATCTGGGCGTGATGGGAGCGGTCATCTCGGTCGATCGCAAGATCGTGGAGGTCGGGCGCGCCTTCCGCCTGTCGGGAGCTGCCATGGTGCGACGGATCCTGTTGCCGGCCGTAATGCCCGCCTATGTCATCTCTTTGCGTGCCGGTCTCGGGCTTGGCTGGATGTTTGTTGTGGCCGCGGAATTCCTCGGCGCCTCGACCGGGTTGGGCTTTCTGCTCATCGATGGCCAGCAGCTCGGCAAGCCGGCGCAGATCGTCGCTGCCATTGTGGCGTTTGCAATTCTCGGCAAGGCCACGGATTGGTTGATCGCGCTGATTGCAACGCCGTTCTTGCGCTGGGAAGACCGGTTCGCGCGCAGATAAGGGGCAGTGTCCATGCTTGTGCTCGATCGCGTGGGCAAGACCTATCCCAACGGCGTGCGCGCGCTCGACCGGGTATCGCTCGAAGTTCCCCCCGGCGAGATCCTCGTCGTGATCGGCGGCTCCGGCTGCGGTAAATCGACCTTGCTGCGGGCGATCTCCGGCCTCGACACGCCGACGCAGGGCCGGGTGATGCTGGATGGGACGGTGATCACCTCGCCGCACGAGCAGATCGGCATCGTGTTCCAGGAGCCGCGCCTGCTGCCCTGGCTGCGCGTTGCCGACAATGTCGGCTTCGGCATCGAGCATTATCCCAAGCAGGACAAAATGAAGCGGGTGGCCGGGGCGCTCGAGCGCGTGGGATTGCGGGAAAAGGCGCGGGGGTGGCCGCGCGAGCTCTCCGGCGGTCAGGCGCAACGGGTCGCTATCCTGCGCGCGCTGGTGCCGCGCCCGCAGGTGCTTCTGCTCGATGAGCCGTTCTCGGCGCTTGATGCGTTCACCCGCGCCGACCTCCAGGATCACCTCCTCGACCTGTGGGCCGATGCCAGGCCCACGCTGGTGATGGTGACCCATGACGTCGAGGAGGCGATCGTGCTCGCTGACCGGATCATGGTGATGCGCCCGCATCCTGGTCGCGTGTACGAGGAGATCGCCTGCGACCTTCCGCGCCCACGCGACCGGCAGTCGGCAGCGTTCGACTTCGTCAAGCGTCGCGTGCTTGCGGCGCTTGACCGTTCTCTCAACCGCGCGGTGGTCACCGATGACGGCGAGACCAGAACGGCCGCGGGCGGCGGGATGTGGTGGTAAGACTAGATGTCAGATGTCGGATGTCAGAGATCGGAAAGGGCTTGCGCTTTGTAGTCTGCCATCCGAAATCTGACATCTGATATCTGCTTTCTGAATTGGGATGCTGCTCATGGATGCCGTTGAATTGCGCGCGATGCAGGCGCCGCTGAAGGATCGTTACAAGACCGATCCGAAGGCGGCCTTTATCACCTTGCGGGCGAAGGGCACGCTCGACGACGCTCATATCGCCTGCAAGGTCGAGACCGGCCGGGCGCTTGCGGTTGCGGGGCTGCATCCCGCCACCGGCGGGTCCGGCCTCGAACTGTGCTCTGGCGACATGCTGCTCGAGGCGCTGGTCGCGTGCGCCGGCGTCACCCTGAAGGCGGTCGCAACCGCGCTTGACATCGCGCTCAGGTCCGCAACGGTATCGGTCGAAGGCGATCTCGATTTCCGCGGCACGCTTGGCGTTGCCAAGGAAGCGCCGGTCGGATTTGCGCAGATCCGCCTGCGCTTCGAGATCGATAGCGATGCCCCGCAGGACAAGCTCGACTCACTGCTCAAGCTCACCGAGCGCTATTGCGTTGTCTATCAGACCATCAGGAATGGCCCACCCGTCGAGGTGAAGCTCGCCCGCGCATAGGTTCACGCCGGTGCGACATGCCGCTCGATCCGCTGTTCTGGTACGGGCTCGTCCTCAAGATGGCGGTGACGGCGGCCATCGTGGTTGCCGCCTCGGTCGCCGTCGAGCGCAGCGGGCCGTTCATCGGCGCATTGATTGCCACTCTGCCGACGGCCGCCGGCGCCGCCTACATCATCATGGCGATCGAGCATCCGCCCGCTTTCATTGCGGCGAGCGCCATCGGCACGGCGGCGATGAACGCCGGCGTTGCGATCTTTGCGTTCACCTATTCCTCGCTCGCGCAGCGTCACGGCGTCGTTGTCTCGATCGCCATCGCGGTGCTGGTCTGGTTTGGCATGGCGGTGGTGCTGCAATCCGCAACATGGACGGCGGGTCGTGCGCTCCTGCTCAATGCGCTGATGCTCGGGGTGACAATTCCGGCCTCGGCACCCTTTCGTCGCCAAATGCTGTCGAGAAAGGATATCAGGCGCACGCCGCATGAGCTGCCGCTGCGTGCGGCCGCCGCCGCGTTGGTGGTTGCCGCCGTGACCACCGCCAGCCATCGCATCGGATCGTTCGCTTCCGGCATGCTCGCGGTGTTTCCGATTGTGATGGGAACCTTTGTCGTGATTCTGCACCGGCATGTGGGGGGCAGGGCGGCGGCCGCGGTGCTCGCCCACGCCCAGGCCCCGCTGGTCGGCCTCTGTCTCGGGTTTCTCACGGTCCATTATCTCGCCGAAGCGATCGGGGTCTGGTGGGCCTATGCCTGCGGGCTCGCTGTCACCATGGCGTGGAGCGGGGCGCTCTGGCTTGCGCGCCGCGCCTGGCCGCGCCTGGCGTGAGCCATGACGAGCGGCTTATTTGGCAGACAGCTCGGAGCACCGTGCCGCAGGGGCGAGGCATGCCTCGACCCTACATGGGTGCCGTCCGCAGCAAGGGAATAGCCTCGCGACCAAACAACTCGTGAGCCTGGGCAACCTCCTCGAACGGCGCACTCCAATTGAGCACGGTCAGGAAATGCCCGGCGCCGACCGCTCGGCACTGCTCGATGATCTCATGCGCAACATCCTTCGGCGT
>Ga0306924_10001700_pt1 | contig 20331 bp, 18 predicted proteins | sample sta12Can44000111_FD_203756 | JGI IMG/M metagenome (GOLD analysis project Ga0306924, IMG submission 203756) | Lab enrichment of tropical soil microbial communities from Luquillo Experimental Forest, Puerto Rico - statanox.12C.anox.44.000.111 (v2)... | ecosystem: Environmental > Terrestrial >...
GTCCTCGACCACGTCTGTGATCATCGCCACCGCATGCCGGAACACCTCGCGGCCTTCCATGCGCAGATGACCAACAGTGCCGGTGGCGGAGGGGCCGCCGTCCACATAGAGTTTCGATTTATGGCGGCCGTCCGAGCGCAACCGGACGATGAGCACGCCCCGATCATCGCGCGCTCCGGGCTGCTGCTGGGCGTCGAGGATCACAGCGCCGGCGCCATCGCCGAACAGCACGCAAGTGCTGCGATCGCTCCAATCCAGAATCCGCGAGAAGGTTTCCGCGCCGATCACCAAGGCCCGCGAGAAGGCGCCGGTTCGGAGCAGCGAATCCGCTGTCGCTAGACCATAGACGAAACCCGAGCACACCGCCTGCAAATCGAACGCGGCGCCGTGGGTGATGCCGAGGCCGGCCTGAACCGAAACGGCGCTTGCCGGGAAAGTGTTGTCGGGCGTGGAGGTGGCAAGCACAATCAGATCGATCGATTGGGCGTCGACATGAGCGTGTGCAAGCGCCGCTTGCGCTGCGCGGATCGCCATATGCGAGGTATGTTCGGCCGGCGCTGCGATACGGCGCTCATGGATGCCGGTGCGCTGGACGATCCAGTCATCCGACGTGTCGACCTTGCGGGCGAGTTCCTCGTTGGTGAGGACCTGATTGGGCAAATAGCTGCCGCAGCCAAGCATCACAGAGCGAAGCACGGTCACGAAGCCGCTCCGCCGAGCATTTGCCCCACCGGCTGCGGCCGTGACCTGACATGACGGGCAAGCGCGGTGCGGATTCGCGCCAGGAGTTCATCTTGCACCACGCCGTGGCCGAGCTCGATCGCGGCCGCGAAACCTTCGGCATCGGTCCCACCGTGGCTCTTGATCACGATGCCGTTCAGTCCAAGAAAGACCCCGCCATTGGCGCGGCGGGGATCCATCCGCTCGCGCAATTGCCGAAAGGCGGATTGCGCGAACAGGTAGCCGATGCGTGCACTGAGCGACCGGCCTATCGCGCCTTTGAGATATTCTCCGATTTGACGCGCGGTGCCCTCGGCTGTTTTCAACGCGATATTCCCGGCGAAACCTTCCGTGACCACGACATCGACTTTGCCGCGCCCGATATCGTCGCCCTCGACGAAACCTTGGTAATCGAGATCGTTGAATTTCTCCTCGCGCAGGATCCGACCGGCCTCCCGCACCTGTTCCAACCCTTTCGCCTCCTCGACGCCGATATTGAGGAGCCCGACCGTGGGCCGCGGCAAACAAAAGAGGATTCGTGCGGTGGCCGCGCCCATCAATGCCAGATCGACGAGGTGGTCGGCATCCGCGCCGATCGAGGCGCCGACGTCGAGCACGATCGACTCGCCTCGAAGTGTCGGCCACAGCGCCGCGATTGCCGGCCGCTCGATCCCCGGCAGGGTTTTAAGGTTGAACTTCGACATGGCCATGAGCGCGCCGGTATTGCCCGCAGAGACGGCCATGTCGGCATCGCCCTTTTTCACCGCGTCGATGGAAAGCCACATTGACGATTTCCACCGGCCGTAGCGCAAAGCCTGGCTCGGCTTGTCCTCCATTCGGACTGCTACTTCGGTGTGGGTAAGCCGAGAGCGCGCCTTGAGCGCCGGTCGAGCATCGAGAAGCGGAGCGATCAGGGACGAATTGCCGAATAAGAGAAATTCAATCTCAGGGAAGCGCGAGAGCGCAAGCTCGGCGCCAGCGACCACCACGCCGGGACCGTGATCCCCTCCCATCGTGTCGAGCGCAATACGGACCTTATTTGCCATTGGACGACCGTGCGGTCACGACTGCGCCGGAGCCGAAATTCGCAAGCGGTCGTGACCGGCTTTGGTTGCGAATTTTCGACTCAAAGTGACAGCTGCAAACCCATGGTTGTAAAGCGATTTTTATCTCTGACGTCCACAGTTCTCGCGCTGATGCGCTCGTACTGGGAACATCCCTGCAACAACTCGATGTCCGCACTGGAAAGCGCCCGGCCACGAGAATAGCGGTTCGAGGCCGGGACACACAACACCCATCGGAAAAGTGGCGGCCGTCGGCCATTGTCCTGGCGCCCGTCAGGGCGCTAGTCCTGGCGCTTTGCCAAACGACCAAGCGCCGCAAAAGGTCCCTGGTCGGGCTTGGCATCCGGCGGTGGCTCAAAAACTGCACCCGGCTTGCGCGGATAAGGATCCAGGCCAAGAACCAGAAACTCGGTCGCCAGCGCTCCTAGGTCGACGACGCCACCGACAAGCGGCTCCGGCGTGTCCCATTTCAGGCCATGCTGCTGGCCTTCATTCTCGGCCTCTGGAAGCTGCTGCGGCGGTTCGAATGCAAGATCGATAGTCTCTTCGACCTCGTTGGCCAGCGGCTCGAGGGTCACCACGCAATTCTGCCCAACGGTCGCCGAGATCGATCCGACGACATGCAGGCCGCCGCCGCGGCGGGTGACATCGAAACTAGCTTCAAATCGCGGCAAATCCCGCAGTCCTGCGATTTTCGCAATCGCGGCGCGCACCGGCGCCTCCGCGACGAGATCGAAATGTTGGCCGGTCTCGGCAACGTCCTCAAGCGCCACCGGAATGTGCCATGGCGCAACGGTATCTGGCGCTTTGGGCTCGGGCATCGGAATGGCCTCCGGATCAGGAAAAATAACGGCGCCGCGCAACAGGACCGTCTCATCGTGGGCCTCAAATTGACGCGCTACAGCGTGCGCGTAGCGCGCCAAACGGCGCGGGCCGGCCCCATTCACACCCTGGAACATATTACGCGCCAGCGCCTTCTCAAGCTCTTGCCGGTCCGGCGCGTCACAGGCGGCAAGATAGGCCGCCTGTCGTCCGTAAAACGCTTCGCCAAACTCGCGCATTCGTTTTGGAACGGCCAGATCGCCGACGCCCATTTCCCGCAAATTGGCGTCGAGATCGCGGCAAAAACGATCGAATAGGTTCTGGCCAATCCCGCGCGCCGACGCCCCCGCGCGATCCAGACGAGACAGCAGCAGAACGATATGCAGGACAATGAGGTCAAAGCGGCCATCCATAGTGTCGGGCACGCCGTAGCCGGTGTAAAAGGCCGCACGGCGCGATTGCGCCACGATCGCGCCATAGAGGTCGTCGATCTTGCCGTTGCGGGGATTTAAGCGAAAGCGCTTCAGGATCATTGGCTTATTGGTAACCGCGGCGCCTGGATCGGCCCTCGGCCTGGGCCATCAGTTTGCTAGGGCCCGATTTTGAGGTAACGCCAGCTTCCGGCCGGGCGCAAGTTGGGGAAGTGGATGCGGGGTAGTCGAGGCCGTAATCGATGTCGGAGCGCGGCGCTGGCCTGCGCCATCGCCGCCGCAATAAGCCTATCCGGCTGCGGCAGCGAGACCTTCCAGCGCGGATACGTGCTGCCGGAAGGCGCGCTTGAGCAAATTCCCCTCGGCGCATCGCAGGAACAGGTTCTGTTGGTTCTCGGCACACCGTCAACCGTAGCTACGGTGAGCGGCGAGGCGTTCTATTACATCTCGCAGAAAGCTGAGCGCGCCATTTCCTTCATGCGGACGAAGGTCACTGATCAGCGGGTGATAGCGGTCTATTTCGATCGGGATAGAAAAGTTCAGCGGCTCGCCGAGTACGGACTGAAAGACGGCAAAATCTTTGACTTCGTGAGCCGCACAACGCCCACGAGCGGCAACGACCTCAATCTGATATCGACGATCATCCATAATCTGCAAGGCAAGGGGAGCTGATCTCCCCTGCGCGGCAGCGTTTCGACGGCTCATGCCTAATGGGCGAGCACCGCGAGCAGTAACAACGCGACGATATTGGTGATCTTGATCATCGGATTGACCGCTGGTCCGGCAGTATCCTTGTAAGGATCGCCGACGGTGTCGCCGGTCACCGCGGCCTTGTGCGCGTCGGAACCCTTGCCGCCGTAATGGCCATCTTCGATGTACTTTTTTGCATTGTCCCAAGCGCCGCCGCCCGATGTCATCGATATGGCAACGAACAATCCAGTCACGATGACGCCGAGCAACATCGCGCCGAGAGCGGAGAACGCGGCTGACTTGCCCTGCGCACCACCTCCGGCAACGAAATAGATGATGAAATAGCCGACGATCGGGGAAAGAACCGGGAGCAGAGACGGAACGATCATTTCTTTGATCGCGGCTCTGGTCAGCATATCGACGGCGCGTCCGTAATCAGGCTTGTCCCTGCCCTGCATAATCCCAGGCCGTTCGCGGAACTGGCGCCGGACTTCTTCGACAATCGAGGAGGCCGCGCGTCCGACCGCCGTCATGCCGAGGGCGGCGAACAAATAGGGCAGCAAGCCGCCGAACAACAGGCCGGCCACCACATAAGGATTGTTCAGCGAGAAATCCGGCGCGACACCCTTGAAATACGAATTCGCCCCTGCATTGGCGACGAAGTATTTCAGGTCCTCGTTATAGGCCGCGAACAAGACCAACGCGCCGAGTCCGGCGGAGCCGATCGCGTAGCCTTTCGTCACTGCTTTCGTGGTATTGCCGACCGCATCCAGCGCATCGGTCGATTTGCGGACTTCTTTGGGCAATCCTGCCATTTCGGCAATTCCGCCGGCATTGTCCGTGACCGGACCGAAGGCATCGAGCGCCACCACGATTCCGGCAAGCGCCAACATCGTGGTCACCGCGATGGCGATACCGAACAGGCCAGCGAGGTTATAGCTGATCAAAATTCCGGCGATGATAATCAGCGCAGGCAGCGCGGTCGCTTCGAGCGACACCGCTAAGCCCTGAATGACGTTGGTGCCGTGCCCGGTGACCGAGGCGAGCGCGATCGACCGCACTGGTCGAAAATTGGTGCCGGTGTAGAATTCGGTGATCCAGATGATGAATCCCGTCACCGCAAGTCCAACGATCCCGCAAGCAAAAAGCGTAAAGCCGGAATAATTGGCGCCCGGCAGTTGTCCAAATCCGATCAGCAGATAAGTGACCAGCGCGATGCCGATCAGCGACAGAATCGCGGTCGCGATCATGCCCTTATAGAGCGCGCCCATGATCGATTGCGAGGGACCGAGTTTGACGAAAAAAGTCCCGATAATCGACGCGATGATACAGACGCCGCCAATGGCGAGCGGAAATGACATCATGCGCATCAACACGTCGCCGCCGGACCGGCTGAAAAAGATTGCGGCAAGAACCATCGTTGCCACGGTGGTCACCGCATAGGTCTCGAAAAGATCGGCCGCCATCCCGGCGCAGTCGCCGACATTGTCGCCCACATTGTCGGCAATCGTTGCGGGATTGCGTGGATCATCCTCAGGGATTCCGGCTTCGACCTTGCCGACGAGATCGCCGCCGACATCGGCGCCTTTGGTGAAAATGCCGCCACCGAGACGCGCGAAGATGGAAATCAATGAGGCGCCGAAACCGAGCGCAACAAGCGAGTCGATGACCTCGCGGTCATTGGGGGCCATATGCAGGGTGCCGGTGAGAAAGCCGAAATAAAGCGTGACGCCGAGAAGGGCGAGACCCGCGACCAACAGGCCGGTAATCGCGCCAGAGCGAAATGCAATTTCAAGTCCCGCAGCCAGCGAACTGATCGCGGCTTGCGCGGTGCGTACGTTGGCGCGTACGGAAACGTTCATGCCAATAAAGCCGGCCGAACCGGATAGAATGGCGCCGATCGCAAAGCCGATGCCAACGAGCCAGCCGAGGAAATAGCCGACGATCAGGAAGATCACGATGCCGACCAGCGCGATCGTCGAATACTGGCGCCTGAGATAGGCCTGCGCGCCCTCACGTACCGCAGCCGATATTTCCTGCATCCGAGCGCTGCCGGGGTCGGATTGCAGCACCGAACGGGTGGCCCAGATCGCGTAAATAATGGCCAGAACGCCGCATAGAACAATGAGCCACAAAGTCGTCATCGAACGTCCCCGGTGTTGAAGGAGGGCCAGCACAGGACCGGCCCGCAAAGAGAAGGCGCCTCGCATACAATGCGCATGCGGGCCGCGCAAATCGGCGCGGACATTGCCAAACTTGCCCCCGCCGCGCAACGGCGGCGAATGCCCGTTTTCGCAGTCTCAAGCAGCTCCGAGATAGCGAATCGGACGGCCCGGCGCGATCACCTGTGCGGCGGCAATAATCGCATTGGCATCTATGCCATAGTGCCGGTACAGGTCGTCAATCGATCCGGTCTGACCGAAATGCTCGACCCCGAGCGGCCGAACGCGATGCCCGCTGACCGCGCCTAGCCAGGCCAAGGTCGCCGGATGTCCATCCAACACTGTGACGATGCCGCAATCCCGCGGCAGGCCAGCAAACAACCGCTCGATATGCGAACGGGCGTGAATGAGCCCCCGCTCGCGCGCCCGACAGGCCGCAGTCCAGCCGGCATTGAGACGGTCGGCGGATGTTATCGCGAGCAGGCCGATATCGCGTCGATCCTCGGCCATCAATCCGACAGCCTGAATCGCTTCGGGCGCGATTGCGCCGGTATATGCCACCACGAGTTGGCAGTTGGGACCGGGGGGGCGCAGCCAGTAGGCGCCGTCGACAATGGATTGGCGCAGTGCCGGCGTCATTTCGCGTCGGATCTGTTCGACCGGCCTGGTCGAGAGCCGCAGATAGACTGACCCGCCGGTCTCGTCGCGGAGCCAGTTTCGTTCTGATGGCTCGGTGCCCCCGTCGCGTTGGATGTAGTCCAGAGCGAAGGCCAAGATCGCCGCCAGCTCGTCGACGAACGCGGGCTCAAAAGCCGCAAGCCCGTCTTGCGCCATGCCGATAAGCGGTTCGGCGATCGATTGATGGGCGCCGCCCTCCGGCGCCAAAGTGATCCCGGAAGGCGTGGCGACTAGGATGAAACGCGCGTCCTGATAACACGCATAGTTCAGGGCATCGAGCCCGCGGGCTATGAACGGGTCGTACAATGTGCCAATCGGCAAAAGCCGCTCGCCATTGATGACATGCGACAGACCGAGCGCGGACAGCACGGAGAACAAATTCATTTCGGCGATGCCGAGTTCAATGTGCTGGCCTTTCGGGGAGAACTCCCAATTGAAAGTCGATGGGATGCGCTCGCTTTTGAACGTATCGGCCAAAGCCTCGCGAGCAAACAGACCGCGGCGATTGACCCAAGGCCCAAGGCTCGTCGACACAGTGACGTCGGGCGAAGTGGTGACAACGCGCGCCGCCACATTCGTGTCCGCGCGACCTAGCTCGTTAAGGAGTGCGCCGAAGCCGAGTTGCGTCGACATTCGCGGTTGAACCGTCACCGCCAGACTGTCCGGCACCGCGATTCGCTCCGCCTGCAAGTTGCGGCTGCCGGCGCTTGCGAACGGAACGCGATCGAGGAAGGCTTGAATTTCCGCCGCGGAAAGCTCGAGCCCTTCGAAGCGGGACCATTCCTCGCCGGGACGAATTCTCATTGATTTTTGGAACGTCTCCATCTGGGCGGGCGTCATCAGCCCGGCGTGATTGTCCTTGTGTCCGGCGAACGGCAGGCCGTAGCCTTTGATCGTATAGGCGATGAAACAAACCGGCCGGTCGTGATTGACGCCGTCGAAGGCGGCGATGATCGAACCGAGATCATGCCCGCCAAGATTGTTCATCAGTCGCGCCAGCTCGTCGTCGCTGCGGCGTTCCAAGAGCGCGGCGACCGCGCCCTGATCGCCGATTTCGTCATTGAGCCGCTTGCGCCATGCCGCTCCGCCCTGAAACACCAACGCCGAATAAAGCTGGTTCGGACAGTTATCGATCCACCGGCGTAGAATCTCACCGCCCGGTTCGGCAAAAGCCGCCTGCTGGAGCGCGCCATATTTGAGCAGCACCACGTCCCAGCCGAAATTGCGGAACAGGTTTTGATAACGTTCCCACAATCCCTCGCGGACGACGGCATCCAGGCTCTGCCTGTTGTAATCGACGATCCACCAGCAATTGCGCAGCCCCTGCTTCCAACCCTCGAGCATGGCCTCGAAGATATTGCCTTCGTCGAGCTCGGCATCGCCGAGGAGCGCGATCATGCGGCCTTCCGGCCGCGCAAGGCCCCAGCCGTGGGAACGCACATAATCTTGCGCCAGTGCCGAAAACAGAGTTTGCGCCACGCCAAGTCCGACCGACCCGGTGGAAAAGTCCACGTCATCGGTGTCCTTGGTGCGTGACGGATAGGACTGCGCACCTTTAAAACCGCGAAAGCCCTCGAGCTTGTCGCGCGTTTGGCGGCCGAGCAGGTATTGGATGGCGTGGAAGTTCGGCGACGCGTGGGGTTTGACGGCGACGCGGTCCTGCGGCCGCAAAGTATGGAAATAGAGCGCCGTCATGATGGTCGCGAGCGATGCGCACGAGGCCTGATGACCACCTACCTTCAGTCCATCATCGTTGTCGCGGACATGGTTGGCGTGGTGGATTGTCCAACTCGCGAGCCACAGCACTTTGCGTTCAAGTTCGGCGAGTATCTCGAGATCCTGCGGCGAGCCCGACGATGTCATGAGCATGATCTGATCTCAGCCATCCATGCCGATCCGGTCATTCCAATTCGACGGTTGCAAAATCCGCGGGCATGATGATCTCGAGAAGTTCGCAATCGTCGGAATAGTCAAGCACGGAATGCTTGATCTTGGGCGGCTGCAGCCAGCACGAACCTTCGCGCATGGTGACCACGCCAGCGCCTTCGTATTCGCCTTTGATCCAGCCCTTTAGAACATAGACCATCTGAAACTCGACATCGTGAAAGTGCCGCTTGGAAACTTCAGCGGGATCGCAGGGCGGAACCATTCTGATCACATGCGCCCGCACCATGCCTCCGGTCGCACCGGCGATTCCGAGATCGCGGTATTGCGCATAGCGCCGCAATCCCAGCTCGAAGGCGTCGGGCCGGTAATGCGTCGCGACGAAGGCGTGCGCCCGCGATTTTTTCTTGGCGCCTTGCGTCGTTGTCGGGTCGCTCCGTCGTGACGACGTTTTGCTTGCCGATCTGCGCCCGCGGCCGATCGGGCCCGGCTTTCGCACGGCGCGTTGACCTTTCCGTGCATGCTTTGCTCTCTGCCTTACGCGAGCCATGGGCCTGTCCTTGTCAATGCCAAGCGGCGGCAACGGGAATCCGCAACCGATTATAGCGGATGGCAATATCGCCGAAAGCGGCCGCTTCGTCGCTCAAAAGTGGCTGTAGGACGGCCGTGGCAATGACAGGACTTTTCCGACCCGCATGAAACGAACCCCTTCCCCGCTCGCGACCTGGCCGATCTTTGCCACCGGCACACCGGCTTTTTCGGCGGCAATGCGAAAAGCATCGAACTTGGCCGCCGGCAGCGTCAAAACGATCTCGTAATCGTCGCCGCCGGTAAGGATTCGCTCAATCAGCTCGGAGTCGACCGAAAGCACCGCGCGCGCCGCATCGGACAACGGCACCGCGGCAACGTCGACCTCGCACGCAAGGGCGGAAGCACGGCATAGCTTGGCCAAGTCCCCCGCGAGACCATCGGAGACGTCCATTGCTGCGGAGGCGTGCGCACGAAGCACTTCGGCCAGCCTATTGCGCGGCTGCGGGAGGAGATAGCGCTGCTCGAGATGATCCTTTGCCGCGCTCGACAACCGCCACTGCTTGGCTAAGTCTGCATCGCGATGGATGAGAACCCCGAGGGCGGCATCGCCGATAGTGCCGGTGATGGCGACGACGTCGCCCGGCTTTGCCGTAGCGCGGCGCACCATTGCGCCATGGGGCACCGTGCCGAACGCGGCGACGGAAATCGACAGCGGTCCGGGCGTGTGATCGGTATCGCCGCCCAATAATGGGCAACCATACTGACGGATGTCTCGGCCAAGACCTTCGGCGAAGGCCGCGATCCACGATTCCGGCGTGTTCGTCGGCAACGCGATCGACAACAGAAATCCAACCGGCGACGCGCCCTTGGCAACCAGATCGGAAAGATTCATTCGCAACGCCTTGCGTGCGATGAAATCCGGCGGATCCCCGGGAAGAAAATGCACTCCGGCAATGACGCCGTCGGTAGTGAGGACCAAATCGAAACCAGCAGGCGGCGTGAGCACGGCCGCATCGTCGCCGAGACCGAACGCAGTCGGAGCGGTGGCGAGCGGTTTGAAGTAGCGCTCAATGAGGCGCTCCTCGCCCGAAAGGTCGTTACAAAATTCATGTGGATCGGAGGGCATTTCCTGCCTCCGCCTACTCGCCGCCGAATTCGGCCGCACGGAGCTGGTGCGCCAGTTGATCGAGCACCGCGTTGACCATCCCGGTCTCTTCCTGGTCGACAAAAGCGCTGGCCACGTCGACATATTCGGACGTGACCACCCGCGCGGGTACATCCTTTCGGCACGCGAGCTCGTAAGCGCCGGCCCGCAGCACGGCGCGAAGCACCATTTCGATGCGCTTTAGCGGCCAGCCGCGCGTCAGCGCCGCGTCAATCGTCGGATCCAGGCGACTTTGCTCTCGCACCACGCCGCCGACTATGTCGCGGAAATAGGCGGCTTCCGCCGGACGATATTGCACGCCTTCCATGTCGCCCTTGAGCCAATGACCTTCGAACTGAGCCAAAATCTCATTCAAGCCAGTGCCAGCAAGCTCCATCTGGTAGAGCGCCTGGACGGCTGCAAGCCGCGCGACGCCGCGCTGATTGGCTTTGCGGCTGCCGCTCCCATCAGAGCTACCGGATATTTCGCTGCCGGCCATCGCACTATTTCCCGACCTGCCGCTTGAGCTCAATCATCGCGAGCGCAGCGCGCGCCGCGTCGCCGCCTTTGTCCTGCTCTTCCGGGCGGGCCCGCAGCCAGGCCTGCGCCTCGTTGTCCACCGTGATGATGCCGTTGCCGATCGGCAGCTGGCGCGCCACCGCAAGGTCCATCAATCCGCGGGCGGACTGATGCGCAACGATGTCGAAGTGGATCGTGTCGCCACGAATGACGCAGCCAAGCGCGACCACGCCATCATAAGGCCGCCGGCGTGCTCTCGCCGCATCCACGGCAATAGCGATCGCGGCCGGGATTTCCAGCGATCCGGGCACGGTGACACAATCGAATTGGGCATCGGCCTCTTTGAGGACTTTGCTCGCTCCCGCCAGCAGCGCGTCGGCAATATCGTCGTAGAAGCGCGCTTCGACGATAAGAATGTGCGCGCTCTTGCTGCTTTTTATGCCGCATTTTCTGGCAAGCTTGCTTCGCCGCGCTCCGGCCATGACTACGCTCCGGCTTGTTCGAGCACGCGTGGTCGTACCAAGCCCGGCAGGCGCTCACAAGCGCGTCTCAGCGTGGCAGCGTCTCCATCAAGCGCGCCACATAACGCGCTAGCTGGTCGACCTCGAGATTAAGGCGCGCGCCGGGCTCGAGCTTGCCGAATGTGGTGACTTGCAGGGTGTGCGGAATGATCAAGACCGAGAACATGTCGCCGTCGACCTTATTCACGGTCAGCGCGACGCCATCGAGCGCGACCGAACCTTTAACGGCGACCAAGCGTGACAACGCCGCAGGCGCGCGTAACGTGAACGAGGCGCTGTCGAGGAAGTCGTCGCGGCTGACGAGTTCGGCGATCCCGTCGACATGACCACTGACCAGGTGCCCGCCCATCTCGTCGCCGAGCCGGAGCGAACGTTCCAGATTGATGCGCGCGCCGCGCCGCCAATGTCCGGCAGTAGTCAGGCGCAGCGTTTCCGCGGCCGCATCCACCGCGAAGAACGGTCGCCCTGCTCTGGCGCCGCGCCCGACGACCGTGAGACATATTCCGGCACAGGCGATTGAAGCGCCGACCGCGATCGTATCGGGATCGTAGTCGCAAGCGACGACGAACCGGCGCAGGCCGTCGGATTTTTCGTCGACCTCAAGAATTTCGCCCGATCCCGTGACGATGCCGCTAAACATGGTTGGTTTCGCGTTCGTATGTTTCCTTGCGATCGGGGCCGACCGGCTCGCTGGAAATGCGTTTAAGGTGCTGATTAAGCAGTTTCGATGCGCGCGGCTCCAGCGCCGGTAAACCCTCCTCCCCTATCACCATCGGCGAATGAAATAATACCGCTTCGTCGATGAGATCGGCTTCGATTAGGCCCGACGCAACCGCGGGGCCGCCTTCAATCATCAAACGCGTGATGCCTCGCGTTGCGAGGATTTTCAATGCCTCGCGCAGGTCGAGCCACCCTTCTTTTTCGGCGACGCGAAGAACTTCAGCGCCGCGTTCGCGCAGCGCTGTTTCGGATGCAGCTGGTGCGTTGTCGCCAGCAATGATCCACAGCGGCGTCCCGCGGGCAGTCTCTAAAAGCCGTGATTGCATCGGCAGGCGAAGGCCGGAGTCGAGCACCACCCGGACTGGCGACAACTCCGCCATTCCCGGCAGACGGCACGTCAAAACTGGATCGTCGGCGAAGACGGTGCCGATGCCAATCAGGATGGCATCGCTGCGTGCCCGCATCAGATGCACCTGATCGCGGACCGACTTGCCTGTGATGGCGACGCGCTGCCGGCTAGCACCTGCCGCCTTGCCGTCCGCGGAAATGGCCAGCTTGAGCGTGACATGCGGCCGACCGTCTCCCATGCGGCGAATATGCCCAGCGTGATCTCGTCGCGCCGCGGCGGCTTCGATGCCGACATCCACGGCAATCCCCGCACTGCGCAATCGAGCATGTCCGCGCCCCGCAACTTCAGGATTGGGGTCTTCCAAGGCCGAGACCACACGTGCAATTCCGGACGCGATTACGGCGTCCGCGCACGGCGGCGACTTGCCGTGATGTGAGCACGGTTCGAGCGTCACATAGAGCGTGGCGCCGTGTGCAAGCGTGCCGGTGCGGCGCAGCGCCTCGATCTCGGCATGCGGCCTGCCACCGGCTTGCGTCCAGCCGCGCCCGACAATTTGACCGCCCCCGACGACGACCGCGCCGACCGCCGGATTCGGCCATGCTCGGCCAAGTCCGCGTCGACCCAACGCCAGTGCGAGCGCCATATATCGGTGGTCATCGGCGACGTCGGAGGCTGCAACGCTGCCGCTTGTGCTCACTCGGCGGCCTCGTCTCCCGATAACTCGGCGAGCGCGGCTTCGAAATCCTTCGCCTCGCGGAAATTGCGATATACCGAGGCGAACCGGACGTAAGCGACGTCGTCGAGATCGCGCAAATGCGCCATTACCGTCTCGCCGATTGTTTCGGAGGAGACCTCGCTTTCGCCGATGCTTTCAAGCTCGCGCACGATTTTCGACACCATCTGGTCGATGCGCTCCGGGTCGACGGGTCGTTTGCGCAGCGCAATCTGCACCGAGCGCAAGAGTTTGTCGCGGTCGAAGGGCACGCGCCGGCCATTGCGCTTGATCACAATCAGTTCGCGCAATTGCACCCGCTCGAAGGTCGTAAATCGGAAATTGCAGCTCAGGCAGACCCGGCGGCGGCGGATCACGGACGAATCCTCGGTCGGCCGCGAATCCTTCACCTGGGTATCGAGGCTTGCACAGCTCGGGCACCGCATCCCGTTACCCCTCGTAGATCGGGAATCGGCTGACCAGACGTTTCACCTGTTCGCCTACGCGCCCTTCGGCTTGGATGTCTTGCTCAAGGCCGCTGCGCGCCAACGCGTCGATCACTTCGGCGATCATGTCGCCGATTTGCTGGAATTCGGCGATGCCGAACCCCCGCGTCGTGCCGGCCGGTGTGCCGAGCCGCACGCCCGAGGTGACCGTCGGCTTTTCCGGATCGAATGGAATCCCGTTCTTGTTGCAGGTGATGCGGGCGCGCCCGAGAGCGGCCTCGGCAACCTTACCGGTCAAGCGCTTGTTGCGCAGATCGACCAGCATGAGATGCGTATCGGTGCCCCCCGAAACGATGTCGAAGCCGCACGCTTTCAGCGTTTCGCCGAGCGCCTTGGCGTTTTCGACAACGTTCTTGGCGTAGAGCCGAAACGAGGGACGCAGAGCTTCGCCGAAGGCGACCGCCTTGGCTGCGATCACATGCATGAGCGGTCCGCCCTGCATTCCCGGGAACACCGCCGCATTGAGTTTTTTTGCGAGCTCCTCATCGTTGCTGAGGATTGCACCGCCGCGCGGCCCGCGCAGTGTCTTGTGGGTCGTCGTGGTGACGACATGAGCATGGGGAAGCGGACTCGGATGCACGCCGCCGGCAACCAAGCCGGCAAAATGCGCCATATCCACGACCAGATAAGCGCCAACCTCGTCGGCAATCTCGCGGAAGCGGCGAAAGTCGATCACGCGCGGATAGGCCGAGCCGCCGGCGATGATCATTTTTGGGCGGTGCTCTTTGGCGAGTTTCTCGACCTCCTCCATGTCGATGAGATGATCGTCCCGGCGCACGCCGTAAGGCACCACTTTGAACCAGCGGCCCGAAAGGTTGACCGGCGAGCCATGCGTGAGATGGCCGCCCGCCGCCAGGTTCAATCCCAAAAAGGTGTCGCCGGGCTGCATCAGCGCCATGAAGACTTCGGCATTGGCCGAAGCGCCGGAATGCGGCTGCACATTGGCGAAGCTGCACCCGAACAGCCGGGTCGCACGCTCGATCGCCAGCCGCTCGGCAATGTCGACGAATTGGCAGCCGCCGTAATAGCGCTTGCCCGGCAGGCCCTCGGCATATTTATTCGTAAGCACGGAGCCCTGCGCCTCAAGGACAGCGCGGCTGACGATATTCTCCGATGCGATCAGTTCGATTTCATCGCGCTGGCGGCCGAGTTCGAGCTTAATCGCCTCGGCAATTTCCGGATCGCTTTCACCGAGCGTCGCGGAAAAGAAATCCTCGTCGGCCGCTTTGATTTTGTGACTTACTGGCATGGCTATGGTTGTTCCGTCGCTGCGTGGCGCGTTTGACGACCGCAGACTGGCTCAAATCAGCCTCTTGCCGCCGGCAAGAACCCGGTCCCGGTGATACACCGCGGAGCGAGGCGAGACCAGCCGAAGCCGCAAGACCTTGCGATATTTCAGCGGATAACGCCGCTATATTTAGGGATCAAGGGGCGCGGACCGCAACCCGGGCGCGATCAAAGCTTGGTCGTCGCCGGAATGGCAGGCGCGCCCAGCCCGTCCCGGCCGTAAATATCCTCGCGGAACTGCGCCACGCCATCTGCGCCCGACCAGGCCGTCACATAGACCCAGTGCAAGGGAACCGGCTTGGCGAGACGGGCGGTTTTTTGCTCGCCCGACTTTATCACCCGATAGATGTCGGCCGGCGACCAGCTTTTGGTTTCCGCGAGCAGCCACGCAACCAGCTGCCGGACATTCTGCACCCGCACGCAACCCGACGAATGAAAGCGAAAATCGTCGCCGAACAGGTTCTTCAGCGGCGTGTCATGCATGTACACGCCGTAGGCGCTCGGGAAATTGATGCGGATCGAGCCCAGCGAATTCTGACTGCCGGGATCCTGCTTGAAGGTGTAGTTGGTCGCATCCTCCGAATACCAGTTGATCTGTGACGGCTGCAGCTCGCGATGTGCCCCGTCGAGAATGCGAATGTGGTTCTTGGTCAGGTAATCGGGCTGATCCTGCATGCGCGGAATGAGGTCCTTGCGCACGATCGAAGCCGGAACCGTCCAATACGGATTGAAATTGATCTCGATAATTTTGCTGTCGATCTCGGGCGAAGGCCGATCGGGCTTGCCAACCACGCCGGTGTGACGGGAGACGGCAACGTCGTGTTCGATCGCCTCGATGCGCGCCGCCGGAATATTGCATACCACGTAGCGCGGCCCGAGATTGCCGGTCAGCGTCTTCAGCCGCTCGATATTCACTTTGAGCTGATCGCGCCGCGTCGCCGCCGGGACATTCATGGCCTCGAAAGTCGCCTCGTGCACGACGCCATCGACCGTCAGGCCGTGGCGCGCCTGAAAGCGGCGCACCGCCTCCTCAAGATACGAATCATAAATGTCGTTTTCGACCCCGCTGGCGTGGGGATCGAGATCGCCCGAGACCGTGAGCCGCGCACGCAATTCGCCCACGCTTGAATGGTTCGTGCCGAGCCGCAATTCAAGCACCTTCGAGACTTCCGGCCAGCCGCCACGGGCGACGATGCCGTCATAGATTTCAACCGCGCGCCGCGTGGCTTCCGCCGTTCCCGGCGACAGCATCGGGATGGTCGCTTTCGGCATGTGCACCGTGCGCGACGCCTGATCGAATCCTTGTCCGAACCCGCCTTGGTCGACGTCTCCCATGAGCGCATCGAGGGGCCGATCGTCGGCCCGGACCGAACGAAGGCCGGCGGCAAAGGCGGCAATTCCGGCGAGGTGGCGGAGCGCCATGCGGCGGGAAAGTCCGGCAGCACGCGGCGGACGCGGCGAATTAGAGCGTCGAAGCATGAACGGCTATTTGCGCGAGCAATACGGCTGAAATCGGCCAACCCTCAAAACAGCGCCTAGCATAACGGCGCCGCCACGGCGAGCGCAAAAGGTGCGCGCGAAAAGACCCCGGCTTGGCCGGGGCCTAGTTGTGCCGTCGCGTTTCTCCGGTGCTTACAGCCGGTAAAGGATCTGATCGGTCCAGAACCGCTCGAGGCGGTGCAGCGCCTTGTTGAGCGTGCCGAAATCGTCGGCATTGATGCCGCCGACCTGCTCTACGGTCCGCATGTGCTTTTCGTAGAGCGTGTCCACCGTGTCGCGGACTTCGCGGCCCTTGTCGGTCAACTTGATCCGCACCGAACGCCGATCGATGCGCGAACGCTGATGGTCGAGAAATCCCATCTCGACGAGCTTCTTCAGGTTGTATGAGACGTTGGAGCCGAGATAATAACCGCGCGTGCGCAACTCGCCGGCGGTCAATTCTTTTTCGCCGATATTGTACAAGAGCAGCGCCTGGACCGAATTGATGTCGGCGCGGCCGCGGCGGTCGAATTCGTCCTTGATGACGTCAAGCAGACGCCGATGCAGACGTTCGACGAGCGTGAGTGCTTCGAGATAGTGCGGGCGAATGTGGTCGAAGCGCGCCTCGTGCGCGGCGGGTTCGACCGTCTTGACGACGGCTTTCATGATGACGCCTTTCCCAAACCAATTTCTTTTTTCGCGACGGGCCCTGTCCCCGTCATCGGCGTCACCCTAGCGGCAAGGATCTAAGAGCAGTTTAAATAACACGCTAAAAAGAACGTATATTCGCGTCTTTTCTATACTAATTACTGTTAAACATGCGGCGAGTTGCGATACGTTTTGTTCACCGCAACAGTTCGCAATCTACTCGGCCTTGATGTTTGCCTCCGTAATAATGCGGCTGTACGTGTCATTTTGCTTGCGTAAGTAAGCGGCGAAATCATTTCCGCAGGCCACAGTCGGAAACAGTCCCTGAGCCGATAGCTTTTCTTTAACCGCGGCACCGTCCAGCGCTGTCGTGAATAGATGCTCGACTTCATTGATCGCAGGCTCGGGCGTCGCGGCGGGCGCAAAGGCGCCGAACCAAGCGTCGATGTCAAAGTCGCCGAAGCCGCCTTCGGCGACAGTCGGAACGTCCGGCAGCGGCTGCGCCCGCGCGCGGTTGCCGACGGCAAGCGCCCGCAAGCTGCCCGCTTTCAAATATTCCGACACGTTCGAAAGCGTTGCAAACATCGAGGTGACCTGCTGGCCCAAGACGGCGTTGAGCGCCGGCGCGTTGCCGGGATACGGCACGAACGTGATATCCACCTTCGCGGCGCGCTTGAGCTTTTCGAAACCGAGCTGAAAGCTGCTTCCCGGACCAATGCTCGCCATCGTGATCTGTCCCGGCCTCACGCGCGCGTCATCGAGCATTTGCGCAAGCGTGCGATACGGCGCGGCGCTGTTGACGACGATAACGGTCGGTGCACTCACCAGGTTGCAGAGCGGCGCGAAGTTGCGCAGCGGATCGTAGTTGAGCTTGCGCAACAGCGGGTCGATCAGAAACGGCGTCGAGACGACAAGGAGCGTGGTGCCATCCGCCGTCGCCCGCGCCACCGTCTCGGTACCGACCGCGCCGCCTGCTCCCGGCCGGTTTTCGACGATCATGGCCGGACCGCCGGCGCGCCCGGCCTGGTCCGCCAAGAGCCGCGCGACGATATCGGCGGTGCCGCCGGGCGCGTAAGGAACGACGATCCTGATGGTTCTTGAGATTTGTGCGCGCACGCCATCGGCCGTGATGACGATAATAAATGTCATGGCCGCCACGGCGACAACGCCCAAAGCCATGAAAAAGCGGCCTAAAAATCTCATCGCTCACCTGTCCTGCGCAAGCCGTCCAAGCCCATATCGATGTGACCTTGCCGGCGAAACTTACGGCGCATTACACGTTAGAGAAACCTGCCCGGCGCGTGATATTCGATTGACTAGGCGTTGCCGCCCAACCATATAGCGCCGGCGCGTAGCGTTCCCGCGACCTTGTGCGGGGGAGTGTCCCGAGCGGCAAAGGGGGCGGACTGTAAATCCGCTGGCTTACGCCTTCGTAGGTTCGAGTCCTACCTCCCCCACCATCATGAAATAATTAAATAAATCGGGCCGTTTCACGGTGCGAGCGTGAACGGCCAAACCTGCGTATGCTACGGATATGCTACATCGAGCGCCGGCTCAGCCGAGCACCTGCCGCACCGCGTTGGCGAGTTCGTTGCTATCGACGTCCTTGAACAGATGGCCGTAGACGTCGAGCGTCATCGCGATCGTCGAGTGCCCGAGCCAGTCCTGCACCACCTTGGCCGACAGCTCGCGGCCGCCACGTTCCTTCGGGCTGATGCACCACGACGCGAAGTAATGGCGAAAGGCGTGCAGCGCATATTTCGGCTTGCCGTCTTTGCGCACCACGCCGGCGGCGTGCATGACCGACTCGAGCCGGCGCAGCATGTTCTTGTGCGTGTCGATGGCGCCGGTGCGCGTCGGGAAGACCAGATCGGCCTCGCTCTTCGGACAGGCGAGCTTCCATTCCTTCAGCGCCGGGATCAGCAGGTTCGGGTCGAGTGGGATGGTGCGCCGGCTCTTCTTCGACTTCGGGCTGCCGATGACACCGTAACGATCCGCCCGCTGCCGCACATGCAACTCGCCCTCCTTCAAATCGACGTCGTACCAGCGCAAGCCGCGCAATTCCGACGCGCGCAGCCCGGTGAAAGCCGCCATCAGCAGCAGCGCCCGCTTCTTCGGCTGGCCGGCGCTGGCGACAAAAAGCCGCTTGATCTCGGCATTATCCGGCACGTCGCGGCCGATTTCCAGCTTGCGCTTGCCGCGCTCGTCGAGCGCGATGCGGACGCCATCGGCGAGGTGGCCGCACTTGGCGCTCTTCAATAGCGACTTGAGCGACACCAGCACCTTGCGCGCCATCGCCCGCGACAGGGCTTCGCGGCTGTTGCCGTTTTTGCCGAGCAACCAAAGATCGCGATAGGCCTCGATCCGCTCGGATGTCAGTTTGGCGAGCGGCACGCGACCGAGATGCGGCAGGATATGCAGCTTGAGGTGCTGACGATACTGCGCCAGCGTCGAGCGCTCGCGACCTTCGGCTTCGAGCCGCTTGATCCAGGTCGCGGCGGCGTCGGCGACGGTCGCCTTGGTATCGAGCGCGATATGCGTGCCCTTGCCGAGATCGACCTTGATCTTGGCGGCCCGGCAGGTGGCGTCGCCTTTGAATTCGAAAGTTTCGAACCGACGCTTGCCGGCGTGATCGGTGTAATCGACGACCCAGGCCTCGCGGGTGTTGCCTTTGCGTGTCGTCCAAATGCGTTTACGAACGGCCATGACAGCCCTCCCCTGTTCCCCAATAGATAGGAGTAAATCGAACTTGTTACAATAAGGTCCGCTGGCCATTGGCAAGCCCACCGGGTGCGTCGAGCACTTGGCCGACACCCGCCCAGGTCCGGCGCAAAATAACGCGCCAGCGCGCTCTCCCCACAAGGGGGGCGGTGGCTTCTAGACGCGATGGGGCATTGACGACTCAACGGTGTCGGCGTGACAGTCGCGCCCAGCGTATCAGCGGGCCGGCCTTATGCCGAACACCCCAGCGATCAGCGAGGTTCTCGGCCGGCGACTTCGGCTCGACGAGAGCATGACCCGATCGGACTTGGTCGAAGCGCTGCGCCGGCTGAAATTCGAGGAACGCTATTGCACGGTGTGGATCGATCAGCCGGTCCGCGACTTCCAAATCGCCGCACTAACAAACCCGAAGCGGAAATGACCGCCATGCTCGCGCTCAAGGATCACCAGCTCGCAAACCTCATGACAGCGGCCAGCAAGCTGCCGGTCGAAAAGCGTGGCGTGTTCCTCGAACGTGTCGTCGCCCGGCTATCCCTGCAAGGCTTCCGCTTCACCGACGACGAACTTGACGACGCGGTACGCCGAGCACTGGTCGGCCTAGTCCACCACGACACGGCGGCTTGATGGCGCCGCGCCGTTTCCCGCCGCCGTGGTCCGTCGAAGACATCGATGCTGCCTTCATCGTGAAGGACAGCCCCGGCAGAAGCTCAGGTGAATCGGCTCTCCGCTGCTTTGTGATGATA
>Ga0306924_10001701_pt1 | contig 20328 bp, 16 predicted proteins | sample sta12Can44000111_FD_203756 | JGI IMG/M metagenome (GOLD analysis project Ga0306924, IMG submission 203756) | Lab enrichment of tropical soil microbial communities from Luquillo Experimental Forest, Puerto Rico - statanox.12C.anox.44.000.111 (v2)... | ecosystem: Environmental > Terrestrial >...
CGACCGCGTACAGAGCGCAGCGAAGCAAGCGCGGGACGGGGCGGGCCGGGGTGTCACCCACCGTGCGGCCCCCTCTCCCCTACCCTCTCCCCCGGTGGGGGAGAGGGTGAAGTGGAAGCTCGAGCCCTCTCGTCGGTCGAGGTCGAGGTCGGGGTCGGGGTCGGGGTCGGGGTCGAGGTCGGGGTCGAGGGGTTCTGCTCCCTCCCCCCGCTCGCGGGGGGAGGGCTGGGGAGAGGGGTCGCACCGATCGCGCGAGCGATGAGGTCGTCGAGCACCTCGCCGCCTTCCACGATCTCGGCCTCGATCCGGACGACCCGCCACAGCGAGTGCGCCGCGACCGAGGTGGGGAGCCGGACCGCATCCTTCTCGGTCGTCGCGACCGCGTCGCACCCTGCTGCCTCGGCGGCGCGCAGCGTCTCCTCCAGCTCACCTTCCGTGAACCGGTGGTGGTCGCGGAACACGCGCTCCAGCACGACCTCCGCCCCCAGGTCCGCCAGCGTGCGCCGGAACCCTTCGGGGCGCGCCAGCGCGCAGAGGAGGACCACCCGTCGCCCGCCCAAGGCGCCGGGGCCGAACGACCGGGCGAGGAGCCCGTCGAGGACCTCGCGCACCGCGTACCGCGCGAGCACCGGCGGCCGCCCCGTCGCGCTGGCGAGCCGCGCGCGGAGCGCCGCGAGCGCGGCGGTGCTCACCTGGTCGGATCGCGAGATCCAGGCGAGGTGTGCGCGGCCGAGCGCGCTCCACGGCTCGCGGTTCGGTCCGCGCGGCAGCAGCCGGCCGTTCCCCTCGGGCGCTGCGGCGTCGACCACCACCACGTCGAGATCGCGCCGGAGCGACCGGTGCTGGAAGCCGTCGTCCAGGACGAGCGCGTCCGCCTGGAGCTCCTCCACCGCGCGCCGCGCCAGCTCCGCCCGCCGCGGCCCGCACAGGACCGCGACGCCCGACAAGCGGCGCGCGAGCAGGAGCGGCTCGTCTCCCGCCTCGTCCGCCCCGAGCAGCACCCTCTCCCCGTCCGACACCACCCGCGCGCCGCGCGAACGCGCGGCGTAGCCGCGCGAGAGCACCGCGACCCGCCGCCCGCGCCGGAGCAGCCGCTCGGCCAGCGCGAGCGTCGCGGGCGTCTTGCCCGACCCGCCCACGACGAGGTTGCCGATCGAGAGCACCGGCGCGCCCGCCCGCTCGGCCGAGACCAGACCGGCGTCGTAGAGCGCGCCGCGCAGCGCCGCCCCGGCGCGGAACAGCCCCTCGGCCGCCGAGAGCGCCGCCGCGGCCGGCCACGACGGGCGGGCACGCCCCCACCAGATGTCCTCGAGGCCGCTCACCGGCACGTCGCCGCCACCCCTGCCAGGAGCTCGCGCGCCGCCGCGGTGACCGTCTCCGCCCCGAGATCCGCCAGGCAGCGGTGGTGGCCCTCGGGGCAGAACTCACCGCCGTGGTTCGAGCAGGGGGAGCAGGCGAGGCCCAGCGAGAGCGCGCGCCCGGGCGCGGCCGGGCCCCAGCGCACCGGCGAGGTGGGGCCGAAGAGCGCCAGGACGGGCGTCCCCACCGCGGAGGCGAGGTGCACCGGGCCGGAGTCGCAGGCGATGAGGAGCTGCACCCGCGCCAGGGCCGCCGCGAGGGCGTCGACCGGCAGCGGCGACAGGTCTGCGGCCGGGGGCGACCGCAGGTGAGAGCGCACCGCCTGGAACGCCTCGCGATCGCCCGGCCCGCCGGCCAGGACGATGCGGGCCCCGCCGGCGGCGAGCGCATCGGCCACCGCCGCGAAGCGCTCGGCTGGCCAGCGCTTCGTGGCCCAGCGCGCCCCCGGCGCGATGGCGACGAACGGTCCGGCCGCCCTCGGGAGCGCGTCGGCCGCCAGCGCCCGCGCGGTGCGCGACAGGCTCACCTGCAGCCGCCCCGGGCCGGTGACGCCGAGTGGCGCGAGCGCCTCTGCGTAGAGCGCGGTCGCGTGGGCGCGCACGAGCGGGCGGTCGGCCCCCACCAGCGCCAGGAGCGCTCGTTGCGCGCTGCGGCGGCGGAACGTGAGCCGGCGCGGCGCCGCGACGCCGGACACGATCGCGCTCCGGACCTTGTGCTGGAGGTCGATGGCGAGATCGAATCGCCCGCGCAGCTGCTCGCGCAGCGCCAGCGCCGGCGCCGAGCCGCCCCGGTCGAGGACGTGGACGGCGCGGACGCCCGGCAGGCCAGCCAGGAGCGGTGCGTAGGCGGCGTCCGTGACCCACTCCACGACTGCGCCCGGGAACCGCGCCAGGAGCGGCTCCAGCACGCTCGTGGCGAGCACGACGTCGCCGAGCGCGCTGTAGCGCACGATCAGGATCTTGGTGGGCGGCGTGGTCACGGGATCGTTCGAGGTGCCCGGGGCCGAGCGAGGCGAGTGGGACGCGCGCAGGGCGAGGCGCGCGGGCCGAGCATACACGCAGCGTGCGCGAACGAGGAACCGCGAAGGGAAGCGCCGCGGATCGCCCGCCGGGGCGACCGGACGGGCGTCGCGAGCCAGCCTCTCAATCAGCCTCCGCGGCCGCGCCGCCGTTGCGCGGCAGGAGGCGCAGCATGTGATCGACGTTGCGCCCGCTCGCGCCGCGGATCTGCGACACCGCCTGGCGCGCCAGGTCGCCCAGCTCGAGGATCTTGTCCGGGCGGCCGAGCAGCTCCTGAGCGACCTTGAGCAGCTGCTCCGCGGTCGCGACCTGGATGCCGCCCCGGCCCACCAGCACCTGCAGGCTGTCCTTGAAGTTCTCCATGTGCGGCCCGAACAGCACCGGCCGCCCCTGCCCCGCCGGCTCCAGCACGTTCTGGCCTCCGCGGCGCACGAAGCTGCCGCCCACGAAGACGAGCGTCGCGAGCCGGTAAGCGGTGGCGAGCTCGCCGATCGTGTCGAGCACCGTGACCTGCGCCCGCCCGGCGGCGGCGCCCCCCGAGCGGAGCCGCACCGAGAGCCCGGACTCCACGGCGGCAGACATGATCCGGCCCGCCCGCTCCACGTACCTCGGCGCGATGACGAGCTGCAGCCCGGGGCGCCGGCGGAGGAGCTCCCGGTAGACGCCGAGGACGAGCTCCTCCTCGCCCTCGTGCGTCGACCCCGCCATGAGCACGGTGCCGTCCTCGTCGAGCCCCATGTCGGCGCGGAGCGCGGCGGCGCGCGCGGCGTCCGCCTCCGGGACGAGCGCGTCGAACTTGGTGTTGCCGGTCACCCACACCCGGTCCGGCGCCGCCCCGAGCGCCAGCGCGCGCTCGGCCTCCTCGTCGGAGCGCATGAGGAAGAGGTCGACCGCGGCGAGCGGGTTCCCGATGGCGCGGAACAGCGCGCGGTAGTGCGGCAGCTTCTCCGGGTTGAAGCGGCCGTTCGTGAGGGCGATGCGGACGCCGGCGGCGCGCGCGGCGCGGATGAGGTTCGGCCAGATCTCGGTGTACTCGAGGACGAGCAGGTCGGGCCTGAGCGCGCGCACGGCGCGGCGCGTCGCGAGCGGTAGATCGTACGGCGCGTACAGGACCACGTCGGCCTCGGAGAGCTTCTTGCGGGCCATCGCGAGGCCGCTGTTCGTCATCGTGGTGACGATGACGCAGCAGCCGGGGAGCCGCCGCTTGAGCTCCTGCATCATCGGCTGCAGCGAGAGGAGATCGCCCGCGCTGGCGCCGTGGAGCCAGATCCGGGGGGAGCCCACGCCGCGCTGGAAGGAGCGCCGGTAGAAGCCGAGCCGGAACGGGATCCCGTGGCGCAGCTTGGGGTGGAAGAGCAGCACCGGCAGGAGCAGCAGGAACGCGACGTAGCTCGCGAGCGCGTACAGGAGGTGCATCGCTACACCGCCATCCCCACCTCGCCGCGCCCGCCCTCCCCCTCGAAGATGCGGTGGAGGCGCGCGTACTCGCCGCGGCGCGCGATGAGCTCGTCGTGCCGGCCGACCTCGACCACCTGGCCCCCCAGGATCACCACGATGCGGTCGGCGCCCCGGACGGTCGACAGGCGGTGCGCGATGACGAGCGTCGTGCGCGGGCCCCCGGCCGCGCCGAGGCCCATGAGGTCCTCCAGCGCGCGCTGCACCTCGCGCTCGCTCTCCGCGTCCAGCGCGCTGGTCGCCTCGTCGAGGACGAGGACGGGGGCGTCCTTGAGGAACGCGCGCGCGATGGCGATGCGCTGGCGCTGCCCTCCCGAGAGGAGCACGCCCTTCTCGCCGACCACCGTGTCGTAGCCCTGCGGCAGCGCCGCGATGAAGTCGTGGGCGTGCGCCATGCGGGCGGCGCGCTCGACCTCCTCGGCCGAGAGGTCGGGGCGCCCGTAGGCGATGTTGGCGCGGACGGTGTCGTTGAAGAGCACCGTGTCCTGCGAGACGACCGCCAGCTGCCCCCGCAGGCTCTGCAGGGTCGCGTCGCGCAGGTCGACGCCGTCGAGCGTGATCCGCCCGCCGACCGGGTCCCAGAAGCGGGGCAACAGGTTGGCGAGGGTGGTCTTCCCGCCGCCCGACGCGCCGACGAGCGCCACCACCTCGCCCTTCCTCAGCGTGAAGCTCACGCCTTGCAGGACCGGCCGATCGCCGTACGAGAAGGAGACGCCCTCGTAGCGGATCTCGCGCGCGAAGCGCGGCAGGACGAGCTGCCCGCGGTCGGGCACCGCGGTGCGCGCGTCGAGGATCTCGAAGAGGCGCTCGGCGGCGGCCCCGCCCTGGAGCGCCATCTGCCCGACCTTCCCGAGCTGCTTCACCGGCGTGTACAGGAGCAGCACCGCCGCCACGAAGGAGAAGAACTTCCCCGCCTCCAGCTCCCCGCGCAGGATGCGGCCGCCAACCCAGGAGATGGCGAGCGAGAGACCCACCGCCGCCATGATCTCCATGAGCGGCGAGGAGAGGGCGCGGACGAGGAAGCTCTTGCGCATGATGCGCAGCCAGCGCCGGTTCTCGGCCTGGAACCGCTCGGACTCGTACCGCTCCATCCCGAACGCCTGCACCACCCGCATCCCGCTGAGGGCCTCCTGGACGAGCTCCGAGATGCGCCCCAGCGCCGACTGCGACTGCTGGGTGACGCGCTTGAGTCGCTTCGCGAACCGGATGATGGGGAAGAGCGTCGCGGGGATCGCCACGAAGGCCATGAGCGAGAGGCGCCAGTCGAGCACGAAGCAGTTCACGAGCATGACCACGATCGTCAGCCCGTCGCGGATGTAGCTCGACACCGCGTACGAGACCGCGGTCTCGACCGACTGCACGTCGGCGGAGAAGCGGCTCATGAGGTCGCCGGAGTGCCGCTTCGCGAAGAAGTCCGGCGACAGGCCGAGCAGGTGATCGAACATCGCGGTGCGCAGGTCGGCGATCACCCGCTGCGACACCATGCCCATCAGGTAGAACTGGCCGAAATAGGCGAGGCCCTTCACGAGCGCCACGCCGACGATGACGAAGGGCAGCAGGGCGAGGACGCGGTCGCGCTCGACGCGCTGGAGCCAGCCGGCGAGGTCGAGCGATGTGGGCAGGAACCGCGACAGGCTCGCCACCGCCTGCGGGCGCCCGGTGAACAGGAACTCCAGGACCGGGCCGAGGAGGTTCACGTAGGCGGCCGTCGCGAGCGCCAGCACGACCATGCAGGCGAGCGCGGCCGCGAAGCGCGCCCGATACGGCGCGGCGAAACGGAGGAGGCGGAGATAGGCGGACAAGCGATGGCATCCTATGCCACCCGGCGGGGTGTTGGGGACGGCGGAACGTCGGGGGCCTGGCGCGGCACCTCACCGGGCGAGCGGTCGGGTCCCTCGCCGAGCCGCGTCGAGGTGCCGCGGCCTCGGCCCCGCCTGGCGCCGCGCCGACCCCACCGCGCCGGCGCGATACTTCCGCTCGAAGGGGGCCACCATGCGGACGCACCGGACCGTCGACCTCAGGCGCGAGCGCGCGGAGGAGTACGCGAGCTCGAGACAGCCCCACCTCGTGCGCGTCGCGCGGGGCCGATACCTAGCCGTCGACGGTCAGGGCGAACCCGGCGGTGACTTCTTCATGCGCGCGGCGAGGGCGCTGTGGGCGATAGCGTCCACCCTCAGACGCGCGGCGCGCGCGGCAGGGCGCGACTTCAGGATCATGCCGCTCGAGGCGCAGTGGTGGGACACGAGCGAGCCGCAGGAGCGTTGGCGCTACAAGCTCATGATCCGGGTCCCCGAGGTCGTCGGTGACCGCGATCTCGCGGCCGCCCGCGCCTCGCTCGAGGCGAGCGGGCGAGGCGAGGGCGTCGAGGCGGTCGAGCTGGAGCGGTTCTCGGAGGGGCGCTGCGTGCAGGCGCTGCACGTCGGGCCGTACACCCGCGAGCACGAGACGATCGACCGGATGATGGCGGCGGCCGCCGCGCGGGGCCTCGGCTTCGCCGGGCTACACCACGAGATCTACCTCTCGGACCCGCTGCGCACGCGGCCCGAGCGGCTCCGGACGGTGCTCCGTCACCCGGTCCGAAGGACGCCGGCGCACGCGTGAGGGAGGCGTAGAGGTCGCCGGGGCCCCACCACCGGCCCTTGGCGCTGGGCGGGTACGCGCCCTACTCTTCGACCCCCTTCACCTTTCCTTCCGCGCGGCGCCGCTCGATGATCTTCTGTGCAATCGGCGGCGGCACCGGCTCGTAGTGCGACCGCTCCACCAAGAAGTAGCCGATGCCCTGGGTGAGCGAGCGCAGATCGGCGTCGTAGCTCATCGCCTCCGCGTGCGGGCAGAGGGCGCGCACCAGCACGCCGCGGGCGAGCGGCTCCATGCCCTGCACCTTGGCGCGGCGGCTGTTGAGGTCGCCCATGACGGCGCCCACGTACTCCTCGGGCACTCGCACCTCGAGCTTCATGATCGGCTCGAGGAGGATGGGCCGCGCCTCCAGCACCGCCTTCTTGAACGCCAGCGAGCCCGCCACCTGGAAGGCCATGTCGGAGCTGTCGACGTCGTGGTAGCTGCCGTAGAACACCTTGGCCTTGAAGTCGACCACCGGGTACCCGGCGAGCGGGCCGGCGCCCAAGGCGCCGCGGATGCCCTTCTCGACCGACGGGATGAACTGGCGCGGGATGACGCCGCCGACGATGGCGTCCTCGAACTCGAAGCCCTCGCCGCGCCCGCGCGGAGAGAGTTCGACGTGGGCGTCGCCGTACTGCCCGTGGCCGCCGGTCTGCCGCTTGAACTTCCCCTGCGCCTTGGCCGTGGCGGTGATCGTCTCGAGGTAGGCGGCGTTGGGCAGCGCGAGCGTCATCTCGACGCCGTGCTTGCGCTTCACCCGCTCCACCGTCACCTCGACGTGCGCCTGCCCCATCCCCCTGAGCAGCATCTCCCCGGTGTCGGGCGACCGCGCCAGCTCGAGCGACGGGTCCTCCTCGATGAGCTTGTGCAGGGCGGCGGCGGCCTTGTCGTCGGCGCCCTTGGTGTGGACGGCGAAGGCGACCGGCCGGTTCGGCGCGGGGAAGTCGGGCAGCTGCACGGGCCGGTCCCGATCGCTGAGCGTGTCGCCGGTGCGCGCGTCCTTGAGCTTCATCAGGACGACGATGTCGCCGGGGCCGGCCTCCTTGATCTCCGCCGTCTGCGCGCCGTCCGTCTTGAAGAAGTGGGTCACCCGCTCCTCGGTGCGCGTGCGCGGGTTCACCAGCACCGCGTCCGGCCGGAGCGTGCCGCTGAAGACGCGCACGTAGTCCACCCGCCCCGCGAAGTGGTCGATGGTGGTGCGGAAGACCTGTCCCACGAACGGCCCCGAGGCCGTCACCTGCACCTCGTCCCCGTGCAGGTTCTTGGCCACGAGCTGGCGCGTCTCCGGCGGCGGCAGCAGCGCGACCACGAGGTCGAGGAGCTCCTTCACGCCGATGCCAGGCTTCGCCGCGGTCAGCGCCACCGGCAGGAACCGCTGCGCGGCCGCGCCCTGGGCGAGCCCCCTCACCACCTCGTCGTCGGCCAGCGTGCCGCCCTCGAGGTACTTCCCGAGCAGCTCGTCGTCCGATTCGGCCGCCGCTTCGATCGCGGCGGTGCGCGCCGCCTCGGCCTCCTCGCGGAGGTTCGCCGGGACCTCGCCCTCGCTCCAGCGCCCGAACGCCTTCTCGTAGAGGTGCGCCTTCATGGCGAGCACGTCGACGAGCCCCCTGAGCTCCGGCCCCTCGCCGATGGGGAGCTGCAGCGGTATCGGCTTCACCTTGAGCGAGCTCTCGACGTCGGCGAGCGCCTTCGCGAAGTCGGCGCGCTCGTGATCGAGCCGCCCGATGACGCCGATGGCCGGCAGCTTCGAGTCGGCGAGCACGTCGAAGTGGCGCTCGGCGCGGTTGTGGGCGCCTTCCGCGGCGGAGACGACGAGCAGCGCGCCGTCGGAGACGCGGAGCGCCCAGTCGATCTCGGCCATGAACGACGCGAAGCCGGGGGTGTCGAGCACGTTGAACGCGCGGCCGCTCTCCTCGAAGCTCTCCGGGTGGATGCTGAGCGTGAAGTTGCGCTTCTTCTCCTCGGGCTCGGCGTCCAGGCGAGCGGTCGACCCATCGGGCGCGGCGTGCTTCGGATCGGCCAGGTGCAGGAACGCCTCGACCAGGGCCGTCTTGCCCGATCCGTCGGCGCCGGTGATGCAGAAGGTCCGGATGGTGCGGTGACTCGGCATGGCTGACGCTCTCCCGGGGAAGGGGACACCGCCTTCGAGCCGGCGCGCGCCGGCTTCGAGAAACCGACGCCTTCACTTATCACGGCGCCACGCAGGGCGGGCTCTCCCGCGCACCCTCCGGACGGGGCTGCGACACACCGGGCCCGGTGCTGGTCGACCCGTCCGCCGAACGGACGCTCCCCTAGATCCAGGTCTCGAGCCGAGAGTTCGTCATCCGTGTCGCGCCGCGCCGCGCTACAAGGGCGCCTTGATGTCCCCTTCCTCGCGCCGCGTTCGCGCCAGCCTCGCCCTGGGCGTCCTCTCCGTCTCGTGGGCGGCCATCCTGGTCCGTCTCGCCGACGCGCCGGCGCTGGCGATAGCGGCCTGGCGGCTCGTCCTCGCTGGCGCCGCAGCGCTCGCGTTCGCGCTCCTTCGCCGCCGCGCCGAGCTCCGCGCCCTCGACGGGCGCGCCTACTCGCTCCTCGCCGGCGCGGGGCTGGCGCTCGCCCTGCATTTCGCCACCTGGATCAGCTCGCTGCGCCTGACGTCGGTCGCCTCGTCGGTGGCGCTCGTCACCACGCAGCCGGTCTGGGTCGCGCTCCTCTCGCGGGCGCTGCTGCGCGAACGGATCGCGCCGCGCGTGGCGGGGGGCATCGCGCTCGCCGTCCTGGGCGGGGTCGCCATGGCGGGCGGCGACGTCGCGACCGGCCCGCGCGCGCTCGCCGGGGACGCGCTCGCGCTCGCCGGGGCGATCGCGGCCGCGCTCTACTTCGTGGCGGGCCGCCGAGTCCGGGCGCGGCTCTCGGCGGGCGCCTACGTCGGGGTGGTCTACCCGGTCGCCGCCCTCGGCCTGCTCGCGCTGGCCATCGGCGCCGGGACTCAGCTCACAGGGTTTGGCGCGCGCACCTGGACCGCGCTCGCGCTGCTCGCGCTCGTGCCGCAGCTCCTCGGGCACTCGCTCCTCAACTGGTCGCTGCGCTGGCTCTCGGGCACGTTCGTGGCGGTGACCATCGTCGCCGAGCCGGTCATGTCGATCGTGCTCGCCATCCCGGTGCTGGGGGAGCGTCCGTCGTCGACCCAGGTCGTGGGCGGCCTCTTGCTCCTCGCCGGCGTGGCGCTCGCGGCGAGTGGCGATCCGGCCGCGCGCGCGGTCGTCGCCGATGAGGCGGGGTAGGTCACACGCGCTGGAGGAGGCCCGGGAGCGACTCGCCGACACCGTCGATCATGAACTGGATGGCGATGGCCGCGAGGAGGAGCCCGGAGGCGCGCTCGAGGATGTTGAGGCCGGTCTTGCCGAGCACGCGGTCGACCCGCGCCGCGCCCCGCAGGACGAGATAGGCCGCGACCGCTGTGAGGGCGATCGCCGCCAGCACCACCACGACGTGCGCCAGGTGGGCCGACCGGGCGCGCCCCATGAGCACCACCACTGTCGCGATGGAGCCGGGGCCGGCGAGGAGCGGCATCGCCAGCGGGACGATCGCGACGTCCTCCTTGGCGACCCCGGACTCCACCTCCCCGGCGGTGATCCGCGCCTCGGACGGCCTCGTGCGGAGCATGTCGACGGCCATGATGAGGAGCAGCACGCCGCCCGCGATCTTGAAGGCGCCCATGCTGATCCCCAGCACGCGGAAGACGAAGGCCCCGGTGAGCGCGAAGCCGGTCAGGACGACCCCCGCCGCGACCGCCGCCCTGCGGGCCGTCTCGCGCTTGCTGGCGACGTCGTCGTTCCCCGTCATGGCGAGGAAGAACGGCACCGCCGCGAACGGGTCCACGACGACGAAGACCGCCGACAGGGAGACGAAGGCGAAGGTGAGGAGTTCCTTGCTCACGCGGTCCTGGCGAACGAGCTGCGCCGAATGGACCACACCTTCGTGATTGCTTCCAGCACGATCCGACGCGACATCTTGGACTGGCCCACCCGCCGGTCCTCGAACACGATCGGCGTCTCGACCACTCGGAACCCCTTCCGGAGCGCCCGGTAGGTGAGCTCGATCTGGAAGGCGTAGCCGGAGCACTCGACGGTGGGGAGGTCGATCGCCTCCAGGACCTGGCGGCGGAAGCACTTGAAGCCGCCGGTGAGATCGCGGACGCGGACCCCCAGGATCGTGCGGGCGTAGAACGATCCCCCGCGCGACAGGAGCTTGCGGCCGATCCCCCAGTTCAACGTCCCGCCGCCGGCCACGTTGCGAGACCCGAGGACGAGGTCGGCCTCGCCGGCGAGCTCGAGCATCCGCGGCAGGTAGCTCGGGTTGTGGGAGAAATCGGCGTCCATCTCGAGGACGAGCTCGTACCCGTGCTCGAGCGCCCAGGCGAAGCCAGCCAGGTAAGCCTTGCCCAGCCCCGCCTTCCCCGGTCGGTGGAGGACGTGCAGGCGCGGCTCGCCGGCGGCCAGGCGATCGGCCAGCTCGCCCGTCCCGTCGGGCGAGTTGTCGTCGATGACGAGCACCTCCACCTCCGGGGTGGCCTGGAGGATGGCGCGCGTGATCGGCTCGAGGTTCTCGCGCTCGTCGTACGTCGGCAAGCACACCAGCGCGCGCCGAGCGGGCCGGGTTCCGGCGTTCATGTGGCCTCCAGGTGCGCGAGCAGCTCCTCGGCCACGCGCCGAGGGGCGCCTGGCTCGCCGAGTGACGAGCGCACCTCCGCCAGCCCTCGGAGCTGATCGGCGCGCGCCGCGCCGTCGTCGAGGAGCGGCAGCAGCTCCGTCGCCATCCGCTCCGGCGTGGCCTGCCGCTGCAGGAGCTCGGGGACGAGCGTGCGGCCCGCGAGGAGGTTCACCAGCGCGAAGTGGGCGAGGCGGACGAAGAGGCGGCCGACGAGGTAGGTGAGCCACGAGAGGCGGTACACGACCACCATCGGCCGCAGCATGAGCGCCGTCTCGAGGACCGACGTGCCGCTCTTCACCAGGGCGGCGTCGGCCGCTCCCACCGCCTCGTCGACGCGTCCGGGCGCGAGCTTCACGTCGAGCGCGGCGTGGCGCGCCAGGTACGGCTGAAGCGCCTCGGCGGGCAGCGTCGGCGCCACCGGCACCACGAACTGCGCGTCGGGGCGGCGCGCGCGGATGAGCTCGGCCGCCTCGAGCATGCCTGGGAGGATGCGCCTGAGCTCGGATCGCCGGCTGCCCGGCACGAGCGCGATCGTGGTTCGCCCGGGCGCCAGCCCGAGCGCGGCGCGGTAGGCGGCGGGCGGCCCGGGCGGCGGCCGCTCGAGCAGGGGATGCCCGACGAATCGGGCATGCACGCCGGTCCCCTCGTAGAAGCGCTCCTCGAACGGCAGGATGCAGAGCATCCGGTCGACGACGCGCGCGATGATCTTCACCCTCCGTCGCCGCCACGCCCACACCGAGGGTGAGACGTAGTAGACCACCGGGACGCCAGCGCGCTTGAGCCGCTTCGCGAGCGGCAGGTTGAAGTCCGGCGAGTCGACGAGGAGGGCGACTCGCGGCCTTCGCGCGGCGGCCGCCTCCGCCAGCTCGCGGAGGATGCCCAGGATGGTCGGGATCTTGGGCAGGACCTCGGCGACGCCCATGACCGACATCTCCTCCGCGTCCCGCAGCGCCTCGAGACCGGCCGCCCGCAGCCGCGGACCGCCCATCCCGAACGCCTTCACCCCGGGGCGGAGCAGACGTAGCTCCTCCACCACCCGCGCCGCGTGCAGGTCGGCGCTCGCTTCCGTGGCGACGACGAGGACCTCCTCCATTCCGCGCGGCTTATAGCACGCGGACGGGCGATACCGGCGGAGCGCCATCCTGCGCGATCCCGCGCACGGCGCGCGCCGAACGCGGAGGGTCTCCCCGGCACGCCCCGTGCGAGGCCCTGACGTGGAGCCGGCGTTGCGCGTAGAGAGGTGCGGTGAGCGGCCGCCGGCGTATCGCGATGACGCCCCTGCGCATCGTGCTCGGGTACGTGGCCGTCGCCATGGTGTGGATCCTCGTCACGGACCGCCTGGTCGAGCTGCTCGCGCTGAGCCCTTCATCGCGGGGGACAGCGCACGCCATCAAGGCCGCCATCTACGTGGTCGGCACCGCCGCGCTGCTCTACCTCCTGGTCCGGAGCCAGCACGTCGAGCAGCGCGTCCGCGACGAGGCGCTGCGGACCGTCCTCGACAGCATGCCGGACGCGGTCCTGGTGGTCGATCGGGACAGCCGCGTCGTCGACGTGAACCGCGCCGCGGTGGAGCTGCTCGGTGCTCGCGACCGCGAGGAGCTCCTCCTGCCCATCCGCGAGCTGGTGCAGCGCATCCACCTCCGCCACGCCGACGGCCGACGGCTCGACCTGGGGCGCGCCGCCGTCCGCCGCGTGGTCGCGGGGCAGCGCGTGACGGGGTACGAAGCTCTCATCCGCCGGTTCGACGCGCGGGAGCTCTTCATCAGCATCTCCTCCTCGCCGGTGCGGCCGCACCCCACCCTGCCGACGCGGCTGGCCGTGGCCGTCGTGCGGGACATCAGCGAGGTGCGGCTGTTCGAGGAGATGCGGGAGGACTTTCTCGCCACCGCGGCCCACGAGTTCAAGACGCCGCTCGCGGTGGTGAAGGCGTACGCGCAGCTCATGCACAAGCGCGGCCAGGGGGACGCCACCGCGCTCGAGGTCATCGCGCGCCAGATCGATCGGATGACGCGCATGGTGCAGCAGCTGCTCGACGTCTCGCGCTTCCGGGTCGGTGGCGCCGAGCTGTCGCGCGAGCGGTTCGACCTGCCGGGCCTCGTGGCGGAGGTGGCGGGCGTGGTCCGGCCCGACGCCGACGGTCGCAGGATCTTCATCGCTCCCGCGCCGCCCACCGCGGTGCTGGCCGACCGCGAGCGCATCGGACAGGTGGTGGCGAGCCTCCTCGAGAACGCCGTCCGGTTCTCGCCTCGAGGCGGGGACGTCGAGGCGGAGATCACGCGCCGGGACACCGAGGCGGTGGTGTCGGTCCGGGATCACGGCCTCGGCATCCCGCACGAGCGCCAGGCGCGCGTCTTCGAGCGCTTCTACCGGGCGCACGCCGGCACCGACCAGGACTACGGCGGGCTGGGGATCGGGCTCGACGTCAGCCGCGAGATCGTAGCGCGCCACGGCGGCAGGATCTGGTTCGAGAGCGCGCCCGGCGAGGGCTCCACCTTCTCCTTCAGCCTGCCGCTCGCGCCGGAGGAGGCTTGAGCGCGGCTAGGCATGGGGACGTGCTGATCGTGGAGGACGACCCCGATCTTCTCTCGCTCGTCGCCATGATCTTGCGCGACGCGGGGTACGATGTGGCGGCCGCCGAGGATGGGCTCCAGGCGCTGGCGCGCATCGAGGAGCGCATGCCCGGGGTCATCCTGCTCGACATGCGCATGCCGGTCATGAACGGCTGGGAGTTCGCCCGCGAATACCGCGCCCGCTTCGCCCGCGCGGCGCCGATCGTGGTCGTCACCGCGGCCGAGGACGCTCGCGCCCGCGCCCAGGAGATCGGCGCGGACGCGTGGCTGGAGAAGCCATTCGATCTCGACGACGTGGTGCGGACGGTGGCCCGGTTTCTCGGGCCCTCCGAGGCGGCGACGACGACTTGAGAACCCGAGAGCGCCGCCCACCCGGACCCGGCCCCGAGCCCGTGCGCTTTCGTCCGGGCTCGGACTCGGGCTCGGGCGCGTTTACGGGTCACATCGACTGGGCTGAGGCATGAGACTGGCGCGGCCGGCCTGCCGGCCGCTACAACCTCACCTTCTCCCATGAGCGAGAACCCTGCCCAGAGCGTGCCGGCCCCGGCGGCGGCGCAGCCCCCTCCCCGCGACCCGGTGTGCGGGATGCTGGTGGACCCCGACCACCCGGCGGGCGGCACCGTCGAGCGCGGCCGCTATCGCTATCACTTCTGCAGCGAGCGCTGCCGTCAGGCCTTCGAGGCGGAGCCCGAGCGCTGGTTCGCCGTCGATCCAGTCTGCGGCATGGAGGTGAATCCCAGGTCGCCCAAGGGCGGATCGTTCGAGCACGGCGGCCGGGCCTTCTTCTTCTGCAACCCGAAGTGCCGATCGAAGTTCGCCTCCGATCCGGAGCCGTACCTCCGGCACGGGCCAGGCGGGACGCCGAAGGCGGCCCCTCCGCCGGCGGCGCCGCCGGGGGGCGAGGTGGTCTGGGTGTGCCCGATGGATCCGGAGGTGCGGGAGAAGGAGCCCGTGCCGTGTCCTATCTGCGGCATGGCGCTCGAGCCGCTGGTGGTGGGCGGCATGCCGTCGATCGACGAGCGCAACCCGGAGCTCGAGAACATGAGCCGACGGTTCTGGCTCGGGCTCGCCCCCGCCGCGGTCGTGCTCGCGCTCGCCATGAGCCACTGGCTCCCGGCGGGGTGGTCGGCCGACCACGTGCTCGGATCGCGCGCGAACGCCTGGATCCAGCTCGCCCTCGCCGCGCCGGTGGTGCTCTGGGGCGGCTGGCCCTTCTTCGAGCGCGCCTGGCTGTCGCTCCGCACGCGCCACCTCAACATGTTCACCCTCATCGGGCTCGGGACGGGGGCCGCCTTCGCCTTCAGCGTGCTCGCCACCGTGCTGCCCGCCGAAGCGTTCCCGGCGGCGTTCCGGGGCGCCCACGGCGCGGTCCCCGTCTACTTCGAGTCGGCGGCGGTGATCGTGGAGCTGGTGCTGCTCGGGCAGGTGCTGGAGCTCCGCGCCCGCGGCCGCGTCTCGGGCGCCATCAAGGCGCTCCTCGGCCTGGCGCCCAAGACGGCGCGCCGGGTCGGCGAGGATGGCCTCGAGCTGGACGTCTCCATCGAGGAGGTGGAGCCGGGCGACCTCATCCGCGTCCGCCCGGGCGAGAAGGTGCCCGTCGACGGCGTGGTGATCTCGGGCGCCTCGTCCGTGGACGAGTCGATGGTGACCGGCGAGAGCATGCCGGTCGAGAAGCGCGAAGGCGACCGCGTCACCGGCGCCACCGTGAACGGGAACGGCAGCTTCGTGTTCCGCGCCGAGCGGGTCGGAAAGGACACCCTGCTGGCGCAGATCGTGCGGATGGTGGCCGACGCCCAGCGCAGCCGCGCCCCCATCCAGCGGCTCGCCGACGCCGTCGCCGGGTGGTTCGTGCCGGCGGTGGTGTCCACCGCCGCCCTCACGTTCGTCGTGTGGGCGCTCGCCGGACCCCAGCCGCGGCTGGCGCACGCGCTCGTGAACGCGGTGGCGGTGCTCATCATCGCCTGTCCCTGCGCGCTCGGGCTCGCGACGCCGATGGCGATCATGGTCGGGACGACCCGCGGCGCGCAGTCGGGCGTGCTGGTCAAGAACGCCGAGGCCCTGGAGCGGCTCGAACGCGTCGACACGCTCCTCGTCGACAAGACCGGGACGCTCACCGAGGGCAAGCCGCGCCTCGTCCGCATCGAGGCGACTGGAGCGGCGTCCGAGGACGAGGTGCTCCGGCTCGCGGCGTCGCTGGAGCGCGCAAGCGAGCATCCGCTCGCGGCGGCGGTGATCGCGGCGGCGAGCGAGCGCGGGCTGGCGCTCGCCGAGGCGCGCGCATTCCGGGCGATGCCGGGCAAGGGGGTGGCCGGCGAGGTGGATGGGCGCGCCGTCGCCCTCGGCAACGCGGCCCTCTTCACGGAGCTGGGGCTCGCGCCGGGTCCCCTGGCCGCGCGCGCCGAGGCGCTCGCGCGCGAGGGCGCCACGATCGTGCTGGTCGCGGTGGGGGGCGCGCCGGCCGGGCTGCTGGCGCTGGCCGATCCGATCAAGCCCGGCGCGGCCCAGGCGGTGAGGTCGCTCCAGGCCGAGGGGGTGCGCGTGGTCATGGTGACGGGCGATCGCCGCGCGGCCGCGGTCGCGGTCGCGCACGCGCTCGGGATCGCCGAGGTCGAGGCCGAGGTGCTGCCCGGAGACAAGGCGGCGGTGGTGGCGCGCCATCGCGCGGCGGGCCAGCGCGTCGCCATGGCGGGCGACGGCATCAACGACGCCCCGGCGCTGGCGGCGGCCGACGTCGGGATCGCGATGGGGACGGGCACCGACGTGGCGATCGAGAGCGCGGGGCTCACGCTCCTGCACGGCGACCTCGGCGGTATCGTCCGCGCCCGCCGGCTGTCGCGCGCGACGATGCGCAACATCCGGCAGAATCTGTTCTGGGCCTTCGCCTACAACGTGCTCGGGGTCCCGGTCGCGGCCGGCGTGCTCTATCCGTTCCTCGGGATCCTGCTCTCGCCCATGATCGCGTCGGCGGCGATGAGCTTCTCGTCCGTGACCGTCATCGGGAACGCGCTCAGGCTGCGGCGGGCGCGGCTGGCGTGAGCGCCTCGGGGGATCCCGACCGCGACCACGACCGCCGAACTCGACCTCGAACTCGACCTCGACCTCGACCTCGAACTCGAACTCGAACTCGAACTCGAACTCGACGGCGACTTCGCACGCACGCCATTTCCGCCTCCCGCTTCGCTTGAGGAGGCGGAAATGGCTTACCTTTCAATCGCCGTCGAGGTCGAGGCTCTCCCCTTCCAGTCGCTCGATGTTTACGTCGCGGCTCGCGAGCTCGCCGCGCTGGTACACGCGGCGCGCATCACCGATGCGGAGCTCCGCGATCAAGCCACGCGCGCCGCGAAGTCCGTCTTTTTGAACCTCTGCGAGGGCTTGCCCAGCGACAGCGGCCCGATGCGCCGCAAGCACTTCGCGCTCGCCAACGGCTCGCTCCACGAGGTGGTCGGCGCGGTCGATCTCGCCTGCGCCATCGGCACCCTCGCGCCCGAGCCTGCCCGGCGGGCCCAGGCGCTCGCGGTCCGCGTGAAGCGGATGCTCCGCGCGCTCGCGAGGTGAACGGAGTTGCCGTCGCCCTTCGACTACGCCGCTTCGCGGCTACGCTCAGGGCGAACGGGCAGAGGACGCGGCAGCGCACGATTCGCGCCGAGCGGCGCCCGCGCGCGCGGCGGCGCCACTGCGGAGCGCCGCATCGGGCGCCACGCTCGCCGGAACGCGCCATGTTCACGGTGAGTCGCGGCGCGAGGACTGGCCGAAGGACTGCGGCGCGGCGCCGAAGGCGACGCGAACCGCAGGCCAAGTTCCGCAGCGCCGCGCACGAGCCCCGAGTTCGCGCGTTCCGGCCCCGGGACCCCCGGCGGCGCGGAGCACGGGCGCCGACGCGCGCGTGGGAGCAGAGCGGCGGGGCGCCCCCGACCGCGACCTCGACCTCGACCCCGGCCGCCACTACCCGCCCTGCCGCCCCTTGAACCGCTTCAGCCGCACCGCCTCCTCGCGGGCGCGCTCCTCGAGCGCCAGCGCCACCCGGCGCGCCTCGGCGGCCAGGCGGGGAGCGACGAGCTGCTCGAGCGCGTTCACGCGCCGCGACGTCTGCTGCATCTCTTGGCCGAGGCGCTCGAGGTAAAGCTCGCGAGAAGCGATCTCGAGCAACACCTCCAGCACCTCCTCGTGGCGCGTGGCAGCCTCGGCGGCGATGAGCCCCCAGCTGGCGGGCGGGGCGCCGCGGGCGTCGGCGGCGCGGCGCAGACGCGGCGCGCTCACGCGGTGCACCGGCACGCCCCACACCCGGCGTTCCTCCACCGTCACCGGGATCTCGCGCGCGGCCGCGTCGCCCAGCGAGGCGAGCGCCGCATCGCCCGCGAGGGCGCGGGCAAGCACGAGCGCCCGCTGAGCGTCGCGAAGCACGGCGTCGAGCCGGTCGCGCCCGGCCACCGCCTCCCGCAGGAGCTTGAACATCTCCGCGGCCAGCACCTCGCGCTTGCCCCGCAGGAGCCGGGCCCCCTGGCGCGCCAGGCCGAGCCGGGCGCGCAGCCCGAGGAGCGCCATCCGGGTGGTGGCCTCAGGCATGCGCCGGCTCCGGGTGGTGCCGGTCCGCGAGGTCCTCGCGACGCACGCGCGACAGCGAGGAGGCCGGGAACGGCGCCAGCAGCCTCCAGCCGAGGTCGAGCGTCTCCTCGAAGCTGCGGAAGACGTCGCCCTGCCCGACGAGCTCCTTCTCGAACCGGTCGGAGAAGGCGACGAACCGCTTCTCCTCGTCCGAGAGGCCTGCCGCGCCGACGATCGCGGCCATGCGGCGGACGTCGCACCCGCGCGCGTGGAAGGCGTAGAGCTGGTCGGCGAGGCCGCGGTGATCGGGCCGGGTCTTGCCCTTCCCGATGCCCTGGTTCATGAGCCGCGCGAGCGACGGGAGCACGTCGATGGGCGGGTAGACGCCCTTCCGATCCAGCTCGCGCGAGAGCACGATCTGCCCCTCCGTGATGTAGCCGGTCAGGTCGGGGATGGGGTGGGTGAGATCGTCGTCCGGCATGGTGAGGATGGGGAGCTGCGTGACGGAGCCCGGCCGGTCGAGGAGCCGCCCCGCGCGCTCGTAGAGGCTGGCGAGGTCCGTGTACATGTAGCCGGGGTAGCCGCGCCGGCCGGGCAGCTCCTCGCGCGCCAGCGCCACCTCCCGCAGGGCGTCGCAGTAAGCGCTCATGTCGGTCATGACGACGAGCACGTGCAGGCCGTGGGCGAAGGCGAGGTGCTCGGCCGCGGTGAGGGCGCAGCGGGGCGCCATGAGCCGCTCGATGGGCGGGTCCTCGGCGCCATTCACGAACGCCACCGTCCGCTCCTGCGCACCGTTCGCGGCGAACGAGGCGAGAAACGCCTCGCGCTCGCGCCACGAGGCGCCAATGGCAGCGAAGACGACCGCGAACGCCTCGCCCTCCCCCGCGGCGGGTCCCGGCTTCGGCGATCCAGGCTTGCGTACCCGCGCTTGGGCAACGATCTGCGCCGCGAGCCGCGAGGCGGGGAGGCCGGCGCAGGAGAAGACCGGTAGTTTCTGCCCGCGCACGAGGGTGTTGAGGCCGTCGATCGCCGAGATGCCGGTCTCGATCGGCTCCTCCGGCTTGCCGCGCCGGACGGCGTTCATCGGCGAGCCGGTGATGGGCAGGCGCAGCTCCGGGATCGGCGGTGGCAGCCCGTCGACGGGGCGGCCCAGCCCGTCGAAGGCCCGACCGAGCATGGCGCGGGCGACGCCGAGCGCCGCCACCTCGCCCGTCAGCACGACCTCGGCCCGGCGCGGGGCGAGGCCTCGCGTCTCCTCCAGCACCTGCACCACCGCCCGCTCTTCGGCCAGATCGATGACCTGGCCGCGCCGCTCCGGCGCGCCGTCCACCCGGAGCCGCACCATCTCGCCCAGGCGTGCGCCGCGCGGCCGCTCGACGAAGAGGAGCGGGCCCGCCAGGGCGGTGGCGGTCCTGAGGCGCGGCGTCACGAGGTCCATGGAGCCCCCTTCACGCTCGCAGCGGCCGCGGCCGCGATCTCGTCTGCCGACAGCTCACCGAGCCGCGCCAGCCCCGACTCGTCGGCGGCGCGCAGCACGGCCTCGAGGGGCGCGCCCTTCCCCAGCGCGGCCGCCGCGGTGTGGTGGAACCCGAGCAGCGCCGCCAGCATGGCGCGCGCGCGGGCGGGCGGAGTCGAGCGGTCGACAGGGTGATACGCGTTCTGGCGCAGGAAGCCCTCGCGCACCAGCCGCGCCGCGGCGAGCAGGAGCCGCTCCTCGTCCTGCAGCGCGTCCATCCCGACGAGCTGCGCGATCTCGAGCAGCTCGCGCTCGCGCTGGAGGAGCCGCATCGCCTCGGCGCGCAGCGCGCAGAACCCCTCGCCGCCCTCCTGCTCGAACCAGCAGGCCACCCCCGCCGCGTCGAGGGACCAGCTGCGGGTCCAGTCGACGGCGGGGAAGTGGCGCCGGTGCGCCAGGTCGGCCGAGAGCGCCCACACGGCGCCGGTGGCGCGCAGGAACGCCTGCGTCACCGGCTCGGAGAAGTCGCCACCCGGCGGCGAGACCGCGCCCACCACCGTGATCGAGCCCTCCCCCGCGCCCGACAGCGGCACCGCGCGCCCGGCGCGCTCGTAGA
>Ga0306924_10001704_pt1 | contig 20314 bp, 16 predicted proteins | sample sta12Can44000111_FD_203756 | JGI IMG/M metagenome (GOLD analysis project Ga0306924, IMG submission 203756) | Lab enrichment of tropical soil microbial communities from Luquillo Experimental Forest, Puerto Rico - statanox.12C.anox.44.000.111 (v2)... | ecosystem: Environmental > Terrestrial >...
CTGTCCTCATCACCCAGCACATGCCGCCGACCTTTACCACCATCCTTGCCGAGCATATCGCACGCGCCAGCGGTCGTCCCGCCGCCGAGGCGAAGGACGGCGAACGCATCCGGGCCGGCCACATCTATGTCGCGCCGGGCGGGCTGCACATGCGCGTGGCGCGCCATGACGGCACGCCGGTGATCGCGCTCGACGACGGGCCACCTGTTCATTTCTGCAAGCCGGCGGTCGATTCCTTGTTTGCCTCGGCGGCCGCCCAGTGGGGCTCGTGGAATCTCGGCGTGATGCTCACGGGCATGGGTTGCGACGGCGCGCTCGGGGCGGCCCAGCTGGTGGCGGCGGGCGGCGGCATCATTGCTCAGGACGAGGCATCAAGCGCGGTATGGGGGATGCCGGGCAGAGTCGCACAAGCCGGGCTCGCCTCGGCCGTGCTTCCGCTCGACCAGATCGCGCCGAAGATCGTCCGGCTGTTTTTCGGGGGCCGATCGTGAGCATGCTCGACTACGAATATCTGCGCAGGCTCCTGCGCGAACGCTCCGGCCTCGTCTTGTCGGGGGACAAGCAGTATCTCGTCGAGAGCAGGCTGTTGCCGGTGGCGCGCAGGGCTGGTCTTGCCGACGTCGGTGCGCTGGTGCAACGGCTGCGCTCGCCGAATTCGGAAGATCTTGCGACGCAGGTGGTCGAGGCGATGACGACCAACGAGTCGTTTTTCTTTCGTGACAAAATTCCGTTCGAGCTGTTTCGCGGCACCATCATGCCGCAGCTGCTTGCCGCGCGTGCCGCAAGGCGCCGGATCCGCATCTGGTGCGCGGCCGCGTCTACCGGGCAGGAGCCCTATTCGCTCGCCATGTCGCTCAAGGAGATGGGCGACAGCATTTCCGGCTGGCACATCGAGATCGTTGCAACGGATCTTTGCAGCGAGGTGCTGGAGCGCGCACGGTCGGGGATCTACAGCCAGTTCGAAGTGCAACGCGGGTTGCCGATCGCCCTTCTGCTCAAGTATTTCACGAAGGCCGATGACAATTGGCAGATCGCGGCCGGCGTCCGCGCCATGGTCCAGTTCCGAAGGCTCAACCTGATCGGCGATTTCGCCCATCTCGGGGTATTCGATGTGGTGTTCTGCCGCAACGTGCTGCTCTATTTTGACCAGGAGACGAAGAGCCGTGTGCTCGATCGCCTGGCGCGGGTCATGGGTGGTGATGGATATCTCGTGCTCGGCGCCGCCGAGACGGTGGTAGGACTGACCGAGTGCTTCAAGCCAATTGCCAGCAGCCGCGGGCTTTATGGGCCGAGCGCAGTAACGAGCAATGCCAGGGCGGACCTGAGGGCTGGCCATCTGCGCGTCGCGGCCGTCGCAAGCTGACCGCGCACTCGCCCGCTTGCGTCAATCCCAGGCCGGCGCGCGGCCCGGCGGGTCGGCGATGCGCCCCTCCGGTCGCTTGAGTGCGCCGATCCGTGTCATCTCCTCATCGCTGAGCGTGAAGCTGAAGACGTCCAGATTTTCCGCCATGCGCTTCGGATTCGAGGAACGCGGTATCGGGACGATGTTCCCCTGCTGCACGAGCCAGCGCAACGCGATCTGCGCGATCGATCTGTTCTTGCAGGCAGCAATGTCGGCAAGCGCCGGATCGCGCAGCAGACGTCCGCGGGCGAGCGGACAGTACGCGGTGAAGATCAATCCGCGCACGCGGCACGCTTCGATGAGCTTGGTCTGGTCGAGATATGGGTGATATTCGCACTGCAGGGTAACTAATGGCTCCGGAGAGAGTCGGAGTGCCTCGTCGAGCAAGGCGATGTTGAAATTCGCGACGCCGATATGTCGTGCAAGGCCTTGTTGCTTGGCCCTCGCCAGCGCGGCGATTGGCTGATCGAGTGAAATTTCCGGATTCGGCCAATGCACCAGCAGCAGGTCGACGAAATCGACGCCGAGGTTTGTCAGGCTCTCCTCGACGGAGCGGGCAAAATCGTTTGCGCGCAGATATTCGTGGGACACTTTGGTGGTGAGGAAAATCTCGCGTCGCGGAACTCCCGACGCGCGCATGCCTTCGCCGACACCACGTTCGGTACCGTATTTCCAGGCGGTATCGATGTGACGATAGCCGAGCGCGAGCGCGGCCGCGACGATCTCGGCGCAGTCGCCGAGGGAGGAGGTACCAAAACCGATCGCCGGGATTACGGCCCCATGCGCGGACAAGTTCGGAGTGGACGCGGAAGCCATCGGGCAGATGCGCGCGCAGGAGAACGCCGGAAGATGCCGCCGGCCCTTAGCTCACGCAGGCGTCTGCGGTCAATCGCCGCACAATGGCAAGCGGGTTTCGAAGTTGCGAAGCGTCAGGCCGGGATCCGCGCCTCGTCCTCGCTTGGCTCGCGCAGCACGTAACCGCGGCCCCAGACCGTCTCGATGTAATTCTTGCCGCTCGATGCGTTGGCGAGCTTCTTGCGCAGCTTGCAGATGAAGACATCGATGATCTTGAGCTCGGGCTCGTCCATGCCGCCGTAGAGGTGATTGAGGAACATTTCCTTGGTGAGCGTCGTGCCCTTGCGCAGGCTCAGGAGCTCCAGCATCTGATATTCCTTGCCGGTGAGATGCACGCGGGCGCCGTTCACTTCCACCGTCTTGGTGTCGAGATTGACGACGAGATCGCCGGTCTGGATGACCGATTGGGCATGTCCTTTCGATCGCCGCACGATGGCGTGGATGCGCGCCACCAGCTCGTCCTTGTGAAACGGCTTCGTCATATAGTCGTCGGCGCCGAAACCGAGCCCCCGGACCTTGTCCTCGATGCCGGCGAGACCGGTCAGGATCAGGATCGGCGTCTTCACCTTCGAGACCCGCAGCGAGCGGAGCACCTCGAAGCCCGACATGTCGGGAAGGTTAAGGTCGAGCAGAATAATGTCGTAGTCGTACAGCTTGCCGAGATCGACACCTTCCTCGCCGAGATCGGTAGTGTAGACGTTGAAGCTTTCGGATTTCAGCATCAGCTCAATTGATTGAGCGGTTGCGCTGTCGTCCTCAATCAGTAATACGCGCATGCCAGTCCCCTTCCTCGCCGCGCTGGGCTCAGGTCGGCACGCCGCAGCGGCGGCCCTCGAAAACGCCCTGGGACAAACCGAGTCGGAACTTTAACGACGCGTGGTTAACAAAATCTGATTCCGATGCCCGCATGCGCTTGGGGCGTATGCGGACGAATCGCCCTAAGATACTGCACGGGATAGATTTTTTTTCCAAGCGACATATCATGTTCGACATGAAGATTCGGTTGTAACGAGATTCGGCCCTAACGCACCGAAAAGACTCTCCCCCTTCGTCCCTCACGGCGACGGGGCTGCCCCTTTCAGTCCCACGACGATGACGCAATGATTAACGACGCGGGTAAACACGGGGTTAAGAATCTGCGCGGTCCGGGCCAGGGCGTGGCCCGCGGGCAACGCATTTCGGTAGCCCTCCACGCTAGGGCGCCGGTTCCAGCAATATCCGCTCCAATACCGCCGGAAACCGAAAACTAACGTTGTCGATCCACACTCTGCGGTCGTTGAGGCGGCAGGAACGTGCGCCTGGCCGGGGACGGTGCCTGGGTGTGAGGCTTCGGGGGAGTACGAGTCGATGAAGTCACGTGAGACGCTCATTCGCCTGAAGAGGTTTCAGGTCGATGAGAAGCGCCGCAAGGTCACTCAAATCGAGGTCATGATCAGCGAATTCGAGCGAATCGCCGGCGATCTCGATCGCGAGATCAAGGCGGAGCAGGAGCGTGCCGGCATTCACGATCCGTCGCATTTCGCGTACCCGACCTACGCCAAGGCCGCAATGCAGCGGCGCGAGAACCTCAGGCGCTCAGCGGTCGACCTCAAGACCCAGCTGGAAAACGCCAAGGGCGCTCTCGCGGACGCCTTCGAGGAGATGAAGAAGGCCGAGATGCTCGACGAGCGCGACCAGATGCGCGAGCGCCCCGACGACGGCGGGCAAACAGAGCTGATGCGGTCGGCTTGACGCGGCCGGCCGAGGGCAAGGTCCCGGCCGGCAAATTTCGCCCCATTCGAGTCTCGACGAATAGCGCCTTTCGCGGCCATAATCGGCATTGGAGCGCAAGGTCGTCCGCGCTGTTCTGTCCGTCGGCCCGGCCCGCGAGGAGCGGACACTTGGTAGCAACATCCACTCCGGTTGAGATCACTTGGCTGTTTGCGGCCATCAGCAAGGGCGATCAGTCCGCGCTCGAACGCCTCTATGAGGCGACCTGTGCCAAGCTTTATGGCGTCGTGGTGCGGATCGTGCGGCGGCACGATCTCGCTGCCGATGTCATGGAGGAAGCATATCTGCAGGTCTGGCAGGGTGCCGGGGAATTCAATCCAGCGCACTCGAGCCCGCTCGGGTGGATGGTGGCGATCGCCCGCCGGCTGGCCATAGACGTGGCTCGCCGGCCGATGGCCAGCGACGGGGAGCCGGAGGTGATCGAAGAGAGCGAGGGTCCGGCGACCGTACCGCGGCATCAGCTGACGGATGATCTCAAACGCCTGCTGACCTGCATTGGAAGGCTCGAACCGGATCGACAGCGTATGCTCCTGCTTGCCTATTATGGGGCGTTCAGCCGCGAGCAGCTTTCCAGCAAGCTCGATGTGCCAGTCGATGCTTTGAAAACGTCATTGCGGCGCAGCTTGGTCGAGGTCGAGCAGTGTCTGAAAACGTGACCGGCGGCGCAGATACGGACGCGCTTGCGGCCGAATACGTGCTCGGCACGCTCGATCCGGATGAACGGGCGGCCGCCAAGAAGCTGCTTGCCGAGGATGCAGCGTTCGCCACGAAGGTGAAGGTGTGGGAGCGCCGGCTGGGCGAATTGCACCTGATGGTCGAGCCGGTCGAGCCGGAGCCCGGCATCTGGCTCAGAATCAAGGCCAGGCTGCCCGAAGTGCCGCAACCGGAGCCTGCCATTGTCCTTCCCGAGCCGGCGCCGGAACCGGAGCCGCAGCCACTGCCTGCACCCGAACATGAGCCGAAGCCACAGCCTGCACCCGAACCTCAGCTGCTGCCCGCACGTGAAGCGGAACCCGCGCCCGAATCTGTGCCCGCGGTTGAGCTCAAGTCCGAGGCGCCGCCCACCGTTGAGGCGAAGCCCGCGTCCGAACCGAAACGTGAGTTTTGGCCCGAGCTCGAACGCGTGATCCTTGAGGCGCAGAGCGCCCGGCACCGCGAGACGCCCCCCTCGGTGCCGGATGACATGACGGCTTTGCCGTCGCCATCGCCGGCTGCCGGCGAGACTGGGATCGCGGTGCAACCTGAACCGGTGCAAGAGCGCCTGGGAGCGGCCCCGACCATTCCGCCCAAGCCCGCAGCCGTGCCAACGGCGGCGCTCCCTCCTGCCCCCTCGGAACAATCGGTCCGGCGGGACAGCGTTGTTATTCGCGACGACAGGACGCTCGGGCTGATGAGGCGGGGGCTTGTCCGCTGGCGAGCCGCGGCCACGCTGATGACCCTTGCGGCGCTTGCGATTCCGTCCCTCGTCTTGTTCTGGAAATACGCGCCGGAGCGGGTCCCGCCGGCATTGCAGCCGCTAGAGCTCCTGCGTGCGATCGGCGTTCGGATTGAAACGCCGCCCACGGTGCGCAGACCGCCGCCGCCGCAATCCCAGTTCGACGAGTAGCTCCGGGTAGAGGCAGCCCGTCGGCGTACGAGGGCCGTCAGCGGATGGTGCTGTCTTCTGCTTGGGCTGCAGTAACCGGCTTGGCGGCCTTGATGACGGTCGCCTCGATACGGCCGTCGGCCAAGCCGTCGGTGATTCGGTTCGCAATGCCGATACCGGCAATCAAGGTCGCGCAGACGAGCGAAAGCACCACGATCTTGAGGTGCGTCGTACGGTCGGCGGTCAGCAACGATGAATTGTTCATCAAACACCCTCCCCCAGGGTAACCAAGCATTAGTCGCAGCCACCGCCGGCAAGGTTCATGCCCGTAGAATATCTCATGGCTTCAAGGGGTTAGGGCCAAGGTTCAATATCTGTGGCTGATCGGAAGCTGCTCCGCCGGGAACAACGTAATGACGCGATGGCCTTTGTCGGTGACGACGACCTCCTCCTCGATGCGGGCGGCGGAATAGCCGTCGCTTGCGGGGCAATAGGTCTCAAGCGCGAACACCATGCCTTCCCTGATCTCGGTGGGGTGACTGAGCGAAACCACCCTCGAGATGATCGGACGCTCGTGCAGGGCCAGGCCGAGCCCATGCCCGAATTGCAGGCCGAATGCCGACATCTCGTCGGGGAACCCGAAATCCTGCGCTTTCGGCCACACTTTGCAGACCTTGTCGGTGGTGACCCCGGGCTTGATCAGGTCGATCGCCTTGTCGAGCCACTCGCGCGCCTTCTTGTAGGCATCATGCTGGACCGGCGTCGCGCGGCCCACATTGAACGTGCGGTAATAGCAGGTGCGGTACCCCATGAACGATTGCAGGATGTCGAAGAACGCCTGGTCGCCGGGCCGCAGCATCCGGTCGGTGAAATTGTGCGGGTGCGGATTGCAGCGCTCGCCCGAGATCGCATTGATCGCTTCCACATCGTCGGAGCCATGCCGATAAAGAAATTCGTTGACCTTGGCGACGATGTCGTTTTCGCGCACCCCCGGCTTGAGCTCCTCATGGACGAGGTGATAGGCGCCGTCCACCATGGCTGCCGCGCGATTGAGCAGCGCGATCTCGTCGATGTTCTTGATCTCGCGCGCCTCGAGCATGGTTTGCTGCCCGTCGGCGATCTTCAGGCCGGCCTTCTGCAGCTCGAACATCATCGGCGGCTCGATGATATCGACGCCGACCGGCATCCTGTGGACGCCCGCGTCCTTGAGCAGCGAAGCGATCTCCTTGGCGTGGCGTTCCATCAACCCGAAGGCGGGATTGACGGTGCCGCGCAGCCCGATCAAGCCTGCCTTGCAGTTCTCAGGGCTCAGCCATGGCGTGTACAGCCTGTGGTGCACCGCGGCGGAACCGAAGTCCCACAGGATCGGGTCGCCATTGCGGGTCAGCAGCGCCCAGCGGCAGAGCTTGTCGCGCTCCCATTCGCCGATCTTGGTGGAGGTGATGTAGCGGATATTGTTGACGTCGAAGACCAGAAGCGCGCCCAGCTCGGATTTCTCCAGCGCCTGGCGCACCCGCGAGAGACGATATCGGTGCAGGCGCCGGTAGTCGACGCGCTCCTCGAAATCGACCCCCATCGTGCCGAGCGCCGGCAGCGCCCGACCCCAGTTGAAGCGCGGATTGATGTCGTCGGCGCTGATCTTGCGGACCATGTCGTCCATGCCAGAGCTCCCTGTGGTTGTTCGTTGTTGAGGCGGGGCCTGGGTGGGCAAAGGTGCGCCACCCGAATTGTCCAAAATCTTAACGCGCGCCGTGATCACCGGATAGGGCAGGTAAGCGCTTTCGGTCGCTCCGCAAACCAAGGTTTTTCATTGCTGCGGTGATCGCCTGCTTGCATAATTCAAGCGGCATTCCAACCGAACCGAACCTGCAATGGCACATTTCGACCCGCGCGCGGCGATCAACGCCATTCCGCGTGTCTACAATTTCGCCGCCGACATCATCGAACGCAACCTCGCCGCCGGACGCGCCAACAAGCCGGTCTATATCGATCCGCGCGGCTCCTGGACTTACGGGGCGCTCGCCGATCGCGTCGATCGTTTCGGCAGCGCGCTGCGCTCACTCGGAATCCGCCGGGAGGAGCGCATTCTGCTCGCGGTTCTGGACGATATCGACTGGCCGACGGCATTCCTCGGAGCGATCAAGGCCGGCATCATTCCCATCCCGGTCAACACGCTGATGACCGAGGAAGATTATCGCTTCATGCTCGCCGACAGCCGCGCCAAGGTGCTGGTCGTGTCGGAGCCGCTGCTTGCGAAATTCGAGAAGCTGATGCCGTCGAGCCCCGATCTCATGCATGTCATCGTCGCGGGGGAGAATGCGCGCGGTCACCATGGTTTCGAGCAGCTCCTGCACAACGCGCAGCCGGATGCATACACGGCGCCGACCACGCGCGACGACATGTGCTTCTGGCTCTACACCTCGGGCTCGACCGGAAGACCAAAGGGCGCGGTGCATGTTCATTCCAGCCCGCGTCTGACGGCCGACCTCTATGCCGCGGGCGTGCTCGGGCTCAAGGAAAGCGACCTGTGCTACTCGGTTGCGAAGCTGTTTTTCGCCTATGGGCTCGGCAACGCCATGACCTTCCCGATGGCGGTCGGCGCCACCACCGTGCTTTCACCGGAGCGTCCCACCCCGGAAGGTGTCAGCGAGATTCTTCGCCGGCATCCGATCACCGTATTCTACGGCGTTCCGACCTTCTACGCCGCCTTTCTTGCCAGTGCGCGCGCCCCCGAGCGCTCCGAGCTCAAGCTTCGATGCTGCGTCTCCGCCGGCGAAGCGTTGCCGCCCGATGTGGGCCGGCGCTGGAGCGAGCGTTACGGCGTGGACATTCTTGACGGTATCGGCTCGACCGAGATGCTGCACATCTTTCTCTCGAATTTCCCGGACGCGGTGAAGTACGGCACCACCGGGAAACCGGTGCCGGGCTATGACATCCGCCTTCTCGATGACGACGGTCATGTCATCGGCAGCAGCGGAGAGATCGGCGAGCTGCAGGTGCGCGGGCCCACCAGCGCGATCATGTACTGGAACAATAGGGAAATGACGCGCGAGACGTTTCTCGGCGAGTGGACGCGCTCGGGTGATAAGTACGTCCGCGACGAAGCCGGCTGTTATGTTTATTGCGGACGCCGGGACGACATGCTCAAGGTCGGCGGCATCTATGTCTCGCCGTTCGAGGTTGAAGGCGCGCTGTGCACGCACTCCGAGGTGCTGGAAGCGGCCGTCGTGGCGTGGCCGGACGAGGAGAACCTGATCAAGCCGAAGGCTTACGTGGTGCTCAAATCCGCGGAGAAGGCATGCGATGAACTCGCACTCGCCCTCCAGACCCACGTCAAGACGGCGCTCGCGCCTTATAAATATCCGCGCTGGATCGAGTTCCGCTCGGATCTTCCCAAGACCGCGACCGGCAAGATCCAGCGCTTCAAGCTGCGGGCGGAATCGCCGGCGCGCTGAAGCCTGTTCCCCGGGTCTTCAACATTGGAGCGTGGGCGGCAGGCGTCGCGGCGCTCCCGCACCCTTCCGATAGGCGGATTGACTCACGCCGCAAACTGCACTATTTAGCATGAACTATAATGCAGTTTGAGGTTTTCTTGCCCAGGCCCAATCCAGCGGCGCACGCACAGCTCCAACTCGCGCACGGCGACGCGGTTTCGGCAGCGGTTGGCCGCTTGGTTCGCATGTCGCGCGCCAAGCGCGGGATGACGCGACGCCAGCTTGCGCAGGCCTCCGGTGCGTCGGAACGTTATCTCGCGCAGATCGAAGGCGGGGAGGGCAACCCCTCAGTGATCGTCCTGAGTGCCATCGCGCAGGCGCTCGACGTCCCGATCGCCGATCTCCTGCCGCGGGCAAACGGGGCTCCCGCAGCCATGGCGCGCATTCTCGATATTCTGGGGCGCGTGCCGGCGACTGAGCTTCCGGTGATCGCCGACCTGATCGAGGCCCGTTTGGGCGAGGATCGCGCCGGCGCCCGCGCGCGGCGGATTGCGCTGATCGGTCTTCGCGGCGCCGGCAAATCCACGCTGGGGCGGCGGCTTGCAGACGAGCTCGGTTTTCCGTTCATCGAGCTCGATCGACTGGTGGAACAGGATTACGGAGCGCACGTCTCAGATCTCATCGAGATGGCGGGGCTTGCCACCTTTCGACGCTACGAGCGTGCGTGCCTCGAGCGCGTCCTCGACCGGGAGGAGGCAGCCGTGATTGCGGCCGCGGGCGGTATTGTTTCCAACGCGCAAACGTTCGCGCTCCTCCTTCGTCGCTGCCACGCGGTCTGGATCAAAGCGCGGCCTGAGGAGCACATGAGCCGGGTCATGCAGCAAGGCGATTTCCGGCCGATGGCCACAAGCCGCCAGGCGATGGCCGATCTCGCGGCCATCCTCGATGCCCGGGCGTCCGATTACGCGCGCGCCCAGGTCGAGCTCGACACGTCGGGTGACACGGTCGAGCGCAGCCTGAAGAAACTGGTACCGATCATGAAGCGTTGTCTCGCCGGCGCCGCGCGCCCAGCCGATAATGCCACGAGTGAAGCACGATGACGCTTGCGGACCAGGGGTTTCTCGATCTCGGCGACACGCGGCTCGAATACCGCATGATCGGCCCGCGTCCGCAGGTCTCGCCCACCATTGTGCTGTTGCACGAGGGCCTCGGCTCGGTGGACGTGTGGGGGAGCTTTGCGGATGAGCTTGCCGCTGCGACCGGCACAGGCGTGTTCTCCTATTCGCGCGCCGGTTATGGGCGATCTTCGCCGTCCAGGCTGCCGCGCCCGGTCTCCTTCATGCATGACGAGGCGGGCGATGTGCTTCCCGGCGTGCTCGCAGCGATCGGTTTCCGCCGCGGGCTTCTGCTTGGCCACAGCGACGGAGCCTCGATTGCCGCGATCTACGCCGGCAGCATCCAGGACCACCGCGTGCGTGGTCTCGTCTTGATTGCGCCGCACTTTGTGACCGAGGACATGGGGCTTGCCGAGATCGCCCGCGCCAAGGCGGCGTTCGAAGCGGGGCCACTGCGCGCGAAGCTTGCCCGCGCGCATGCCGATCCCGACAATGCATTCCGCAACTGGTGCGAGCCATGGCTTGATCCCCAGTTTCGAGACTTTGATCTCGGCGATGCGCTCGCGCATATCCGCGTGCCGATGCTGATCGTGCAGGGCGAGGACGATCAGTACGGAACGGTGCGCCAGATCGAATTTGCACAGCAGGAGTGCTATTGCCCGGTCGAAGTCGTGCTGTTGCCGCACACGCGCCACGCGCCGCACCGGGAAGCGCCCGAGGCCACGTTGCGGGCGGTTGCCGAGTTCTGCAACCGGCTGCTGCGCGATCACCATGAAAGCGCAATGACTGCAAGCGCAGCCCAGGAACAGATGCGGTTGTGAGGAAAGCAATGGCGGACGCAGAACGCAAGCTGAGCAACGGCAGGAGCCGGATCGATTTCCAGACCGATCCATCGAGCTATCGCCACTGGAAGCTCAAGGTCGACGGCGATGTTGCCACCCTGGCGATGGATGTGGACGAGAAAAGCCCGCTGTTCGAGGGCTACGAGCTCAAGCTCAACTCCTATGATCTCGGCGTGGACATCGAGCTCGCCGATGCCATCGAGCGGCTGCGCTTTGAGCATCCGGCGGTCAAGGTGATCTTGCTGCGCTCGGCCAAGCCGCGCGTGTTCTGCGCCGGCGCAAACATCCGCATGCTGGCCGGTGCCACGCACGCGCACAAGGTCAATTTCTGCAAGTTCACCAACGAGACCAGGAACGGTATCGAGGATGCCAGCGAAGCTTCCGGCATTGCCACCATCTGCGTCATCAACGGGACGGCGGCGGGCGGCGGCTACGAGCTCGCGCTTGCAGCCGACCACATCATGCTGATCGACGACGGCTCGTCCACGGTGTCGCTCCCGGAGCTTCCCCTGCTTGCGGTGCTGCCTGGTACCGGGGGTCTCACCCGCGTCACCGACAAGCGCAAGGTGCGCCGCGACCATGCCGACGTGTTCTGCACCACCGAGGAGGGCATCAAGGGAAAACGCGCCGTCGATTGGCGCCTCGTCGACGAGGTGGTTCCCGGCTCGAAGCTCGAGCAGGCGGTGGCGGAGCGCGCGAGGGATTTCGCCGGCAGGTCGCGGCGGCCTGCCGACGCCAGGGGGGTGGCGCTCAAGCCGCTCAAGCGCGAGCGCTCCGCAAATACCGTCACATACGGCACGCTGACGGTAGAGCTCCAGCGTGCGCAGCGGCTCGCCGCCGTGGGCATACGCGGTCCTGAGACCGCGCCGCCCGCTTCGACGGACGCAATGGCGGAGCAGGGTTGCGAGTTCTGGCCGCTCAAGCTGGCGCGCGAGCTCGACGATGCCATCCTCGACATCCGTGCGAACGAGCCCGACGTGGCCGCGATCCTGTTCACCTGCGCGGGCGATCCTGCGCGGGTGCTGGCCTATGACGCCTTCCTCGATGCGAACAGCAATCATTGGCTGATGCGCGAGATAAGGGCCCTGTGGAAACGCGTCCTCAAGCGTGTTGATCTGACCTCGCGCTCGCTCGTTGCGTTGATCGAGCCGGGATCGTGCTTTGCGGGGACGCTCGCCGAGCTGGTGTTCGCAGCCGACCGCTCCTACATGCTGATCGGGAAGCGCGAGGGCGACAACAGGCCGCCGGCGGTGCTTGCGCTTGGCGAAGGCAATTTCGGCGCCTATCCCATGTCGAACGGGCTGTCGCGGCTGGCGAGCCGCTTTCTTGGCAGCCCGGCCGCTCTCGATGCCGCCAGGCAAAAGATCGGTGACATGATCGACGCCGATGCGGCGCAGCAACTAGGTCTCGTCACCGCTGCGCTCGACGACATCGATTGGGCCGATGAGATCCGCGTGTTCCTGGAGGAACGCGCAAGCTTCTCTCCCGACGCTCTCACAGGGCTTGAAGCCAACCTGCGCTTCGCCGGGCCGGAGACCATGGAGTCAAAAATATTTGCACGCCTGACCGCCTGGCAGAACTGGATTTTCCAGCGCGCCAATGCCGTCGGCGAGGCTGGTGCGCTCAAGCGCTACGGCAGCGGCCAGAAACCGCTCTTCGATACGACCAGGGTATGAGAGCAGATGTCAGAGGACAGATGCCGGATGCCGGGCCGATCAGTCCTCTGTCATCTGACATCCGTCCTCTGAGAAGGAGCAACCGATGAACGTGATCAATGTCGACTACACCACGAGAATTCCCAATAACGTCGGCCTTGCAGAGGACCGCACCGTGCTGCGCGCGCTGGAGCAATGGCATCCGGGTTACCTCGACTGGTGGAAGACCATGGGGCCCGAGGGGTTCCAGGAGGCGCTTGTCTACCTGCGCACGGCAGTTTCGGTCGATCCGAAGGGCTGGGCCAAGTTCGATTACGTGAAGATGCCGCAATACCGCTGGGGCATTCTGCTCGCTCCGCAGGAAGAGGGCCGCAAGGTGAATTTCGGCCGGCATCTCGGCGAGCCGGCATGGCAGGAGGTCCCGGGCGAGTATCGCGCCATGCTGCGCCGCCTGGTCGTGATCCAGGGCGACACCGAGCCCGCCTCGGTCGAGCAGCAGCGCCACCTCGGCAAGACCGCGCCGTCCCTCTACGATCTGCGCAACGTCTTCCAGGTGAACGTCGAGGAGGGCCGCCACCTGTGGGCCATGGTCTACATCCTGCAGAAATATTTCGGCCGCGACGGCCGCGAGGAGGCGGAACAGCTCTTGCAGCGCCGCTCCGGCAGTGCCGACAAGCCGCGCATGCTGGGCGCCTTCAACGAGGCGACGCCGGACTGGCTTTCCTTCTTCATGTTCACCTTCTTCACCGACCGCGACGGCAAGATGCAGCTCGAAAGCCTGGCGCAGTCGGGCTTCGATCCAATCTCACGCACCTGCCGCTTTATGCTCACCGAGGAAGCGCATCACATGTTCGTCGGCGAGACCGGCGTTGGGCGCATCCTGCAGCGCACCTGCGAGGCGATGAAGGAGGCCGGCATCGAGGACGTGAATGCCATCGACAAGGTGCGCGCGCTCGGCGTGATCGATCTTCCGACCATGCAGAAGAAGCTCAACCTGCATTATTCGCTCTCGCTCGACCTGTTCGGCTCGGAAGTCTCCACCAACGCAGCCAACTCGTACAATGCCGGGCTCAAGGGCCGTTTCCAGGAGACCAAGATCGAGGACGACCACCGGCTCGAGCACGCGACCTATCCGGTGCTCAAGCTCGTCGACGGCGAGATCAAGCGGGTCGAGGAGCCCGCGCTCACCGCTATCAACATGCGCCTGCGCGACGATTACACCGCGGATTGCCAGCGCGGCCTCGATCGCTGGAACAAGATCGTCGAGCGCACCGGCGTGAGCTTCAAGCTCACGCTGCCCCATGTCGCCTTTCACCGCGAGATCGGCGAGTTCCGCGACGTGCAAGCCTCACCCGAAGGCACGCTGCTCGACGAAGCAATCTGGCAACGCGAGAAGGACAAGTGGCTGCCCTCGTCCGCCGACGGCGATTTCATTGCCTCGCTGATGAAGCCCATTTACGAGCCGGCCAGGTTCGCGGGCTGGATCGCCTCGCCGCGCGTCGGCATCGACAACAAGCCCGGCGACTTCGAATACGTGAAGCTCGCGGCATGACGCTGGCTGTCACACCGAAAACGAATCGCGCCCTGAAAATCACTCCGCGGCTTCGCTGCGGATGCCGTCCCACCACGGGCAGACGCCGGGCATTAGATTGTAGTTGCCGTCGATCACGTTGACCGGCTTGCGCAGGCCGCTGGCGGCGGCGTCGACGCGGATGCCGCGCGCCTCGGCGCGCTTCTCCTCCGACATCCACAGCCGGTCGTGCCCCCACATGCTGGGGCCGAAGGTCACCTCCTCCGGCTGCCAGCTGTCCACGTCGATCACGCGGCCGCCCCAGCCGTACTCGACCATGAATCCGGAAGGCGAGTTGGAATAGAAGGAGGTGACCTCGTCATTGATGTGGCGGCCGAGCGTGGTGCCGATGCGGCCTTTCTCGCCCAGCGCGAGATCATAGCACTGCCCGACATCGTCGAGCGAGAACAGCTCCACCATCAAATGGTGCGTGGCATTGCGCCCCGTCTCGATGAAAGCAATCGAGTGATGGCGGGGGTTGGCGTGGAAGAAATAGGCGTTGAAGGGGCGCACCATGTAATCGGAGAGATGAAAGCCGAGCAAGTCGCGATAGAACGGCAGCACGTCGTTGACGCTCGCAACGTGCAGCACCGCGTGCCCCATGCCGAGCGCGCCGGTGCGGAATCCCGAGATCGAGCGCCCCGGCTTGAACGGATCGCCCGCGGTCTCGGCGCCGTGGCAGATTTCAAGCCGGTTGCCGAGCGGATCGGCGAGCACAATCAGGTCCTTGACCCGGCGCTCCTGCGCGAGCGCGCGCGAGCCGTGCGAGACCGCAACGCCTGCCCGCTCCAGACGCGCCGCGAGCCCTTCCAGCGCGGCCGCATCGCCTGCCTCCCATCCGAAGAAGGCGACGCCCTCGCCGCCATCCTCCTCGACGACCACGCGCTGCTTGCGGTCGTCCATGCGCAACGCAAGCTTCTTGTTGCTCTTCTCGACCAGCTGCATGCCGAGAAATCGCGTGCCGAAGCCGGTCCAGTCCTCGAGCGACTTTGCATGAACGCCGACATATCCGAGCGCCCGAATGTCCATGGCGCGGCCTCCGCGGTTGCGATGCCCGACCTCAGCCGGGAATATGGCCGCGCGCGCGGCAGTTGGCAATTCGCGACAATTGCGGCCGCGCGCTCCTCGTCTGCCCGTCACTCTGCTGCGGCGCTGGCCGGGCTCGCATGCGCCGAGATCAGATAATCGACCGCCGCCTGCACGCCGCCCTTGCGGTGCGGGATGCCGGCGACCGCAAGCGCCATCTCCGTCGTTGCCAGCGCGCCCATCAGCATGCCGTCGTTGATGTCGCCGAGATGGCCGATGCGGAAATATTTGCCGGCATGGGGGCCGAAGCTCGACCCGTAAGAGATGTTGAACGTTTCGAGCGCGAGACTGCGGAAGGCGTCGGCGTCATGGCCGGCGGGCAGCATCACCGCCGTGACCGTCGGAGAGTAGAATTTCGTATCGCGGCACATGATCTCCAGCCCCCAGGCGCGCACGGCGGTGCGCGTCGCTTCGGCGAGCCGGTGGTGGCGGGCGAAGACGTTGCCGAGCCCCTCCTCGTGCAGCATGGCGATTCCCTCGGCCAGCCCATGCAGCATCTGCGTCGCCGGGGTGTAGGGAAAAAAGCCGATCTTGTTGAGATTGAGCATGTCCTCCCAGCCCCAGAACGATTTGCTCAACTTGGAGTATTTCGAGGTCGCGAGCGCCTTGTCGCTGAGGGCATTGAACGACATGCCGGGCGGCAGCATCAATCCCTTCTGCGCGCCGCCGACCGTGACATCGACACGCCATTCGTCGTGCCGATAGTCGGTTGACGCAAGCGACGAGATGGTGTCGACGAAGAACAGCGCCGGATGCCCGGCGGCATCGATCGCCTTGCGGATTTCCGCAATCGGCGACAGGCAGCCGGTCGACGTCTCATTGTGCAGTACGCAGACCGCCTTGATCTCTTTGTTGCGGTCTTTGCGCAGGTGCTCCTCGATGGCGGCAGGCTCGGCGCCCGTGCGCCAGTCGGTCTTGATGAATTCGGTCCGCAGGCCGAGCTTCTCCGCCATGTTATTCCACAGCGTGGCGAACTGGCCGGTCTCCACCATGAGCACGCGATCCCCGGGGGAGAGCGTGTTGACGAGTGCCGCCTCCCAGGCCCCGGTCCCGGTCGCGGTGTAGATGATGACCGGCTTTGTAGTCTTGAAGATCGTCTTGATGCCTTCCAGGCACCGTTTGGCGAGCTTCGCGAATTCCGGACCGCGGTGATCGATGATCGGGGTGTCCATGGCGCGCAGCACGCGGTCGGGCAGCGGAGTCGGTCCCGGAATCTGCAGGAAATGGCGGCCCACCGGGCGCGAGGAGTTCTTCGACATCAGCAAGTCCTTAAAAAGAAGAAGGAAATCGGGATACGGCCGGCGACCCAGGCGGCGTCGCGGCTTGCCGCCATGAAGGACGAATGCAACATTCAGTCAAGCCCTCGATAACCCGGAACCGTCATCCCGGAGATGCATTCACCAACCCTGATTGCCCTTGCATCTCGAGTGCGTACGCTCCTTCTCCGGAGTGAACGTGTGCACGCTCAGAGGCGCGTGCGATGAGCGAGACCGTCGTGCCGGGGCTCGAGCGGCGGCTCAAGGCACAGCTCTCCGGCGACGTGCGTTTCGACGCATTCACGCGCGGGCGCTATGCAACCGACGCCTCTCATTATCAGATACTGCCCATCGGCGTGGTCGTGCCGCGCTCGGTCGCCGAGGCGCAGCAGGCGCTTGCGCTCGCGCGCGAGGAGGGAGTGAGCGTGCTGCCGCGCGGCGCCGGCACGTCGCAGGCGGGACAGACCGTCAACTCCTCGCTCGTCATCGACTGCTCGAAATATCTCGACCGCATCGTTGAGCTGGATATTGCCGGCGGGCGCTGCGCGGTCGAGCCGGGGATCGTTCTCGACGAGCTCAACCGGCGGCTCAAGCCGCACGGATTATGGTTCCCGGTCGACATCTCGACCGCCTCGCGCGCCACCATCGGCGGCATGGTCGGCAACAATTCTTGCGGCGCGCGCTCGCTGCGCTACGGCAACACGCGGGAGAACGTTCTCTCCGTCGACGCCGTGCTGGCGGACGGAACGCCGGCGCATTTCGGGCAGGTGGCTCGCGATCTTTCGGATCTGCCATCCGGTTCACCGCTGCTTGCGCTCGCGCGCGAGCTCCTGGCTCTGGCCGCGCAGGAGGCGGACGAGATCGAGGCCAGGTTTCCCAAGGTCCAGCGCCGGGTCGGCGGCTACAATCTCGACGCGCTTATGCCCGGTCGCAACGATCTCAACCTTGCGCACATTCTGGTCGGCTCCGAAGGCACGCTCGCCTTCTCCACCCGCATCGAGCTGAAGCTGGCGCCGCTTCTCGGAGTGCGCGCGGTCGGAGCCTGCCATTTCGGAAACTTCGCGCAGGCCATGGATGCCGCGCAGCACATCGTGACGCTCGGCCCGATCGCGGTCGAGCTCATGGACCGCACAATGCTTGCGCTGGCGCGCGACATTGCCATGTTCCGACCCACCATCGATGCCGTGGTGCAGGGCGATCCCGAAGCCATCCTGTTTGTGGAGTTCGCGGAAGAGGAGAGCGGCGAAAGCTTTCGGCGGCTGTTGCGGCTGCACGAGCTGATCGGCGACCTTGGCTTCGGCTGGGACCAGCCGGGGGCGCGGTGGGGCGGCGTCGTCGAGGTGCTGGATGCCAGGCTGCAAGCCGCCATCGGCGACATGCGCACCGCCGGCCTCAACATCATGATGTCAATGAAGGAGGAGGGAAAGCCGGTTTCCTTCGTCGAGGACTGCGCGGTGCCGCTCGAGTACCTCGCCGACTATACCGGCAGGCTGACCGACATTTTCGAGAAGCACGGTACCCGCGGCACCTGGTATGCGCACGCGTCGGTCGGCTGCCTGCACGTGCGGCCGGTGCTCAACCTGCGGCTCGACAAGGACGTCAAGGCGATGCGCGCCATTGCGGAGGAAGCCTTCGAGCTCGTGCGCGCCTACAAGGGCTCGCATTCCGGCGAGCACGGCGACGGCATCGTCCGCTCCGAGTTCCACGCGCGGATGTTCGGCGCGCGGCTCGTGCGCGCCTTCGAGCGGACCAAGGATCTGTTCGATCCGCATGGCCTTTACAATCCCGGCAAGATCGTGCGGGCGCCCAAATTCGACGATCGCGCGCTGCTGCGGTATGGCCCCCACTATCGCGGGCAGGCGCTTGCGACCCATCTCGACTGGTCGGCCTATCCCGGCGCCGGCGGCGGTTTTCAGGGCGCCATCGAGATGTGCAACAACAATGGGGCGTGCCGCGCGCTCAAGGGCGGCGTGATGTGCCCGAGCTATCGGGTGACGCGCGAGGAGCGCGATGTCACGCGCGGGCGCGCCAATACGCTGCGGCTTGCCATCACCGGCCAGCTGGGGACCGATGCGCTGACCTCGGACGAGATGGCGCGCACGCTCGCGCTCTGCGTCTCGTGCAAGGCCTGCCGGCGCGAGTGCCCGACCGGCGTCGACATGGCGCGCATGAAGATCGAGGTAATGGCGGCGCGTGCGGCAAAGCACGGCCTCTGCGCCCGCGACCGGCTGGTTGCCTATCTGCCGCGCTACGCCCCGTACGCCGCGGGATGGCCCTGGCTCGCCAATCTGCGCAACGAGTTGCCGCTCCTGCGGCTATGGTCCGAGCAGTACGCGGGCCTGAGCGCGCGGCGCAGCCTTCCACGCTGGCGCGCTGACGCCTGGCGTGAGCCGGGGCGCGTCGTCGGGCCGGCGCAAGGGTCTGCAGTGGCGCTGTTTGCCGATACCTTCAGTCGCTATTTCGAGCCGGAGAACCTCACCGCAGCGCTTGCTGTGCTGGACTCTGCGGGGTGTCGCGTACACCTGCCCAAGGCGCCCGGCTGGCCGCGCCGTCCGCTCTGTTGCGGGCGCACTTTCCTTGCCGTCGGCCTCGTTGACGAGGCCCGGCGCGAGGCGGAGCGCTGCATTGCCGCATTTGCGCCCTTCGCCCGTCGCGGGATCGAAGTCGTCGGGCTTGAGCCCAGCTGCGTACTCGGGTTTCGCGACGAAATTCCCGCGCTAGTCCAAAGCGACGACGCGCGGATGCTGGCCGGCCATGTCCTCCTCCTCGAGGAGTATCTGGAGCGCGCGAGGGGGGAGGGCGGGCTTGCGCTTGCGCTCAAGCCGCTCGTCCAGCGCGCCCTTCTGCACGGCCATTGCCACCAGAAATCCTTCGCGGTCATGCCGGCGGTCGAAGCGACGCTCAGGCGCATTCCGGGACTTACCGTCGAGACCGTCGATTCAAGCTGCTGCGGCATGGCCGGGAGCTTCGGCTACGCCGCCGACACCATCGATGTTTCGTTGAAGATGGGCGAGCTCTCGTTGTTTCCGGCAGTGCGCAACGCCGAGCATGCGATCGTGGTGGCCGATGGCACCTCCTGCCGCCACCAGATCAGGGACGGCACCGGGCGCGACGCCCTTCACGTCGCGCGCGTGCTGGCGATGAGCATCAATGCGGACGCGCCGGGCGTCACTGCGTAAGGCCGATGACCATGCCCTCCCGATTTGCCCAGGCAGCGATGCCCGAGATGCGCGTTCGCCGCGCCGAGCCCGGCGACGTCGATGCGCTGATCAAGCTCGAGCATCGCGTGTTCGCAACCGACCGGCTGTCGCGCCGCAGCCTGCGGCGGCTTCTCGATTCGCCAAGCGCGGCGGTTCTGGTCGCGGTGGAGAACGCGCAGCTTGCCGGCATCGCTATCGTGCTGTTCCGGGCGCGCTCTGCGGTTGCGCGTCTCTATTCCATTGCGGTTGCCCCGCACGTGGGCGGACGCGGTGTGGCTGCCATGCTGCTCGATGCGGCCGAGGAAGCAGCCCTTGCGCGCGGCTGCCGCATCATGCGGCTCGAAGTGCACCGTGCAAACCATGCCGCGATCTCCCGCTATCGCAAGAGCGGCTACCGCGAGTTCGGCCGCTATCGCGCCTATTACGAGGACGGCGCCGATGCCCTGCGGTTCGAGAAGCGGCTGCGCGGCGATGCGGCGGCGCTGCGCGACGCGCCGCCATACTTTCACCAGACCACCGAATTCACCTGCGGCCCGGCCTGCAT
>Ga0306924_10001707_pt1 | contig 20305 bp, 4 predicted proteins | sample sta12Can44000111_FD_203756 | JGI IMG/M metagenome (GOLD analysis project Ga0306924, IMG submission 203756) | Lab enrichment of tropical soil microbial communities from Luquillo Experimental Forest, Puerto Rico - statanox.12C.anox.44.000.111 (v2)... | ecosystem: Environmental > Terrestrial > Soil...
TCCCCGACCGGCGCAGCATCCGGACGCCCGTCCCGGTCGGCGTTGTCCCCGAGACCGGCGAGCCGATGGAACTGGTCCTGTGGGACCAGGAGGGCGGCAAGGCAGTCGGCGTCTACTCGATGACCGGCGGCGGCAAGACCAACGTGCTCGACGACATCCGCGAATGGGTCACCGCATGCGACGACGCTGTCCTGGTCCAGCTCAACGCGGCCGGGTCCGGCGACGAGCTGTCCTGGGCGCCGCTGGCCGCCGTCACCGCGGCCGGCCTGCAGGCTGACGATCCCGGGCTGCGGCAGCGCATCATCGGGGCGCTGCAATGGGCGCGGCACCTGATCGGAGAGCGGTCCCAGACCGCCGTGCGCACCGGCGAGTCGGTGTTCCAGCCCACCCGGAAGGACCCCGCGGTGGTGGTCATGATCGATGAGATCGACGAGACCGGCAACATCGAGGGTGCCTCCAAGCTCCTGGAGTTCCTGGCCTCCAAGCAGCGCAAGTCCGCCGTCTGCCTGGTCCTGGCCGGCCAGCGGGCCACAGCCACATGGACCGGCGGCTCAGGGGTCCGGATCAACCTATCCACCATCGTGGCCGGCCTGCTAGCCCGCGACTCTGAAGCCCGCCACGCGGTCGGCGCCGAGAACGAACTGCCCGACGTCAGCGAGTACAGCCGCGGCGAGGCCGGGTTCTTCCAGATCTGGGATGTCCGCGCCAAACGCATCCGGGCCCGCGGCCGCGCCTTCCACATCGGCAAGATCGGCGAGCAGCAGGAGAAGATCATCGCCCGCCGCGACCCGGCCGCCCGCCCGGTCCTGGAGGGCGCCGGTGAGGTCACTGCCCCCGCTCCTGCCGCTCCCCGGGAGCAGCCCGGGAGCGCTCTCCGGGAGCGCCTGGCCCACGCCCGCGAGCTGAACGAGGGCCGCCCGCTCCCCGCCGTGCCTAGGGCGCTCCCGGTGGTCCCCGGCGTGCCCCCGGAGGTCGCGGCGGATTTGGTCCGCGTCCTGGCTTCCTCGCGGCTGTCGTCTTCGGCTGCCGGGCAGGCCCTGGGCATGTCCAAGTCGGCCGCTCACCGCTACCTGGCAGCGCTGCGCGACGCAGGAGTGGTGGAGATGGCGGGCATCGGCAAGTCCGTCAAGTGGCAGGTCGCGGGCAGGGCCGCCGTCGGCGCCGAGCCCGCGGAATACATGACGATCGAGGCACTCGCCCAGGCCATGCACGAGGGCCTGGTGGACGCCAACGAGGAACAGCGGGCGGTCCTCGAGCAGGCCTGGCAGATTGCCCGCCGGCCCCAGCTTTCCCTGGTCCCGCCGCTCCCAGACAACGACGAAGGGTTACGGACGGTGACTGGATTCACGTCCCGGATGCGTCCCGCCATGCGTCCCAGATGCGTCTCGCAGGCTGCTCAGCGAAGTGCGATGGGACGCAAGGGACCGACCGCGCGCCCGTCCCCTCCCGGATGACTTTCTGTGATGGAAGGCAAAGATCATGACCGGATACGAGGAACAACTCCTCACACGCGCGGAAGTGCTTGAGGACACCGGCGAGCTGGTGCAAGCGATCACCGCCATCCTTACCGGCGCCCAGGGCGCAGGCGCAGACCCGGCCGCCGTCACCAGCTTGGGCCGTGCCGCCCAAGCGCTCGACCCCGGCGCCGAAACAAGCTACAACGCGGGCAGCAAGGACGAGCGGCACCCAGGCACCGGGTACCGCTCCGACGGCGAGTTCCTGGAAGCCGTCAGCTGCACGGAGGACGACATCCGGGACAGGCTCCGGGAGGTAGAGCGGCTGCAGGAGACGGTCGCCGCCGCGATGGACGCGGCCCAGGTCGCGCTTGCTGCCGCCTACGCGATGCCGGTCATGGACGAGTGCGACGGCTGCCATGGCGCCAAGGAAGCCGCCATTCAGGCCGCGCTTGGCCGCATCGGCCCATGCGAGGCTGCCGGGGGAATCCTGGATCCGCTTACGGAGCGGCTCCAGGCCGCGCTCGCCCGGCTGCGCCAGGTCTCCGAGGATCTCGGCGAGGTCTACGAGCTCATATACGCCTTCATTCGCAAGGGCGGCAAGCTGCCCGTCTACGCCCGGTGGATCGAAGGGCAAAGCGCACGCACGTGACGCGGCTTACCGGCCAGGGATCGAGTACCTGACCGGAGGGTAACGCTTCAGCTTCGCTCGGCGCCCTCTCGGGGAAGACGGAACGCCCGGAAGGGAGTGGGACAGATCTTTATTTCACGCGGCCCAACGTGGCAGCCGCCGTCCGGCTGAGCATCGGCGTCGCCCGGCTGCTAGCCGCCGTCGGCCCGTGGTTAGCGGGACCATGGTCAACGACAGCGCTCTTTGCGCGGCTCCGGCTGTCGCGGGGCATGACTGACCCGGGTGGGCCTGATTGTAGCCAAACCGTTCAGAACAAGTGATATACGGGTGATCATCTCCGCAAATCGGATCGAAAAAACTAGCGAGGATCACCCGTATATCTAGCGTTATATGGCCCGAAGGGCTCGGTGATCTTTGATCACCCATATAACGCCGACTCGGCGTGATGGGCCGACGTGTCAATTACCGCCGTTAGCATGCGCAGATTGTCCCGGTTCTGCGTCCGCACTGCTGAACGGTGCCGCGCGCTTGTCGCGGCGGAAAGCACAGGCGACATAGGTGCTGCGTTGCCGAATCCGGCGGTAGTTGTATGTCAAGAGCGCCCGCTCGGGTGCCGGACTTGGACTTGAGGAGCCCCCAGATCAGCACGGCTTACTCATCACACGAGCCTGATGCGTGACCCACGGCGCATGGTTCAAAGCCGAGCGGTTAGAGCTTCACAGCCTTCGGTGAGGTCCGGCGGGTCCGCAATTTGTTGAAGGCGGCTTTGAACGACAGGTTCCGCTCGTGCCACACAGCGCCTGTCACCGCGCCCAAGATAACCACCACTCGATGGCGATCAGCCAGGACATCAGGGCAAAACAACCCCCGATCGGCCCGTATTTTCTGGTTGCCAAAGATGACCATGCCGGAGAAGATGACCGAGTAGACCGCCTCCATGCCCAGCCAGAACACGGCCGTGGCTGCGGCAGACGAGAGCAGGACCCTCCACGCGATCCGCCCGGCCAGCAAGAACCGCATCGTGAGCCAGAAGCAGCCGGTGAACGCGACCAGGCCGGGGTGTGTAGCGGCGGCCTTGCGGGTGCTCACCTTCTCGGAGCAGGTCGGGCCGCATAGGCCTCAGTCAGCGTGTCAAAACCATCTCACAACTTCGAGTGTTTCCGGAAGTTTTAGACGGATTTTGAGATGGGAAACGGACCCGTATGGGTTATCTGGGGCAGCGTCCCACAATCGGGCGTTTCCTAGACGAGCATGTGCCCAACACGCTTTCCAAGTCTGCTGGCCAACATCCGCAGGCAGCCGTCACCGCCCTTAACTGAGCCAGAGCCGGTTTCTCGTGGCCGCCGTTACACGTGTCGAATTCTGTCAGGCAATAACCGGAATGTCATTGAGGGCGCCACCTCAATAGCCGAACCTGGGGCACTGGAGTAAGCCCAGATCCGCCCTCAGGCGGAACAGGTGCTACCTCAATCGGAGGTACGGGGGGTGCGCCCGGCGGGTTACCTCCGCCGACGCCACGGAGTAGGCTCAAGAAGCGGGGATCGCGCGAAATCGAACCCTTTGGGGATAGCAACTTACCAAGCGAAATCCTGCCCAGAGGTTGGCCGGTTTCGGTGTGGACCGCCTCGACGTCTGGAAAGCCAAGCTCTCGGTGAGCGACCGCCCTGCGGACGCCCTCGCCGATACGGTATTGCTGCGATGTCTGGGCCACTGGCTCTGGTGCGGCAGGTTCCGGCGGCGGAGGCGGTGCGGCAGGGCCGGAAGGAGGGGGTGAGGCTCCTTCCGGGCCACCCTGAAGAGGTCCTGGAGACAGGAGACGCCCTATGACGCCAAACACGAAACCAAACTTTGCGGCCTGAAGGCCTGCATTGTAATAGGACTTGATCGAGAATTTCTCTCCGGAAGTATTTCGATCGTACCCACCAATTAGCCCCAAAACATGTTGGCTCCCTTCCAGCGCGAGAGCACCCCCGACACTCCCGACTGTCGACTGCAGGATGCCGCCAACCGTGGTTTCAACAAACGCTTGACCTCCAACGGCTGCTACACCGCCTGCGCTGAGGCTTCCGACTGAGGCAGCTGCGAATCCAATGGCATAGAAAGCACCCATAGCCTTTGCGTAGTTGCTGAAATGCTCGTGCCGAGCCGTCTCGTGCAGACGTGTACCGAGTTTATTATACTCTGCGGCGTATGTTGCCTTGCCTTCCCGTCGGTACTCCTCTGCCACAGCAAATGCGCGATTTGCCACCTGCTCCTTCGCCACCGCTGGCTTAGGTGATAGGTTGCTTGTAATGACGAGATCTTCTATATGTATCGAGGTAGGCCGCGCGACGAGTGCGTTCTCCGCCGAAGTTGTTTCTCGTCCGTTCGGATCGAGCTTCGCGACCGGGTTGCAACTCGCATAGCGGTACAGGTTCGGCCCATCATCCGGTCCCGACGGATCGGCGCTCGTCCACCTGCCAAGCCAGCTCGCGTAGTAGCGCCCGCCGAAGTAGTCGAGCCCATTTTCCTCGTCGCGCTCTTTCCCTGTGTACCGGTATCGCTTCGGCGTCTCGGTCTGCCTGCGCACGGACTGATACGACGTGCTGCCGTACGGGAAATACTCCTCGTACGTGATCACGTTCGCCTCGTCGCTTAGCTCGAGCAACGCGGAGCCGAGGTGGTTGCCGTGCTGGTAACGCACGACGACCGGCAATCCCGCGTCGCTGCCCTGCGTGCGCGTCTCGACGAGCGCGACGCGGTTCGGGCCGTCGGAGAGATGCAGCGTCTCGCGCGCGAGCTTCACCGTGACGCCGTCGGCCTGGTACTCGCGATAGAGCTCGAGGCCACTGAGATAGATCCGCTCTTTCGCGCGCGTCCCGGTCTGGCCGGGGGGCGCCTGCCGGTCTGTGACCTTGCGCTCGCGCGCACCGCCCGCGTCGTAGTTGTAGAACGTCGTCTCGGGCGTGGCGCTGGTCACGACTTGGCGCGTGGTCGAGCGCAGGTGATCGAGCTCGTCCCAGGCCATGACCGGCAGGTGCGGCATGCGCGTCATGTTCCCGTGCGCATCGTGCGTGTACGTGGCCGAGTACGGGCCCGCCGCCGGGTCACCCGGTGAGCTCGTCGACGTCAGCCGGTTGTTCGTCTCCGCCGCGGTGATCTGCGACGGCTCGCGGTATGTGTAGCGGCGCGTCCAGCTGCCGCTCGAGACGCGATGCGCCAGCGCGAGCAGGTTACCGACGGGATCGTACCGATACTGCTCCGTGTACGTGCCCATCGCGTTGCCGTCGCCGGGCTGCAGCTGGCTGGTGCGGAAGCCGTCGTCGTCCGTGATCTGCCGCGGTGGACTGAGCTGCGCGCTGGTCTGGCCGAGGTGCTCGCGACCAGTGGCGGTCGCGAGCCGGTAGATCGCGTCATATTTGTAGTCGCTTGATGGCTCGACCCGCTGGTTGCAGAAGTACACGACGTTCTGGATATCCGCGTCGTCCTGGATATGCGTGATGTTGCCGACCGGATCGTACGTGTACGTCAGGTCCTGTACCGTGCGCGCGTTCGCCGGGAAGGAGCTCGGGCGCGTCGTGACCAGGCGCGCGAGCCGAAAAGTCAGCGGATCGTAGGCGTACGTCGTGACCGTCGCGTTGCCGAACGTAATCGCCGTACGCCTGCCATGCGCGTCGTACTCGATACCGGTAACCGTACGCAGCGTCGCGGTCGCGGGATCGAGCAGCCCCGTCGGCTCCGTCGGTTGCTGCTGCCACACATCGATCCGGTCGAGCAGGTTTGCCTCGTTGTAGGCAGGACGGATGACATTCGGCTTCATCGTGGCGGTGTGCGGCGTGACGGTCTGGATGACGCGGTTCAGCGCGTCATACCTGGTCGTCGCAGAGAACTGGTCGGCGTTGACCAGCTTGGGCTTGGCCGCCGCATCGAGCGCCGCGGGATCCGTCATGTCCGCGAGCACCATCCAGTCGACCGCGTTGCGGTACTCGGCCGCGAGCTGGCGCGTACTCGCGACGAGGTTGCCCTTATAGTCGAACGCGTCGTTGCTGGCAAGGCCGCCCTGGTCGTACTGGCGGAACAGCCGACCGCACAGGTTCTGACTCGCTCTGCCCTCGCCGTAGACCGAGCGCTCGAGCAGGATCCTCGTCGCGTTCACCGTGACGTAGCGGTGGGTCGGGCGGCGCAACAGATCGTAGCGCAGCTCGAACGCCCGGCCGAGCGCATCCCACGCGCGGACCGGCTTGCCGGTCACATCCGAAAGCACGCGCCGCTGACCGCCGTCCATGCCGTAGTGGTAGAGCGCGTGGCCGGCGAGGTCATGCCCGGCGACGTACTGGAAGCCGCCGCCTGTGTCCGGTTCACGCAGGCAGTACTCGAACACGCGGCGGCCGAGCGCATCGAAGATCGCGAGCGGCTGGTTCCCGGCGCCGCTGGCCGTGCGCCTCGGGTAGCGGCCGTCCTTGCCGTTGTCGGCGATCGCCAGGCACGTCCGGCCGAGCGAATCGAAGTGCGCGACCGCGGGGGTCGCGGCGTGTGGCTCGGTGTTCTTCGCCGCCGCCTGCCCGGCCGCGCCCAGCGCCCCGCCGATCCGCTGGTCGTGCCACGATGTCCACGCGCCGGGCGCGGCGCCAAGCAAGCGGGCGAACCGGTCGCCGACGTCGGCGTCCGTGCGCGGGTCGGCGATCAGCACGGTGTCGTTGAGGTCCCAGCCTTCCTGGCGCCAGGCGTCGAACACGACCTTGGTCCAGGTCTGGTCCGGGCGCACGGTCGCCACGACGCGATCGGCCGAGTCATACAGCATCACCGTGCTCACGCCGACTGTGCTGGCGAACTCGAACCGCGGCGCGGCCGTGAAGAACGGCTCGAACGCGCGGACCGGCTTGCCCTTGTTGTTGAAGATCGTCCAGCCGGTGGCGATCCAGCGCGGCGTCACCGCCGGCCCGCCGGGGGCGACCGGGCCCGGCTCGGCGAGCGCCTTCTTCTGGATCTCGCGACCGAATCCGTCCGAATAGGACAGTCCGTGCTGGTAACGGTTCGGGCCGCCGAGCAGGTCAGAGACGTGCGTCTCGCGCGCGAGCGTGTACACGACGCATGGCGACGGCTGCGGATCGTTGCGGGTGCGATCGTAGGCAAACAGGTCGTAGATCAGGCGCGTCGTCGCGCTGCCCAGCACGGCGCCAGGGTTCGCGAGAGGATCGGCGAGCTGCGCCTGGACCGTCGCATCGTCCAGGTCGGCGATGAAGCCGGCCAGCGAGTCGCCGAGCGATTCGCTCGTCTTGCCCATCACGGCCGTGCCGACGACGAGCCCAAGCGCATCGAACGCGACGGCGCCGCGATTACCGTTCGCGTCGGTGATCTGCGCCGGCTGGAGGACGCGGAAGTCGTTGGTCACCGTCAGCGTGTTGCCGACGGCGTCGACGGCCGACGCGGCGAGCAGGTCGTACGCGTACGACACCCGGCTGATCCCGCCGAACGGCGTCACCGCCCGTCGCGGGAGATAGAAGTGCGCGCGCGCTTCGGCGAGCTCCTGCACCGGCGCATCGGAATCGCCTGGCGAGTAGAACATGCGGCCCGCCGGGATCCACCAGTTGGGGTCGGGCGCTGGCGTCGGCAGGTCTGGTGGCGGGAAGTGGACGTAGCCACCGTCGCCTTGCAGCAGCGTGTCGGGGACACGCGTCCCGAAGACACGACTGACGAGCACCGGAGTAAGTGCGAGCGCGAACGTGTCGCCGGGCAACGCCAGCGACTCGACCTGATCGGGGCCGCACAGGGAAGTGAGGTCGTCTTTGCGATACAACGTGTGCGCTTGGTTGACCATGCGGCGCGTCGGCGCGGCTGCGGGCTGACCGCTACCGTCGACATCGGACCGCGGGATGTCCTCGAACGCGAGGTCACTGACGCTGCTCCACGCCGTGTCGAGCTCGCCGAACGAGAACAGATCGGTGATCGCCGTGCCCTTCGGCTTCGGCGCAAGACCCGTCCACTCCCAGGTCGTGGTCTGCGACGGCATCGGGGTGCGATGCACGTCCGGGGTCTTCGCCGGATCGGCCAGGTCATTGGTGTAGCGGTGCTCCGTGGCAACGACGTGCAGCCGCGTCTGGTCGTACGCGAGCATCCCGCGGAACTGCGCCGGCAGCGCCGGCTCGGGCTCGGCGTATCCGGCGCGCCGCGGGTAGGCGATCGAGACCGCGCGCTTGGTGTTGCCGAACGGGTCGGTCTCGAGCGTCACCTCATGGGTCGCCCGCGGGTCGTCCGGCTGGCGCTCGTAGTGAAACGTCAGCGTCTCGCGTGGATGCGCGTAGAACACGGCGTGCTTGTTTGGCCCGATCGTCTGATGGCGCTCGACGGTGTAGTTCGTCTCAGTGATCGCGTAGGGATTGGCGGCGGCCGGCGAGCCGTCGTCGGAGTAGATCTCAACCCGCAGCGCGAGCCCTTTGAGCGCGCGATACGCCTCCTGCAGCTCGAACCCGGTCATCGGCGTGTCGGAGGTGATCACGCTGTCGGGCAGTTCCATTGCGCGGCGATCCGCGGCACGCGCATCGGGGCGCAGCGCGGGCTCGGCCCAGTACTCGTGCGCGTACTGCCGCGACACGCTGCGGGCCTGCAGGAACGCGCCGGTGTGAAACCAGCTGCGCGTGCGCACCGGCGGCGACCACCAGGAGTGGTCCCAGTTGGTGTCGTCGACGGCCGGGAACGCCGTATCCTCGCGGTGCTCCTCGGTGTCCCACTGCTCGACCATGCCGAAGCCGCGGAACTCGCGCTCGTAACCGTCGAAGTAGCCGTGGTGGTAGGCGTAGCGGGACACGAACCGGCTGCGCCCGATGTAGTCGAATGTCTCGACGCGCTCGACGACGTGCACGACGTGCGGCAACCGCGTTACCCACGGTGCCCCGGCGAGCTCGTCGGCGACGTAGAACCTCGTCGACGGCGCGTACCTCACGGCCGTCTCGGCACCGAGGTTGTTGCGCGAGCGGGTCAGCAGGTGGGGTTTCTGGCCCATCAGATCGACGTAGCGCAGCGGCGCCGCGGTGTGACCGGGCAGCGGCGATGACCACACGAGGCACGCGGTGCCGGTGCCGAGAAGATCAAACACCTGCACCGAGCTCAGCGCGTCCGCCGTCGGATAAACCGCGATGCGGTGCGGCTCGGCCCACGCGTTGCCGGACCGGTTGAAGCAGACATAGACGCCGTCGTCGGCGACATAGAGGAGATCGGTCGTGCCGGAGCCGTCGACGTCGGCCAGGCGCGCGCGCCGGGGATCGAAGCTCGCCTCGTCGGCGAAGCGCGGCGCGCCGTCCATCATGACTTTCGTGCCGAACCGGCCGTAGCCCTGGTTCGGCCAGTAGCAGACCTCGCCGTTGCGTACGCGAACGATGTCGCTGAGGCCATCCCCCGTCATGTCCGCGAGGAACATGGTCTCGGTGCCGTCGGCGAACACGACCGCCGGGCCGCGCTCCTCGTCCCACGGTGTGTGCACACGCTCCGCTTCTGCGAACCCTTCCTGGCCGAGCGAGGGCCAGAACGTGAACACGCCATCCTCGGTGAGCAGCGCGTCGGGCAGCCCGTTGCCGGTGACGTCCATCAGCTTCAGGTTCGGTTCGGACCACGGCAGATCCGGCCGCGAGGCGAACGGCCGGAACGGGTGCCAGCTCGCATGCTCGGTGCGCGCGAAGAAGCCCGCGACCGGCGGCGCGAGCTCGACGACGTCGAGCCGGCCGTCACCGGACAAATCGAGCAGGCGCTGGCTGCCGCCGAGTTCGCCGTGCGCCGGAAGCCGCGCGATCGTCTCTTGCGGGCCGAACCGCGCGCGCGTGGCGACACTGCCATCGGGTGCATGGACGTGGTGGACCGGGCTGAAGTTGCGCTTATAGACCCACGCGCCGCCGACATCCGAGAGGATGCCCGAAAGCCCTTCGCCATCCAGATCCACCCATTGATAGCGCGCGCCGTCGATGCCCTCGGGGAGGTTCTCGATGCTGTCGCGATCGAAGGTCAGGACATCGGCCTGGAGCTTGGCCTCGGTGTATTCGAATTCGAGAGGCGGCAGCGAGCGGCGCAGGTACTCGTTCTGCTGGCGCCGGTAGCCATTTTGAGTGATCGATGTAAGAAACGTGTAGACCGGATTCCGCGGATCGAGCGGATGGTCCTGATCGAAATAGCGAAGGTCCGTCGACCGGACGAGCAGGTCCGGGCCGACCTCGCGCTCCTCGGCGAACGTGTGGAATACGAGCACGCGCTGGTACCGGCGGTATGTACGGATCTCGAAGCCCGCGCGATGCGCCGAGAACGGATCCGGGCGAGCGGGCCAGGGCCGATCCGGCCCGGGCGCCGGCGCGTCGGGATCGTGATCCCCGAAGTCGAACACGATCTGGAAGTGCCATTCGCTCGGCAGCGGAGGTTCGGCTCCCTCCGCGGAGCTGTCGGCAAAATACGGCTGGACGTTGCCGTAGCGGATCGCTTTCAGGTAGCGCTGAGTGGCGCGCACCGCGCCGGTGCGATTGGTTTCATGGCCGAGCGAGCGATCCACGCCCACGGAGTCGTCGGCGACGTAGCTGTAATGGGCGATGTTGCCTTTGCCGTCGAACGTGCGGCACAGCAGGTACGAGAATACCGCGCGCGGGTCGGCAGGAGACGCAATCCGGCTGTCGTCGTCGAATCCGTACAGCGACGTGATGTTGTCGCGCGTGATCGTGCGAAAGTGGCTTACGCCGGTCGCGACCGCGGTCCAGCGCTCGATGCGCGCGAACAGGCCCTCGATCCGGGGGCGGTAGAAGCGGATGCGGTACTGCACGCCGTGCAGCGTGCGTGTCGTGGTGATGCGCGCGCCATGCTGATCGAGCACCGGCACGAGATCCTCGGCGCCCGAAAGCAAAAATACGTCTGACTCCTCATCGTCGCGATAAAGCGGCAACCCCTTATCGGTCTTCCGCGTGATCGCCGGCGCATCCATATGCCAGCCGAACCCGAACGGGCCATTGCCTGCGCCGGAGTCGTACGCGAGATGAAGCTTCGGCTCGAACCCCGAGCGTCCTGGGCTCGTCGCGATGGGAACCGACAGCGAGCCTGTCCCGGTCGCCGGGCTGACGCCGAACTTCTCGCCGATATCGCGGATGGCGCCGCCACCCTTCGGCAGCGACGGTTGCGGCAAGGAGCTGGCCGGGGTCGCTCGCTCCGCCCCCTGTGCCGGAGCGGCGGGCCGGTCCTGGCTGGCGGCCTGGGCGTGGCCTGGCTGGGGCCGGAGATCGCCGTCATCCACCATGCCGTACCAGCTTCGATCCGAGCGCCGCTGGCCATAGGCGACCAGGACGGCCCGAGGGTGCCTGGCGACCCTGGCCGCGCCCAGGCCGGGCCGCCTGACGCCGCCGCCCGGGGCGGCACGGGCGTTTCCGGTACAGGCAGCCGTGCCACGTGCCGGGCGCGATCGCACGTCCCCGAGGCGGCCAGCGCAGGAGCGGCCGTTTGCTTGCGGACGTCTCGTTGCATGCCGACGTCTCGGCTCTGGGTATCTGTCCTGCCTTTGTGCTTCTGGCAGGTTCCCCGGTTGCGCCGACCCGACAGCTCCGGTGCACCAACCTGTGAGAGCGGCGACAAACGAAAGTGATTCCCTTGGCGTTCCGTACGCTCCCGGGGGAAATTCCCCAGCGAGCGGGTGATCGGCCCCCGGCTTCCGGGAGCGTGATCGAGGGCGGCGTCTGTGGCAGAACGGCATCCGGCGACGTCCGGTCTTGCGTGCCTGACCGTGCAGTACTTGAGGCGTCGGCTTCACGTGACGGGCGCCCTGGCAGGGATGGGGTCACGCCATCACCTCCTCTGCTACCGTTCTAGGATTTAACGAGCTGTTGGGCTGGGAAATGACGATCAGCTGATTGAGTAGCGGACCACCAGGAACACCTCAGCGGTAGGGTCATTGGGCACTTTGTCGAGCACCAGCTGTGCTGTCCCGGTAGCAAGCGCGTTCGTGACATCGGAGAGCACGACCGAGGGGATCGTGGGGCCAGCTGTGCCGTTGTAGAGTTCAATCGCGTCGACGGAGACGTTCTTGCCCTGGGCGAAGTACGGGAAGTAGGCCTTCTGGATCGTCGCGGTGAAGGTTGTGGTGTTGGTATTAATGAACGCCGCCCACTCGGTCGAGAAATCGTGGCGCAACCAGAACAGCAGCGCCAGGCCCGACTGCCCGACCGTCTGCAGCTGGGTGTTCAGCTGATCCATGGCGGATTTGCCGAGCGCGGCGCCGCCTTGCCGTGCGGTGTAGCGGACGTGGAGTATCGCGTCGGAGATCGTCAGGTAGTTGAACGCCGGGAAGTCGGTGGGCAGCTCGAGCCGCCAGCTGGTGATCGCTCCTGATCCTTCGAATGGCAGGAACCGCTCGTCGCGCAAGTTCGTTTCGAACATGCCGCTGTCGTTCGTGCCCGTGCTGGTCACGATCGTCTGCGCGGTGCCGGTGTAGTCGGCGAAGCGGTCGTCAGCCTTGTTCGGATCGCGTTCGTAGTTGCCGTCCGCGGTGGGCTTGACGCGCACGCTGCTGCGCAGCAGCGTCAGGTTGCAGTTGGTCGGCGTATAGGGGCCGACCACCGAGGGCAGCGACAGCGCGACCGACTTGATTCGGCGCAGGTACAGCCCCGGGCAGTCCAGGTCGTACAGCCATTCCGGGATCGTGAGCTCACAGGAGCCGGTGACCTTGAGCTTCAGGAGCGCCATCGGATCGAGCTGTCGTAGGGAGATGTGGCGCGTGATCTCGAGCTCGCGTTTGTTGTTGTCGAGATAGGCCATCTCCATCCGCTTGAGATCAAGGTGGAGGCGGTCTCCCGATAGGAGGCCCTTGCGGCCCGCGTCCCAGTAATTGGGCTGGATGAAGTCGGTCGCATCGACCTCCGGACGCATCAGCTCTAGCTTCATCGTGCGTTCGGCTTTGCGCCCGGTGTCGAGCGCGAAGCGGTAGTACTCGTAGAACAGGCGGGAGACCTCGCCCTGCATCCAGCTGTAGAGCTCTTCGTTGGTGAACTTCTCATCGAGGAACTGCCGGATCTCCTGCGACTGGGCGATCTGCGTCTGCACGTTGAGGTACTCGCGGTGCGCCGCCTGCTCGGCGATCAGCGATGACAGCAGCTGGCGGCCGATCTGCATCAGCTCGCGCGCCGCGAGGTTGGCTTGCAGCATCCACTCGTCGGCACGTCGCTGGTAGCCGGCCGTCCGCGACTCCATGCTGGCCTGGTCCTGCGCCCACGATGCCACGGTCTGGGCGATGTCGGCGCCGATCTTGAGCTCATCGGAAAGCTTGCTGCCGCCGAAGACCTTGATGGCCGCACCGAGTCCCCAGAATGCGAGGTCGGCATTGAGCTCGGGAATGAACGTGACGACCGCCGCGATGGTGTTCAGCGCGGACGCGGCCGTACGGGCATCGCGCGCCATCGGGAGGTGGGTGTTGAGCTCGGAATCCTCGTTGGTGTTGAGGAACAGGCTCCCGGTCCCGGTTGCGCCGGACTGGTTCGACGGCGACGTATTACCGGCGAGCTTAAGCGCGGTGAAAGACTGGATGGCGATCGGCTTGTCGTACTGGCCGACCAGCGCCTGGAAGGCGTCATCGAAATTGTCCTCGGTCAGCTCGCGACGGTCGAGGGGCAACGCGTCGGGTGCGTTGCTATCGGGTTGCTGACCGAGCAGGCGCAGGTAGTACTTGTATCGCTCGAGCGCGGTGTCGCGCGTCTTGAGCAGCGTCTCGGTTGCGGCCTGAGCCTGCCGCCACTGCAGGAACCGCACGTCCTGGGTCAGCTGCTGCAGCTTGATCTCATGATCCTGCCGCAACGTCGCGAGGTGCTCGCTGTCGCCCTTCTCGAGCGCCGCGAGGAGCGCGCTGCCGAACCCCCGCACCTCGCTGGCGAGCTCGAGCGCCTTTTGGATCAGCACCTGGCAGCGCACTGGGCCGGTCGGCTGATCGAGCGCGCTGACGATGCTGCCGACGTCGATGCCCGCCGCCGCCGCCTTGACCAGCATGCCAGGGTCGAGCGGTGGATCGAAGAGCGCGAGCGGCCGTACCACGCCCTCGATATCCATGCAGTGGCGAATCTTGAACAGCCGGTCCGCGACGGTGTCCCAGTATGCGAGGAGCTTGTCGTTCGGCGGGATGCAGAAGTACAGCGTACGCCCCATGCCGAACAGCGGGCCGCTTTGTTCGAGCGACTGCTGTCCAGCCGGCGGGGGATCCGAGAAGTTGAAGGGAAACTGCGCCTCGAGCTCGACGAGCGCGTTGCCCATCGCGTCGATCCCCGGCACCGGGTTGCCGTTCTTGTCGAGTACCACGTTGCCATGGGAGTCGCGCAGCGGCTGATTCAGCTCGGAGAACGAACGCGCGCGCACTGTGCCGCGGGGAGGCACCTGCTGTGGCCGGTCGCCGAGCAGGATCGACGCGAGCACGTAGTACATCGTCGCTTCCGCGATTGACTCGGTCGTGTACTGTGCGAACAGCGCATCCCCGGCCGCTATCAGGTTGTCGAGATACTTCATCACGACGTTGTACTGGTAAGCAACGGGGCGCGTGCGCGCGACCGTATGCGGCTGGAACGGATTGGCCAGGATGTCGTGATAGCCCTGCAGGATGTTGTCGCGGATCGCTGGCTGCCCAGACTTGAGCTCTGACAGGGGCGTGCTCAGCAGCACCAGCAGGTCATCGATGCTCGACGGGCCGGCCGGATCCTGGGGATACCGGAAGCCGAGGAACTTCCAGAACCGCTGTAGCGGAGGCAGGTTGTCCGTGCAGGTCGGGTCGAAGATCAGGTGAAACCAGCGGCGCGCCTCCGCGAAGCGCTGGTTCTTGCTCAGATGCACCGCCACGCTGAGCGGAAGGTGGAACAGCATCTCCCAGTTGTAGATGGAGTAGGGCCCGCCGATGCTGACGTCGATCTTTTTCGCCGGAAGGGGGTGAAGGGGGTCGTCCGGGATATTGACCGTCGGCATCGGATCGGGATTCGGCTTGTAGAACTGCTTGAAGAACGCAGGGTCGGTCAGGCCGTTCAGGGTCTCGGGGTTCATCATGTCCGCGAGCGTCCCACGGTTGAGGATGGAGATCAGCTCGCCAACGAACGGGTGAAAGAACGTCTCGAACCCGTACGTGAACTGAGTGTCAGCCTGACTCGTCAGCTGCAACCATTGCGGGATCTCGGCGATTGCCGCCATCTCGATGCTGTGAAATCCGGTTTGCTGGGCCCACAGGGAGGACTTGTTGCTGATGGCCATGGCGATCTCCTACCGATTCGAGGCGGATCTGATGCCACCGGCGACGCTGATGACGGTTCCGTCGAAGGTGATGGTCCGTCCGCCAGTCAATATGTGATTGATGTTCGCGTCCTCGCTGATGCGCGCGCCCACGGGCGCAGGATCTCCGCCCTGCCGGTGGATCACCGCATCGATCGTGTTGCGCTGCACGAGATTGCTGACCAGGCGCGCGATCTGGATCGGTCCGAACGAGACCTGTCCGGGCTTGAGGATCTCGATCGGCGCGTTCGTCAGGCGGACGTAAAAGACGTGACGGCCGTCCTGGTAGAGAAACGGTAGATTCCAGTCGCCGAGGCTTTGCAGCGGCTCGGCGGTGCGAGACACGGTCGGGGACAGGCTCTGCAGGACGTCTTCGGCCGACGGCGGATCGCCGTAGTCGTAGCCACGCTGATCGAAGAACTCGAAGCTGACCGTCAACTTCGATGTATCGGTGGACGTATCGAGCAGCCGCCCGTTGCTGACATCGCCGAGGTCCACGTTGGAGTACTCGGGCGCGGCGTTGTCGTCCTGGGTCTCGGGAAGACTATGCGTGTTCAGGAACAGGAACGTCGTCCAGTTTGAATTGTTCCCTATGCCCTCGGGACTATCCGACGCAAAGATACGCAGCCCGTCTCCTTCTCTGGTGATGCCTAGTCGCAGTGCGGCGCGGTTGAACGCTCGCTGGTCTTGTTCGCCGGGCGCGTAGGTCTGGATCGCTCCCGGGTAGCCGCCGAGGAACATCGCCGGCCGGTTGATGTCCGACGTCTTGGTCGGCTGCCACTTGCCGTTGTAGCGTTCGCTCCAGCACAGCACCGCTCCTACCGTGATCGGCGGCGTCTGGTTCAGATCTGTCGCGGTCCACTTGTTCAGGTCCTGCTTGCTCGGCACGTTCGGCGAGCCCGGGCCCCTCTTCAATAGCTTGAGCCAGAACAGCAGCAGCCGACCGTCCCACAGGTACGGGATGACCGGGTTGTCCTCGATGTCGAGCGTGATCTGCTCCCACGGCAGCCAGCTGCCGTTGTCCATCTGCCGGTAGAAATACTTGCGATGCGCGCCGGAGGTACGCGCCACGAGGTGCACGTTCTTGTCGTCGACGTAATACACGCCGCACGGCTCGAGCTTCGCGATCTCCTCGAGCTTGGCGAGGTAGTTCAGCAGCGCGACCTCGGCGGTGTCCTCGCTGATGTCGCTTTGCAACAGTTCCGCCATCGTCTCCTTGAAGATCGGCGACTGATGATCGCGCAACTCGGGCTCGAGCCAGTTCTCCGGCCACAGGAACACCTTGCGGTTCGCTTCCCACACCCGATAACGCCGCATCCACTCCCACTGCTTGGCGTCGAGCAGCGCCGGCGGAACGTCGCACTCGAGATTCATCAGGCAGCGCTCGATGAACAGCTGGACCGAGGACAGCGCATGCCGGATCCGTGACGTCTGCATGCACGCGTCCATCTCGACATCCATCAGGAAGTACTCAAAGAGCTTGTCGGGCGTATCGATCGTGTTGCCCGGCTGCTTGCGGAAGCTCTGCAGGACGTAGGCGACCAGCGCGTCACGGCACATCACCCGCACCGCGTCGTTAATCGGCTGGATGACCTGCAACCACGCGGCAGCGTCGTAACGCGCACGCAACGCCGACTCGAAGTCGCGAACCGTATGCGAGCCCGGCACCAAGGCCGGATCGGGATTGTTCGTGGTCGCATCGAGCATCGCGGAAGCCGAGATGCCAAGTGCCTTCGCCATCTGGAACGACCGGTACACGCGGCGGAACGTCGCGACATCGGAGAGATCCGCTAGCGTTTTGCCGAACCGGGCGAGCAGCGCTGTCAGCGAATCCCCGTCCCAGTTTGCGAGCGTGAGCACCGCGAGCGTACCGTCGGCCGACCTGCTGCCCGGAGTCTCGAAGACGGCGAGCAGACGCTCATGGCCGGGCGACAGTGCGGCCTTGAGCGCGGCGAAGTCGAGCAGCGTGATCAGCCGGTCGCGCAGGCCGGTCGCGAACGGTGACGGATCGGCGCCTGCCGGCAGCGCGTTGAGCCACGGTCGTAGCCCGAAGACCGGAAGGTTGATCTGCAGATCGCTGCGCCTGGCGAAGTACACGACCTCGTCGGCTGCGAGCTGCAGCGCCATCGCCAGCGCGTTTGCCTTCAGGAGCCGCGTGTAGGTCGTGCGCGCGCGATCGACCGACACCGCCGTGTATAGACGATCGGCGGGGGTCTCGCTCCAGCTTTGGCCCTGCGCGATCCAGCGCGCCGTGAGCGCACCGGCGCCGGTGATGGACAGCTTGAACGAGGTCAGTCGCCCTGCCGTCAGCTTGACCGAGACGCCGTTGGTCCACGTTCCCGGTCCGCCGGCCATCGCGGCGTCGGCGCCGTCGATGACGAGCGTAACGCCGGTGATACCCGGCGCGGCGTCGACCTCGAAGTCGTAGAGGGCGTTCTGGGGCGGATCGATGAAGCCATCGAACTGTCCGGTGATCGTGGTCGAGCTGCCCGAATCGAAGGCGGTGAAGTCATCGAGTGCGGTCAGCGTCGTGCTCGCCGCCGCATTGAGGACGTCCGCGTCGTCGAGGATGGCGGTCGTGAACCCTAGATCGGTGCGAGCGGCCGCGCTGATCGCTGTGAGCGCCTGCTCGCGCTTCCGCAGGCGCTTGAGTTCCGGCAGGATGTTCGCGAGCAGCGCCGCCCGCTTCTTCTCCGGCGAGTCGGTCGGCGGCGCGGCTGCGTACCCGTCGAGCCAGCCCTTCCACTTCGGGAAGCGCGCGAGGTAGGGCGCGAGGGCGGCGTTGGCAGCCGCCCCGAGGTCGGCCACGGCCTTTTTCAGGCTGGCGTCTGCGCCGGCTGCGGCAACGAGCGCGGTACCGGTCGTGGCGTCCAGGTACCCGGCGAACGTGAGCTGTTTGGCGAAGTCGTCGTAGGCCACGCGGCCCGGCGCTGCCGCGATCAAGGCTTGCGGCGAGGAGGCCGGCGGGCTTGCGAACGTCGCGGTGACGACGAACGTGTTGTCGAGCAAGCCGAAGAACAAGCCGGTCGCGTCGGTGCCGTAGACCAGCGTCATGCGCGCGCGCGCGATATCGCCGGTTGGGTCGTCGATGATCGCGAAGTCGCTCTCGACCGCGTCGAAGTCCGCGCGCAGCGTCCGCGCCAGATCGGTGAGATGCCGTTCATCGGGCGCGGACCTGCCGCTGATGTCGTCATCCCAGATCAGGTAGAGCGCCTGCGTGGGCCGGAGCGCGGCCCGCTGCAGCCGCTGGACAACGTCGAGGAACTGCACCATGGGGGGATTAGCCGGATCCGGCGCTGCGAACACGTCGTAGCCGGTACGCCGTTTGAGCAGCAACAACTCCACGACACTGAGCTGCAGCCGGTGCGCGAGCCAGCCATGGCGGTAGATCGCGCTGATGTGCGTCAGCGTCAGCGGCAGCGTCTGCGGCGTCAACGGCGGGCTCGGCGGCGGCTTCGCGGCGTTCGCGTCGGCGACGACCTGGTCCACGATGAGCGCGATCTCCTCGCTCGTCAGGCCGAACGCCGCGCGCAACGCCTCAAGGTGATCTTTCACCAGCTGTGTCGCATCCTGGAGCACGTCCCCCAAGCCGTCGGCGGCGAACGCAGCATCCTGCTGGAGGATCGTCGTGCTCAAGAACATGCGCCGGTACAGCGAATCGTCGCCGTGAGTCTCGATCGGCGCCCAGCAGGCGAGTAGTCCCGGCAGGTCGCGCCCGGCGTCTAGGTGCAGCCGATCGAGCAGATCACAGACGATGCCGAGCCGGGGCAGCAGCACTTTCCAGGCCGCGTCGAGGTGATCGAGCGGCGAGTTGCCGTCGGGCGGATCCGGCGGCGACAGCGAGGTGATCGCGGAGTCGGTGAGCGCGGCCGGCCAGCCGAGCTTTCGCCACAGCCGGATGAAGCGCGCCATCCGCACGTAGTCGAGCGCGGTCAACCGGTTCGCACCCGTGTCGGGATTTGCGTACTGCAGCTCGAGCACGTCGACAGCGCACAGATTCCCGCTGTCCGTCGGATTGGAGATCGTGATCAGCGCCATGACCTGGTCATACGTGGTGCCAGTGGCGAGCCACCTCTTGATGGTGTCGCCCATTACCTGGTCGTAGTTCGAACCGTCGGGCAGGAGCTCGCCCGGATCGCCGCCATAGACGGCCGGATCGAGCCTGCGCGGCAGCAGCTTGCCGAAGTCCACACTGGCAAGCGCGCCGCTGTGTAGATCGCGCAGGGCCTTGAATGGCACGCCGAGTAGCTCGACCCAAAGGATCAGCGAGCTGCTCGGATTGACGAAGCGCGTCTTGAGGATGTCGATCAGTTCGGCGTAGCTCAGCCCGATGCGCCGCGTGAGGGTCTCGATATTCGCGAGGTCGGGCGGGATCGCCGCGTTCGAGTCGTCGTCGTCGTAACCGTAGAGATGGCGGACCGTCAGCGTCTTGTCGACGAGGAGCTGGTACTCCTCGCGCGAGAACCCGAGTCGCTCCATCAGGATGTCGCGCCACGCGAACGATACGTCATTCGGGCGCTCGATCGCATCGTCGGCTCGCAGTATCTCCATCGCGGCGGTCAGCGGCGTGCCGAGCTTCGCGAAGTAGCGGCGCAGCGTCTCGAGGGACTTGCGGAACGGCAGCGGCACCGGAAAGATCGCGGTGCGCAGCGCCTCGTAGGCGGCCTCGTCGGCGAACTGCGGGCTGGCGAGCAGCCCGGCCGGATCGACCTCCGGATCGGTATCGTGACCGGCGTAGTTCAGCAGCGACGGCGGTGCGTTAATCTCCGCGTGGGAGACGAAGTACTCGAGCGTCTCGTTGACCACGTCGATGTACGGCATCGGCGTGTTCGTGTTCTCGCAGCTGAGCTCGAGGTAGTTGAGATCAGGGCGGCGGCCGAACAGCACCTCCTGAGGGTTGATCGTCGTCTTGTCCGGCGGGTTGTGATCGAGGAAGCGCAGCAGGTCGACGAGGTACGCCGCGGGGCTGAGGACCGAGCGGCAGTGATCGCAT
>Ga0306924_10001708_pt1 | contig 20295 bp, 23 predicted proteins | sample sta12Can44000111_FD_203756 | JGI IMG/M metagenome (GOLD analysis project Ga0306924, IMG submission 203756) | Lab enrichment of tropical soil microbial communities from Luquillo Experimental Forest, Puerto Rico - statanox.12C.anox.44.000.111 (v2)... | ecosystem: Environmental > Terrestrial >...
ACCCGGGGTCGGCGGTCGGCTCGCGCAGAGTTCGGGCGAGCGGCAACGCCGCAGCACAAAGAGCCGCCATTGCCCAGAACCCGTGCGCCCCAAAGCGCTCGAAAATCGGCCCGCAGGCAAGCGAACCAGACGGCGAAGCTTGTCAGGCGGCGCACTTCGAAGCGTCTGTGCGTCTCGAGAGCCGCGCACCCCAGTCGCTGGTTGCCCTAACCGAGGCCGGCCTCGGTATTGTGATCGTTCCGTCTGCGGTCGAGCTCGACGCATCTCGGGTTGACATTCGAGGGTGGAAGCGAATGGCTGCTGTGGCTTTGCCGTTAATCCCGCGCAAGGTCGTCAAGGGCGGATCTTTTCTCTGCGCGCCGAACTACTGCCGCCGCTATCGCCCCGCGGCGCGGCATGCGCAGCCGATCGACACGGGCATGAGCCATGTCGGCTTCCGCCGTGTCGTGAGAGCCTAACCGTTGTCTGAGCGAGTAGCGCGATGGAACTGGAACTTCCCAGCGAGCCGACCCCGACATCCGCCGGATTTGTCCGAAGGACGGGCGCTTTCTTGCTGCGCGAGTTTCGCGAAATCTTGCTGCCGACGATCTTCTTTTTTGTCGGCTTAACGCCGGAAACCCTAGCGATCAAAGACGTAAACAGCCCAGCGGAGCAAGATGCGCACACAAAAGCATTGCTTGCTGCATTGCATAAGGACGCAGGTGGTTCAGCACTCGTGGTCGAACACTGCAATCTGATATCCGACATATCCGACATAATCGCTGCGCTCGCCGGGCCTCGTCTACCTGTGGTTTGCGATCCCGTTTTCGATCATTGTTATTGTTCCAAGCAAAGGGAGAATCCAACTCATCAATTCGCGCTATGGGGCACCAAGCCCGTCTGCGGGACCGGACTGCAGGTGACCCCCGCCATCAGGTCGAACCTCGGCGCACCCATCACCGAGACGGGAAGACCCGGTATCGGCACTATCCTACTGCGGAGCTATTTAGTTCAACAGATTTTATAAAGTATTCGCATGGGCGCGGCGCATCTTGGCAACTGGACCTAAACTCGACGGCTGACGTCACTTATGCACTTGACGAATGGCATGGGTGCGTATCCCGCATGTCTCCTGAAAAATAACCCCAAGTTTCTCAGCGGGATCCCTCGAAATTTGCCGCGTGATTGGCCGCCCAAGACACGCCCGTTCGGCTCAAATTTTTCTTGTCGCTCGGGGTAGAGCATGTCCCAACTTAATGGCTAATGACTCGGCTCCTTCCGAGAATTTGGCATACCTATTCTCCGATCGTGTCGAATAGGGGGAAAGCGACCTAAGCGTGCAATGAACTCAAACCAAATGGTCTGTCCGGAGTTTGACGGTCAGTCGTCCTCCGGTCAGCCCCTGAAAAGCGATGGAGGAATCCCTATGAAACGAAGCCTGTTGTCCTTCACGACAGCGCTGTTGACAACCACAGCCCTCAGTTGTGCGGCGGCGGCGGCAACCTGTGCGGTTCCCGCAGGCGTCGTGCTGCCGGACACCACCATCACAGCTGTCCAGTCTGTCCCGGCTGGTAGCTTTATGGGCCAAGACAATTTGCCAGCCTTCTGCCGCGTCACAGGTACATCGAAACGTACTCCCACATCAAATATCAATTTTGAAGTCTGGATGCCGTCATCCGAGTGGAACGGCCGATATGAGCAAGTCGGCAATGGCGGACTGGCCGGGTCAATCGTGTATTCGGGGATGGCGATCGCCCTCCGGGAAGGTTACGCGACCGCCAGCACGGATGATGGCACGGCTGGCGACATTCCAGGCTTTCTTACCGACTTCGACAAAGTGGCGGATTGGCGCGTTTACGCGGTCCACGAAACGGCGCAGAACGCCAAGGCGATCGTCCGGGCCGTCTACGGCAGGGCTGCCCATCATTCGTACTTCACCGGCTGCTCGAAGGGCGGCAGCGAGGCGACGTCAGAAATCCAGCGTTATCCCGACGAGTTCGACGGCCTCGTCGGCGGCGCGGCCGCCTTTAACGGCGTGAATAACCAGGTGGACACGATCTGGCACATCGTCCAGGTGAACGGGTCAGCGGCAAACACGACCCCTGTCCTCGTGGAAGGTCCACTTACCATTTTGCACAACGCGGTAATCAAGGCCTGCGGCCGCCAGGACGGCGGCATACCTTCGGATATTTACCTCAATGACCCTCAGGACTGCCATTTCGATCCCGGCGTGCTGCAGTGCAAGGCGGGCCAAGATCCCAGCACTTGCCTCACCGCGGATCAGGTTCAAGCCGCCCAAAACCTTTATGCCGGGCCACTTAATCCGAGCACGGGCGAGCGGTTCTATCCCGGAGTGCCACGAGGTCAGGAGGCTCCGCCCGGCACGAACACCCTCACGAGCGGTAATCTTTATGGCTGGCAGGGCTGGAGCCCTATTCCTCCTCCCGGGTTCTGGGTCGGCGGCTCGCTTACCGCGCCGACTGTTGGCAATCTCCTGGGCAACCCGAACTTCGGTTACGCGGATTTCTTCACTTTCGATTTCGACAAGGATACCGCGACTCTCCAGGCCAAATACGGGTCCGTCTATAACAATATCGACCCGGATCTTCGGCCGTTCCAGTCACACGGTGGCAAAACGATTTTTTATCAGGGATGGGGCGACGTCCTCGTCAATCCCGTACAGCAGATCGATTACTACAACTCAGTCGTCCGAAACCAGGGCAGCCTGAGAAAGACGCGGGATTTCTATCGTCTCTTTATGGCTCCAGGTATGGGTCACTGCTTCGATGGCCCCGGCCCGAACGTCTTCAATGGTGCAAACAATCCGGGAAACCCGGTTGATGCGCAGGATGACGTCGTCGCGGCTGTGGTCCGCTGGGTTGAGCAGGGAATCGCGCCGGACAAAATCATTGCATCTCATTTCACGAATGGCGTGGTCGATACCTCGCGTCCGCTGTGCCCTTATCCCGAGGTGGCAGTACATAAGGCGGCCGGTAGCACGAGCGATGCCAGCAACTTCGTATGTGTTGGAGATCTGGAACAAGCGGGTCAATAAGCTAATCCGGAGGGTGGGGATCGACGGGCCTGGCCGCTTGGTCCCCGCCGATCACGCCCATGCTTCAACGCCCGCCCCGTGCTTTGAGGCTGAATCAGTGAGCGTCTGCTGGACTGAACGAGGGGGCGATACCTGCGGTAACATTAAATTTCGCAGAGGCGACTGGTGAACAGCGGTCATCCTCCAGCCCGCCGTCCGCCTGCTGTCGGCGACATAGCACCGGACTGCGTATTACCACAACTCAACGGCACGACCGTCAATCTGCGTGAGGATGCGATCGCGGGAAACCCCATTGTGCTCGTCTTTTGTCCCAAAGCCGCCCCGTCTGCCGCGCAAGCAATTTCTGAGTTCAGCGCGCGCTACGACGCCTTTAAAGCTGCAGGCGCACGACTTTTCGCGGTAACGCCTGAACGAGCCAAGCAAGTGGTCAATGAGGAGACCCCTTTTTCGATCTTGTTTGATCGCAAGCAAGACGTTTTTCGGACCTTTGGGGCGACGCCGGACACTACAACCACAATCGTGCTACGGCCGAACCACCATGTGATCGCCATCCTCAAGGGCGCGGCCAGGGCCCAGACGCATGATGCTCTCGCGGTTGTGGAGAGGTTAGCAGCGGAACGTAAGCCCACGCGAATGGCGATGCATCCGCCCGTCCTGATTGTGCCCGACGTGTTGAGTCGGGAAGATTGCCGGCGGCTGATCACCATTTACGATACGCGCGGCGCGTTGATCCCGCATGGTCCCGGTCTCGATCATTTGGCCGGATCCGACTACAAAATGAGCATTCCGGAGCACTCGCGCCGAGATCGCATCGACCACGTCATCTTTGACAAGGACACCTCTACCTTCCTCGATCGGCGTCTTGCCACCCGGCTGTTTCCGGAAATCGCTAAGGCGTTTCACTATCATATCACGCGTTATGAAAGATTGCGCATAGGGCGCTACGAGGGGCACCGAGGTGGAAAGTTGCATGGCCATCGAGACATCGACGCAACCACTCCATACCGCCGCTTCGCCATGTCGCTGAATTTGAACACTGAGGAATTTACGGGCGGTGAACTCCGGTTTCCCGAGTTTGGCGATCAGCGCTACCGGCCGGACAGCGGCGCTGCCATCGTCTTTTCCTCGGCGCTGTTGCACGAGGCGCTGGAGGTCGAGAGCGGACGCCGGCTGGTTCTCCTGGCGTTCCTGTTTGGCGAATATTAGCCAGAATTTCCGATTCAGCTTTTTGCACCAGCTAACGGAATGTGGGTCTCGAAACGACGCAGATTAGCTTATTAGGAAAAATGTGTTTTGTCCATGCAGCAGTACAGATCAAGGAGGGAACAATGGCGCGCTTAGAGGGTATCATCGCTCGGGTGGGGACGTTTGAATGGATACTAGTTGAGAGCTTGCCAGCGTTCGCTTCTCGTGCTCGCAACTTCGCAGCCGTCCTGATTGCATCGGCGTTACTATCGAGCGTCGCCGCAGCGCAGGTACCGGAAGTAATCGGTCCCATTCCAGCAGTAGGGCCGCCCGGCACCGACCTAACCCACAATTATCCGCAACTCGCGTCTGCACCGAACTTCGATCTGTCCTCACGCGGCTATATCGAGGAGGAATTTTTCTTCCAAGGCGCCGCGACGCAATACCAGGTTCCGCCCATTGTCAATGGCCGCGTGACGTCCACTGGCGATGCGACCGTGCAGTCCACTGGGAATCCGTACAAGACCCGGATGCTCGTCCGGCGGCCAGCAAATCCGGACAATTTTAACGGTGTTGTTCTTGTCGAATGGGTCAATGTGACCTCGGGCTATAACCTGGACGCAAACTGGGAGTTCTCGCGTGATTATCTGACGCGCGCAGGCTATGCCTGGGTCGGAGTATCGGCACAGCGAGTCGGCGTTCAGCAGCCGCCGTACGGGCTTACGGCTTGGAGCCCAACGCGCTACGGTACGCTCGACGTTACCGTTGGCGGCAAGATCACCGACGATTCGTTGTCGTACGACATCTACTCTCAGGCGGGGCGGGCGATCCGCACGAACCGCAGGCTGCTTAGCGGGCTCAAGCCGGAGATGGTGCTGGCTATTGGGGTGTCGCAATCGTCATTTTACCTAATGTCATATTACAACTCAATCCAACGGCTGGCTCACGATGTCTATGACGGCTTCATGTTGGTTGTCGGTTCGGGCGGACCGTTCCGTACAGATTTGAAGACCAAGCTGTTCCGGATCAACACGGAAACTGAAATCCTCCTGGGTCTATTGGAGCCTCAGGCCGACTCCGCTGTTCTCCGGTCGTGGGAGATCGCCGGTTCATCCCACGTGAACTATTGGCCGCAGATGTTCCGCCAGGGCCTTGTCGCGCGCGACGAGCTGGCCCCGTTCGTGTTCACGTGCGACGAGCCGCCCCTCAGTCACGTCCACAATGAGTACGTCCTGAACGCCGGCTACGAGCACCTCGCCAACTGGGTCGCGGGCCGCGAGCAACCGCCGACCGCGCCGCTGATCGAAACGACGGGCCCGTCAACATCACCCACGATTCCGCGCGACCAGAACGGGCTCGCGTTCGGCGGCGTCCGGCTAGCGGACGTCGATGTGCCGATCGCGACCAACACTGGCGCCAACTCGGGGCCAGTGTTCTGCGTTCTATATGGGAGCCACCTGCCCTTTAGCCCAGATAAACTGAGCTCGCTTTACCCAAGCCATGACTCGTATGTCGACGCCGTGAGCCAGGTAACGCGTAGGAACCTGAAGGGTGGTTTCATCCTGAAGGAGGACGCGGAACAGACTATCAGCGACGCAACCAACTCACCCCTGGGGACAGCAGTGTCCTTGCCGATTCCGTGATCCTGGGCCTGGCACCGCTGGTGTAGGGATAAATACCGGCAGCAGATTGGGTCGTGGGCGTTTTCCACAACTGCCCGCCGCCAGGTTTCGGGTAGTAGCTCTGGGTCGATCCCGCGACGCCGGTATGGGCATTCTGCCTCGGCAGAACGGCACCGTAGTACGGCGATGGCGGCGTGTTGGCATCAGGCGGCAATGTCGACACCGACTGCGCATTCGCGATGCTGGCAAAACCGACCAGCAAACCCACACTCGGAAGTTGACCTAACCAAGCTGACCATAACAATTCCAACTGTAACCGGCGCCCGTGATCATATCGGGGATCGACAGATCCCGATATTTTCGGCAGGACTTCGTCGACATCGGCGAGCGTTTCGCGCAGCTGATCGAACGCATATGCGGCATATGGCCAGTTCTGTTCGTTCCCGTGGAGACCGAGCGACCGAGCTTGATGTGGCGCGGCTGCACGAACGCGGTCATCAGGTCGCCGAGGGCGGCAGTGTGTTGCGCGGTAGAGAGGTTCGGAATGGCGAATCTATTGCCGTCGCAATCGCCATGATCAATCGATACGGTCCGTTTATGACTTGTGGCTCAACGTATTCGCTTTTCTCAGTCGCTGGACAACAGCGCGCTGACGCGCGATGAGGACTGTCTCCGTTTTTTCTCGAGATTACGATACTTTGAGCTCGATTTTTCGCGGCTTTGCAGTTTCCGCTTTGGGCAAAACGAGGTGTAAGACACCATCCTTGAGCGTTGCTTCGATCCGATCGCGGTTTATGTTCTCGGACAGTGTGAAAACCCGCTCGTAATCACCATCCGCATATTCATTGTAGACGCGTTGGTAACCAGTGTGCCCCTGTCCGGCATTGCGGCCGCGGATCGTTAGTACGCGCCGTTCGAGCGTGATATCTACCCCGTCGGGAGCAACACCCGGCATTTCGGCCAGCACAACGATATTGTCTCGCGTCTCATAGATGTCGGCGGGTGGGACGAATACTGGACGATCGGGCATCCGCTCGCGGGTTCCCGTCGTAGCTGGTGTCCGTTGGTCTGTCCCTTTGACTTCTTGGGCCATGACTTCTTCCTTCCACTGGTGTCAAGGAGCGCGGATCTCAATCTTTTTCGGGCGGTCCGCTTCTAACCGCTCCAGCTCGACTTCGAGGACGCCGTTATTGAACCGCGCCTGGACCTTGTCTGGATCGATCCGGAAGGGCAACTGGACCGCTCGCGAGAAGCTGCCGTAGCTGCGCTCGCGGCGTTGCCAATTGCCGTCTTCCTGTTGGTGTCTTGGTTCCCGCTTACCCTCTAGTGTCAATACGTCGTCTTGCAGGTTAAGCGTCACGTCGTCGCGGGTTACACCCGGCAGTTCGGCGGTCACAACGACGCTGTTGTCGCCCAGCCAAATGTTGATGGGCGGGAAATCGCGCGCCGTCGCAAAGCCGACTCCCGAAAACAACCGGTTCATTTCGCTCTGCATGCGCCGCATCTCGGCGAAAGAATCGAAACCCATACGCGGAAAATTTGAAAGCGCCATGATTTCACCTTCTCTGCATGTTCAACCTGGTATCTTCACCCTGACGCATGTGCCGCCGCGGTCGTGTGGGTTCCTTTGCCAGGGCATAGGCGATTAATGGTTGACGCTAAACGGTGTACTGGTACCGCTTAACAAACGCGAATTCTCACCAGCCGATCCGGGACACCGAGCTCGCGAGGACCAAATGCGCTGCTACGCTCGACCGATGAGAGGTGTTCCGCCACAAGCTTCTGAACCGGCGCATCCGGAGTGATTGTGATCACGTTCGTCTCTAATATCTATCCGCGCATCGGAGCCCTCCCGTATTGCCGCCAGTTGGATACCCCTCCCTGCGCCGGTGGGCATTGATCCAAATCAACAGGCTGGCCGGTATCCACAGGGGCAGCGGGTGACCGTCCGGGATTGTTGCGCAAGAGTGTCGCGCTGCCTCTCCTGGCTCCAGTGTTGGTCGAATGACCGCCGACACTAAGCCGGTCGGGCCGGGTCAATCAAAAGACTGTCGTCCTTCGAGTGCGGATACAGGCGCGTCGTGTCGAACTGGCAGATGGTGCCGACCGCTCGTGGCGACACCAAGCCTTAAGGATGGGTGGCCGCTCCTCTGGAGGAATTTCAATGAGCGTGATTGGTTGTGATCGACTCCGATTGTAGATCGAGGATGCGGCGCAGCGCCGATATCTGGACGGTTAGGTTAGCCTCCTCGACGGTCGAGCCACCCCAGACCGCGTCGATGATTTCGCTTTTGGACACCAGCTTGCCCGGTTGCTCGACGAGCAGCCCGAGCAAATCGAGAGCGCGCGAACCGATCGAGACAGCCGAGCGATTACCGGCCGCGTCCAGCCGGAACAGTTCGCGATCGCCGTGATGAAAGCGAAAGCCTTCGAACAGGAATATGTCGGTCGAGCTGCGCCGGTCCATACGCCCGGGTCCAGGCAACACCAGTAACCACAAGGGATAGCAAGACGGCCCAGGGCGGGCCAGCCTGGCGTTTTGCATTCGTTTTGGAAAGGTTTTGGAAGATTTTGGATCGGCTTTGTGGCGCCCGGGCTATCACAGACGTAATAGCGTCCGGTTCGACCCGGGCGGACATGACGATGACCCAGGACAACGGGCCGGCTTCCATGGATGACTGGAAGCGTGTCGAGCCAGCCAGATCATCATTCGCGCGAGCGACGGTGTATCAACCCTGCACGGCAGGATCAGTCGGCTTTACCTCCGGACCGAAGATTGCGCATTTCGACCGGGTCGAATGGCTGACTTTGGACCAGTTTTCGGCGATGGCCGCGCTGCGCAACGGGGAGATCGATTGGTGGGAGCTGCCGCCGACCGACCTCGTAGAACAACTTGCCCATACCGGCGATGTTGCCGTGATTTCGCAGTACGCGACGGCAATGGGCGTCCTGCGCTTCAACCATCTGCATCCGCCCTTCGATAACGCGGCGGTGCGGCAGGCTTTGCTTGGCGCGGTCGATCAAGCCGAGGCAATGACCGCGGTCGCCGGCACCGATCGCGCTTTCTGGCACGACGGCATCGGCCTGTTTCCCGCGGGAACGCCGTTTGCCAACGATGCCGGGATCGAAGTTTTGCGCGGCCCGCGCGATTACCCGGCGGTTCGTCAGGCGCTGGCCAGTGCCGGTTATAACGGCGAAACGGTCGTTGTCGTCGCCCCAACCGATGTCCAACCGATCCATGCGCTTGGGCTCGCGGGGACCGACCAGCTGCGCCGCGCCGGCATGGCGTTGCTGGTATCGGCCGGAAACTCGTTTGCACACTTTGTCAAAGCCGTAGTTTTGATGGCACAGTGGCGGTACGAAGAGGCTATCCCTGAGCTTGAGACGGTGATCGCCGCCGATCCCAACTTGGCGAGGGCCTACGCGGCTCTCGGCTGGTGCAAGATGATGACGGGTCTGATAGACGAGGCGATCCCCCTCGAGGAGAGAGCCATTCGGCTCAGTCCGCGCGATCTCTATATCGGCATTTGGTATTGGCGGATTGGAGTCGTGCATCTGCTCCAATCCCGCACCGACGAAGCGATCGTCTGGCTCGAAAAGGCGCGAGTCGTGATGCCCGGATACGCGCTGCACCACGCCTGGCTTGCTGCCGCTCTCGCCATCACACCGCGAAGCAGCCGGGTAATACGTCGAGCAGATCTTTGCGATAGGCGGTAAATTGCCAGTATTCGCCCATCGGAATGTAGGGCACGTCCTGCCACAGCTGCATCTGAAGCTCGACACAGATCCGCCGCTGCTCGTCGAGGGCACCGGCCTCCAACCAGGCGGCCCGCAGGGCTTCGATGCGCGGGCTAGTCGGCCAGCCGTTGAAGGCCGCCAACCCGTCTGCCCGGATCATGGGATTGCCGTAAGGGTTGGTGTTCGGGAGCGATCGGTCGACAAGCCCAAAAAATGCGTTCCAGCCGCCCTTGTCCGGCGCCGCCTGATTCTGCCGCTTGCGGGACGCGGCGGCCTGTTCCATCTCCTGCAAGTCCACATTCGATCGGCGAGGTTCCGGCTCTTCGCGAGCTTGCCGATGGGTCGGCTGTCGTGGCGCAAACCCGGTGCTGATCGCACCAATGCTCGATGCGGTAACGACGCATCAGGGCGAACTCGCCGACGAATTCTAGCCGCGACCGCGGCTGATCGCGACTCACGCCGGCACGATGCAATGCTGCGGGCGATCGGTCTGTCAAGCCGCGCCGCGACACTCAAAAATTTGGCAGCGGCGGCCAAAACCCTAGCCCAGATCGAGGCGCCGAGCGCCGGGACTGGCGGCAAAAAGGGCAAGCCATGGCAGCGGCCTTGACAGCCGGGAAGGACAGCGATTGGGGCGACGACTTATAGCTACCCGCTAGCGCTGTTTCTAGGAATTGACTGCTCGGGTTGTGCCCGATCGGACGGTGGCTGTGCAACGCTTGGAGACAGCTCAGAGCTACACGCGAAGGCGCGGTTCCAATCGAAATGGTTGATTTGAGCGCCCTGATATCACTGCTGACTGACTTGCGAATTGGTGTGACACCTCGCACCGTTTTCACGGTGGATATGCAGTTCTTCCGCGAATACGGAGCACCTGAGTAGCAATAGGAATTCCGCCTCATCTACGACCTTGTGGAACCCGAACAGTTCATCCTTGTCGTACCGCGGCCATTATCATCCCGCACATCTGCTCGACCACGGCAGGGGACAAGTTGCCTGTCGCAGTCAACTTCAGTCCACCGGTTTCGGCTGCTCGCCGAAAGCAAGTTTAGTCCATTGGCCGTGACCGCAGATCCGGAGATTTCCGCATCGTCGAGATCGGGTTCGAGGCGGATCGCCTGGTTACTAGCCGAGGGTTCGTGACGAAGAGCATTCAGGCTGTTGAATTCGAGCGCTGTCCAGGCCGGTTCGACGCCGTTGAGCCATCGACAGACCTCGGGATTTTCAAGGAATCCTGGTGCGACCATACCTCGTCTGAGACGCTTCCTCGGAGTTGACCGCTACCGGATTGGCTCAATGGCGCACCGATTGCACAGTCGCGGCTAATGGGCAATTGGCATCAGGTTTCCGCCGCTGTAAGCGCCTGCTTCAATATGCCGACCGCTGGAAGCATCAAACCCGTTTGCAGCAACATCTGATATGTCGTGCAGGCATGTTGTTGAGCGGCTTCCCACAAAAACAGCGCATTCTCGAAGGCATTGGGCTCCATGCGACCTCGGTGCGCACCAGAAGGAGTGATGATGGCGCCGGATAGTTCGATTGCGCTACCTAATGCAATCTCCCCAAGTTGGCAATATTTCCCAGCCACGGCTGTTTCGGCGCGGCCAATGATCCTGATGATGTCTGGGGGGCAGGAGACGAGAGGTGGGTAATAAGTCTCGACTGTGTCGAGGCTTGCCCAAGCATTGGGTACCACATCCAGGCTGTTGAAAAATCGGAAAGCCGTGCTGTCGCCCGATTGATCAGTGAACAACGCGTTGTAATAGGCGGCGAAATCCGCGTTGCCCGGAGACGGCGCGGCAATCGTATAAATCGAGATGCCGAACGCGCTACCCCTCCAGTCTGCTACGCAAGGGGCGAGGGCCGAGGCGAGGCAACCACCTAGGCTGTGCCCGGTAATCAGGACCGGTGTCCCTTCTGGGGCTGCGGTTAGAAAGCCTTCAAGGCTTGTCGTTCCATCACGTATACGCAAAATCTGCTGGAGACCGATGGCGGTACCGAAGGCGATCTGCGCGGTCTCGCTGGCACTAGCGACGAACTGATCATACGATATAACTCTGATTACTGCGAGGTCTTGAATCCAGTTGAGCCAGAACGAAAAATCGCTGCCGCGTATGCTCACCGCTAATCGACCAGTTTCGCTGTTTCGCGCAGCGTAGACCAAATTGCTGCGATCTGAGTTCAAAGCCGGCCCCCAGACGACTTGCCAGGACTTGTACCCGGCCTCCTCCAGACCAGCGTTGATTTCATTTATCATCTGCTGCTGTGTGGCGATCCTGTTCTCATCGACATAGGCGAGCGTGCTGAGCGTCATCGCAAGCTCGGCTGTTGCGGGGTCGTAGGATTTTGGCATGGTCCTGCTCCGCTCTTGTGGTGCTCTATAGCTCTCGATGCCGACCATCTCCGGGTCTCGTACCGCTGGCTAGCCGAGGCCGTGGAAGCGTGCGAGACGCGGACGAGGTCAGGGCACCTCTTGCCCGATACGCCATTCCAAGGTCAATCCGAAATGGTCCGCGCAAACGAGATGCGGAAACCCGAGAATCCGATGGAGACGCCGCTTGCGACGGATGCCGGGCTGGTGTTCATTGGTTGCATCCACCCGCCGTGGACCTCGCGAATGGAAACGCCAGTCGTATTTGGTGGATTGCTCGTGATCAGTTTGCCACCTACGGCTCGCTCTCTGGGGCGATCGGTCTCGCTGCTCAGGTGATCTTTGCGATGTTTTCGGTCATTCAAGTCTGGCGGCGGTAGAGCCACGTAAAAAGGGCAGTCGCGTGCTGCTCATCGCCGTCTATCTGGTCCTGCCACGATCTGAAGAGAACACGGCGCTCCTAATGACGGATCTCTGGTCCTTCGACCCGAACGTTGAAATTCACAAAGCGATCGAACAGCGGTGTTTTCCGGTACAGACGGCGGTAAACCATGTCGGTGGGCGATCTTCCTTCGGTTCGCGATTCCAGTAGGCCGAACCACAACAAAGGTCGAAGGACGCGCGCCTCCATAGCACTTGAACCGAAATCCCATTGCGACTCCAAGACGCCGATAACGGGAGTCGCGCAAAGCCGCGTCAGTGTCTCTCTGGGCAGCCAATCGTGCGCCGATGCCGAAAGCGACCAAAGAAGGATTCCCGCGTGGGTCAGTGGCCAGGAATTGATCGGGTACCGGTCGAAATAGCCAAGGTTGAGATGCCAGAGGGCGATATGGAAGAGAAGAGCCTGTAAAGGTCCGTGCTGGTCCGCCTTGAGGATTCTCCTACCCAACGGCGTTACGACCAGTTTTCCGCGATCTGTTCGGAGCAGTTTCGCCGTTTGCGCCAAAACGCGAAGGAAATGCAGCGGGAAGAAATCGGGTTCGTTTATGACCTTGTTGTACCGAAACAGTTCATCTTTGTCATAATCAGGCCAATCAATGAGCCCACACATCTCCAGCACCACGGCGTGGGACAGGTTGCCAGTGTCCGTCAGTTTCAGTCCCCCGGTTCCTTGTGCTCGTCGGAGGAGAAGCAGCGCATTGGCCGTGACCGCAGAGTCCGCGATTTCTTTGCTAGTCAGATTGGGTTCGAGACGGATTGCTTGGTTGTTGGCCGAAGGTTCATCGTGGAGGGCATTGAAACTGTCGAAATCGAGCAGTGTCCAGGCCGGCTCAATGCCATTCAGCCAACGACGAACCTCGAAATCCTCTAAGAACCCTAGTGAAACCATGTGAGATCTGAGACCAGCCCCGCCTCGGGTCTTGCGTCTATCGGATTGGCTCAGTCCCGCAACGATTTCGCAACCGCCCGCCATCAGCGATCGCCATCACGACCAGGATTTCTTCGGGTCGAGGCGCATCGGCCACCGAGACCGTAATCGTGTCGAAATGCGGGAATGACCAGGAATCGTCCTTGTGCCCGAGTGGCACGTCGAGCAAAGCGCCCGCAGCGGCCACCTTGACATTCGATCCGATGACCGCCTTTCCGCCGCCGATCGCCGCCCGCATGGGTTTGCCGAGCATCGGGTGAACGCACGCACCGCCATGCTCCATTTCGCCAGCGACACCGACAAGAGCGCCTTTGCCATAAGAGATGGCGGGTCCGTCGAGCAGCTTCACTAACTCTGGCATGAGCCGCTCACCGAGCATCGCTCCAGCCTCGAACAGCGGTCTTAGATCCTCGACGAACTGACCGGCGAATGGGTTCCGAATGACTGCCATTCCCACTGCCCGCGTAATTGGCCGCGCTGCCTCAACGCCAAGCTCGGAGAAAACGGTTTCACGGAGGGTGATGGTCTTACGGATTTCGATCATGATTTCCACTCCCTTCAAGCCACGTCGTCCAAATAGATTTCAGTCTGGGAGCGCCAGCGCAATCTATCATTCATGAATTTCAATCGGGCCGCTTTGCGAAACGCGGTATTTCGCCGTGCACCTCGATCCACGGCAACGCATCGTCACGAAAAATCTCCCGTCCCGGTTTTGCGACGGTCGGATCATCAAATGTACCGACATTCAGAATGATCATACCGGGCCGCGTTCCTGGCTCCTCGGCGATCGACGAGCCGCATTCCGGGCAGAAGTGCCTGAGGATCGGATTGCCGCTGCCGCCGATGCTAGTGAACGTTTTGAATGTGCCCTCGATAGTCATCGCCTCCCTGGCCACCCGAACCAGCACGGCAAAGGCGCTGCCGGTAAACTTCTGGCAATCCCGGCAATGGCACACTGTTGCGCTCGCCGGGTCGGCCTCGGCTGTGTACCGTACCGCGCCGCAGAGGCAGCCACCTTTAATCTCCATCTCGACTCCCTTGCTTTCCTAAACTTTCGGCTCAAGGCCGAATGAGCGTTGCCCATACATCGTGCATACCGGCGACCCAAACTACTTTTTCAGTAGACACTAGGATCGGGTCGTGTCGGAGCCGGTAAACGTCCTCTGTAATAAAACCAAAGGTTTAACATCGTCGACGCCAACCTAAGTTGGACCGATTTTTGACATCATCTGATAGTCGTGGTCAAATCATCCTCAACGATAAGTCATACAAAGGGAGACCGGTCGTGCCGCCTCGTCGATGGCCACCAAGCCAAAGCACCAAGCGATCGAAAGAGCCGGAGCTATCAATAAGACAATGGCCCTGTCTGCTACCGAGCATTAGCGTGGCGGTCGCGCCGTTGCGCAATCTGACCGGCGATCCCGAACAGCAAACTCTGGTGGAAGGCTTTAGCGAAGGCGTGCTCGCCAACCTATGTCGGCATTGTCGCGGCTTTACTTTCGTTTCGACAGCGGGCGATCGGGATTTGACCGCCAAACTTGCGTCGCTAAATCCACTCGAACCCAAGTACGTGGTCTCCGGGAGTGTCCAGCGGGGTAGTCGCCACGGGATGTTACGGGCGAATATACGGGTCTCCGACGCCGTGACGGGTAATTACCTGTGGGCGGGCCGAGAGGAATTTTGGGTTGAACACCTCGAACCAATCCAGACGGAGCTAGTGCGACAAATCTCCCGCGTGCTTCATATCCTGTTTCTGCATGACGTGAGCTACCGCGCCTCCATGACCTCGGACGCAGAGCTTGGTGTCACTGAGTGTCTCGCTCGCGCCGTTAATGCACTCAAGGGAAAGCTATGTGCCGAATTCAGCGCCGAGGCCCAGCAATGGTTCCTTGCCGCCCTCGCCTGCGACCCGCGCAATGTCGAGGCACTCGTTGGTGTGGCGCTTACTTGCCAGCATCTCGCCAGCAATCCTTGGTGGGGTGATCCACTTGGTGCCGCAGCGGCATCGGACCTGGGCCGCGAAGCGGTCGCGGTCGCCCTCGAACTCCAACCGGGACATGCTCTCGCGCATTGTGTTCAAGGGATGCTGTACTCGGCGGTTGGAGAATTGGAGCAGGCCGAGGCAGCATTCCGTCTGACTCTCGCAATTGACCCCGGTCTAGGGAGTGCTCATGCATTCTTAGGGTACAATCGAGCCCTTCTCGGCAATGCCGGGGAGACATTGCCCGCGATCGAGCGGGCAATGCGCCTCGACCCGACCGATCGGCATCACAGTATTTGGCTGTTTTTCGGCGGATTTGCCGAATTGCTCGTCGGCCAGACCGAAGCGGCGATTGCCTTATTCCGGAGATCGCTGGCACGCAATCCCACCTATGGAAGCGCAGAGCTTTTTTTGATAGTCGCCCTTTCCCTCATTGGACGGCACCGGGACGCGGTCTTGATTGCAGAGTCGTTCCGCCAGCAATACTCCGAATCCCCGGTCGACGCCTTCGAACGGCTCTGGCTATCCCGGTCGGCTTCGCCGGTCTATCGCGCCCAGGTCTTCCCGTTGTTTGAGAAAATACAGATGCTCAGTGCGGCTGCCTAACCCTAACCGTCCCGGCTAAGTCCCCCACCTGACGGCGTCGGAAGTGAGGTCGAACGGTGACATCGAGCGGAGTAACCCGCGTGATCTAAATCCTGAGCGATGCGACCCATCCTCCTCGGAAACCTTTTCCAAAGCCCGGCGGAAGGCCGTCGTGATTTCTCGACGTTCTCGACCTGCCCAGGTATAGCCTGTCGGAATCGGATGACACGCTGGAATCCACTGCGCCCGCCAACCCGTCACAATGAGCAATCATCTTGTCGAGGTATTGCTTCACTTGGGGTGTAGTAGCATCTGCTTGAAGCCTGCGGGCTCGCTTCGCCGCCACCCGATAGTAGGTCGCAGATTGCTGTTCCGATGACCAGCAATCCGACAATTGAACATGGCGAGCGTTCATCTCTAATTTCCTTGCAATTGGGTTCAGAGCAAATGCCGAAAAGTCAGTTCAGCGGGACCGCCGCACCAACTCCGAGCATCAAAACCCGAGACCGTGTTGGTGCTCGGGGTCAGAGCGAGTTTGCGCCAAAAAGCTCGATACATTTGTGACACAATGTAACTGATTGTGTCAATGTTTAAATGGTTAATGCCAACGGTCGGGTCTCGTTTGGCCATCGTCGCTCGCTAGCCGATTCGGTAATTTCCCCTCCGGGGCCTTGGGCGATTTTGCAGGTGGGATAGGTAATCCGGCCCGTTAGGGCACTATCCGTGCTCCTCTCAATGTCCCGTGGTATCCCATCCATCTTATTAACCATAAAAGGCGGCGTCAGACATGGAGCGTGGCCTATTTGCAGCCATCAGGAATCGTGTCCTCGCAAACGCGCGGGTGCTGATTGGAGCCCCAGAGGCGGTTGCCCTGGTGGGGGTCGTCAGTATCGGCGTCAGCTACTTCGCCTTCGACAATTTGCACCGCGAGCGCGTCGCCGCCCTAAATGAAACGATAGCGTCCCAGGAGCGGCTGCTCACCAATTATCGGACCAAATTGAAAGGGGCTACCCCGGATGAGGCGGCGACTCGGATCGAGAAGCTGACCCGCTCGCTGGCCGACGCACAAAAGAGCCTGAGCGTGACGAAAAACAAGCCGGTGTCGGTCGAGAACCGGTCTCGTGATCCTGAACGGCTATACGAAGGCGACAAGCCGATCGCCCTGGTCAATGATCCAAAGGTAGATTTAGACAAGAAAAAGATTACCTTCCCGGCAGTCAATGCTGAAGCTCTGCTAGGAGTTAATGAGACTTACGAATTTCGAGATTGGAAGCTCGCGTGTGGCGGCACTCAGCTATACAGCATGATCAGCGAGGGTTTAGGCAACGAGTATTCCTACTCCCCGTTGACTTGCAAGATTGTGGGCAGTCGGTAGATGGCCTTTCAATTTGGAAAAACTTCGTCGATCCTGATCTGGGTCAGAAGGCGAAAATCAGGATGCACAGGAGCTAGCCGGCACCGACCAGCGAACAGTGCGGCGGCTGAAAAGCCGCTAGCAATTGCAACTAGCGGCGTTCCGCTGTGCCCTTGAGCAGCAAGAGTTGTCCCCAACGATCTGCGGCACGTTTTCGGTGCAATCGATCACGCGCAATCGCATGTTGTTCCAGTGCGATCCGGTCGGCGGTGGCAATTAAGCCTTGGGTCGGCAGGACGCAGGCCGTTGGACAGCGGGTGATCCCTTTCAATCGGATAAATTCGGCAATCGCGTCGTAATCTTCGTCGGACATCTTTGCTCCCCCCTCCGCCGCCGAAAGCCGCTTGATGGCGGCATTTGTTCAATCTGCGTCAGGTGCAGTTCGCTCTTGTGCGACGAATTCCGTTTAGCGTCAATGACTAAGATAGTTAATATCCTTGCTGCGCGATGAGTTCACGACCTCGCGTCTGACGCGAGCGAACGATCCCTCTGCAACATTGTTTTCAAGAGAACAAAGCTGGAAAGAGGAGAACAGAAAGATCAGGAGCAGACCGAATGAAATATAGACAAGAAACGACCGCAGAAGGCGATTGGAATGGTGAATTTGAGACGTATGACGAGTGGGCGCGATTTGGGCCGCAGCCTCCGTACCGGAGCGCAACTTTTCTCGATGCGCAGGGTCGGGGTTGCAATACTCAACAAGATTTTGCTCGGGCGTGGGAGGATGGGGCATTCCCGGTAAGGTATTACTGGAGCACGTCCGCGACCTGAATGCCCATGCATGCGTATGACTTTGGAAAGCTCTCCCCAAGCTCTAGGTTGCCTGACATCACCAAATATGGTACCGGAAGTAGGTGGGAGATGTCCCGAAACACGAGTCGCCAAACGTAGAAGGAATTCCCCGTGCCGGGGCTTCGTTTTGCTCAGCGGCCATGCTGGCGCGATTTCCGGGAATCCAGCAGGAAAATCTCCGCGTAAACTCGGTGATCGACTGATCGCTCCAACAGCAGAACCCGTTGAAAAATCGTAGGACTTTGGACTTATCCTCTCGCGACCTGGTCGTCAGAAACATCTCAAGCACCGCGCCAGAATTTTGCGGTCCGAAATTTTTGTGGAGACGGCGACCCTCACCGTCTGATTGCGACGGTCGGGTCCAGACGTTCGAGCGATCATCGACCTCAGCCGACCGCCTCCGGCCCGGCGCTCTGTCGATTGGTATATAAACTGGCCGGTACCCCCCAGCACCACTTGAGAGAAGCGATCGCGACCCTCGAACGCTTGCAACACGAGCCGACGCCCCCAGTCAGCCGTGACGTGGTCGGATGGGTCGACTTGCAGTATGACCCCGCGTGCGCCCGCTTTTTCGAATGCCACGATGCCGACGGTAAGGGACTGCGTTAACGACTTCGATACCGCAAAATCGCGCGGCGGTATCCAAGCGTGTCAGCGATCAGATCAATTCACGCGAAAGCGCGTTTGGTGAATGCGATCTGACACGGGAGGCACCCCCGAATCTGTTGGCAGACTATCTTTATCCACGGCAAACCGTAGTCGTAGAGCAAACGCCCGAACCCTATCTTGAGCGGCAAAAACGCTATCCTGTTGGCGCAAGTAAACTCGACCAATGCTGCAACCTCCTCGGTGCGTTGACGCAGTTCGCCAAGCAGCCGCGCGTTCTCCATCGCGATGACCGCCTGCGCCGCGAAGTTCTGCAACAGCCCAATCTGCTTGTCACTGAACGGGCGGACCTCCCGGCGGCCGGCTACAAATCGTCCAACGAGTCGATCGTCTTTGCGCAAAGGCACGGAGAGATATGTGCGTATGCCGCCTGCCTGAAATCCTATTCGCATCAGTGGATCGTCGATCTCCGAGAGGTCCGGGACCTGGATGAAATCAGCACCGTCCAGGAGGCGATTCATCGGGTGAGCAATACCTCGACGGAACCCTTGCCGTAGCCGGTTGGCGTGCTCTTCGGAGAGGCCGCGGGTTGCGACCGCGCGGGATATCTCGCCTTCGTAAACTTGCAAGCTGCCGGTGTCAGCCCCGCACAGGCGGTGAGCCTTTTCGAGCATCGCGTCGAACACCGAGGCGAGGTCGCCGGGCGAGGCATTAATGACCTGCAGCACCTCGGCGGTCGCGGTCTGCTGTTCCAGCGCCTCACGCGTCTCGGTAATGAGCCGCGCATTCTCTATCGCGATCACCGCCTGGGCGGCGAAGTTCTGCACTAACGCAATTTGCTTGTCGGTGAACGGGCGTACCTCTTGGCGATAGATAGTAATCGTTCCCAGAAAGGCGCTGCCCTTCCTTAACGCAACAACGACCGCGCTTCGCGCGCCGCCAAGATCGACCAGCGCGCGCGGAGAGGGATGGCCCGCCCGATAACGATCCTCCTCCATCAGATCGATCACGCGTATGACATTCTCACCTCTGAGGGCACGCTGGCTTCCGCCGCCTGGTCCGGGTTGATCAGAGGTTGTCGTCAAGTAGTCGGCATAGCGCGGCGGGAGACCGCGCACCGCGCCAGGTCGGAAATCGTTGCCGTCGTATACCCTCAGACCCCCAAAAGCGGCCTCGCACAAGCGCATCGCCTTTTCCAAAATGGCGTCGAACGCGGGTGCGAGATCGCCGGGCGAGGCGTTGATGACCTGGAGGACCTCGGCGGCGGCGGCCTGCTGTTAGAGCGCCTCGTTACGTTCCGCTCGGGCTTCCGCCAGCTCACGCTTCAGCGCGGCTACAGTGTTTTCGCGCTTGGGGCTCACTTGCAGACTCTTCCGGCCGTCCTCTCACAGCCGATCATACCGCGATAAGCAGATCCTTCGAGCCGCTTCGTTCGAGCTATGGCCGGAAGTTGGTGACGGGCTGACGGGATAAGGCGGCGAATCGTGGTGGTGTACAACGCCTCCACTTCTCCAATGAAGGAGGGATACGCCGTGTCCGACAGTAACGTCATCAAGCTCGCCCAGCCAGGGGTTTTCACCGACTCCTTGACAGAGGTC
>Ga0306924_10001711_pt1 | contig 20286 bp, 15 predicted proteins | sample sta12Can44000111_FD_203756 | JGI IMG/M metagenome (GOLD analysis project Ga0306924, IMG submission 203756) | Lab enrichment of tropical soil microbial communities from Luquillo Experimental Forest, Puerto Rico - statanox.12C.anox.44.000.111 (v2)... | ecosystem: Environmental > Terrestrial >...
CAGGATCACCATGATCCCGGTTGCTGCCGAGTAGCCGATGCGCCCGCCCATCGCCTTCCAGCCGGGGTGACCGATGTACACCGCGTTGATGAAAGGGTTGCCCATCAGGCAGCCGATCAGGCTGACGACCCCGTCGGCCGTAAGCACGCGGGTTGTCGGGTAAGCATCGCCGGCGGCTTCCGCGCTCTCGACATTGTCCATGGCTTCGACCAGGTCGTAGATGCCGAACGGGATCGCCGTGACCAGGATGATGCCGAGAAACTCGAAGCCGGAGAATACGTGGCCGATGGCGGGAATGGGTACCGAGAACCCGAAATTCGAGAATGCCCCTCGAAGCCCTTCGACACTCAGACCGCCATAGCCGAGGCCGAACAGGTTAGAGCCCCAGGCGATGATCATGCCGATGGCGATGGCGACGAGGCCGGCTGGAATCCCGCTGGGATATTTGAAGCCGCCGAACCAGCTCACCATGATGATGGCGAAGCAGGTAAGCCCGATCACCGGCGTCATGTATATTTCGAGCGCCGGACGCATGGATATGAATGTGATGGACACGCCGGCAAGCGTGCCGAGCAGCGCGGCCCTTGGCGTGATCCGGCGCACGATCGGAGCAATGAAGCCGCCGATCATCAGGATGAAGCTCTGGAAGAACACCCAGACCAGCCCCGCTTCCCAACCCTTGATCGGATCATTGGTCCGAAGCGTGATCGGCAGCATGATCACGAAAGTGACAATGAACATGTGCGGCACGCTCACGCCGGACGGCAGCGCGCACACATCGTCCCGTCCGCTCTTCGCAGAAAGCCTGTAGCTCAGCCAAGCGTAATACATGGTCGAGAGGCACATCATCAGGCCGAGCGCGGGCAGAATGCGGCCGAAGACGAGCGAATCCGGCATCTTCAGCACGAACCGCAGAAGCCCCGTGAGCACCAGCATGTTGACCAGGATGTTGGTGCCAAAGCCGAAGAAAGCGTTCCAATCGCCGGGAGTCCACAACGGCGGGTGTCTCGCCGCGGATGCTGTCATCGCACGCTCCTGTCCATGGCCGCCTTTGATCTTGGGTTTCCGGTCGGGCCTGCGCGGAAAGGGCGCACGGTCCGACTGCTGGCTCACGCAAGCACCATGCCAAACGGCAGGCGAGACTTCGGCTGCAACGGACGTCGGAGGCGCGCGCATCCCACTGGCACATGGCGGGAAAACGGGTGCCGGCGCGGATTGCCTCCGCGCCGGCAAAATAGGCGCGCTGCCCAAATATCGAGCCGCATTCAGGAGCGGCTCAGAACCGCAACGTGCCGCCCAGGAGCGCGGTGCTCTCGGTGGTGGCGCCCGTCGGGTCAAGGTTATGATCGATGCCGAACTTGTTCTGCCAGTACACGTAGGCCACGAATATCGAGAAGATATTGGGCTTGCCGTAGGCGAACTGCCCCACATCCAGCGTGATGCTCTGCTGGGTAAAATACTCCGTCTTGGTCGGAACCCCATTCACGGTGCCGCAGGCGCCTCCAGGGCATGTTCCCTTTGGTCCGTTGATACCGAAAAGGCTGCCGAACGACAGCGGGGTGCCCTTCGGACCAAGCGGCACGTTCAGGGCACCCTCCACTCGCCACGTCTGGAAGTAATCTGTGCCACTGACGGGACCGGCGATCGGTGTTCCGCCGGGGCCACCGAACAGATTGTTCACGAGGATAAAAGAACTGTGGTTCTTCTCCGAGTAAAACAGCGGCGCGAAGTTGAAGGTCGCACCATACGGAAGGGCGAAATTGAACTGTAATCCGGCGACTACGTCCTTTTTCGCCGCAGCGTTGGCGTTGTTCACGCTATTGGCGTCACCGCCGACCTTGAACGAGATGTTGGTCAGGAAGGACCCGAATCGCCAGCCGAAAAGCTCCTTGAAGCCGAGTGTGCTGCGGAAAAAGCCATAGATTTCGGTTGTGCCTTCGCAGCCCGTCGCCGGGAAGCCCGGCAGCCCGCAAGGATTGGCGGGGTCCTTGATGTCCGACTTGAGCAGGTCGATGTTGAAGAAGTTCGTGCCATACGCCCAGGCGTCAAAGTGAGTGAAGGTGATGACGTTCTTCTGGGTGTGATCGGTCACGAACGGGTCAGTGGCGTTGAAGCGGGTCGCGTAGCTGACCGAATTGTCGTTCACTGTGAACAGCGGCAGGTCGGCGGCGGTCGCCTGAGAGGCCCCTGCTGCTGCAAGCGCAGCGCCAAGCGCAAGTGCGTTGAATTTCTGTCTCATCTGGATGCCCCCTGCATTGAATGCCCCAACCTCGTCATGAAACCTACACAGGGGGCGCGGTCGGTAAAGCGCATTTATTGCGCAGGCTCTTTGCTGCTCGCGCTGTGGAAAGCAGCCAGCGGCTGTACAAATCATCGCTTGAAAAGCCGCCTGGCTTGCGATTATTTGCTCAACGAATTCAAGCTATTTGTAATCTTTCACGAAGAGCATCAAACAGGTCACTGCGCGGGTTCTCGTTGCAATTGTTGGATGCTTATTTTTATGGCGCGCGACCGTAGCGTGATGGAAAATCACAGGGTGTTGCAAGGACGTAACGCTTGCAGCGGCGCAAGTGTGTCCGGCAGTTGCAAGGAGGCCGCGATTGCATCAAGATGCCGCCTTTCATAACATCGGTTCGGTGCAACAACATTGTGCGATGTCTGCCTATTTTCCATTCTCCTGTGGTCGAATTTTTTGGCACGTGAATTGAAAGGCCGAATCGTACGGCGAACCGCTATGGCCGCAGGCCCTCCGATCGGCCAAAACGTGCAACCCGCGCAATACGCTGATGCCTGATCCGTCACCGAGCAACGCCGTGGCTGCACGCGAACCGCTGTTGCGGGCAACCGGCATCACCAAGCTCTACGGGACGTTCCGCGCCAACGATTCCGTCGATCTCGACCTCTATCGCTCGGAGATCCATGCTTTGCTGGGCGAGAATGGTGCCGGCAAGTCGACGTTCGTGAAGATCGTCTATGGCCTCATTCAGCCGAGTGCCGGAGAGCTCGTCTGGATGGGCCGCAAGCTCGATCTCGCCGGCCCCGCTGATGCGCGCGCGATCGGCATTGGCATGGTGTTTCAGACCTTCTCGCTGTTCGAGAATCTCACGGTGGCCGAAAATGTCGCGCTGGGGCTCACGGAAAGCTTCGCCGGCATCTCGGCGCGGCTTGCCGAGGTCTCGCGGGCCTATGGGCTGCAACTCGACCCCAAGCGCGAAGTCTGGCGACTCTCGGTGGGCGAGCGGCAGCGCGTCGAGATCGTGCGCGCGCTGATGCAGGATCCCAAGCTTCTCATTCTCGACGAGCCGACCGCGGTGCTGACGCCGGCGGAAGCCAATCAGCTCTTTGTCGTGCTTGAACAGCTGAAGAGCGAGGGCCGCGCGATCCTCTACATCAGCCACAAGCTCGAGGAGGTGAAGCGTCTTTGCGACCAGGCGACAATCCTGCGCGCCGGCAGAAAGGTGGCCATCTGCGATCCGCGCCGAGAGACGGCCGCATCGCTTGCGCGCATGATGGTGGGTGGGGAGATCGGCGAGGTGAAGGCGGGAGCGGACCGGGCGAGCGCGGCACCGCGGCTTGTCGTACAGGGGCTCACGCTCGAGCCGGACGACCCGCATGGCGTGCGGCTCGATCAAGTCTCTGTGGAGGTCAGGGGCGGCGAGATTCTGGGAATAGCCGGCGTCGCCGGCAATGGTCAGGACGAGCTGTTCGCCGCGCTCTCGGGTGAACGCCCGGCGCCAGGCGCCGGCGCCGTGCTGATCGACGGGCAGCCGGTCGGTGATCTCTCCGTAACCGAACGGCGCAAGCGTGGCGCAGCGTTCGTTCCCGAGGAGCGGTTGGGGCACGCCACGGCGCCGCGCATGAAGCTTTCCGACAATGCACTGCTGACGGGTCATGCCATCGGCGGCATGGTCAGGCACGGCTTCATCAATAAGGCAGCTATGCTAGCGGTCGTCGACCGAACCAGCCGCGCCTTCGACGTGCGCAAGGCCAAACGAGATCCTGAAGCCGCAAACCTTTCCGGCGGCAACCTGCAAAAATTCATCGTCGGCCGCGAGATCCTGCGCGAGCCAGGCGTGCTCATAGTGAGCCAGCCGACCTGGGGGGTGGATGCGGGTGCCGCGGCCACCATTCGTCAGGCGCTGATCGATCTTGCAGGACGCGGCTCGGCGGTGCTGGTCATCAGCCAGGATTTGGACGAGCTCGCCGAGATCGCCGATCGGATTGCAGTGATGTTTCATGGTCGCCTGTCCGCTTCATTGCTCGTGGCGGAAGCAAGCCGCGAGAAGCTCGGCCTGCTGATGGGCGGCAGCTCCGCGGCGCGGCAGGAGACGAGCCATGCGGCTTGTGCTTGAGCGACGCGCCGAGCGCTCCACCACGATCGCGATTGCCTCTCCGCTGATCGCGATCGCCTTGACGCTGGTCACCATGACACTGTTGTTCGCGCTGCTCGGCAAAAGCCCCGTTGCGGCGCTGTGGGTCTACTTCATCGATCCGCTCACCGATGCCTATTCGCTGCAGGAGATTGCGGTCAAAGCCACGCCGCTGGTAATGATCGCGCTCGGTCTGTCGCTTTGCTATCTTGCCAATGTCTGGAACATCGGCGCCGAGGGACAGTTCCTGATTGGCGCCGTGGCGGGAAGCTGGCTTGCGGTCAGGACCAACGGCACCGATGCCGGACATTGGGTCCTGCCTGCCATGCTCGTGCTCGGCGCACTCGGCGGCGCGCTCTATGCCCTCATCCCGGCGATCTGCAAGGTGAGGTTCGGCGCGAGCGAAATTCTGACCAGCCTGATGCTGGTCTACGTTGCCGATCTTTTTCTCGACTATCTCGTTCGTGGGCCCTGGCGCGATCCGAAAGGGTATAACTTCCCGACCACCGCCGAGTTCGATCCGGTCGCCACGGTGCCGGTGCTGATCGAAGGGGGACGGCTGCATCTTGGCGCGATCATCGCGCTCGCCGTCGTGGCCGCCGCCTCCGTGCTGCTCGGGCGCACCATCAAAGGTTTCGAAATCCGCGTCGTCGGCGCGGCGCCGCGCGCGGCGCGGTTCGGCGGCTTCAACGCCAACCAGTTGATCCTCCTGACCTTCGCGGTGTCGGGCGCGCTCGCGGGCCTTGCCGGCATCATCGAGGTCGCAGGGCCCATCGGTCATCTGCAGCCCGGCATTTCGCCGGGCTATGGTTTCACCGCGATCATCGTCGCATTCCTGGGGCGCTTGCATCCGCTCGGGATACTGATCGCAGGTTTGTTCCTCGCGCTCACGTTCATCGGCGGAGAGCAGGCGCAGATTTCCATGCGCATCCCGCTCGATCTGACCAAGGTTTTTCAGGGCATCCTGCTGTTCTACGTGCTCGCCTGCGATTCGCTCGTGCTCTATCGGATTCGCCTGATGCCCACGCATCACAGGGCTGGCTATGGGACTGGCTGAGGCCATCATTCTGGCGGTGGTGACGGCGTCGACGCCGCTGTTGCTGGCGGCGGCAGGGGAGCTCGTGGTCGAGCGGGCGGGCGTGCTCAATCTCGGCGTGGAGGGGATGATGATCATGGGTGCCGCCTGCGGATTCGCCGGCGCCTACCTGACCGGATCCACCCTGATCGGGGCGCTTTGCGGAATCGCAGCGGGTATGGCGCTCTCCGCAATATTCGCGCTGCTGACCCTCGGCCTCGCGGTCAACCAAGTGGCGACGGGGCTTGCGCTGACCATTCTCGGGATTGGGCTCTCCGGACTGATCGGAGCGGGCTTCGTCGGCGAGAAGATCGTGCCGGCGCCGCAACTGCATCTACCCTTGCTGAGCAACCTCCCGTTTGCTGGCCGCATCCTGTTTGCGCAAGACGCCTTCGTCTATCTGTCGCTCGCGTTGATCGCCGCGATGTGGTGGTTCATCTATCGCACGCGCTGGGGCCTGGTGCTTCGGGCAGTCGGCGACAACCATGCCTCGGCCCATGCACTCGGCTACCCGGTGCTGACCATCCGCACATGCGCCGTGCTGTTCGGCGGTGCCTGCGCTGGACTTGGCGGCGCGTACCTGCCGCTCGCGTATACCCCGTTCTTCATTCCGGGTATGACCGCCGGCCGGGGATGGATTGCGCTTGCGCTGGTTGTATTTGCGTCCTGGCTGCCGGGAAGGCTCGTCTGGGGTGCGTACCTGTTCGGCGCGGTGAGCATTTTGCAGCTGCACGCGCAGGGAGCCGGTCTCGGAATTCCCTCGCAGCTGATGTCGGCGCTGCCGTACCTCGCCACCATCATGGTGCTGGTCGTCATCTCGCGTGCGCGCGGCAGCGCGCGATCGGCCGCACCGGCTTCGCTTGGTATGGTTTTTGTACCCGATCGTTGATCCGAGCCCGAACCGAGGGTAGACGGGGCGGCGCGCTGCGGAGAATTCCAACGTCCCGTCAGGAACGCGGAGATGGACATGCGAAATCCTATCTTCATGGTTGTGGCAACTGCTGCAGCTGCCGCGCTGGCAGCCGGCACAAACGTCCCCCGTGCTATTGCGCAGGGCAAGCTCAAGGTCGGCTTCGTCTATCTCGGACCGGTCGGCGATTTCGGCTGGACCTACCAGCATGAGGTTGGTCGGCAATTGCTTGTCAAGGAGCTCGGCTCCAAGGTCGAAACGACATACCTCGAAAACGTCAATGAGGGGCCGGATTCCGAGCGCGCCATCGAGCAGCTGGCCCGATCCGGCCATAAGCTCATCTTTACGACCTCGTTCGGCTACATGGACCCGACAATGAAGGTCGCAAAGAAATATCCAAACGTCTTTTTCGAGCACAACACCGGCTACAAGCGCGACAAGAACGTCGCCACCTACTCGGCGCGGTTCTACGAAGGTCGCCATATCCAGGGAAAGATCGCCGCCAAGATGTCGAAGGTCGGGGTGCTGGGCTACATCGGCTCGTTCCCGATCCCGGAGGTGATCTCGGGGATCAACTCCACCATTCTTGGCGCGCAGTCCATCAATCAGGATATCAAGGTCAAGATCATCTGGGTCAACTCGTGGTTTGATCCCGGCAAGGAGGCCGATGCCGCCAAGGCCCTGCTCGATCAGGGCGCCGATGTGATCATGCAGCATACCGACAGCCCGGCGGCCATGCAGATCGCCGAAGCGCGCAAGGCCTTCGCCTTCGGCCAGGACTCCGACATGATCAAGTTTGGACCCAACGCGCAGCTCACTGCGATCGTCAACAACTGGGGCCCCTACTATGTCGAGCGCGTCCAGGCCGTCCTCGACAACAAATGGACCTCGGGCGACGTGTGGGGCGGGCTCAAGTCGAAGATGCTGCTCATGGCGCCGTATACCAACATGCCCGATGAGGTGAAGAAGCTCGCCATGGACGCCGAGGCTGCGATCGCCGCCGGCACGCTCCATCCTTTCAATTGCCCGGTTATCGATCAGGCGGGCAAGCCGGTCGAATGCAAGGGGGGAACGCACCTCGATGACGGTCAGATTCTCGGGATGAACTTCTATGTCGCGGGGATTGATGACAAGATCCCAGGCAAATAAACGGCGGAGCGGCCCTCCTGCATAAGTGGCCGGTTTGTTCAGGCGTAGCGCGTATTTCGGCGAGATGCGGTCGGCGGCGAGACAGGCTTTGAGGCCCGTGGCCTACCTCTGCCCGAGCAGCTCCCACAGCCGGGCAGGACTGAGCGGTATCTCGCAGAGCCTTGCGTCGGCGAGTTCGAGCGCGTCCTCGATAGCCTGCACAAACAACGGGCCGACGGGAATGGCCCCCGCTTCGCCAGCGCCTTTGATGCCGAGCGGGTTGAGTGGCGAGACAGTCACGGTATGAGCGAGCTCGATCGTGGGCACCTCGAGCGAGGTGGGCAGAAGATAATCCGCAAGCGATGCATTGAGCAGCTGGCCTTTGTCATCGAGCACGAGCCGCTCATAGAATGCATTCCCGATGCCCTGCGCCACCCCGCCATGAATCTGCCCCGCGAGAATGAGCGGATTGATGACCGTGCCGCAGTCATGCACCACGACATATCTGAGGATTTTCAGCGTCAGGATTTCGGGGTCGAGCTCGATCACCATGGCGTGGACGCCGTTGGCGGTGGCGCCGCCCGACGGGCCGAAATATTGGGTTGATTCGAGGCCGGGTTCGGTGCCCGGGCGGACCGCGCCGCGCATCGGATTGGCACGCAGCGCAAGCTCGCCGAGGCGAACCGATTTTCCAGGCACCCCGACGATCGAGACATGGCCATCCGCGATCTCGAGATCGTCCTCCGCGCATTCGAAGTGCTCGGCTGCGGTGCGGAGGATCTTCTGGCGCACGGTGCCCGCCGCCGCGCCAACGGCATTGCCCGCGACGACGGCGCCGCGGCTGGCGAAGGTTCCGGCACCCCAGTAGAACTGGTCTGTATCGCCGGTCACGACATCGACGTTGCGGACGTCGACGCCGAGGCGATCGGCTGCGATCTGCGCCAGGCTGGTGAAATGTCCCTGGCCTTGTGTGCCGATGCCGGTCACGACGCTCACCCTGCCGTTCGCCTGTACCTGCACTTTCGCGCCTTCATATGGACCAATGCCGGTTCCCTCGACGTAGCAGGCCAAGGCGATCCCTACACGCCGTCCCTGCGCGCGCAGCCGCGGCTGCTCCTCTGCAGTGAAGCGCCGGTAGTCGATGGCGGCGAGCGCCTTGTCCAGCACGGCCGGGTAGTTCCCGCTGTCGTATTCGAGCGGGGCGAAATCCTGATAGATGATCTCGTTGTTGTACGGAAATGCATCCGGCGGAATGAGGTTTCGGCGCCGGATCTCGACCCGATCGAGCGCGAGCTCGCGCGCGGCGAAATCAAGCAGCCGCTCGATGACGAACACGCCATGCTGGCGGCCGGCGCCGCGAAAAGGCGTAACGATGGGGAGATTCGTGAAAACCGCCGTAAACGTGCTGTCGTAGGCCGGCACCACATACGGGCCAAGCAGCGTGCACTGGCTGTTGATCGGCACGGTTAGCCCGTAGGGGTCATAAGCGCCGGTGTCATGCAGGAACACATCTCTGATGCCGAGAATTTTTCCATCATCCGTGAGAGCAATCTCGGCGTCGTGAATCTGCCCGCGCTCGTGCGTTGTTGCGAAGAAGTGCTCGCGCCGATCCTCGATCCATTTGATGGGCCGGCGCAGCCTCATTGCGGCCCACGGCAGCAGCACCTCCTCGGGATAGAACATCATGATCTTGGGGCCGAAACCGCCGCCCACGAACGGCGCGATCACGCGAACCTGACGCTCGCTCAAGCCGAGCATGCCGGCGAGCCCGTTGCGGATGAACACCGGAGCCTGGGTGGTGTCCCACAGCGTAAGCCGGCTGGCGCGGGCGTCCCAATGCGCGACCACGCCGCGCGTCTCCATGGGCGAGGCGATGCCGTGCTCGTAGCGCAGGCGGCATCGGATAATGCGATGAGCGCCCGCAGCGGCGGCTGCGTAGTCGCCTCGCGTCTGCCGCACGCGCGCGGCTATGTTCGAGCCGACATCGTCGTGGACGAGGGGGCTTGCGGCCGTGAGCGCCTGTTCAAGATCGACCACCGCCGGCAACGCCTTAAGCTCGACCACGATATCGCCAAGCGCGTCCTCGGCGAGACGGCGGCTCTGCGCAATCACCATTGCGATCGGCTCGCCCACGTGGCGTACCTTGTCCCTGGCCAACGGCACCTGCGTGCGCTGATTGAAGATGATGCCCGCGATCGGCGGTGGCGGCACCAGCAATGGTCCCGGTTGCCAGTAATCGCCCAAATCGGAGCTCGTATAGATGGCGACGACGCCGGGGCGGCGCAGCGCCGCCGTCGTGTCGATACGGACGATGCGGGCGTGCGCGAGATTGGAGCGCAGAAATGCCGCGCTGAGCATTCCGGGCAGCTCGACATCATCGATGAACAGCGCCTGTCCGGTGAGCAGCCGCTGATCCTCGTTGCGTGTGATCGGCTCGCCGAAATAGCGCGTTGTCATGCGGTGATCGAGCGCGCCAATGCCGGTCAGGTCCCCTTGAACCTCGCCGGTCGTTTGGCGTGGAATGCCTCCACGCCTTCGCGGAAATCATCCGACTGCCGCAGCCGGCTGTAGCAGTGGCCTTCGAGCTCGATGGCGGTCGAAAGCATTGCATCCTCGGTATCGTTGAGAAGCTTCTTGGCCGTGCGCTGCGCGAGCGGGGAGAACGCGCGCAGCTCGTCGACGAGAGCGTCGGTGGCCGCCTCCAGCCCGCTGTCGGGCACGCAGTCGGTGGCGATACCCCAGTCGCAGGCCTGCCGCGCGGTAATCCGCCGCGAGCGCATGACGATATCCTTGGTGCGGGTGATGCCGACGATCTTCTGCAGGCGTGCCGAGCCTCCCGAGCCCGGGATTTGGCCAAGCCGCTGCTCGGGGAGCGCATAGAGACAGGTCTCCGAGGCGATGCGGAAGTCGCAGGCGAGCGAGAGCTCGAAGCCGACGCCGAAGCAATAGCCCCGGTTGGCGGCAATCACCGGCTTGGTGCAGCGTGTGGGCGCAGCGATGTTCCAGGCGAGGTGCGAGACACGCTCGGGTGTCGCCTCCAGGAAACCCTGAATGTTGCCGCCGCTGGAGAAATGCTCGCCCTCGGCCCGCAGCACGATAACGCGGACGCGCGCGTCCTCGTCCAGGCTCTCGAAGACGAGCCGGAGCTGATCGCGCTGCGGCATCGATACGATGTTGAACGGTGGCCGGTCGAGGATGATGTCGGCGCGCTCGCGGGCGGCGTCGATCTCCACTCGAAAACCGTCAAGCGCGGTAAGGCGCGGATCGGCAAACGACGAGCTCATGCGGCACCTTTCTCGGCAGGCGCTTCGCCGCGCTCCGTCTCGTATTCACCTGCAATGAGCTTGCGGCGCAGCAGCTTGCCGACGGGCGATTTTGGAATCGACTCGACGAACACATAGCGGCGCGGCCGCTTGTAACCGGCAAGCCCCGAGCTGCGACAGAACCGATCGAGCTCCTCGGACGCCACCATGCCGCGCCGTTTCACGAATGCGCACACGATCTTGCCCCAGCGCTCGTCGGCGAGCCCCACCACCGCCACTTCCGAGACCGCCGGATGCAGCGACAGGCAGCTTTCGATCTCGACCGGAGAGATGTTCTCGCCGCCGGTAATGATCATGTCATCGACCCGACCTGTCACGAAGAGGTCGCCGTCAGCGTCGAAAAAACCGGTATCGCCGGTGAAGTACCAGCCCTGGCGTATCGCCTTGGCATCGGCCTCGGGCCGGCGCCAGTAGCCCTCGAAGGATTCGTCCCCCGCCATCAGCGCGATGATCTCGCCCTCCTCGCCGGGATTTGCGATGTCGTCAGGCGAGTTTGCGCCGAGCCGCATCACGCGCACCAACTGGTTGATGCCGGCGCGCCCGGCGGAGCCCGGCTTCACCGCCGCGTTCTGCTCGATGGTGAAGCTGTAGATCTCGGACGAGCCGTAGTGATTGACGAACAACTCCGGCTTGAAAACATCGCGCAGGTCGCGCAGCAGGGCGTCCGTCATCTGGGCGCCGGCGAAGCCGAGCTTGCGCACTGAGCCGATATCGGTCGCCGGAAAATTCGGGTGATGGAGAAGATCGTGATAGAGCGTCGGCACGAGGTACAGGTTGGTGATCCTCTCGGCTGTGATCAGCTCCAGCGCGCGTGCTGCATCGAAACGGGGCAGGCACACGAAGGCGCCGCCGATGAGCGACATGGCGAGCAGCGAGCGCACCCCCATGGTGTGATAAAGCGGCATGACGCCGAGCGTGCGCTCGCGCCGGGCGTAGAGGTTCTGCGCGACATGGGCAAGCGCAGCGGCGCGCTCGGTGCGATGGCGGCGCGGCACACCTTTGGGCCGCGCCGTGGTGCCGGACGTATAAAGCATCACCGACCACGCATCGGCATCGGCGCGCGGCTTGGTCGCCGGCGCACTGCGATCGAGCAGCGATTCAAAGGCCACATCCTTCGCCTGTGGAAGTGATACGGCTACGCGTGGGCGCTTCTGCGCCTGCGCAGAACCGCTTACGGACTGCGCCGAGACGCTCTCGTAGATGAGGGCCTTGGCCTCGGCGTCGCAGAGACAGAAATCAAGCTCGTCTGCCGTCGCCCGCCAATTAAGTGGAGTAACGACGATGCCGCCGAGTTGGCAGGCCCAGTGTATGGTCGCCGCCTGCCAGGTGTTGGTCAGCGCCGTCACCAGGCGATCGCCGGGTCGCAGCCCAAGCTCGTCGAAGCCGGCAACGAGCGCAGCGATGCGGGCAAGCCATTCCCGGTAGGAGAGGCGAAGATCGCCGTCGACGATGGCGAGCGCCTCGGGATCGCGCGCGACGCTGGCAATCAGGCCGGTGCCAAGATCGAGCATTGCCCGTTTGTCTCCATTCCGGCAGGTCGCGCTATTTGCTCACAGTCGGATCGGGTGGAAGCCCGAGCATCCGCCGCACGCAGCGTTGATTTGCTTACGGAATCCGAAACGGTTCTGTCAAACGTGCTGCATCCGCCTGCGCGTGCCGGTTCCGAGGTCGTCCGAATGCCCGGCCTTCACGCGCGACCACTGAACGATGGGACGTCCATCGGTGCGGTAAGCGTGCTCGCCTTCCGGCCATCGCGGCCAACCATCCGGCGAATCCTCCCACCTCTCCTGTCGCCCATAGACCGTCAAGTCGAGCAGCCGATAGCTGTTGTCCATCGCTTCGACGCCGCGCCTTGTTGTCCAGTAGGTCTCGAAGACCCTGGATCCTTGCCGCAGATAGCAAACGATGTGCATCATGCCCTTTCGGCGCCCAACCAGGAGAGTGTCGAGCGAGTCCTCGGCCGAGTACCAAGGCATCTCCCAGCCCATGAAATCGCGGTAGCGGGCGCTCTCTTCGTACGGGCCCTGGCAGAACGTCGCATAGGTGACACCGCGCGAATGAAGAAAGGACAGCTCACGGACCTGCGATGTATAGAACGAGCACCCCTCGCACTGCTCCGCCGCAGGGCGGCCGGTGTGCCACATGAAGTAGTAGGCAATGAGCATCTGCCGTCCCTCAAACACATCCAATAGTGTCACCGATCCACGTTCGCCGGTGAGCGGCGTGGCAGCATCCACTTCGACCATGGGAAGCCGTCGGCGGGCGGCCGCAATCGAGTCGCCTTCTCTCGTGTGAGCCTTCTCTCGAACGCGCAATGCGTCCAGCTCCGCCTGGAAGGCATTCCGATCGACAACCCTAGGAGCTCCAGGTTCGTTTTCCATGACGCGTTTCATCGTTCCGCCTCCATCGCCCAGCAATTCAGGTCAATGATCGCTTCCGCCATCCGGCTCGAACTTGCAGCCTGCGCGGTATGTCAAAATGCACGATCGCTGGGTCGTCAAACGCACATGGGGACCGGCGGTTCCGAGAGGGATCGAATGGCCGGCCGATCTTGCTGACGCTGGCCTGCAGGATCAGACGGCGCTAAACAGGCCCATCCCTCTGTTTCCCGGGAAGCAGATGAAGCAAAACATCTTTCACGTGCTGGCCGTGTGCCTTTCGCTGCTGGCTGTCTTCCAAAGCGCTCACGCTTTCCCGGACCGGCCAATCAAGCTCGTCGTGCCGTCAGCCGCAGGAAGCCCTCCCGACATGATGGCGCGGCTCCTCTCGGACAGAATGGCGGCCGATCTCGGCCAACCGGTGATCGTCGAGAACAGGATTGGCGCCGGCGGCACCATCGGCGCCAAATCAGTGCTGATGGCAGAGCCGGATGGCCACACGTTGATGGTGGGAACGACAAGCAATCTGCTCATCGCGCCCCTGGTCTACAAAAACGTCGGCTACGATGCCGGAACGTTCGCGCCGATTGCTCGCGTTTCGGACAGCACGGAAGTTCTGGCGGTGCATCCCTCGGTCTCGGCCCAATCGGTCTCGGAATTGATCGCCTTGGCGAAGGCGCGGCCGGGCATGCTGAACTACGCCTCGGCGGGAATCGGGACGCTTCCGCATATTGAAGGCGAGCTTCTGAAATCCCGTGCCGGGATCGACATACGCCACGTTCCGTATCGCGGCGGCGGCCAGGCGCTGACAGGCCTTGTGGCCGGCGAGGTTCATGTTCTCTTCTCCACTCTGACGCAAATGCTGCCGTATGTTCGCGAGGGTCGGCTTCGCGGATTGGCCGTGACCAGCGAGGCTCGCTCTCCGCTGGCGCCTGACATTCCTACCATGGTGGAGAGCGGGTTCGATCAGTTCGTTACGACATCGGTCACTCTAATGGTCGCGCCTCCGGGCACTCCATTCGCAATAAGTCAGCGGGTAAACGAAGCGATAGCTGCGGCGCTCACCTCGCCTGAGGTCAGGCAGGCATTTTTGACAATTGGCGCTGAAGCGCGACTGGCCTCGCCCGAGGAGACTGCGTCCTTTCTGATGCGTGAGCAGCAACGCTGGTCTCGCATCATCGAGACGACACAGGTCGGAGTGGATTGATCGTTGTCACGCGTCGGTAGGCTCGCGCGATGACGGCTGGCAACAACGCAAGCAAGCGCCCCCAGCGGATGGAGCCGCTACGATTTCGCAGTATACTCAGCGTGCGCAGTCCCGCACGGTCGGAAGAGACGGGCGCCGGGAGAGCTTCATGGAATCGACGGTTGCTACATTGAATAAAGCTGCCGCGTTTGCCGTGCGGCAGCTGTGTCCCGCGCTCGGCGCGGAAATTCTGGGTGTGGACCTGGGCGATCCGATCAGCGGCTCGCTCGGGCAGAGGATCCTCGACACCTGGCACGAGCATCTGGTGATCCTGTTCCGCAACCAGACCCTCGATGAGGATTCCCAGGTGCGGTTTGCCGAGACATTCGGCGCGCCGGCGAGGATCACATCCAGTCGTGCGTTCAGCGTAAAGCATCCGTCCGTGATGCTGATCTCGAACATCCGCGAGGATGGGAAGCCGATCGGCGCCTTGCCCGACGGGGAAATGCACTTCCACACCGATCAGTGCCATCAGGAAATCCCCGCCAAGGCGACGCTGCTCTATGCGATCGAGGTGCCGAGCAAGGGTGGCAACACGTTGTTCTCCAATGCTTACAGCGCGTACGAGGCGCTGCCGGAAGATCTCCAGCGGCGGATCGCGGGCCGGCGTGCGCTCAACGCCTATACCTCTGATACGACCTTGCGCAGTGCGAGCTATGACGATGCCAGGTCGTCGTGCTGGCACCCTGTGGTTCGCACGCATCCGGCTACGGGACGCAAGGCCCTTTATGTCAATCGGCTCATGACTCGCGAGATCGAAGGTCTTCCCCGGGAAGAAAGCAATGCGATCCTGCAGCGGCTGTTCGATCATCAGGAGCAGCTGAAGTTCGTGTACGAGCATGTCTGGCGCCCCGGCGACCTCCTGATGTGGGACAACCGTTGCACGCTCCACGCGCGCACCGATTTTTCATCCGGCGAGCGGCGATTGTTGCGGCGCGTGACCATCCTGGGCGAAAAGCCGGTATAGAGTCCTTCAACGTCAGCCCGCGACCGCGCCCGGCTTGCCGCTTTCCACGACAAATCGCTGCAGCGTGGAGGCCGTCGCATTACGGTCGCGGCGATCGGAAATTACCCGGAATCGGGTCTCCATCCGATCGCGAAGGAGATCAACGGTTACGTATCCGCGATGGCGGCTCTCGAAATAGCGCACGTGCGGGTTCTCGGGCAGGACCCGCATGATCAGGTCGTAGGGCGGCGGATCGGAGGTGATGGAAGTGCCGACGAATTCCGTCGCGATGGTGGGAGAGGACGGGCGGCCGAAGTCGGCCTTGAGATCCGTGACCCAGAAAGAATGAATGTCGCCGCCGATGAACACGGGGTTGGCAAGCCCGGTGCGGGAGACGGCATCGAGCAGGCGCTGGCGGGCGGCCGGATAGCCGTCCCAGCCGTCCGTCCAGTGGCCGTCTGAACCATCGCTGCCGCGCTGGCGGAACTGGGCCACGAGCTGCTGCTGCGCGATGATGTTCCATGCCGTCTCGGATTGCCTGAAGCCGTCGAGCAGCCATTGCTCCTGCGCGTCGCCCAGCAGCGTGCGTCCGGGATCGAGGCGTTCGGCGCAACTGTCCGGGGCGACATGCCCGCGACGCAGCGGCGGCACCTCGCAAGCCTGCCTGCTGCGATACTGGCGGCCGTCGAGCAGCGAGAACGTCACGAGATCGCCGAACCGGAAACGCTCATGCAGCCGCAAGGCGCTGCCGCGCGGGATGGCGCGCGCGCGCAGCGGCATGTGCTTGTAATAGGCCTGATAGGCGGCAGCGCGGCGCTGGAGAAATTCCTGCGGGGTCGTCTCCATGCGCTCCGACCACTCGTTGGCGTAGTCGTTCTCGACCTCGTGGTCGTCCCAGGTCATCAGGCAAGGAGCCGCGCGATGCAGCGCCTGCAAATCCGGATCGGTGCGATAAAGGGCGTAGCGGTTGCGATAGCCAGCGAGATCGGTGGGCGTGGGACTGTCGTGCCGGCGCACGAGGCGATCTGCGATCGCGGCGGGATAGGCGTATTCGTAGATGTAGTCACCGAGAAAGAGGACGAGGTCTGGGTTTTCCCGGACCATGTGCCGGTAAGCGCTGAAATAACCCGTCTCCCAGTGCGAGCAGGAGGCAAAGGCAAACCGCATCTGCGGGGGTGAGGCATCGGGTGCCGGCGCGGTGATCGCGCGCCCAACCGGGCTTTGCTCGCCCAGTGCGGCAAAGCGGTACCAGTACGGGCGTGCGGGCTCGAGGCCGTCTACCTCGACGTGCACGCAATGCGCGAAGCGACTGTTTGTTTCACCGCTGCCGCTGCGGACGAGTTGGCGCATCGCCTCGTCTGCTGCGATCTCCCAGGTTACGGAGACCGGGCTCACGACGCCGCCTTCTCCATCGGGTGCGAGCGGTTGAGGCGCAAGCCGCGTCCACAGCACGAATCCGTCCGCGCTTGGCTCGCCCGAGGCGACGCCGAGCGTGAAGGGATATTGGACGCCTGCGCGTGCATGATGGCGGCCGCCCACGAATACGGTTGCGAGCGCCGTTGATTTTCGCAGCAGCTCACGACGGTTCATGCGCAACGGCTTGCTTCCCTGCTTCGATTGAAGGAATACCGGACCGCTCGGTAGATCCCGAAACGGACCGAAACAATATCAAAATTCGAGGGTGCGACGACCTCCTGCCGGGCGCATTGTGCTATAGCCTCATCGAAGCGGAGCGGGGTGCGAGGAACGATCATGAACACTTTCTCATTCGTCATCTGCGCCACGCCGCTGCTTTGGCCAGCCGCGGCGTCGGCTCAATTGAGCGTTCTGATGTCAGGCGGATTCAGTGGTGCGTACGAGCAGCTCTTGCCGGAATTCGAGCGAACCAGCGGCATCAAGGTCACGACCGGATCCGGTGCGTCGCAGGGAGCAGGGCCACAGACAATTGCCGCGCAGCTCGCCCGCGGCGTGTCTCCCGATGTGGTGATCCTCTCCAGGGAGGGCCTCGGTGAGCTGATCGCGGCAAACAGGATTGCCGCGGGAACGGACGTGGATCTTGCTCGCGTACCCGTCGGGGTGGCGGTGCGGGCCGGGACTCCGAAGCCCGACGTGACCACCGTCGAGGCTTTCAAACAAATGCTGCTGAAGGCCAGGACCGTCGCGATCCCCGGAAGCACCAGCGGTATATGGCTGATGAACGATCTTTTTCCGCGCCTCGGCATCGCGGATAAGATCAACGTCAAAGTCGGGCCGCGCGGCACGGACGCAACCGCCATGGTGGCCGCGGGAGAGGCGGACCTTGCGGTCATGCCGGTGAGTGAAATAGTCCACGCGAAAGGGGTCGAGTTCGCAGGCAGCATCGCCCCCGAGATCCAGTTTGTGCAGACGTTTTCGGCGGCCGTCCTCGCCGGCTCGGGAGAGATTGAGCGTGCCAAACGACTGATTGCGTTTCTTTCCTCCGCGCGCGCTTCCGAGGCAATCCGGAAGAGTGGAATGGAGCCGGTCACGGTGTCGCGGTAGGGGCAACTGCGAACCAATTGGCGCATGCCGGCTGCCGCCCGCAGGCTGTATCGGCGTGCGCGCAGGGATGTAGGGGCGAGGCATTAGCGCGTTTACGCGCGAACGCAGTCAAGCTTGCGCAGACTGCGTACACTTGTCTGCGCGACGCGCCATGGCTCGCCCCTACACGAGCGTCAGGACGCAATCGGGGTCGGAGCAGCGAGGAAATTCTGCATCACGTACCACAACAGCTGGCGATTCTTGTTGAAGCCCTGGCTGTGTGCCGTATTTGGAAGAATGACGTATTGGCGGTCACCGTTCCGCAGTTGCCGGAAGAAGTCGAGCAGATCGTCATCGGTGGAGTTGCCGTCCCATTCTCCGCGGGTCATCAGCACCGGCGATGTGACCTTGGCCGGATCGACGAGCGGCAGGTTCACCGCCATATCCACATAGGTGCCGGCGGGAATGGTGTCGCCAAACTTCATTTCTGCGGCGACCAAAGCCTCGATCATGAGCGGATCGTAGATGCTGGGATGGCCGTCGCGGGTGAAGATGGAGCGGATCATGGTAGCGTCGCGCTTCCGGCGAGGATGCGCGCGCAGCTCGCCAATGCGGTCGCGCCGGCGCTGGATCTCCGCTGCGCCCTCGCCTTTGTAGGTGGAGGCAGCGAGAACAAGCCGGTCAACGCGTTCCGGCATGAGCTGGGCGAAGGCGGCGGCGCGAATGCTGCCGGAGGATGCGCCGAAGAAGTGCAACTTGCTGCGGCCGGTTTCTGCAAGCACCAGCGGCGTCGCGGCCTTGAGGTCCTCGACGCCGCTCATGATATCGGAATTGTTGCCGGAGCTTCCAGAATGGCCGTAGCCGTCATGGTCCATGGTCCACACATCGAACCCGTTGCGGGCGAACACATCCATGAACGAGTATGTGCCGCCGTCCGGCACGCCCAGATCATAGCTGGAGCGTGCCGAGAGTGAGGAGCCATGGACCAGAAACAGCACCGGCAGCGGCTGCGCACCGGCTGTGGGCGCCCCTAGGCGCTTGCGGAAAAGGCTGAGCTTCACGCTCCCCTTTTGTGCCCAGTATTCCTGGCTCCAGATCGTTCCTTCGGCCGCCGGCGCAGGTGCTGCCACCTGCGTTTTGGCCGAAGTGATTGCCGCGGCAAGACCCATTCCCAGGCCGCCGGCAGCAAGTAGATCGCGTCGCGCCAATTGGTAGGATTTCATCGTTCGCTCCCGCACCAGGCTCTCGGTGTCTCGATTTCCTCACGTCAGCTCTGGCGCAAGGAACAGTAACCCAACGGCCTCTCCCGAGGTAGGCATGCGCTACATCCCGCGCGGCGAAGCCGCGCAGTCTCGCACTCATGCGAAAGCCGGAGAAAAGGCCGTAACCATTCCTTAAGCCGCTTGGCGCCCACGAGGAGCGCACGCGGAGACCCCTGGTATCAGCCGCCACTATCAACCAACGGCAATGCCAGCGCCGCGATCTGCTCGCCCCAGATGGCGTGTGCCCGTGCATTTGGATGAAAGCCGTCGATGCCAAACAGGTTGGGGGCGAGCCGCGGCGGAAGTCGTTGCACGGCAAGCCGCGGCAATCGCCCGCTCAATCGCTCGGCCGCTGCCTGGAGTGCCTGCGCCCGTTGCCCGAGCACGTCGCGCAGCGGGGAGGGAAGGGCAGGACATGAGCTCAGTGGGGCAACGCCGGCGATTACCACTGCCGGTTGGCCTGTGCGCTCTCGCGCGGCCCTTATCAGCTCCTCGAGATCATCGGCAAAGCCCGACGGCGAGGGACGGTCCATTACGTCGTTCGCGCCGAACGCAACGATCAACAGGTCGGCCGGCTCCGGTGAGAGCGAAGGTAGCAGATGCTTGATGCCTTTCCTCACGGACGCACCGGAGCGCCCCAGCGCCCGCCACGAGACCGGCCGGCCGCTCATTCGCGCCAGCGAGCGCGCGGTGGCGGCGGTGACTGCCTGGTCTCCGCTGGCGAGCCCGACCCCCGACACCGAGGACTCGCCCATGGCGACGATGCGCAGCATGCGGCCCCGCCCGGCGATGCTGCCGTGATGCGGAGGCCTTGCCGATGGCAGCCGCGGCACGCGCCTGCGCACGATGATGGCCTGCAACGCCGCCAGTGGCAAAACGGCAAGCAAGCCAAGATTACGAGCGAGCGGCAATTTTTCTTCTGCGCGTGCTGGTGAGAAAGCGGGCGACGCGGGAGCGGGCAGCCTCATCGCTGCGTCGGAAGCACGACAATGCGCCGAGAGAGCAGGAGCGGACAATTCCAAAGGTGCATTCCTTCAGGTCCTCCCGCGCTCAACCAAGTCCGTTGCTGCAAAAAGAGTTCCATGCTGAAACCCGCACCTTTGGCGAGGGAACGCGCATTGCGCGTGGTCGAACAGGATCGCAGCATCA